>JAEEGJ010015072.1_pt1 | contig 18148 bp, 10 predicted proteins | sample 8958761 | NCBI WGS metagenome assembly JAEEGJ01 (sample SAMN16246546, study PRJNA631951) | gut metagenome | biome: gut microbiome; feature: rumen; material: RS-attached | host: Bos | place: Iran: Karaj | collected 2018-10
GCCATCGCCGACGAGGCCCGCGCCATCTTCCAGACCGGCACGAAGGGCCTGACCTTCTGGTCGCCGGTCGTCGAGCCGGTCCGCGACCCCCGCTGGGGCCGTACCGGCGAGTCCTACGGCGAGGACCCGTTCCTCGCGGCTGAAATGGCCCGCGGCTTCGTTCGCGGCATGATGGGCGCCGACGCGAAATACCTCAAGGCCGTCCCGACGGCCAAGCACTATTTCGCGAACAACAGCGAGTTCGACCGCCACGTCAGCAGCTCCAACATGGACAGCCGCGACATGCGTGAATTCTACCTCTATCCGTACAAGCGCCTGATCGAGGACGAGAAGCTCCCTTCCATCATGTCCTCCTACAACGCCGTGAACCACGTCCCGACGTCCGCCAGCGCCTTCTACCTCGACACCCTGGCCCGCCGCACCTACGGCATGAAGGGCTACGTGACGGGCGACTGCGCCGCCATCCAGGACATTTTCGACGGCCACTACTACGCCGCCACGCGCGAAATCGCCACGGCGATGGGCCTCGAGGCCGGCGTCGACTCCGACTGCGGCAGCATCTACCAGCGTTACGCGATCAGCGCCTACGAGCAGGGCATCCTGCCGATGGCCCACATCGACCGCGCGCTCATCAACATGTTCACCATCCGCATGCGCACGGGCGAATTCGATCCCGAGCAGATGGTGCCCTACACCAAGTTCGAGGCGGCCCGCGTGGCTTCCGCCGCGCACCGCGCCCTGGCGGCCGAAATCGCCGTCCGCACGCCGGTCCTCCTCAAGAATGAGGGCAAGGCCCTGCCGATCGATCCCAAGGAAATCAAGCGCATCGCGCTCATCGGCCCGCAGGCCGACGACGTGGAGCTCGGCCCGTACTCCGGCCGTCCGGAGGCCTCCGCGATGATTTCTCCGTACGCCGGCATCAAGGCCTGGCTCGCGCAGAAGGGCTATGACGTGGATGTCCAGCTGGCCGTGGGCGGCGACATCAAGAGCAAGAGCAACCTGCTCTATATCGGCTACTTCGAGATCGAGAAGACCGACGGCTCCGTGACGCATTACGACGCCACCAAGTACACCGCGGCGGCCGACGGCATCACCGTCGGCTCCGGCATGGGCGAGGAGGAGCAGGTCCGCACCATCGACGACGGCGCCTGGACCGCCTACGACAACATCGACATCACCAACATCGAGAACATCACCGTCGGCCTGAACATCCCGACCGAGGGCGGCATCGTGGAGATCCGCGTGGGCGGCCCGGACGGCAACCTGATCGGCCGCATCGAGGCCACGAAGGCCTCCGGCGCGCGCGTGGGCGGTGTCTACGGCGGCAGCATGCCGATGAAGACCAATGCCCTGAAGCTCGGCTACAACGGCCCGCAGACCCTCTATCTCGTCTACAAGGCTCCGACCGACGCCCCGATCGACGAGGCGACGCTCAAGACCGCGCGGGAGGCCGATGTGGCCGTGGTGTTCGTCGGTACCGACGAGAATACCGCCACGGAGGAGGCCGACCGCCTCACGCTGCTCCTTCCGGGCAACCAGATGGCCCTGATCCAGGCCGTCGCGGCCGTGAATCCGCACACCATCGTGGTGATGCAGACCCTCGGCTGCGTGGAGGTGGAGGAGTTCCGCCACCTCGCGAACATCGGCGGCATCCTCTGGACCGGCTACAACGGCCAGGCCCAGGGCGAGGCCATCCCGCGCCTGCTCTTCGGCGAAGTCTCCCCGGGCGGCAAACTCAACGCCACCTGGTTCAAGAGCGTGAAGGACCTCCCGGCCATCACCGACTACAACCTCCGCCGCAGCTCCGGCAATGCCGGCCGCACCCTCTGGTACTTCAACCAGGAGGTCTCCTATCCGTTCGGTTACGGCCTGAGCTACACGACCTTCGAATACAGCAACTTCCGCATCAGCAAGAACGCGATCACCCCGAACGACGTGGTCACGCTCAGCGTGGATGTGACCAACACCGGCGACTTCAGCGCCGACGAGGTGGTGCAGATCTACGTCCGCACTCCGGACAGCCCGGCCGCCTGGGAGCGTCCCGCGAAGCGCCTGAAGGGCTTCCGGCGCGTCACGATCCCGCGTGGCCAGACCCGCACCGTCAGCATCGACGTCAACTGCGCCGACCTCTGGTTCTGGGACATGGAGGCCGACCGCATGACCTATGACCAGGGCCGCTACGTCTTTGAATTCGGCTCCTCCTCGCAGGACATTCGCGGCAGCGTGACCGCCACGATGTCCGGCGCGCTGAAGCGCAGCCTCAAGACCGTCTGGGCCAGCTGCGACGCCTCCGTGCTCCGCATCGGCCAGACCGCGCAGGCTTCCTTCTCCGCCTGCATGAACGACGACAGCTTCTACGAGGGCGCCAAGGCTATCTGGCGGAGCAACAATCCGTCCGTGGTGAGCGTGTCCGCCGACGGCACCGTGAAGGCCGTCTCGATGGGTGTCGCCACCGTGACCTGCGCCGTGACCATCGACGGCAAGACCGTCGAGGACACCTTCCCCGTGAAGGTGATGCCGAACCTCTCGCTCGCCAGCCTGAAGGTCGGCGGCAAGGCCGTGAAGCTCGGCGACGCCGCGGCCGTGAGCTACGTGCTCAAGGCCGGCAAGGCGCCGAAAGTGGAGGCCGTGGCCGCCGATCCCGCCATCAAGGTGGCGGTGAAGCAGGCCGAGGCCGTGCCCGGCACCGCCGTGGTGACGCTCTGCGACGAGCAGACCGGCGACAGCCGCGAGATCGTGGTGAACTTCGGCACGAAGGGCGTCTCCGATACCTTCAAGAAGGGCGCGCTCGACAAAGCCTGGAACTGGGTCCGCGAGGACGCCTCCGCCTGGACGCTCTCCGCGGCGGACGGCCTCGTGCTGACCGCCGGCAAGGGCGACATCGCCGTGGCTTCCAACAACGCCTCCAACATCCTGCTCCAGAGCGCCAACAGCGACTGGACCGTGGAGACGAAGATGCATTGCTTCGCCGCTCCGGCCGCGCCCGCGCAGAACGCGGGTCTGGTGGCCTACCAGTGCGACGACAACTTCGTGAAATTCGTTTACGCCGCCACCTTCAACTTCCGCCGTCCGGCCGACGCCGGCCCCGCCGCGGGCCAGCTGCAGCTGACGGTCGAGGAGAACGGCCAGCAGAAGAACTCCGTGACCCTGCCGCTCGACGGCATCGCCGTGCAGGACAACACCCTCTGGCTGCGCCTGTCCAAGCAGGGCGACACCTACACCGCCTCGTACTCCGTCGACGGCAAGAAGTTCGTCGAGATGGGTACGGCCCAGGCCGTCCTGCAGGACGTGCAGGCCGGCGTGATCGCCTGCGAGGGCGAGATGCCGATGATGATGCGCGGCGCCCCGCGCGGCGGCTTCCAGCTGCCGCAGGCCGCACCACTGAAGGTGGGCTTTACCGACTTCAAGATTTCCAGCCGCGGCCTGAAGTAATGGCTGTGCGGCTGCGCATACTGTTCGCTTTCCTGCTCGTGGGCGCCCTGGCGGCCCACGGGCAGGATTTGCGTACGGCCGCTAAGGGCGGGCTGCAGGCTGTCTGCGCCGACCCCGACGGGGCGCAGTGGGCCGTCACGGACGCGGGGGAGATCCTGCGTTCGGCGGACGGTGCATCGTGGACCGTCTTCGACTTCAACGCGCAGTATGCGGGCTACTACCCGCGGATGTCGTGGCGCGCCGTGGCGGCGGGCGGCGGCTCCGTGATGGTGGCCGGGCTGGACGCCGACGGCCACCTGGCCGTCTTCACCTCCAGCCGCGGCACGGTCTGGAGCGCCCGCTCGCTGGAATACACCCTGGAAGGGGAGCGCGCCGAGCTGGACGTCACGCCCGTCTCGCTGAGCTACGACCCCCTGCGCGACAGCTTCTTCCTCTGCGGCAGCGGCGGCACGCTCTTCGAGATGCCGGGCTGCTCGCACTGCAACCGCCTGACGCGCTACCCGGCCGACACGCTGTACGTCCGCATCCAGGCGGGCTTCAGCGCGACGCTGCTGGGCAGCGGCGGCTTCCGAAAAGTAGAGACACTATAAACCAATATTGTATGAAACCTATTCTGTATCTGTCTGTTGCGGCGCTCCTGCTGTCCGGCTCCCTGCTGGCGCAGACGCCGTCTTCGACCAACCTGGGGCGGAACCAGTTCCCGCAGATCGGGAAGGACGGCCGCGTGACCTTCCGCGTCAACGCGCCGGACGCCACGTCCCTGACCGTCAACCTCGGCAAGGACTACCCGATGACCAAGGACGACAAGGGCGTCTGGACCGTCACCACCGACCCGCAGGTGGAGGGCTTCCACTATTATTCGCTCAAGGCGGGCGGCCTGTCGTTCAACGACCCCGCCACGCACAGCTACTTCGGCATGAGCCGCTGGGCCAGCGCCATCGAGGTGCCGGGCGCGCCGGACGCCGATTTCTACACGCCGAAGCAGGGCGTGCCGCAGGGCGCCGTGCGCGCGGTGCGCTACTACTCTGCGGTCTGCGGCCAGTGGCGCCAGATGTATGTCTACACCCCGGCCGGCTATGAGCAGAACCCCGACAAGCGCTATCCGGTGCTGTACCTGCAGCACGGCGGCGGTGAGGACGAGACCGGCTGGATCTACCAGGGCTTCGCGGACGTGATCCTCGACAACCTGGTGGCCGAGGGCAAGGCCGAGCCGATGATCATCGTGATGGTCAGCGGCGTGGCGAACCGGGCCGACGGCACGGGCGACGGCTTCGAGGCGATGGTCACCGGGGAGGTGATCCCGTTCGTGGACGCGCGCTTCCGCACGCTCGCCGACCGCGACCACCGCGCCGTGGCGGGCCTCTCCTGGGGCGCCAAGCAGGCCTACGACCTGGGCCTGGGCTATCCCGATCTCTTCTCCTGGGTGGGCGGCTTCAGCGGCATCATCGTGATCGGTGAGTTCCGCGCCCGCCCGGCCGGCTACGAGGATCCCGAGCAGTTCGCCGCGGCCTACAACGGCATCTTCAAGAGCGCGCCGCAGTTCAACGCGAACTACCACCTGCTCTTCATTGCCAACGGCGAGGCCGAGGGGTCCCACCTCAAGGGCATGTCCGACATCCTCACGCAGCGGGGGATCGACAACGTCTTCTACCAGTCGCCCCGCACGGCCCACGAGTGGCTCACCTGGCGCCGCTGCCTGTATCAGTTTGCCCAAAGACTCTTTAAATGATGATACCTATGAAAAGATATTTGCTTCCTATCGTTCTGATGGCCGCCCTGGCGGGCTGCAAGTCCGCCCCGACCGTGGGCGTGCTCACCGAGCCCACGCCGGCCTCTTCCAACGTCCCCGGCCGTGAGTTCCCGAAGGTCTATCCCGACCTGCGCGCGGAGTTCCGCATCGCGGCGCCCGAGGCGCAGTCCGTGGCCGTCGACTGCGGCAAGGTCTATCCCCTCGAGAAGGGGGAGGACGGCGTCTGGAGCGGCTTTACGGAGCCGCTGGAGCCCGGTTTCCACTACTATTTCATCATCGTGGACGGCGTCCGCACCTCCGATCCGAACAGCACGCTGTTCTTCGGCTGCGGCGTGGATGCGAGCGCTATCGAGATCCCCGAGGCGGGGGTCGACTTCTACCTGGACCAGGACGTCCCGCGCGGCGAAGTGCGCATGCAGCGCTACTGGTCGCCGAGCATGAACGCCTGGCGCGTCTGCTACGTCTATCTGCCCGCTGAGTACGAGCAGAACCCCGCCAAGCGCTATCCGGTGCTGTACCTGCAGCACGGTGGCGGCGAGGACGAGACCGGCTGGATGCGGCAGGGCCACGCGGATATCATCATGGACAACCTCCTCGCGAAGAAGAAGGCCACGCCGATGCTGATTGTCTGCGACTACGGCCAGGCGGGCGACTTCGCCCAGATCCTGCTGAACGAGACCATCCCGATGATCGACGCCACCTACCGCACCGTTCCCGACGCGAAGCACCGCGCCATGGCCGGCCTGTCCTTCGGCGGCGGCCAGTCCTGGTCGATCGGCCTGAAGCACCCGGAGGTCTTCTCCTCCATCGGTGTCTTCTCCTCCGGCATGTTCGGCGGCGTGGGCCCGGGCGCCTATGCGCCGTTCAGCGTGGAGAGCCAGCTCCCCGAGCTGCTCGCCGACAAGGACGCCTTCAACGCCGCCCATGACGTGTTCTACATGTCCTGCGGCGAGGGCGACCCGCGCATCGAGCACACCCGCGCGGCCGCGGAGGCCCTGCAGGCCGCCGGCGCCGACGTGCACTTCACGGCCTGGCCCGGCGCCCACGAGTGGCAGCCCTGGCGCAAGTCCCTGCACGAGTTCTGCCAGATGATCTTCAAATAGACCCGCCCTGCTCGACCTGCTCGGGCACCACATCTGCCCCGGCCCACACATCTCGATGTGAGCTGTAAGTGGCAGATTAATAGTAATTTACGTATTTGTACTCTCCCAAATCCCGGGGGAGTACAAATATTTAATCACCTATCCAACAAACAGTTCCAGCTCATAGCAATACGTATCGTCCTGCCTGGAGTTGACAGGCCAGGGGAGGATGATGGATTGACTGTTTTATGCAATTACCTGTGATTGAACACTTTCTGAAAGTAACCAGGTTCCAAAGTTCCTGGTTACTTTTGTAGTGTATTGATTGATAATTGTTTATGGAAAACAGTCGTTCTGTCGGGTGAGCGCCCAGGGCAGGGTGTTGATACTGTTGACTTGATGATTCTCGGTGCCGATTTTGCCCCTTTTTGGCGCTGACCCCGGTTTCAAAACCCCGGTCGGCGCCAATTCTGGCCTTTTTTGGTGCCGACAGCCTAACTTGTATACTTTGCCGAGGGCGAAATGGGATGGTTTTGCCCCTGGTGACAAGAAAAAAGGATTGCCGAGGGCAAAATGGGGTGTTTTTGCCCCTGGGAAGTGGCTGCCGGGCACAAAATGGGGTGCTGGTGTGCCCGGGAGGCGTAAAATGGGGTGCCGGGGGGAGTGAAAGGGCGCTAGTGCCGGAGGGAGGCGACGAGCTCGGGGCTGATGTTGTTGCCCATCTGACGGCAGACGTCCTGGCTCCAGCGGCTCGGATCACTCGCTTAGTCGGGAGAAGCACTTGTTGGTTTCGTAAAAAAACAATACATTTGCAGAAAACCACATAATACCCCATCAAAGTGAAAAATCTGTTTTTGACTAAGGCCGCAGCCGCATTTGCGCTTGCGGGCATCGCTCTCGCAGGGTGCACAAAAGACAACATCCCCGTCAATCCCGTCGACAATTATGACCAGAACAAGCCCTTCGGCTTCTGCACCGTGTCTTCCCGCACGTCTTCTTCCAGTACCTACACAATCACCGGCGGTGGCAGCTACACCTATCCCGTCCCGGACGGGGCTCCCGGCGTGGTCGTGCTGACTTCCACCCGGCAGGACATGAAGAAAACCATCGAGGATGCCATCAAGAACAGCGAGAACAGAATCATCATCTTCGACGGTTCCAACGGCGACTTCATCGTCTCGAGCAGCGTCAAGGTGAGTGTCTCCAATAAAACGCTCCTGGGCATCAACGGCGCGCGAATCTGCACCGAGTGGGTCCTGTCTGATGAGATCAAGCAGGCGCTGGATGAAGCCGGCGTGCCGACCATGAGCAACGTTGACGGCGGAGGAGAGCTGATCAACGGCATCTATGTCAAGGAAGAAGCGGAATACAACACCCGCAGGATCATCATCGAGATGACCGGTGACCTGAACGAGCACTACCGCAAGGCCGGCATCCTCACCCTCAATGGATGTGAGAACATCATCATCCGCAACCTGAAATTTGTCGGCCCCGGCGCCTTCGACGCGGCGGGCAACGACCTGATCACCAGCAGCGATACCAAAAACTGCTGGGTGGACCATTGCGAGTTCACGGATGGCCTGGACGGCAATTTCGATATCAATAAATCGTCTGATTTCCACACCGTCAGCTGGTGTGTCTTCAACTACACGGACCGTTCATACATGAACTGCTACTCGAATCTGATCGGCGGCGACGACTCGAATCCGGATGGCTTCCTGAATACGACTTTTGCCTTCAACTGGTGGGGCAAGGGCTGCCATGAGCGCATGCCTATGGGCCGGATCGGCAAGATCCACGTGCTGAACAACTACTACAGCTGCATCGGCGCCAGCAACGGCATCAACCCGCGCCTCAAGTCGGAATTCCTGGTCGAGGGCAACTACTTCGACAAGGGGGTTTCCAACTATTTCAGCCAGAGCGACGCCACGGCCGTGACCTGGATGCCTGACAACTATGTCGCCGATGCTAAGGGTCAGCCGGCTTCCTTCGGACCGGCGGTGTCCGTCCCTTACGCTTATCCGGTGGCGGCAGCCGCGGAAGTTCCGATCGTGGTGCAGCTGCATGCCGGAGCGACCCTCTTCCGCCGGTAGATCGAATCGGATTCGGAATTCTCCGGGGGTCTATCGCTACAGCGAGGCGACGAGTTCGGGACTGATGTTGTTGCCCATCTGGCGGCAGACGTCCTGGCTCCAGCGGCTGGCCATCGCGATGCGGGAGGCCTGGTCGGGAAAGCCCCGGAGGGTGGCGTAGATGTATCCGGCGTTGAAGTTGTCGCCGGCGCCGACGGTGCTGACGGTCTCGATGGCGGGGACGGGGAAGGTCTCGCAACCCTCGGGCGTGAAGACGCGGACCGCTCGCGCGCCGTTTGTGAGGATGAGCGTGCGGCAGAAGCGGCCCACGCGAGCGTAGATGGCCTCGCCGTCCTGCAGGCCGTACAGATAGCCGAAGTCTTCCGTCGAGCCGCGCACCACGTCCGCGAGGTCCATGTTCTCCTCGGCCAGGGGCAGGACCCGGGGCAGGTCGGCGATGTGGTTCTTGCGGAAGTTGACGTCGTAGTAGATCCAGGCGCCGGCCTTGCGGGCCGCATGCAGCAGGCCCCCGACGACGGGGCGGATGGCCGGGTTGATGGCGAAGAAGGAGCCGAAGAGCACCGCGTCCTCCGCCGTGATCCGGGGCAGGGGACCGTCCATCGAGACGGAAGCGTGGTCCTTGTAGAAGATGTACTGCGCGTCGTTGTGCTCGTCCAGGAAGGCCAGGGAGACGTGCGACTTGACCCCCGCGTGGCGGCAGACGTACTCCGCCGACACGCCGTTCTCCTCGAGGTAGCGGCAGGTGATGTCGCCGATGTGGTCGCCGCCCGCTTCCGTGACCATGGCGCAGGGCACGCCGGCCCGGCCGAGCGAGATGATGCTGTTGAAAGTCGAGCCGCCCGGGACGGCCTTCTGCGGCTGGTCATCCTTGAACAGGATGTCCAGCACCGTTTCTCCTATGCCAATGACGCGCATTCCTTTTTTGTTGAATTCCTGCGAAGTTACAAATATTTTCAATTTGGTTACTTTCGGCGGGAAAGGTCCGGGAAACGATTGACATTCTTGGCGAAAAACGCTACATTTGTCTGATTGCGCGAAAACAGATAATCAATACCATAACCATGAAGAAAGCATTACTCATTCTGACGGCGGCACTCGCGCTGAGCGCGTGCGCCAGCCAGGTGCCGGGGCAGGTCAAGGTGACCGGCGGCACGATCCAGGGCGAGGTCCTGGAGGACATGACTGTTTACAAGGGTATCCCGTTCGCGGCGCCGCCCGTGGGCGACCTCCGCTGGAAGGCGCCGCAGCCCGTCGTGGCCTGGGAGGGCGTGAAGGAGTGCAAGGACTTCGGCCCCAACCCGATGCAGGGAAATGGCGAAGGCTGCTCCGAGGACTGCCTCTACCTGAACGTCTGGACCCCGGCCAAGAGCCCGAAGGAGAAACTCCCGGTGATGGTGTGGATCTACGGCGGCGGCTTCGCCGGCGGCGCGACCTCCTACTATGACGGCGCCCTGCTGGCGAAGAAGGATGTGATTCTCGTGAGCGTGGCTTACCGTGTGGGCAAGCTGGGCTTCCTGTCCCTGCCGGAGCTCGACGCGGAGAACCCGCACGGCGTCAGCGGCAACTACGGCCTGCTGGACCAGATCGCCGGCCTGGAGTGGGTGCAGAAGAACATCGCCAAATTCGGCGGCGACCCGGACAACGTGACCATCTTCGGCGAGTCCGCCGGCGGCATCTCCGTGAGCATGCTCTGCGCCTCGCCGCTGGCCAAGGGCCTCTTCGCCCGCGCCATCTCGCAGAGCGGCGGCTCCTTCGGCCCGACCAATCCCCGCGATTACCCCGGTGAGAACATGCTGACGCTCGCCTATGCCGAGGAACTGAATGTGGCCTGGGCGAAGCGCGCCTTCGGGGAGAACTACACCCTCGAGCAGCTCCGCGCCGCGGAGGCCAAGGCCGTCATGGGCGGCTTCGGCGGCTCCGGCGGCTGGCCCGTCACGGACGGCTACGTCATCCCCGACGACCAGTACAAGCTCTACGAGGCAGGGAAGTACAACGACGTGGACGTGCTCATCGGCTACAACTCCGACGAGGGTCTGAGCTTCGGCTTCGCCTTCGGCGGCGGCTCCCACCAGGACCAGGTGCGCTCCCGCTACGAGGACCACGCCGACGCGCTGCTCGCCGCCTACCCGGTCGAGGCCGACGGCAAGGTCGGCAAGACCGCCCGCGACCTCACGCGCGACGCCGCCTTCGGCTGGCAGACCTGGGCCTGGGCCCGCCTGCAGGAGCAGACCGGCAAGGGCAAGGTATGGCTGTACTACTTCGACCAGCATCCCGACTACCCGGCGGGCGATCCGAAATTCGGCCAGGGCTCCCCGCACGGCCAGGACGTGGCCTACGTGTTCGGCAACCCCGAAGAGGTGCAGCCGACCGACATGACCCTCTCCGGCTGGATGATGGACTATTGGACCAACTTCGCCAAGACGGGCGACCCGAACGGCGAGGGCCTCGCCGAGTGGCCGCGTTTCACGAACGAAGCGCCGCAGACGATGGTGCTCACCGGCGCCGGCTGTCACACCGCCCCGGTGCCGTCCGAAGCCGCCCTGTGGGTGCTGGACGAGTACTTCGCCTGGCGCCGCAGCCAGGAATAACAAACCACTGACAATCAATTAACCAAAAGAAAATGAAACAATTGCTTTCCGCCGGCCTGGCCCTCGCGGCCAGCCTGACGCTGGCGGCCCAGAACCCCATCATCCGGACGTCCTACACGCCGGATCCGGCGCCCTACGCGCACGGCAACACGCTTTATCTGGCCGTCGACCACGACGAAGACGACGCCACCTACTTCAAGATGAAGGACTGGCAGCTCTTCTCCACGGAGGACATGGTCAACTGGACCTTTCTCGGCACCCAGGTGTCCACGGCCACCTTCCCCTGGGCCTTCCAGGGCGACAGGGCCTGGGCGTGCCAGCTCGTCGAGCGGGGCGGAAAGTGGTACTGGTACGTCTGTCTGACGGAGGCGGCCACGCGTGCGGACGCGCTGGCCGTCGCCGTGGCGGACGACCCGCAGGGTCCGTATGTGGACGCCATCGGCGGGCCCCTGGCCACGGGCTTCGGCTTCATCGACCCGTCCGTCTTCATCGACGACGACGGGAGCGCCTGGCTCATCTGGGGCAACAAGGGCTGCTGGTACGGCCGCCTGGGCGACGACATGGTCTCCTTCCCGGAGGGATACAAGGAAATCCCCGGCTGGGGCGACCCGGCCTGCTTCGGCCCCGAGTCCATGAAGCCCGACTGGTCCGACGGCGGCAAGCAGAAGATGATGGTCGGCTACGAGGAGGGCCCCTGGCTCTACAAGCGGAACGGCACCTATTACCTGTCCTACCCGGCCGGCGGCGTGCCCGAGCACATGGCCTATTCCACCGCGCCGTCCATCCACGGCCCCTGGACCTACCGGGGCCGCATCATGGACGAGGCGGAGAACAGCTTCACCATCCACGGCGGCAACGTGGATTTCCTCGGCCACCACTACATGTTCTACCACAACGGCGCCCTGCCCAACGGCGGCGGCTTCCACCGCTCCACCTGCGTCGAGGAATTCGAATTCGGCCCGGACGGGTCGATCCCCTTCATTCCCTTCACGGAAAAGGGCGTGGAGCCCCTCCGGACGCTGAATCCCTACGTGATGACGCAGGCGGAGACGATGGCCTCGAGCTACGGCCTGAAGACCGACCGCGAGGCCGGCAAGCGCCACTGGGTGACGTCCGTGCATAACGGCGACTGGCTCTGCGTGCGCAACGTCGACTTCGGCGAGCAGCCGGCCGTGCTCGTGTCGCTGGAGATGCTGAACTTCCAGCACCCCGGCACGGTGGACTTTTTCCTCGACGAGATGGGCGGCCGCGCCATTGCGTCCGTGCCCGTGAACGGGGAGAACATGCTCGTGAAGGCGCCCGTGGACGCGCGCGCCAAGGGCGTCCACGACCTGTACCTGCTCTTCCGGGGCGGGGACGGCGAGCTCTTCGACCTGGACTGGTGGGTGTTCAACAACCACCTGAACATGCCGATCATCCAGACCAAGTACACCGCCGACCCGGCGCCGTACGTGCACGACGGGGTGGTCTACCTCTACACCACCCACGACGAGGACGGCGCCAAGGGCTTCGAGATGTTCGACTGGCTGCTCTACACCAGCACCGACATGGTGAACTGGACGGACCACGGGGCCGTGGCCTCGCTGGACGACTTCGCCTGGTACGAGGGCAAGAACGGCGCCTGGGCCGAGTGCGTGGTGGAACGGAACGGGAAGTGGTACATGTACTGCCCGATCCACGGCCACGGCATCGGCGTGCTGGTGTCCGACTCGCCCTACGGGCCGTTCAAGGACCCGCTCGGCGCGCCGCTGGTGTGGCAGAAGGAGCATTGGGAAGACATTGATCCTTCGGTGTTTATCGACGACGACGGACAGGCCTACATGTACTGGGGCAACCCGAACGTCTACTGGGTCAAGCTCAATGAGGACATGATTTCGCTCGCGAGCGAAATCCACAAGCTCGACTACAAGATCGACTTCTACCAGGAGGGTCCCTGGTTCTACAAGCACGACGGCCATTATTATCTGGCGTTCGCTTCAACCTGCTGCCCGGAGGGCATCGGCTACTCCATGACTGACATCCCGGAGGGCCCCTGGCGGTCGATGGGCCACATCATGGACCGCACCTGGCGCACCCGGGGCAACCATCCCGGCATCATCGAGTACAAGGGGCAGTCCTACGTGTTCGGCCTGAACTACGACCTGATGCATCTGGAGACCTTCCAACATGCCGAGCAGCGGAGCGTCTCCGCCGCGCCGATGTACTACGAGGCCGACGGCTCCATCCGCAAGGTCCCGTACTGGCTGGACAACGTCCTGGAGCAGATCGAGCCCTTTAACCCGTACCGTCGCGTGGAGGCGGAGACCATGGCCTGGGGCTACGGCCTCAAGACCCGCAAGGACGCGGAGCGCGGCGTCGTGGTGAACAACATCGACGCCGGCGAGCACCTGCTCGTGAAGGGCGTGGATTTCGGCGCCCGCGGCGCCAAATCGCTGAGCGCCAGCGTGCTGGCTCCGGCCGGCGGCTGCGTCGAGGTGCGCCTTGACAGCCCGGACGGGCCGCTGGCGGGCACGCTGAAGCTCAAGCCCGGCACGGGCTGGAAGCAGCAGACCGCCCGCCTGAGCGGCGCGAAGGGCGTGCATGACCTCTATTTCGTCTTCATCGAAGGCGGATTCGAATGGGACTGGTGGACTATCAAATAACACAATACAATGCGATTGACTAAAATCTTTCTGCTGGGCCTGGGCGCGCTGCTTGCCGCCGCCTGCGCCCGCCCCACGACGCACTGCGTCAACCCGCTGACCTACACCGACATCCCGGACAACGACGTGATCCGGGTGGGGGAGGACTACTACATGGTCAGCACCACGATGTATTTCTGCCCCGGCGCGCCCATCATGCATTCGCGCGACCTGGTGCACTGGCGCCTCGTGGACTATGTCTACGACTGCCTCGAGGACGACGACGTCTACAACCTGCGCAATGGAAAGAACGCCTACGGCAAGGGCCAGTGGGCGACCTCGCTGCGCTATGAGAACGGCCGCTTCTGGGCGCTCTTCATCGCCAACGACCAGCGCAAGACCTATATCTATTCGACCGAGAAAATCGGCCAGCCCTGGACGCGCAGCGTCATCGACCAGCCCTTCCACGACGCCTCGCTCCTCTTCGAGGACGGGCGCGTATACGTGGTCTGGGGCAACGGCGAGATCCACATCACCGAGCTGGAGCCGGACCTGACCGGCGTCAAGGAGGGTGGGGTGGACCAGGTGCTCTTCACGAGCCCGCGCGAGGGTTACATCCTCCGCGCCGAGGGCGCCCACATCTACCACATCGGCGACTGGTACTACGTGCTCGTCATCGACTGGCCGGCCGGCGGCCCCCGCACGGAGACCTGCTGGCGCAGCAGCACGCTGCTGGGCGAGTATGAGCCGAAGACCATCCTGCAGGGCAAGTTCGACGGCCGGAATGACGGCGTGGCGCAGGGCGCCATCTTCGACACGCCGCGCGGCGACTGGTACGCGATGATGTTCCAGGACCACGGCGGCGTGGGGCGCATCCCGACCCTCCAGCCGATGGTCTGGGAGGACGGCTGGCCCATCCTGGGCGACAACACCGTGCCTGTCAAGGAGTTCGACGTGAACCTCAAGCCCGACGGGGAGAGCTGGACCTGGGCCTCCGACGAGTTCGACGAGGAAGAGCTGCCGCTCGTCTGGCAGTGGAACCACAAGCCGCTGGACGGCTGCTGGTCGCTCTCCGAGCGTCCCGGCTGGCTGCGCCTGACCACCGGCCAGCTCGCCACGGGCGTGCCCGACGCGCGCAATACGCTCACCCAGCGGACCGTCGGCCCGCAGTGCGTGAGCAGCGTGCTGCTGGACGCCTCCGGCCTGAAGGTCGGCGACTTCGCGGGCCTGAGCGCCTTCCAGAGCAACCGCGGCGACATCGGCCTGCGCCGCACGGACGCCGGCCTGGAGCTGTACGCCATCCACGAGGGCGCCCAGCGCAATCCCGACCGGACGATGTCCCGCGTGCAGAAGGAATTGCTCTGCATGCCCGCGCAGGCGGAGACAGTCCAACTGCGCGTGCGCTACGACTTCGATCAGGACCAGGCCTGGCTGGGCTACAGCTGGGACGGTGCCGAATGGACCGAGCTCGACACGCCGCTGCAGATGCGCTTCTCGCTGGACTATTTCACCGGCTACCGCTCCGCACTCTTCTGCTACGCCACGCAGGAGCTCGGCGGCCACGCCGACTTCGACTGGTTCCGGCAGGAATAGTTTGCCCGTTTTTCCGTTCGTCCCAGGAAATTGGGACGAAAATCGGCGTTTTTGGACGCAGACATGACAAGCTGTAGACGGAAACGATACAAACCTTTCGGAAAGAATAAGTAATTTTGCATCAAACTAATAACACCACATCCGTTAGTAGTGTATTACCTTTTATAAATAAGCTCCGCGCGTTCCCGCAGGAAGGCGCGGAGTTTTTCGCCTTCCAGCACCTCGATGAACTCCGGCAGGCCGAGCACGAAGCGCCCGACGCCTTGCATGCCGCGCACGTCACCTTCCCAGATCCAGTGGTCGCCGTCGGGGGAGAGGCCCCCCTCGGCCATCGGGAATTCCTCCACCAGCAGGTTCTTCGCCACGTAGTCGAGCCGCAGCTTGACGTGCGTGGGCGCCTGGCCGTGCATGCGGAAGGCGTCCAGCGGCGCGTCCTCGTGGGCGTCTTCGTGCTCCCAGGCGTCTTCCAGCAGCTGGACCTCGCCGATGCGCGCCACCTTGAAGCGCTTGTTCACGCCGTCTTTCGTGTCCAGCGCCCAGATGTCTATGTAGTTGTTGTTCAGCCGGTAAGGCTCCACGCGGTAGTCCTTGGTCTGGTGCGAGTGGGAGGAGGAGTAGCCTTTCAGCACGACGCAGCGCTTCTCCTTGATGGCCGTGGTCAGCGCGTCGATGATGGCGGAATTGTTCTTCCGCCCGCCGAAGCTGCTGATCGTAGAGATGTCGTAGACCGCCGCCAGCTTGCGCCGCAGGCCCTGCTTGATGGGGCTGGTGTCGTCCAGCTGGTCCATCAGGTGGTTGACGATGTAGGCCTCCTCGTCCGAGAAATAGACGATCTTCGACAGGTCCGTGAAGGGCTTGCGCAGCGTCGCCAGGCGGTAGACGTTGCCGCTGGGGTTGACTTTCTGCACGGCGAAGCCGGCCTCCTTGAAGGTGTCGAGGTAACGGTAGATGGTGCGGCGCGACATATTGAGGCGCTCCATCAGGTCGTCGATGCTGTACTCCACGTTCGAGGAGAGCAGCTGGATCAGGCGCAGCAGGCGCTCTACTTTGGGTTGGTCCATGGCAGTCAGAGTTTGATGCAAATTTTGCAATTTTTTTCCAGATAAAATGATTACCTTGCCGCGCTTTTTTCCAGACCATGAAGAATTACGGCAAAACCAAGACCGCCTGCTACCTGGGTTTCGTGACGCAGGCCATCGTGGCCAATTTCGTCCCGCTGCTGTTCATCGCTTTCAACCGCGAGTATAATGTGCCGATTGCCAGCCTGGCGCTGATCCCGGCCGTCTTCTATATCGTCCAGCTGGTCACGGACTTCCTGTGCGCCAAGTTCCGGAACATCAATTACCGCAGGAGCATCATCCTGTCGGAGATCACCTCGGCCCTGGGGCTCGCCGGCCTGGCGTTCCTGCCGCAGCTGTTCGCCGATCCGATGGTGGGGATCCTCCTCTGCGTGGCCGTGTATGCCGTGGGTAGCGGCCTGATCGAGGTCCTGTGCAGTCCCATCATCGAGGCCTGTCCGTTCCCCAACAAGGAGGGGATGATGAGCCTGCTCCATTCTTTCTACTGCTGGGGCGCCGTGGGGGTCATCCTGGGTTCGACCCTTTTCTTCAGGTTCTTCGGCCTGGACAACTGGCGTGTGCTGGCCTGTGTCTGGGCGCTGGTTCCGCTCTACAATATCTTCAATTTCGCCACCTGTCCGATCGAGCCCATCGTGCAGGATGCCGAGAGCATGAGCATGGGGCAGCTGCTCCGTGACCGGAAGTTCTGGGTCTTCCTGATCCTGATGGTGGCTGCCGGCGCCTCGGAGAGCACCATGGCGCAGTGGACTTCGGCTTTCGCGGAGGCCAGCCTGGGCGTGGACAAGTCCGTCGGCGACCTGGCCGGTCCCTGCGGCTTTGCTTTCTGCATGGGCCTGGGCCGGTGGTGGTATGGCAAGAAGGGGCAGAACCTCGACCTGACTTCTTATATGACCGGGGCGGGCGTCCTCTGTGCCGTCGCCTATCTCGTGGCGTCCCTCGCTCCCGTCCCCGTGGTCAGTCTGGCCGCCTGCATGGTCAGCGGCCTGGCTGTCGGCATCATGTGGCCGGGCTCCATCAGCATCACTTCGGCCCGGATGCCCCGGGGCGGCACGGCGCTGTTCGCGCTCCTGGCCCTGGCCGGGGATGCCGGCGGCACCTTCGGTCCTTCTCTGGTGGGCCTCTGCACGGGCTCCCACGACGGGGACATCCAGCGCGGCATCCTGGCGGCCACGGTCTTTCCTGTCATCCTGGTGGCCAGTCTCCTGGTCATCCGCAGCAGGAGGGCGGCGCATTAGTCTGCCGGTCTGCTAAAATTTTTTTTGCGGGTTTTTCCTTTTGTCAAGAGTTGGCAAAACGCCGCCGTATCTTTGCACCAGCAAAGAGCAAGAAAGCAACCCGTAAAAAGATAGTATTATGCAGACTACGATTGATTTTTCCCTGTTGAGCGACGCTGTTCGCTCCGAGATGATGGCCCTGATCGACGATCTGGGTCTGGAGTTGGTCCCGCAGCTGGAAACCCTTTAATCTGTGCGTCTTATGATGAGTATCGAGGAGATCACCCAGCTGGCGATCCGCGCCCACAGTGGGCAGAAGGACATGATCGGCAATCCCGCGATTCTGCATGTGCTGGCCGTCGGCCTGATGGGGGAGACCGAGCAGGAGAAGAAGGCCGGCTTCCTGCACGATGTCGTGGAGGACACGGACCTGACGCTCGAGGACCTGCGCCGGCAGGGCATCGAGGAGGACGTCCTGGCGGCCGTGGATCTGCTGACGCACCGGGACGGCATCAGCTATGAGGACTATGTCCGGAATATCGTGGCCTCCGGCAATGAGACCGCCATCCACGTGAAGCTGAACGATTTGCGCCAGAATATCGGCCGGGCGGCGGATTCGATCCTGACGCTGGAGTCCTGCGGCCGCCGGGACGATGCGCTCCTGCGCGAGATCGTCCGCCTCGCCGCTCTCCCCGG
>JAEEGJ010015073.1_pt1 | contig 18147 bp, 12 predicted proteins | sample 8958761 | NCBI WGS metagenome assembly JAEEGJ01 (sample SAMN16246546, study PRJNA631951) | gut metagenome | biome: gut microbiome; feature: rumen; material: RS-attached | host: Bos | place: Iran: Karaj | collected 2018-10
CACACCCGCGCATCCGTACCGTCACGATCGACGAGGGCTTCAAGGGCAACGCGAGCCTCTTTAAGTACGCGCGCGATCTCGGCAACCGCAGAGGCGACATGTACGAGATCGGGCTTTGGGAGGACAGCATCGTCGAGAGCGGCAACGACATCATGTACGCGATCAACATTCCGCAGGAGAGCGTCACGATCCCCGAAACGATCGACGCGATCCGCGCCGCCATGAAGATGCAGCTCACCCGCGAGGAAGGCACTGCGAAGACGAACGAATATCTGAAGATCGGCCGGTTCAAGAAACTGCAGAACTAACAGAGAGGTTCAACATGCGATTCGGGATCAGAACGCTGGACGAACTGTCGGTACGCGGCAAAACGGTTCTGTGCCGTGTGGATATCAACCAACCCGTGGATCGTGATGCGGGGACGCTCAAGAGCATCAACCGCATCACGGCCTGCGTGCCGACCATACGCGAACTGTCCGAAAAAGGCGCCAGAGTCGTCCTGCTGGCGCATCAGGGCAGCGATATTGAGTACAAAAATTTTTATACGACAAAGCCGCACGCCAAGGTCCTGTCCGGGCTTCTCGGACGGGAGGTGCAGTGGATCGACGACGTCTGCGGTCCCGCGGCACGACAAGCCATTCGCGATCTCAGGGATGGCGATGTTTTGCTTTTGGACAACGTGCGGTTTGTCGCCGAGGAACAGACGCTGTTTGAGAAAAGCCTGCGCCTGACGCACGAGCAGCAGGCAAAGACGCTGCTTGTCCGAAAGCTTGCGCCGCTTGCGGACCTCTATGTGTGCGACGCGTTTGCCGCCGCGCACCGCGATCAGCCGAGTCTGTGCGGGTTCGAGCAGGTGCTGCCGTCCGCGATGGGCAGGCTGTTCGAGAAGGAATACTGCACCGTATCGTCGGTCATGGAACACCCGGAGCGCCCGTGCGTATTCGCTTTGGGCGGCGCGAAGATCGCCGACGCGTTCCAGATGATGGAGACGGTTTTGGAACGCGGGATCGCCGACACGATCCTCACCGGCGGCTTGGTCGCAAATATCTTCCTCATTGCGCTCGGGCATGAGATCGGCAGCGGCAGCCGCGCGTTCATTTTCAAGTCGAACTACGCCGAATTCTTCGATCGCGCCAAGGCGCTGTACCGGCAGTTCGGCGAGCGGATCCGTCTGCCGGAGGACCTTGCGTGGGTCGAAAACGGCGAACGGCGCGAGGCGTCGGTGTTCCTGATGCCGGGGGATGCATCCGCCGTCGATATCGGGCATGCGACCGCCGAGGCATACCGGAGCTGTGTCCTGAACGCAAAGACGGTGTTTGTCAACGGACCGATGGGTGTGTTTGAACAGGAGCCGAGCGAGTACGGCACCAAGGCGCTGTGGCAGGCGCTTGCCGATACCGAGGGCTTTACGGTGCTCGGCGGCGGCGACAGCATCACGGCGACCGAAAAGTATCAGCTGACCGACAAAATCGGCTATATTTGCACCGGCGGCGGCGCGCTGATCCGCTTCCTGAGCGGTGAAGAGCTGCCTGTCGTCAAAGCACTGCGGCACGGGTCGACCCTGCCGCTTCCGGAGGAACGGGCATGAAACTGCGTTTCGGATTCGGCACGGGCTTTCAGGAGGTCGAGGTGCCGGACAAAAACCTGATCGCGGAGCTGCACGCCAACGACGTCCCCGTGGAGCTTACCGGCGAGGCGGAGGTCAGGCGCGCACTGATCGAGCCGATCGGCGCTCCGCGCTTAATGGACATTGTGCATACGGGCGAAACAATTGCGATCATCACAAGCGATATCACGCGTCCGATGCCGACCTATAAGGTCATGCCCGCGCTTTTGGACGAGCTGTACGCGGGCGGCGCGGATCCGAAGGATATCACGCTGGTGTTTGCGCTCGGCAGCCACCGCAATCATACCGAGGCGGAGCAGAGAAAGCTTGCGGGCGAACGCGCATGGAACGAGATCAAATGCGTGGACAGCGATCCGAACGACTGCGTGCATTACGGAACGACCTCGCGCGGCACGCCCGTGGACATCACCCGCGTCGTGGCGGAGGCGGACCGCAGGATTTGCCTCAGCAACATCGAATACCACTATTTCGCCGGATACTCCGGCGGGGCGAAGGCGATCATGCCGGGCGTGTCGACGCGCGCGGCGATCCAGGCAAACCACAGCCGCATGGTGCTGCCGGAGGCGAAGGCCGGCGCTTTGGAAACGAACCCGCTCAGAATGGACATCGAGGAAGCGGGCGCCATGGTCGGGATCGACTTTATCGTGAACGTGGTGCTTTCCGAGCATAAGGAGATCCTGCGCGCCGTTGCGGGCGACGCTGTCAAGGCGCACCGTGAGGGCTGCAGGTTTTTGGACCGGCTGTACCGAAAGGAGCTGGGCGAGCCCGCGGACATCGTGCTGGTGTCGCAGGGCGGCGCGCCGAAGGACCTGAACCTGTATCAGACGCAGAAGGCGCTGGACAACGCGAAGCACGCGGTCAAAGACGGCGGCGTGATCATTCTGATCGGCTCCTGCAGGGAGGGACTCGGCGAAAAAACGTTTGAGCAATGGATGACCGAAGCGCCCACGGCGCACAGCCTGATCGAGCGGATCGGGCGGGAATTCAAGCTCGGCGGGCACAAGGCGGCGGCGATCGCCATGGTGCTTGAACGCGCGGAGGTCGATCTTGTATCGGAGCTCGACGACGATTTCGTCCGCTCGATCTTCCTCGAACCGTATCAGAGCGCGCAGGCGGCGCTCGATCACGCGTTTTCGAAGCTCGGTCCGGACGCAAGGGTTTTGGCAATGCCCTACGGCGGCTCCACCCTGCCGACCGTGGTGAAATAAGAGTACAGAAGCAAGGAGAAACATATGGATTACGCAAAAGAATCGCTCCGTCTGCACGGAGAATGGAAGGGCAAGATCGAGGTCATCGCAACGGTGCCCGTCGCGACCAAGGACGATCTGAGCCTTGCATACACCCCCGGCGTGGCGCAGCCGTGTCTGGAGATCCAGAAGGATATCAGCAAGAGCTACGAGCTGACCCGCCGTCACAACCTCTGCGCGGTCATCACCGACGGCAGCGCGGTGCTGGGTCTCGGCGACATCGGTCCCGAAGCCGGCATGCCGGTCATGGAGGGCAAGTGCGTGCTGTTCAAGTCGTTCGGCAACGTCGACGCGTTCCCGCTGTGCATCAAGACGCACGACGTCGACGAGTTCGTCAACGCGGTGTATCTGCTTTCCGGCAGCTTCGGCGGCATCAACCTGGAGGACATCTCCGCGCCGCGCTGCTTTGAGATCGAACGCAAGCTGAAGGAAAAGTGCGACATCCCGATCTTCCACGACGACCAGCACGGCACCGCAGTCATCACGCTTGCGGGTCTAACGAACGCGCTGAAGGTCGTGGGCAAGAAAAAGGAGGACGTCAGAGTCGTGACCTCCGGCGCAGGCGCGGCGGCGGTGTCGATCGTGAAGCTGCTGCTTTCGGCGGGCTTCCGTCACATCACGATGTGCGACCGCAAGGGCGCGATCTACAAGGGCCGCGACGGTCTGAACTGGATCAAGGAGGAGATGGCCGAGGTCACGAACCTCGAACGCAAGCCCGGCACACTGGCGGATCAGCTGGTCGGCGCGGACGTGTTCATCGGCGTTTCGGCGCCCGGCACGGTCACGACCGAGATGGTGAAGACCATGAACCGTGACGCGATCATCTTCGCCTGCGCGAACCCGACGCCGGAGATCTTCCCGGACGACGCAAAGGCCGGCGGCGCGCGCGTCATTGCGACGGGAAGAAGCGACTTCCCGAACCAGATCAACAACGTTCTGGCGTTCCCGGGCATCTTCCGCGGCACGTTCGACGTGCGCGCAAGCGACATCAACGAGGAGATGAAGATGGCGGCGGCAAAGGCGCTGGCGGACCTGATCTCCGACGAGGAGCTTTCCGCGGACTACATCATTCCGAAAGCGTTTGACAAGCGTGTGGGCCCGGCGGTCGCGGCGGCGGTCGCGGAGGCGGCAAGACGCAGCGGCGTCGCAAGGATCTGAAAGGAGAAAGACCATGGCAATGTTTGATCCGGAAAACGTACATTTGGGCATCGCACCGATCGGCTGGTGCAACGACGACATGCCGGAGCTCGGCGCGGAAAACACGTTCCGCCAGACGGTCAGCGAAATGGCGCTGGCGGGCTTTACGGGCTGCGAGATCGGCAACAAGTATCCGAAGGACCCGAAGGAGCTCAAATGGGAGCTCGACCTCAGAGGCATGCGCATCGCAAGCCGCTGGTTTTCATCGTTTTTGCTGACCAAGCCGCTTGAGGAGAACGTCGCGGACTTCACAAGGGAACTCGATTTCCTTGCCGCCGTCGGCGCGAACCGCATCAACGTCTCGGAGCAGAGCTGGTCGATTCAGGGCCAGGTCGATACGCCGATCCTGACCGGCAATCACAAGCCCGTCATGAACGACGCCGGCTGGGAGCGTTTCACAAACGGGCTTGACGTGCTCGGCAAGATCGCGTATGAGCGCGGCTTCAAGCTGTGCTTCCATCACCATATGGGCACCGTCGTGCAGACCGCCGAGGAAACCGACCGCATGATGGCGAACACCGACCCGCGCTACGTGTTCCTGTGCTACGACACCGGTCACTTCACCTTCGCGGGCGAGGATCCGCTCTCGATGCTGAAGAAGTACGTCGATCGCGTGGGACACGTGCATCTCAAGGACATGCGGCTGCCGGTCGTGCAGCTTGCGCGGGAAAACAACTGGAGCTTTTTGACCGCGGTCCGCAACGGCGCGTTCACCGTGCCGGGCGACGGCGGCGTGGACTTCGATCCCGTGTTCAAGGTCCTCTCCGACGCGCACTACGAGGGCTGGCTGCTGGTCGAGGCCGAGCAGGACCCCGCAAAGGCGAATCCCTTGGAATACGCGATCAAGGGCCGCCGCTATATCAAAGAACACACCGGACTGTAAGGAGCGGACCATGTATTGCAAAAAGGAGCTGCAGCGCGGCTATAACGCGTATATCGACACGAAGGTCGACGATTACGGGATGCTGATGGACATCGGGCTGCTCGTTCTGGAGCCGGGTGACACATACGTGATCGACGAGCCGGACAAGGAAACGGCGGTTCTGCTGTTTGCGGGCAAGGTCGTGCTCAACTGGGCGGACAACACCGTCGAAGCGGACCGGCCGGACTGCTTCCGGAACGAAGGATATTGCCTGCTTTCGCCGCGCAGAGTGCGCATCGGGATCGAAGCCGTTTCGCACGCGGAGCTGTTCATCCAGCAGACGGATAACGACCGCGACTATGCGCCGGTCCTGTACACGCCCGAAACGGTGCAGGTACAGCATGCGGGCGCGAACGGCGAGCTTCTGGGCTGCATGCGCCGCGAGATCAAGACGTTCTTCGACTACGACAATGCACCGTTCTCGAACATGGTGCTGGGCGAGGTGCTGAACTTCCCGGGCCGCTGGTCGAGCTATCCGCCGCACCATCATCCGCAGCCGGAGGTGTATTTCTACCGGTTCGATCATCCGCAGGGCTTCGGCGCGGGATTTTCGAACGGCGAAATCTACAAGACCGAGCACAACGGCATGGCGACGATCCGCCACGGCTTCCACTCGCAGGTCTGCGCGCCGGGCTACGCCATGTGCTATGCGTGGGCGATTCGCCATCTTCCCGGCGATCCGTGGAAGAAGACGCGCATCGACGATCCGGAGCACAGTTGGCTTTGGAAACCGGACGCAAACGAACATATCTTTCAAGACTGAACACAGGAGGGACCTATGAAAACCGTACGACTCACCATGGCGCAGGCGCTGGTGCGCTTTCTTGAAAACCAGTACATCGCCTATGACGGACAGGAGCATCCGTTCGTCGAGGGCGTGATCATGCTGCCGGGCCACGGCAACGTGGTCGGGCTCGGTCAGGCGCTCCGTCAGGAGACGCGTCGCCTCAAGGTTTATATGGGCAAGAACGAGCAGGGCATGGCGCACACCGCCGTCGCGTTTGCGAAGCAGATGAAGCGCAAGAAGATCATGGCGGTGACCTCGTCGGTCGGCCCCGGCGCCGCCAATATGGTGACCGCAGCCGCGACTGCGACCGCGAACAACATTCCTGTGCTGATCCTGCCCGGCGACGTCTACGCCTGCCGTCAGCCCGACCCGGTGCTGCAGCAGATCGAGCAGACGCACGACCTTTCGATCTCCACGAACGACGCGTTCCGCGCGGTCTGCCGCTATTGGGACCGCATCGTCCGTCCCGAACAGCTGATGAGCGCGATGATCTCCGCCTTCCGCACGCTGACGGATCCGGCGAACACCGGCGCGGTCTGCATTGCGATCCCGCAGGACGTCGAGGGAGAAGCGTACGACTATCCCGAATCGTTCTTTGAAAAGCGCGTCTGGCGTCTTGCACGGCGGCAGCCCGACGCGGAGGCGATCGAAGAGGCGGCGAAGGTCATCAAGGCCGCGAAGCGCCCGCTTCTGATCTGCGGCGGCGGCGTCCGCTACAGCGAAGCGCACGCGGAGTTCAAGGCGTTTGCGGAGGCGACCGGCATCCCGTTCGGCGAGACGCAGGCCGGCAAGAGCGCGATCCCCTACGATCATCCGCTGAACCTCGGCGGCATCGGCGTGACCGGCTGCTCGGCGGCAAACGAGATCGCGAAGGAGGCGGACGTCGTCATCGGCGTCGGCACGCGCTATACGGACTTCACGACCGCGTCCAAGTGGCTGTTCCGCGACGACGCGAGGTTTGTCAACATCAACGTCAGCGAGTTTCAGGCGTACAAAATGGACGCCGTGCCGGTGATCGCGGACGCAAAGCGCGCGCTGCCGGTGCTGCTTGCGGCGCTGGACGGCTACAAGGCTCCGTATACAACTGAGGTCAAGGACGCGCGCGATCGCTGGTTTATGGAGCTTGACCGGCTCATGCACACCGCGTACGGCCCCGGCTACGTGCCCGAGGTCAACGACGCGAACGCAAAGAGCGCGGACCGCTTCGCTAAGGATCTGCATGCGGATCTCACCCAGACCGCGGTGCTCGGCGCGATCAACTTCACGATCGACAAAAACGACGTCGCGATCGGCTCCGCCGGCTCCCTGCCGGGCGACATGCAGCGCATGTGGTGCGCGCGCGGCGTCGACACCTACAACATGGAATACGGCTATTCGTGCATGGGCTACGAGGTCTCCGGCGCACTCGGCGTCAAGTATGCGATCGGCGATCGCGACGTGTACGCGATGGTCGGCGACGGCAGCTTCGTCATGCTGCATTCCGAGCTTCTCACCGCCGTGCAGGAGCATAAGAAGATCAACGTCTGCGTGTTCAACAACGCCTCGTTCGGCTGCATCAACAACCTGCAGGTCGGTCACGGCAACGACACGCTGTGCACTGAGCTGCGCTTCCGCGGCGCGGACGGCGCGCATTCCGGCGACTTTATGGCGGTCGACTTTGCAAAGATCGCCGAGGGTTACGGCTGCCGGTCGTTCACGATCCGTACGATCGACGAAATGAAGGCCGCGATTAAAGAAGCCAAGAAGATCGAGGGCGTGCCGGTCGTGTTCGACATCCGCGTGCTGCCGAAATCCATGACCGAGGGCTACGGCTCCTGGTGGCGCGTCGGCGACACGGAGGTGAGTGAAAACCCGAGAAACCTCGACGCCTACCGCGATCACCTCGCGCACGTGAAGGACGCCAGAAAGTATTGATCCCAAAACGAACCGGACCGGCCGTGAACGCACGGCCGGTCCTTTTTGCTGCTGTTAGGAGGAACAGCGGGATTACAGAAGATGTACAAGTGCGATCAATCCGGAGAACACGATCGAGACGGTCGCGCAGAGCTTGATCAGGATGTTCAGCGACGGGCCGGAAGTGTCCTTGAACGGATCGCCGATCGTATCGCCGACGACGGACGCCTTATGCGGCTTCGATCCCTTGCCGCCGAAGTGGCCCTCTTCGATGTACTTTTTCGCGTTGTCCCACGCGCCGCCCGCGTTCGACATAAAGACCGAGACAGCAAAGCCCGCGACGGAAACGCCCGCGAGCAGGCCGACCACACCGGTCGGTCCGAGGATCAGGCCCGACACGATCGGCACGATCACCGCCATGACCGCGGGAACGACCATTTCACGCAGCGCGCCCTTGGTGCAGATCGAAACGCACTTGGCGTATTCCGGCGTCGCCGTGCCCTCCAGGATGCCGGGAATCTCGCGGAACTGCCGCCGCACCTCGATGACGACCTTCTGCGCCGCGCGCTCGACGCCGTTCATCGTGACCGCCGAGAACACGAACACGAGCATCGCGCCGATGAACATGCCGATGAGCACCGTCGGATTGATGATCGAGAAGTTCAGAAGCGCATCCGTTTTTTCCTGGATGATGTTGACGTAGGAGACGAGAAGAGCAAGCGAGGTCAGCGACGCCGAGCCGATCGCAAAGCCCTTGCCGGTCGCGGCGGTCGTGTTGCCCAGCGAATCCAGCGCGTCCGTGCGTTCACGCACGGCGGGATCCATGCCCGCCATCTGCGCGATGCCGCCCGCGTTGTCCGCAACGGGACCGTACGCGTCGGTCGCCAGCGTGATGCCGAGCGTGGACAGCATGCCGACGCCCGCAATGCCGATGCCGTACAGGCCGCGGTTGAACGACTGCAGGAAGTGTCCGTTGCCGTCAACGATCCCCGTTGAGCCGCCCGCCGCAAAGTAGCTGACGAGCACCGCCGCGCAGACGATCAGGATCGAGGTCAGCGCCGATTCCATGCCGAGTGAAATGCCGCCGATGACGATGGTCGCATAACCCGTCTGCGAGGTCGCGGCCAGGTTGCGTGTCGGCTTGTACGATTCGGAGGTGAAATATTCGGTGAAGAAGCCGATCAGACAGCCCGCGACGAGGCCGGCCAGGATCGCGCCGTAGATGCCGACCCAGTTTGCACCTTCGATGCCGGGGAATGCGGTCGATCCTTCGATTCCGTGGAAGACCAGATACGTCAGGGGCAGCGCGAGTACGGCGGACAGCGCCGCAGCGGTGTAGGTGCCGGTGCGCAGCGTCCGAAGCAGCGCCTTTTGCGACGCGCCCTCCTTGACGCGCACGAGCTGCGCGCCGATGATCGAGCACAGGATGCCGGTTACCGCCAGCATCATCGGCAGGAACATGCCCGCAAAGCCGTAGCCGCCGATCGCCGACAGCGCGAACGTCGCGAGGATCGAGCCGACGTACGACTCATACAGGTCCGCGCCCATGCCCGCGACGTCGCCGACGTTGTCGCCGACGTTATCCGCGATCGTGGCGGGATTTCTCGGATCGTCCTCCGGGATCTTTTTTTCAACCTTGCCGACGAGGTCCGCGCCGACGTCCGCGGCCTTCGTGTAGATGCCGCCGCCGACACGGGCGAACAGCGCCATGAACGATGCGCCCATGCCGTTCATAACCATGATGCTGCCGATCATCGTGTCGCTCGTGACGCCGAACACGTAGCGCAGCAGCACGAACCACAGCGTCACGTCAAAGATGCCGAGCGCAACGACCGTGAAGCCCATGACCGAGCCCGCCGAGAATGCAACCCGCAGGCCCCGGTTCAGGCCCTCACTCGCCGCCTGCGCGGTGCGCGCGTTGGAATGCGTCGCGATCTTCATGCCGATGAAGCCCGCCAGCAGCGACCAGACGCCGCCGGTCAGAAACGCGAACGGTGTAAACATGGACAGCATGCTGCCGTGGCTCAGCAGCGCCATCAGCAGCAGAATCACAAAGACGACTGCAAACACCGGCAGTACCGTCTTGTACTGGCGCCGCAGGTATGCGTTCGCGCCCTCGCGGATCGCGCCCGCGATCTGCTTCATGCGGCTTGTCCCCTCGGAGAAGGACATGACCTTTTTCGTCTGCACCAGCGCGTACACGCCCGCAAGCAGCGCGCCGATGAATCCGATCCAGAATAAGTTTTCCATAGCGACCTCTCTTTCCTTTGTGAAATATCCCGTAATTACCGGGGGTTTGGCTTCGTAAACGTTTACGAAACCGGGTAAAAAAAGTGCGGTGCCTATCCGCCCGTCCGATCGGGATCGGACGGACAGACGCCGGAGTTCTGCGTGTGCTTATGCGGCCTTGCCGCGCTTCTTTTTATGAAGGATCAGAATGACGGCCGTCGTGACGATCGCCGCCGCGCCGACGCCGATCAGTACCCACACGATCGGCGAAGCGCCCTTCTTTTCAAGCTTGGCGTCGGGCGCTGCCGGTTCGGGCGCGGATTCCGCCGCCGTCTGCTTTGCAACGGTAAATTGATCGATCGCCGCGTATTCGGAGCAGTTCTTCTTGCTGGCGTCGCCCGCCTCGCTGCGCTGATACGCGGTGACGGTAATCCCCGCCTCCGTGACCTCGACATACGCGAAGTACTGCCGCTCGTCGTCGTGGCCGCCGGTCTGGAAGGTCAGCACGTCGTCAAGCTCATGGCCGTAATCGTCAAACTTCGTGCCCATCGGGCTGACCGTCACGAACGTCGTGCCTTCGCCGGGTTCGGCCTTCTGTCCCGCGCCGTCGACCGTTGCGCGGAAATAGTTGTGGATGTGTCCGTTGAAGAACAGGTCCACGTCGAGCTCGTCGCACATCTGTTCAAGGAACGCGGTCGCGACCGGGTCCTTCTGCACGAGCCCCGCGTGCGCGCAGACGATGCGGTAGGTGCAGCCGGAGGTCTCGAAAACCTCCTTCGCCCACGCCTTCTGCGCCGCGTAATAGTTCATCTTGTCGGCCGCGGCGTCCGTGCCGTCGATGCCCGTATACGGCTCGGTGTTCAGCGTGACAAAGCACACGTCGCCGACCGTGAACGCGGACGTCGTTTCCGCGAGCATCGCGTCGTCGATGCCGTCCGGCAGGTTCGTGCGGCCCTTGAAGTGCGAGTACACGACGTCGCCCTTCGATTCGTGGTTGCCCGGAACGTAGACCGTCGGCGTTTCGGCAAGCAGCTCGCCGAGCACGTCGAACAGGTACGACCATTCGGCCATCGTGTCGTCCTCGGTCAGATCGCCGAGGTTGACGACGAAATCGGGATGGATCGTGTCGGTCCAGAACTGCTGCTGCGTGTACAGATACGGATGATAGCCCTCTTCGTTGGTCGCCTGCAGGTCGGACACCACGACGAACGAGAACGATTTGCCCTCTTTGAGCGTTGTGAACGTGTACACCGGGCTCATAAAGCTGTCCGTTCCGTCGCTCGTGACCGCCATATACTCATACGCGGTCGCAGGCGCAAGGTCAATAAGATCGACCGAATAGCTTGTGAATGTGCCGTGATCGCCGCGCACGTTGACGCGTTCGATCTCGGTGACCGGCAGCGTGTTCCATGCGGCTTCGCCCGCAAGCCGGTACTTTAACTCGGCGGTGAGCCCGTCGGCCTCGGTCGTCCAGTTGAGGCACATCTCCGTGACGGTTTTGCCCGGCGTCAGCGTGATCTGTTCCGGCATGTAGCGCGTCGTCGGCGATACGATGTCCAGCCGCACCGTGCCTTCGGTCGGGAACGCATATTTCTTGCCGTCGACGGCGGCCGTGCAGTAATAGTAGTACGCGCCGACCTCGTCCGCGGTGAAGTCCGCAAACGCGGCGCCGTCCTGTACCGTCATCGGGATCGCTTCGGTGCAGGCGGAGCGCTTCTTGGACGTGCCGACAAGCAGCGTCGCGTCGGTTGCCGTCAGGCCCTCCGGCAGCTTCAAAAGCGCCTCGATGCGCACGGTCTCGCCCGCGTACGCGCCGTTTACCATCGGCTCACTGAGCCGCAGCACCGGCGTGTCGATCGCAAGGTCCGCCTGCAGACGTTCCGTCAGATCGAGCGCACCGGCAAAGGCCTTCAGCATCGGATAACCGTCAGGATCGTTGCCGACCCAGGTCCAGACGTCGTTGAAGTCCCAGCCGAGGTTGTTCGGATAGAACGCCTTGTCTTGGATCGCGTCCGCGCCGATCAGCGTATAGGCCGCCGCCTCCGGATGGCTGCTTGCCACGCCGCCCGAAAGCCGCGTGCCGTCGAAAACGTAATTGTTGTGAATGTGCGAGCCGGAGTCGCCGCCGTAGTTGCCGCAAAGGAAGCCGATGTTCTGGCTGTCCTCGCCGCCGTCGATCCGCTTCAGCGCCATCATGTTGTTGTCGATCGCCGTGCCGCCCTTGAGGTTTCCGACGATGCCGCCGACGCTGTCCGCCTCCTCGCCCAGCACCGTGATCGTGCCGCCCGCAAAGCAGTTGACGACTTGTCCGCCGCCGGAGCAGGAGGCCGTGATGCCGCCCGCCGCGCCGTTTTCGACGCCCTTGCCGCGCACGAGGATGTCGCAGTAGACGAAGCAGTTGCGCGCGATGCCGGGATAGCCGTTGTCGTTCTTTTTGATCTTGCCCGTGAGCCCGCCCGCGTTCTTTTCAAGGCAGTCGATCGTGCCGGTGCAGACGATGCTGTCCGCGTCGCCGTAGAGACTGCCCGCAAGGATGCCGCAGGACGAACGCCCGACGATCTCGGCGTCAAGGATCGCGAGGTCCTTCACGGAGCCCTCGCCGAAGTCGTGCCCGACGTTGCCGAACAGACCGCAGTATTTTGCGCCCATCCGCTGCACGCGAAGGTTTTTGATCGCGTGGCCCTGCCCGTCGAACGTGCCGAAGAACGCGCAGTGCACGCCCTCGCTCTCGTCGCCGTCGACCAGCGCGGCGATCGGCGGAATGTAGCCCTTGGCCTCGGTTCCGGTCTTTTCGGTCAGAACCGCGCCGATCTTTTCGTTCAGCGGCGCCATGTCAAGGTCCGCCGTCAGCACATAGGTCGCGCTGCAGGGCGCGTCCGGCTTCCAGACGCCGGTCAGGTAGAGGAGCTGCTCAGGCGACGCGATCTCATACCAGTCGCCGTCCGCGTGATAGGTCGGCGGGACCGCGCCGAGCGACTTGAGAACGTCCGCCTCCCACCAGTCCTGCTCCCACCAGTTTGTCTCTTTCGCCTGCGCGGGAACGGAAAACAGCCCGCAGATCAGGAATGCTGCCAGAAGAATTGTCCAAAACCGTTTCATTTCCGTGCTCCTTTCTGCGCGCTGTGCAGGCAGCGGAGGCGGCCGTCATGCGACCGCCTTCCGCACTGTCATACTTCGGGGTTATGCGAGCGGTGCAAACTCCACGCCGTCGGTGGAAACGCCGGCTGCCGCGACCGCGTCCATCGCCGCGATGTCCTCGGCGTCGTCGCTGACCTTCTGCTTGAAGCCTTCCACGGTGTCCTTGATCGTGAACACGGTGTAATCCTCAAGCGCCTTCAGCTCGTACTCCTCGGTGGAGTCGTCCGCGTAACGAACGATCAGCGTCATTGCGCCGAGCTTTTCGGTCTCGCGGAACACGTACGCAAACACCTCATGCGGCTTGCCCTCGGCGCTCTCGTCCTCGGTCGGGATGTTGCCGTCATGAACGGTCTTAAAGATGTTCTTGCCCTTGTCCTCGCCGGTCGGGAACAGATAGACCTTTGCGATCTCTCTGCCGGACTTGTTCTTGAGCATCAGATGGAGGCCGGTGTAGCCTGCGGGAACCTCGCCTGCGGGCTCTGCCGGTTCTGCCGGTTCTGCGGGCTCGGCGGGCTCGGCGGGTTCAGCGGGCTCTGCGGGCGCGGGCACAACTTCCAGCGCAAGCGCTGCTCTCAGCGCCTTGATCGTATCCGCATCCATGGTCGTTTCCGCATAGGTCGGATACCACTGGTCGACGATGTGGCCCTTCTTGACCGATTCCGCAAGATAATCGATCGGCTCCGGTACGCCGTCGTCATACTGGACCTTGATATCGTCCGGATCCTGCGCGTTCTTCAGGGAGATCTCGTTCGGCAGGTTGCCGTTTCCGTCCGGCTTGAACCAGTCCTCGATCGGATAGGTGATATCCGTGCCGTCGTCAAAGGTGACATACAGACAGTAGTTGTCGGCATGCGGACGGATGAAGCACTTGAACAGGTACTTGCCGCCTTCCTTCGCCTTGCCCGGCATCAGAGAATCCATCTTAACGCCGTCGTCGGTGTACAGGTAATCGATGAGGTTGTTGTAATCCTCCGCCTTGCCGCCCTCTTCATAGAACCACATGCCGGTGATGTTCTTGCCGGTCTTGTTCTTGAGCTCCACGGGGATCAGCTCGTAGCCGGGATAGAAGTTGTCGTCCGTCTTGCCGCGCGCAACGAGAAGGTCCATAGCCGTCCGATCGGCTTCGTCGTCGTTCGGCTCATGCTTGAGATCTTCTGCATTCGGGCCCTTGAAGGAGAGCTTGTCGTACATCGCAAGCGTGCCGACCTGCTCCGCAGGAATTCTCAGGAAGGTGTGATCGGCAAACTCGATGTAGATCTCCATCGGAACGCCCGCTTCACGGACGATGTAGATGTTCTTTTCGTAGTTCTCGCCGTCGACTTCCTTGTCCTTCCAGTCTTCCGCAACCACGCTGTTGCCCATATCCTCGGAGCCTGCCGGATAGATAAAGAGCGCGTCGATCGTGTTGCCGGTCTTGTTCTTGATGTTCAGCGCAATGCCCTGATAGGTGCCTGCGGGTGCATCCGGCGCTTCGGTCGGATCGACAGGCGCTTCGGTCGGCTGATCGACCGGCGCTTCCGTTGCTTCGGCCTGCGGTTCTTCCGCCTTCTTGCCGTTGCAGGCAACGAGCGGGACGATCATCAGCAGCACGAGCATGATGGAAAGTAGCTTTTTCATGGTGTTCCTCCTTGATTTGATTCTATTGTGTATTGTATCACATTCCGTTATGAAACGGAAGATATACCGTTCATTCGGTCTCGCATGCGATCGCGCCGTCCTCCCGGATCGCGATGCGCACGCCGTTGTGCGTGGACGCCGACAGCGTCGGAAGCGTCCGGTTCTCCGTGCAGTACAGCTGCGGCACGTTCGCCTGCAATAGCTGCACGATCTCTGCGTTCGGCCGGTCTTTTCCGTTTCGCGGATCGCTCTGGCACGAGATCACCGCGATCGAAGGCGAAAGCCGTTTCAAAAGCGCCGGCGTCATGGACTTCGGATCGCCGTGGTGCGGCAGCTTCAAAACGTCGCAGGGACCGATCGGCGCGTCCTCCCAGTCGGCGGCGTAGCGGTCGCCGGTGATCAGCACGCTGCGCCCCGCATAATCGAACCGCAGCATCAGGCTCGAAAGGTTCCGCTGCTTTGCCGCAAGATATGTCTCGACCGCGTCGACCGGCTCGTTCCGGTACAGCGCGTCGAATACGCGCTTCTGGCGGTCGGTGATCTCACGCCGCGGCAGGATCGCCGTCATCGACAGACGGTCCGTCAGCCGCACCGTTTCCGCCTGCACCGTTTCCGATGCGCAGCCGCGCGCCCTTGCGCAGTCGGTCACATCCTTGAAGATGCTGAGCATGTGCCGGAGTCCGTTTTCCGTCTTGTCGGCGGAGGTGAACGACGGCATCACAAAGCCCGCGTCGTCCGGCGGCAGGTACAGCGCCGAAAGCGTTCCGGTCGGGATCCGGGAAAGGATCCGCTGCGCGCCGCCGATGTGGTCGATGTGCAGATGCGTGAGGATCATCCGGTCGAGACGATCGACACCCCGCTGTAAAAGGTGGTAGATCGCTTCCTTGCGCAGCGACCCTTCCGCCGGTTCCACGAACGGCCTGCCGCAGTCGATCAGCAGCGCATAGTCCCGTTCGCCCTCGCGACGCTCGCATAGAAGCACCGCGTCGCCGTCGCCGACGTTGCAGAAGAAGATCTCCAGCATGGCTCAGGTGTTGTAGTAGGAGGGACGCGCATGTTTTGCTTCCTCCTCGGCCTCATACTGTCTTTGCAGTTCCCGGTGCCAGAGGATGCGCGTCGGGATCCCGCCCGCAAGGATCGCAAGGATCGTCGGGAAGAACACCACCGTGCAGTACTGCCAGAAGATGATCCAGCCCTCGCCGCTTGCCCAGTCGCACATGAACAGCGAAGTGATCACCGACATCACGAACAGCACGAACAGCCAGACGTAGGCGTAATACGGGAAGCAGCGCCGCGGGCCCTTGAAGATCAGAAGGCTCAGAAGGCAGATCCCGGTGCCGAGTACGGCGGTCGCAAGATACTGGAGAAGGATCGCCCAGACGGAGCCGTCCGGCCACACCTTGCCGAGCAGAAAGCCCGCGCCGAGATAGACGCCGACATAGATGACTCCGAACAGGAGGGACAGCATGAAGCCGTACAGATAGGCTGCGCTCTTCGGCCGTCCGTCCTTGTCCAGAAACGTGACCCGGGCGAACTCGTTGGCTTTTTTCTCAAATGTCGATTGCTTCCTTGCCATAGCTTACGGATACGCCCCTGCGCGGACAGACGCCGTGCAGGGGCCTTGGTTTCTGTGGATTATTGGCGCCAGCTGGACCAGAGATCCCAGTAGCTGCCGACGCTGGAATAGTACTCGAAGATCTTTTCGAAGTTCGGCGCCCTGAGACCGACCTCTTCATATGTGATGCCGGATTTCTCATACACGACGTCGTCGCGCACCGACCAGTGGCCGAGCTTGTCGAACGTCTGATAGCAGCCGCTCTGTCCGTCCTCGCCGCCGAGCAGGTAGTTGATGTACAGACGCGCGCCCGCCGGGTTGTCGCAGCCGGACACGACGTACACATACGCCGCCGCATCCTGCGCGGTGTACGGAGACAGACCCGTGACCCAGGCAATATCCATGCCCATTTCGCGGTTGTCGAGCTTACTTGCCGAGCAGAGGCCGAGCGTCGGGCCGTTGACCGATTCGTTGACCGCGGTCACGACCGCGTCGCCGTCGGACAGCTCGTAGGTCTTCATCTGCGAGAAGCGCCAGAACAGCTCGACACCGGCGTTGTCCTCCGGGAAGTTCTTGAAGTTGTTGTTCTGCAGCTTGTCGTTATAGGTGATGACAAGGTCCTCGCCGTACTGCGCTTTGTACTGCTCCTTCAGCGCGTCGCTGTCCACGATGAGCTGCGCCCACAGAGCGGCGTAGGAAGGCGCCTTGATGCCCTTGGTGTAGATGTGCCAGTACTGCGTATCGTTGCCGTTCGCATCCTTATAGGACTTGGTATCGACGTTGTAGCCCTTTACGATATCCCACCAGCTCTCGATCGGTACGCCGTCCGGGAAATCGCGGGTGTTGTAGAACCACGGGTTGAACGTGGAGTACAGCGGCATGCCGTACTCTAAAAGGTCGGGGCTGATGTGCTCGCAGATCGCCGCCGGATAGTAGACCTTGACGATGTCGTACAGCACGAGGTCGTTGTAGATCTCGCCGGAGGAGTCCTTGACGAGCAGCACGTCCGCATAGATCTTGTTCGCGTCGTAGTCGCGCTCGATCATGCCCTTGATCTCGTCGGTATCACACTGAACGAACTCGAACTCCAGATCCGGGAAATCGCGCGCAATTTTCTTTTTTGCGGTGTTGGCGTCGGTCGTGGTGCCGTAAATCTTGATCACGCCGCCCTCTTTCTTCGCCATCTCATACAGTTCTTCCTGCGTCATATGGTTCCAGTCGATACCGTCCTCGCCGATTATGTCGATCGCCTCGACGCCGGTTTTCGGCTGATCGGAGGTCTGCTGGCTGCCGCCGTTCGCTGCGCCGCCGCATGCGGCGATTGCGCCGACCATCAGAATTGAAAGAATGATTGCCAATATCTTTTTCATCGTGCACACGTTCCTTTCCTTTGGATTCGCTGTTCTCAGTCGTCAACGCCCGCCTTATGCTTGGTCTTTGCAAACTTGATCAGGCGTCCCGTCTTCTTATTATACACGTTCATGCGGCCCGGATGCAAGACCGCGAACACATCCTGGTTCATGTCATATTCCACCAAACCGACCTGGATCGCAAGGAATTCCACGCTGCCGACCGTCAGCGTCACAAGCGTTTCGCTGCCGGCGGGCTGGTTCGCGTAAATCTTTGCGGGAACCGTGTTCTTGTGATGCGGATCCTCGGTATAGATATCGACCATTTCGGGACGGAGGCCGAGCACGCACTCGAACGCTTCGTTCTCGGGAATCTCCTCGTCGAGCTTCAGCGTTTCATGCGCAAACACGTAGGTGCCGAACTCGCTCGTGACCGAAAGCGTATCGCCGTTGTATACGCCCTTCGCGTCGATGAAGTTGATGCGCGGATTGCCGATGAAGTCCGCCGCCTGCAGATCGATCGGATTCGTATACAGGCCCAGCGGCGTGTCGATCTGCGAAATCGCGCCTTCCTTGAACAGCGCGA
>JAEEGJ010015074.1_pt1 | contig 18146 bp, 17 predicted proteins | sample 8958761 | NCBI WGS metagenome assembly JAEEGJ01 (sample SAMN16246546, study PRJNA631951) | gut metagenome | biome: gut microbiome; feature: rumen; material: RS-attached | host: Bos | place: Iran: Karaj | collected 2018-10
TCCCCCTTGGACTTATCGCCAATAAAAGCAGTGGATGACGGCCAGAGCATGAATCCCGGGCGGATGCTCCACTGCTCGAGCAATGGCACATGGCATGGTTCACCCTGCAGACGGTCGGCCACAGGCATTGTGATTTGACGGCCTAAAGTGTCCCGGGCACCGATGATTATGGCATCATCTTTAGCCGTTTGCAAAATGTACGGCGTGCATCGACCGATACTCACCCCCTTTACAGGCAAGAAACCAGTCTTGCCGTCATAGATTTCGATGGCATCATCATGGTGCCAGTTGCCGGCAATGACGACACGGCCATCGTCAAGCGCAAGTGCCGAAAGCATCGCCCTCTTGGTATCAAGACTAGCAAACCCCTCAGATGTGTGCGTTAACGGATCATAGAGTTCTACTTCGAAACTTTGCCCGATGCCCAAGTTTTCCCTGTGTCCTCCAATGACCGTAGGCTCGCCATTCAATAGCAGCACTGTGTGCCCATAGCGGGGCACGTTCAGGTCGGCCAACCGCTCGGCCTGGACTTTCACCGCAGGGCACTTGCCAGCGTTGTTGCCTTGTGGCGTGGCCACCAGCGGCAACAATGCGATGAAGGTGTATATGACTGCTATAAGTTTTTTCACGCGTTACGGGAGGTTGATAGGCTTCGATCCAACGAAGATGTTGACCCTCTGTATTGCGACAAATGTACTCATTATTATTGGATGAGCAAAATATTGGTCGATTTTGTGGGTAAAAATGCTTTGGTCTATCAATGCAATTTATAGACCATCCGCATTGTAGGGCCTCGCCTTGGCGTGGCCGTACCCCCTTGCCCCACGTTTATCAAACAACACGGACAACGTGGAACTACATAAACAACAACTTTTTTTTGCCCCACGCCAAGATGCCAAGTTTTTTATGGCCGGCGGATTAGACGGATTGGATGGATGGCATCCGCACCCCGGGTGGAGTGCGGATGCCATATAAAACATTGTATTTATTGTATTTCTTGTTTTCTAACACCTAACACCTAAAGCCTAAAGCCTTTCTTGTTTTCTAAACTTAGCGGCTTGGCGGCTTAGCGTGAGGCAGGGTGAGGTTTACCAGGTGCCGTTGAGCAGGTAGTCGATGATGGCGCTCACGTCGGCGATGGCCACCTCGCCGTCTAGGTCGGCATCGGCACCCGTCAGGTTGACGCCCGAGGCATTACCCGTGAGCAGGTAGTCGGTCAGCTTGCTCACGTCGCTGATGCTCACGTCGCCGTCACCATCCACGTCGCCACGGGTGAAGGCAGGTTTCTCGGTAAAGTAGCCTGGGTTGCTCGCGCCGCCGTCGATGTGGGCGTAGTCCTTGTCCACATGGTTGACGTCGTAGGCCGTACCCTTACCGCCAACCAGGCTGGTACAATTCTTGAACATGTCCCAAGTGTAGCGCATGGAAGCCGTCGTCCAACCATCGCCCACATAGATGGTCCGCAGGTTATTGCAGTCGATAAACATGTGTCGTATCTCGTAGACCTGAGACGTGTTGAAACTGCTCAAATCAAGACTCGTCAATTTATAACAGCTATCGAACATGAAAGCCATAATGGTCACCTCACTGGTGTTCAGATAAGTCAAGCCTTCGATCGATTCAAGATTCCACATTCTGTAAAACCAACCCCAGGTTGTCGTCGGGCGGGCATCAGCGAACGACGGGTCAAACACCACTCGAGTCACATTGGCTTTGGTACCATCGGTGTCCCAACCGGCATCGTTGTTATCGGTATTCAGAAAGTAGGTAGTGCCCGGGCGGATATTGCGATCGTCGTCGTAGTAGAACGTCAGCGTCGTGTTATCCGCCGTGTAGCAAGCGTAGGCCTCTTGAGCCCTAGCGCCAAGGGCGCACATCATAGCCGTCATGAGGACGACCAGTCCGAAAAGTAGTTTCTTGCTCATAGTTATCAGGATTTATTGGTTAAGTATAGTATTGATTATATGACTTGGTGTATCTTTTAAGGTACTGACCACAAATTAATCAATTATTTCCATATTTTATCACCGGTTTGCCCATTTTGCATCTCCCGTAGTCGTCTTATAGATAATCAAGATTTATCTAATACCATTATTAACAACTAATTATAACAACATGATGAAACGACTTTTGAAATTTTGAATTACGCGGCCCAGCTCATGGCACTGATCGACATCGGGAAGGCCATGAACCAAAACGACCCAAAGGCTTAAATCATCACCTCCTGGGTCGTAAAAGTATAACTAATCCGTAAAACCGCCAGTTTGGGCTTATTTATCGGTTTCGCAGATGATAGAGGCAAGACTTAGAGGCATACTCATCCTTGTTGTCATGCCGATTTTTGAAGAGAAAACGCTTTACAGGCGGATGAGGGCGACACCGCCGAGCATGAGCAGGATGCCGACAATCTGGAGCCAGGTGATGCGCTTGCGCGGGGCCCCGAGCCAGCCGTAGCGCTCCATCAGTTGGCTCAACGCGAGTTGGCCGACGAGCAGAGCCATGACGAAGACGCCGACGCCGACATGGGCGACAAGCCACGCGTTGCCAAAGACGATAATCGCGCCACACAAGCCGCCCGTCCACATCCACCAGGGGTACTCACGAGAGAAGGCCTTGCCAATCAAGCGCACGCTGCCATTGAGGGTGCAGAAGAGCAGCAGCACCATCGTGGCGACGAAGAAGGCCACGGTCGTTGCCTGCATGGGGTTGCCACCATGGGCGACCACGACGCTCGACAACTGGGCATAGACACCCGTGATGCTGGCTGACAAGCAACCCGACACGACGGCACACAACTGCCAGAACAGTTGCCGGGACCCTCTGCCGGTGTTCGCATCCTGCCGCTGGGCATTGAGTTTGGGCAGCACGACGACGAGCGTCACGCCCGCAATGAGCAATAAGGACCCGATGATGCGCTTGAGACCCATCGGTATCACGTTGGCACCGAACCACCCGAAGTGGTCAATCAGCAGACTGAAAATCAGTTGGCTGAACATCGGGATGATGACAGCCTGCAAGGGCCCGATTTCCTTGAACAAATGGATGGAAATGGTGATGGTCACTACAGCGACGAGTCCTGCAAACCAGCTCCACCAGGATGCCTCGCCCAGCATCTCTCCCGTCGGGACGATGGGGCTGCCCGACAACAGCGACACCAGCAACAGGGCCAATGTGGATACCGAGAATGAAACAAGCGTCGAAACGTAGGCCGGACCAACGACCTGGCGCAAACGCGAATTGGCAGCAATCTGGAATGGTACCAGCAGGCCCATTGCCAGCGTTATTATCAAGTAAAACATGTCGTGATTCTTATCAATTAGGCCACAAAGTTATCCAAAATTCACAACTCTCGCGAATTGCCTTAGGATTTCTCGTACATTTCTAAGGGTTGGCCGTCGGGGTCATCAAAGAAGACAAAGCGTTTGCCTGTCGTGGCGTCGGTCCTGATGTCCTCGTGGGCGATGCCCATGCGGTCCAGTTCCGCTACCTGGCCCACGATGTCGTCGACCTCAAAGGCCAGATGGCGCAAGCCTGCCGCCTCGGGGTGGGACGGGCGCTGTGGCGGTGAGGGGAACGAGAACAGTTCGATGACATAGTCGCCGTTCAGCGACAGTTTGGTCAGGTAGGACTGTTGTTCCTCGCGCCAATGCTCGGCAATGACTTGGCAGCCAATCACGCGGGTATAGAAATCGAGGCTCCGCTGGTAATCGGAGCAGATCAGGGCAATGTGATGTACTTTATTGAGTTTCAGCATAATTCAATCGGGTTAAAAATCCCAGAATGCAAAATAATGTTGTGTGTTATATGATTTCTTCAAGTGCGCCGGTTACCGAGTCGATGATGAAGCCGCGCACGGTGATGTCGCGGGGCATCAGCGGATGTGTCTTGATGGTATCGACAGTGCGGCGCACTGACTCTGGTGTGTCTTTGAAGCCTTCCAGCCAGTGGTTGAGGTCAACACCGCAGCGGCGGATGGTGTCGAGCGTCTCGTCGGTGATGCCGCGTTTGAGCATCTCCTCGTGGAAGTGGCCATAACTCATGTGGCAGGCGCCGCAGTTGGAATGGGCCACCACCATGATTTCCTCCACGCCCAGTTCAAAGACCGCCACCACGAGGCTCCGCATGGCGGAGTCAAAGGGGGAAATCACCAGTCCACCGGCATTCTTGATCACCTTGGCGTCACCGTTCTTGAGGCCCAGGGCGGCGGGTAGCAACTCGGTCAACCGTGTATCCATGCAGGACAAGACAGCCAACTTCTTGTTGGGATATTTGTCGGTCACATACTGCTCGTAGCCCTTGTTGGCAACGAATTGTTTGTTGAATTCAATAATTTCGTTAATCATGATTTCTTCTTTTTCTTGGGTTTGGGTTCTGGCAGGGCTTTGCACGTCTCGCTGACGAGGGCCGAGAGGTAATCGCGGTCGTCCACATCGGTAATCAGGAAATAGTCCTTGGCTCCGTCGTAGGGCGGACGCAGTTCCACGGTGCGCAGCAGCGGCCTCACTGCATCGGTGGGCTTGAGGTAGAAGCAGTCGTCGCAGATGAGTCCGAAAATCTTGCTGTCACAGTAGATGCCGTAGTCGCCGAACATCTTCTTGACGGTGATTTCACCGGCTCCGGCACACTGGTCGGCGATGTATTGCACGAGATCGGGGGTGCTTGCCATGACGTGACGGATTAGGAACGGGTTATTCTTCCCTGACGGCCTTGGGCGTCCAATTCTGGAAGAAGCGCAGCACCTTCTCCTTGTTGTAGCCCTTGCCTTCCTCCAGGAAACTCGAGTCCTGGAGATGCAGCACGTTGCCCTGTTCGTCGAGCACGGCAAACACGGGGAAGCCGAAGCGCCCTGCGTTGTTGAGCCGTTTCATCAGCGCCTTGCCCACTTCGCCCGCCTTGCGGGGGTGATAGTTGACGTGGATATAGATGAAGTTCTGCTCGATGATGCTGCTGATGGTGCTGTCGTTGGTGATGAAGTCGGCAAACCGCAGGCACCATGGGCACCAGTTGCCGCCCACCTGGCAGATGACGAATTTGCCCTCGGCTCGGGCCTGCAGCAATGCTTGGTCAATCTGCTCCAGCGGGTTGATACTTTCATTATATACCTTCTTGGGCGCCGCTTGCTCTTGGGCTTGGGCCGTCATGGCCAGCGATGCGACAGCGAGCACTATAATATAAAATAATCTCTTCATTTTCAATTTGTTATTGTTGGTTCTGTTATTAAAGTTCCGGTAACGAAATTCATTACAACCTTGACAGGAATTTCGTGCGGTCCACGACGAAGCGCAGGTGTGTGCCCTCGCCCAGGAGCGTGTCGCCACAACGGGCCTCGACCTTGAACTCGATTTTCTTGCCGTCGACCTTGGTTACCGTGGCTGTTGCGGTGATGGTGTCACCCAGGCGGCTGGGCTTGAGGTGGGACGAAGCGATGTGCCCGCCCACAGTGGTGAATCCCTCAGGCAGATGGTCGGCCACGGTTAGCATGGCGGCATTCTCCATGAGTGCCATCATGGCCGGCGTGGCAAGCACAGGCATGTCGCCCGAGCCCATTGTAATGGCAGTGACGGCCTCGGTGACCGTCAACTGGCTGCTGTGACTTAATCCTTCTTGCAACATCTTGACTACAGTTTGTTAAAATGATACATTTCCCGCAACTCAGCCTTCTTCTCCTCGCTCTGGCGCGAGAAGTAGCTGCGCCAGCCGGGGCAGAAGTTGATGTGCCAGCGCCAGAACTTGCCCAGCAACGAGTCGGGCTTCTTGTGATAATGGGCCCTGAACTTGCAGTTTTCGCAGATGTGTGCCATAATCGTCTAATGTTTTATGATTGGGTTATTGTTGCTCGCCACGGGATTAATAGTGCCAAGTTCCATTCAATGCATAGTCAATCAGTAGCATGACGTCCTGGATGTCGCAGTTGCCGTCCAGGTTGCAGTCGCCGGCCGTGAGGTCCACCCCGTCGCTATTGCCCGTGAGCAGGTAGTCGAGGATGATTGTTGCATCGCTGATGTTGACATTTTCGTCGCCATCGGCATCGCCACGCGGATGACGCGAGTAGTATTCCAGCTGTTCGTCCATCCAGTCCAGACGGTCCTTGATCCAGTTCTTGAGATAATGGATTTCGTCCCTGAGGTCGGAGGCGACGTAGTAGTTGGGCCATACCCTCACGCCCCATCGCGGCCAGGCCTGGCTGTTGCGGTGCTCGGCATCATAGATGGTGAGCACTTCGGCCATCGAGTCCAACTTGGCTGCGAGACGCTCGTAGCTCACGTTGTTGCGGCGGTACTGGAACCAGCGGTCCTTAATCACGCGCTGGTAGTACGGATCGTTGTTCAGGCGGTACCACCAGAAGGGAATCAGCACCGTCTCGCCGTTTTGGTACAAGATGTCGTTGGTCTGGTAAATCCATGTGTCGGTCTTGTAATTCTCATATTTCCAGCAATTGCCGAAGGCAATGTTGAAATCCCAAATGGCCATCTTGAAGCGCGGGTCCTCGCTGTCGCGGCGCTTGAAAAACTTGCTGCTCTTGCGGTAGCCGTCCACGTTGTGGCTCAGTTCCATTGACAACTGGAAGTCGGCGAACGACTCCACGTCGATGTAGTTGCGGTAGCCCCTCACTGGGTCGCGGTAGTACCACGATGCCATCACGTCCTCCATCTCAGACACCCGTGCACGGATGTACTGTATCTGCACCATCACCATGTCCTCATAGTCGGGCGTGTCATACTGGTAGTGTACATAGCAAGGAAGCTGCTCACCGGTGCTGGAAACGGGGAGGTACCTGGACTGGATGGTAAAGCCCTCGTTTTGGTCGGCCTCCAGCAGGTAGCCGCCGGTGAGCGCGTCATCAGCGGTCCCGGGATCATCGAGATTGAGCCGTTGTTTGCCCTTGGAGACGACCTCGCTCAGGATATACACGCCATAGTAGATGCCGTCGAGGTACACCTCGCAGTAGCGGCCCTGGGGCGTGTAGTCCATCCATGGCCTTGAGATTTCAAAAGCCAACAGGTCACGCATCATGCTCTTGTCGCTGTAGGGAGCCAGCAGGGCCCACTTGTTGTCCTTGCCCATACCCAGCAGTTTGACCTTCTTCTTGGTGCCGCCTTCCTCGAGCGGCTTGTCGAGCGGGCGTATGGAATAGGGCTTCTTGTCGCTCTGCGAGAAAGACGTGTTGCCGCGGTAGCGCAACGCGATGTAGCCGTTATAATCGATGTGCTGTCCGGGGTGTGCTATGGTGTCACCATAGTTAAGGTTGCCTGCACCATTGTCGATGATTTTCATGCGTGCGGTGATGTATTCGTCCCTCAATATCATGGCATGGTCCACCTCGAGCCACACGATGGGCAGATTGGTCCTGTCAATCACGACGTCTGTCCGGTCGGGAGGATAGTTGTCGGGACGCTGGGCATGTGATACACTTGCCAGTGACAGTAGCGTTAAGCACAGCAATAGACGTATTATTTTCATTCTGCGATGATTACTTTTTAGCGATTCTCAATTGAACTGCAAAAGTAATATAAAAAAATGAAATATGCCATTTTTTTGACTTGGGTTTTTAAGTTATTGACTAATAGTTCAATAGCATTTGTCCGAATGATGAAGTAATGCTCTTGCAGTGATGTTGTTGGAGATTTCAAGAGTTTGTTGTATCTTTGCCTCGATTTTGTTCTGAATGGCTATGAGACGAGTGATAGTGATGATAGCGTTGCTGGCGTTGATGCTCCCCCTGGTGGGTTGTGTCAAGCGTGCCGGTAATTTCCCGCCCATCAACACGTCGGTGGAGCTTGACTCCACCAATCTGCCCATCGTCTGGATTGAGGTGGGTGGAGACTCGATTATGCGCGACAAGCGCATCAATGCCCACATGAAGATCATCAACAATGGCGCCGGACGTCTCAATTATGCCGATACCGTCGCCCATCCGGGGCAGCACATCGACTACAACGGCTATATCGCCATCAGGCACCGTGGCAATTCCACCTACAACGACAGCCGCAAGAAACCCTACTCGATACGCACCCTCTCCGAGCCCATGTGGCGTGACGTCGCCACCAAGCGCAAGGTCAAACTCTTGGGCATGGGCCGTGACGACAACTGGGCTCTGCTGGCCCCCTATGCCGACAAGAGCATGATGCGCGACCTGCTGGCCTTTGAAATCTCACGGCAGTGGATGGAGTTTGTGCCTCAGGGCCGCTACTGCGAGGTGTTCCTCGACGGCATCTACTATGGCGTGTATATCTTGAGCGAAGTGGTTTCCAAGGGCGGCCACCGCCTGGACCTGCAGTCGCCGGGCGAGAGCGGTGACGCGCTCACCGGGAGTTACATGATGGAGGTGGACTGCGATGATGACGTGACCTATACTTCCAAGCGTCACCCGGTTGCCCCCGACGGCACCCCTTACACCGACCGTCTTATCCGTTTCCAATACAAGTCGCCTGACCACGCCGAGTTGTCCGATGTCCAGTTGAATTATATCAACAACAGCATCGACCGCATGGAGCGAGCACTGGCTGCAGGACAGTACGATAAGGTCATCGACGTGATGTCGTTTATCGACTACCAGCTGGCGATGGAACTGAGCCACAACGTGGACGGCTATCGCCTGAGCGGCAAGTTCTACAAGCGGCGCGACAGCGAGGACCCGCGTTTCAAGATGACCGTGTGGGACTTCAACATCGCGTTCGGCAACTGCCGCTACCGCGAGGGCTGGCGCACCGACACCTGGGTATATGAGAGCAACCCGGTGCTCTACAGTGATGGGGATGAGTATCTGATTCCCTTCTGGTGGCATCAACTGAATAATGACCCGCGCTACACCGCGCAACTGCGGGAGCGCTGGGCACAATACCGCAAGACCAACGTCAATGAGCAGCGCCTGATGGCGACTATCGACTCGCTGGCCCTCGTGCTCACCTCGCATGGTGCCGAGCACCGCAATAGTTTGGCCTGGCCGCGTTGGGGTGTACAGGTGTGGCCCAATTACTACATTGCCACCGATTTTGCCGACGAGTTGGCCCACATGAAGCAGTGGATTCGTGAGCGCATCGCTTGGATGGATGCACAACTGGGTTACGAGGAGCAATAATGGTGAAATAATGGTGAAATGTGCCGAAAAATTTGCATTTCGCAAATTTTTATGGTAATTTTGCCGACATGAAAAACATAATCCTTTTAAAATCATGGATCAAGAAAAAAACACCGAAATCATCGCCCGCATCAAGTATCTGATGAGGGAGATGGGATTGAAACAGGTGCAGTTCGCCAAGCGCATCGGCGTGGACACCTCCAATCTGTCAAAGTATATGAATGCCCACATGCCGCTGAGCGACTCGTTCCTGAACCGCTTGGTGGTTAACCTGGGTGTATCCAAGGAGTGGCTGCTCGAGGGCAAGGACCTGCCGTTCGGCAAGACCACGGTGCACATCGACGGCGCTGACGGCCGCATGGCTGCAATGGGCAGTGGCGATGGCACGGTACCCATGGGCACGCCGGTCTATGACGTGGATGCCACCGCAGGAAACACCTCGGGGCGCAACGACCTGTTTGCCAGCGAGAATATCGTGGGGTGGGTGAACCTGCCCAATGTCAACCCCAACTGCCGCATCGTGCGCGTGAGCGGCGACTCGATGGCTCCCGTCATCCAGGACGGGGACTTTGTCGCCGTGCGCGAACTCACCAATCCTGACCAAATCTATTGGGGCCAAATCTATGTCGTTCAACTTGACGACTTCAGGCTGGTGAAGTATGTGCGCCGCCACACCGACCCCCACATGGTGGTCCTGCGTAGCGAGAACCCTAACTATGACGACATGGACGTGCGCCGCAGCGACATCCACGAGATGCTGCTTGTCCAGCACGTTCTCCACCTCAACTCAAGGCTCTAGATAATAGACAACTGAATAATGACAATCAATTACCATACTCTCCCCAACGGCCTGCGCCTCGTCCACATCACCACCACCTCGCAGGTGGCCTGGTGCGGCCTGGCTGTGAATGCGGGCAGCCGTGATGAACTCGAAGGCCATTATGGGCTGGCCCATTTTGTAGAACACACGATTTTCAAGGGTACCCGCCACCGCCGCGCCTGGCACATCCTTAACCGCATGGAGCGCGTGGGCGGCGAGTTGAACGCCTATACCACCAAGGAGGGCACCATGATTTACTCGGTGTTCCCGCAGCAGCACTTGGAGCGGGCCATCGACCTGCTGGCCGACCTGGTGCAGTGGTCGGTGTTCCCGCAGGATGAACTCGACCGCGAGCGCGACGTGGTGCTCGAGGAGGCGGCCAGTTACCGCGACACACCGGCCGATGCGGTGTATGACGATTTCGAGGACCTGCTGTTTGCCGGCAGTGAACTGGGACATAACATCCTGGGCCGTAAAGAGGACCTGGAGCATCTCACCCAGGACGACTGCATGCACTACCTCAAAACTTTGTATGTGCCTACCAACATGGCCTTTTTCTCGGTGGGGCCGGAGCGTCCCGAGCGGGTGTTCCGCTTGGCCGAGAAGCACTTCGGCTGCATGAGCCACGCGATGGCGCCGCGCCACCGCCAGGTGCCTGCCGAGGTTGCCCCGTTCAGGCAGGTCATCGGCATGGGGACGCATCAGGCCCACACCATCGTGGGCGCGCGTATGCCGGCCATGAATCATCCGCTGTGCTATGCCTTGATGCTGCTGAACAACATTCTGGGCGGTCCCGGCATGAACTCGCTGCTCAACGTGGAACTGCGTGAGCGGCGCGGCTACGTCTATACCGTCGAGTCCACCTTGTCGATGGTCAGCGACTGCGGCTGGCTGGAAATCTATCTGGGCTGCGACCCCGATGACGTGAAGTCGAGCCTGCGTGTGATAGAGCGCATCACGACGCGCCTGAGCGAGGAACAGCTGCCGGCCCGCCGCCTTGATGCCTACAAGGTGCAGTACTGCGGCCAACTCGTCGTTGCTGCCGACAGCACCGAGTTCATGGCGATGCGTGCAGGGCGCGGGCTGCTCAACTTCGGCCGCGTGAAATCCATCGACGAGACCATCGAGCGCATCCGTGCCGTCACCCCTGACGAGGTGGCACAGGCTGCGGCCTACCTGCGTGCCGACCGCCTGTCGTCACTCACGTTTGCGTGAGCCAAGGCGACCTGCCGCCGCGGTTTTGACGGCCAATATTTGCAGGATTAGTGAAGAATGACTAATTTCGTGACCTCAACAAGTGAACGACAATGAAAAAGATATCCATCCTCATCCCGTGCTATAACGAGGAAAAGTCCTTGCCGCTGCTCTATCCCGAGTTGCTAAAACTCATGGACAGCCAGCCCAACTATGAGTGGGAACTCATGTTTGTCAACGATGGCAGTGTCGACGGCACCTTGCAGGAACTGAAACGCCTGCGTGCCAGCGACCCGCGTGTGAACTACGTGGACCTGTCGCGCAACTTCGGCAAGGAGACCGCCATGCTGGCGGGCTTTGACTATGTGACTGGCGACTGTATGGTCATCATCGATGCCGACCTGCAGGATCCGCCCTCGCTCATCCCCGAAATGCTCGGCTATTGGGAGCAGGGCTATGAGGATGTGTATGCACGCCGCCAGTCGCGCGGCCGTGAGAGTTGGCTGCGCAAGCGGTTGTCACTGCTGTTCTACAAGTTGTTGCAGAGTTCGTCGCGCTTCGACGTGCTGCAGAATGTGGGCGATTTCCGCCTGCTTGACCGCCGCTGTATCAATGCCTTGAAACGCATGCGCGAGAGCGAGCGTTACACCAAGGGGATGTTCAGTTGGATTGGCTTCAAGAAGAAAGAGGTGGTCTTTGACCGCGGTGACCGCGTGGCCGGCAGTTCGTCTTGGAACTTCAGGCAACTGTTCTCGCTGGCCATCGACGGCATCACGTCGTTCTCCAACGTGCCGCTGCGCATCTCGACCATCGTCGGCTTCATCGTGTCGATGCTGGCCTTTGTCTACATGCTCTATGTGTTCATCAAGGCGCTCATCTGGGGCGACCCCGTGCAGGGCTATCCCTCGATGGTGATTCTGCTCCTGTTCCTGGGCGGCATCCAGTTGCTGTCGCTGGGCATCATCGGTGAATACATCGGGCGCATCTATAACGAGACCAAGAACCGTCCCGAGTATCTCGTGCGCGAGTACAATGGCGAGGAAGTGCTGTGACAGGCGGTGACCACATAGCGTCGATGAAACGGTCCCTCGGGCAACGTGCTGCGTGGCTCGACAGTGCCGTTTACTGGCTGCTGCTGGTGGGAGGCTGTGCAGTGTTCCTGCTGATGAACTTCTACACCACGCTCAAGGAGGACGACTATTTCCACTCCTTCATCCAGACTGCTCAGGGCAGCGGAGATCCCATCCGCAGCCTCGTTGATGTGGTGCGTGCCTGGCTGGCCTACATGTGCTTTGATGCGCGCACGGCCAACCTGGTCGATTTCCTGTTCAACGGCATTCTCGGGAAAACGGCCTTCAATGTGTGCAACACCCTGGTGTTCGGCCTAATGGCCCACTTGGTGAGCCGCTTGTCCACCGGACGCAACTCGGCGATGGCGCTGGTCGTGCTCTACACCTTTATCGTCGCTGCCTGTCCCACGCCGGGCGAAACCCTGCTGTGGGTGGCGGGCAGTTGCAACTATCTGTGGTCCTTTACTGCCTCGCTGCTGGTGGTGGCCTACCTGCTGTGGCACCGCAACCCCCGTCCCGCCTGGTGGCAGGCGGTGGCCGTGGTGCTGCTGTCTTTCCTGGCTGGCGGCAGCAACGAGGGAACGACCTTCGGCGTGTTTGGCGGCATGGTGATGTACTATCTGTTCAACCGTGACCGTGTGGACCGTGCCGTAGTCCTGGCGATGGTGGGTTACATGGCGGGCGTGGTGCTGCTGCTCAGTTGCCCCGGTGCGTGGCACAGGGCCTCGCTCGAGGTGACGCATGATGCGGGCATCATGTCGCTCCTGGCCGAGCGCATGCGCGTCGTGACCACCTTGTCGCTCAAGTATGTCACCCCGCTGGCGGTACTGGTTATCGCCGTGGCAGCCGTCATCAAGCGCGGATTCAAGTCGGTGTTCACGTCCACACCGTGGCCCTGGATATTCATCGTGATGCTGGCCTTCGCCTTTGTCATCGGCCGTGCCGTGGAGCGCCTATTCTTCCCGGTGGCCATGGTGGGCCTCATGATCGTGTTGATGGCCTTGCACGACATGACACGGCGCATGCCGTGGGCGCGTGTGGCCGTCATCGTGGTGGGTCTGGCGGTCTGCGCCAAGTGGTATCCGTCCAACATCATGACCATGAAGGCCTATAAAGCCTATGACGACCAGGCCGTGGCCGAGATGTCACAGCCCGGTGTGCGCCAGGTGATTGCCCCGGCACGCACGTTCGGTGGCTATAGCCGCTTCATCAAACCATTCAATTACGACTCCTGGAACTACTACATCCGTTGCCAGACGCTGTGCCGCCGTTTCGGCAAAGACAACATCCAGTTTGTGCCCGATTCCGTCTGCACCCGCTACCACCAGGGACGCTTGCTCGACGGGGCCCAGCCGATGCCGTTCACGAGTTCGATGCCGTCACACCTCGAGCAGGTGCTGGCCGTCCCCGGCCAGGCCTTCATGGCGGTGAAGATGCACCAGGACACGGTGTCGTTTACCTATCAGTTTGCCCACACCTTTGATTTGCGGGGCGAGCGGCTGGTGTCGTTGCCTTATTTCCCGATTCTGTACCAGGGGAGTGAATACCTCCTGTTTGTCCTCCCCGATGATGCGGTCGCCCGGCTGAAGTTCTGTCCCTTTGACCTGGAGGGCGATACTGTCGAACTCGTCCGCACGGCTCCCAATCCGCAGTGGGCCACTGTCCCGGCAGGTCAGCCATAAAATGTTTCCTGTCGCCGATTTTTGGCAAAAAATTTGCAGGGTTGTGGCAAATGGTGTAATTTCGTGACCACTAAAACAACAAATCAACCAACAAACAAATAAAATTCAACGCAATGAACGACGTGAAATTCTATCTCGACGCAGCCGAGAAAAAGATGCAGGAAGCCGTGGATTTCCTCGATGACACCCTCGCACACATCCGTGCAGGTAAAGCCAATGTGAAGATTCTGGACGGCATCCGTGTGAATTATTATGGCAGCCCCGTGCCCATCGACAACGTGGCTAACGTGAGCACCCCCGACCAGCGTACCATCGCCATCATGCCCTGGGAGCGCAACATGATCGGGACCATCGAGAAGGCCATCATCGACAGCAACGTGGGCATCATGCCCGTCAACAATGGTGAGGTCATCCGCCTCAACATCCCGCCCCTGACCGAGGAGCGCCGCAAACTGCTCGTCAAGGACTCCAAAGCCGAGAGCGAGAAGGCCCGCGTGAGCATCCGCAATGCCCGCCGCGAGGCCATCGAGGGTCTGAAGAAGGCTGTCAAGGAAGGCATGAGCGAGGACATCAGCAAGGATGGCGAGGACAAGGTGCAGAAGATTCATGACAAGTTCATGAAGAAAATCGACGAACTCTTCGCTGCCAAGGAGAAGGAAATTCTCACTGTCTAGCACATTTATTACTGATTGAACTTTTACGGGTGTTAGGCTTTAGGCTTTAGGTGTTCAAGACAGCTAAGGTCTAAAGCCTAACCGCCTAAAAACCTGTGATGAATCCGTCCGACCGCTGGAGCCGATGCAACCGCTGGCATGATGCCGCCTACTGGGGTGTCATGCTGCTGGCTTGCGCTGTGTTCTACTGGATGAACTGGCTGACGCTCTACAAGGAGGACGACATGGGCTTTGCCCTCATCGGGCGGCTGACGTCGGTGCGTGAGGTGCTGTTGTCGCAGTGGAACCACTTCCTCACGGCCAACGGGCGCTTTTCCGACCTGCTGGCGACGCTGTTCTGCGCCTTCTTGGGCAAATCGCTGTTCAATGTGCTCAACACGCTGGTGTTCGGCTTGATGGCTCATCTGGTAAGCCTGCTGAGCACAGGACGCCGCTCGCTGCTGGCGCTGACGGCTTTTCTGGCTTGCGTGGGCTGTTGCTTTCCCGTGCCGGGACAGACGCTGCTGTTTGTCGCCGGCTCGTGCAACTACATGTGGGCTGTCACTGCCTCGCTGCTGCTGGTCTATTACCTGATGCGGCAGCCGGCAGGCCCGTTGGGCTGGGGCAGGGCGGTGCTGCTGGTGTTGGGCGCCTTTGTGGCCGGCAATTTCAACGAGGGCACCTCATTCGGTTTCTTTGGCGGCATGGTGTTGTACTACATGTGCAACCGTGACCGCTGGAACCGTCGTGCGCTGTTGGCACTGGCGGGCTATCTCGCTGGCATCCTGCTGATTGTCGCCTCGCCGGGAGCATGGGGACGTGCCGCCCAGGGCGACATTATCCTCAATCTGGGGTTCACCGATATGGTGCTGACGCGCTGCCACGTCTTCGGCGAGAAGGTGTGGCGCTTCGTCACGCCGCTCACGGCGGTGGTGGCTGGCGTGGTGGCACTGGTGTGGCGCGGCTGGCCGACAGCCAAGCGCTCGGTGTGGCCCTATGTGTTCCTGTGCCTGTCGCTGGTGATGTTCGGCTTGGGAATTGCCCAGGACCGTGCCTATGCGTCGTTGACGACCGTTGGCTTGATCATCACCGTTGCCGTTCTCGACAGGGCACTGAAAAACCGCTGGCTACGGCTGGCCTGGGTCACGGGATTCCTGCTGCTGGCGGGTGCTACCATGGCCCATGGCGTCAAGTCGCTGCGGGATTACAAAGCCTTTGAGGACGACATCAAGCGTGAACTGGCCGCGACACCGCGCCATGCGGTTCTGCACGAACGCCGTTTCTCGGGCAACGGCCGCTTTGTCACGCCGTTATACTTCGTCTCCTCGGAGTTCTTCGTGCGCGAGGACATTTACTGCGCATTTTACGACAAGGACAACGTGCAGTTTGTCAGCGACTCGGTCTATACCCGTTATCACTCGGGCCGCCTGCTCGATGGTGCGCGTGCGCTGCCCTTCGCGAGCGATCGCACCGACGTGGTGGACTCGGTGCTCAGTCTCCCTGGCCAGCCCTATATGGTAGCGCTGCTGCACACCGACACCATCCCCTTCTCGTCGCAGCTGGCCCGTTACCACACGGCCACGCCGACTGGCGGCAGCCGCGATGGAGCCTACCACGGCTGCTACCCGCTGCAGTACCGCGGGCGCTGCCTGCTGGTGCTCGACGTGCCCGACTCGACGGTCACGAGCATCGATTTCCCCATTGACAGGAAAGAACCCCTGGCCACCAGGGTGACGCTATCGCGATAAGCCATGAATCCCTCGACCGCCACATCCCGCAATGCAATGTCCAGCCGATGGCACGATGCCGCCTACTGGGTGCTGATTGCCGTGGCCTGTGCGGTGTTCCTGGTGATGAACATCCTCACCACGCTCAAGGAGGACGACCTGGCCTATAGCCTCATTGAGGGCCTGTGGACGCCGGTCCACTCGCTGGGTAACTGGCTGCAATCCTACACTTATCATTATTCCCATTCCAACGGCCGGCTGGCCGACATGGTGGCGATGCTGTTCTGCGGCCTGCTGGGCAAGACGGTATTTAACCTGTGCAATACCCTCGTATTCGGCCTATTGCTGCATCTGCTCAGCCTCGTGACCACTGGGCGGCGTTCGCTGCTGCCCGTGGCGCTGTTCCTGGCCGTGACGGGCACCTGCTATCCCGTGCCCGGCGAGACGATGCTGTGGCTGGCGGGTAGTTGCAACTACCTGTGGGCCATCACGGCCTCGGTGGCGCTGGTCTATGCTTTGCAACGTGCCGATGGCATGGGGTGGGGCAGAGGGCTGCTGCTGGCAGTCGGGGCCTTTGTTGCAGGGGCTATCAATGAGGCGACTTCGTTCGGTTTTCTGCTGGGCATGGTGTTGTATTACGCCTGTAACCGTCAGCGTTTCAACCGTGCATCAGCCTTGGCGTTGGGCGCTTATCTGCTGGGCGTGCTGCTGCTCGTGGCATCGCCTGGGGCATGGAGCCGTGCCGCCGAGGGAGGCCTGGTCTATGACCTGCCCATGGCCGACCTGCTGTATAGCCGCTGGTGCATCTTCACCGAGAAGATGTGGCGCTTTTATCTGCCCGTGTTGGCACTGGTGGCAGGACTGGTCGTGCTGCTGTCGAAACGTGGCCGTGCCGTCAAGCAGAGCCCGTGGCCCTATGTATTTGTGGCGCTGATGCTGGTGATGCTGGCACTGGGCGTCAACCATGAGCGGGCTTATGCACCGCTGGTGACTGTGGCATTCATCCTGCTGGCGATGGTGGCCGACAGGGTGCTGCGCCGTTGGCCCTGGGCACGTGTGGCGCTCATCGTCGTGTCACTGGCCCTGGCCGTGTTCACCTTCGGGCGCGGCGTGAAGATGCTGCAGGAGTACAAAGTGTATGACGACGCGGCCATCACCGAGGTTGTCAATGCCCCCGACCAGGCCATCGTGCGCGAACGCCAGTTCGAGGGCTACAGCCGTTTCGTCAAGCCGATGAACTTCAGTTCGACGCGCTTTTTTGCCCACGAAATCATTTACCGGGCTTATTTCAACAAGAAAAATGTGCAGTTCGTCAGCGACTCGGTCTATGTGCGTTTCCATGAAGGCCGTCTGCTCGACGGAGCGGTCTCCGAAGTGCTCCCGAGCGACCATCCCGAACTCGTCGGCCCCGTTTACACCTTCCCCGACCAGGATTATGCCGCCATCCTCATCAAGACGCCCAGTCTGCCCTGTTCCTTCCAGACAGCGCGTTTCTACCGCTTCTCGATCTGTGGTGAGTCGGCCGACCCCGACGACATGGCGCGCCGCCACCGTTACGGCCTCCCCACCGACTATGACCCCCACGGTTTCTATCCCATCGTCTATCAGGGCCAGTGCTACCTCATCACCGACGTCACCGACCCCTTCGACGTCAAGATGGTCTTCCCCTTAACCATGCCCCCCGCCCCCCAGGAAATCACCCTCGGCGCCAGGCCGTAAAAAACAAATTAATGATTGGACATTCGCCCCCATCCCACGCCTTATTTTTTTTGAAAACAATAAATACAACAAAGACAATATGTTAATTATCAATGGGATAAAAACACATTGGCCTTGTTTGACTTTCTTGTCTTCAAACCTTGAAAGTGAGTCGAACCACAGGCTTTGAGAAGTTAAGAGATAGCACCATACGCCATGTAGC
>JAEEGJ010015075.1_pt1 | contig 18145 bp, 18 predicted proteins | sample 8958761 | NCBI WGS metagenome assembly JAEEGJ01 (sample SAMN16246546, study PRJNA631951) | gut metagenome | biome: gut microbiome; feature: rumen; material: RS-attached | host: Bos | place: Iran: Karaj | collected 2018-10
CATGGTACGAAACTTTTTGCTGAAATTTATTACCGGCTCAAATATATTCTCCTGTTTAAAACCCTCGAGGACACATAACATCATAAATAGAGTGCCGAGCGTATGCCAGTCAATCTCTTTAATAAGTGCCTTTGTGGGAGGCGTGATAAACAAAGAAACGACGGCAGCGATTACGGCCACCGTCAGCATTATTTCTTTTTTCAAAAATTCAAATACTTTTTTCATTATCCATAAGTCTTTCAAAAAATAACCTTTAGAATTATATCATTATCAAGGCAAATTGAAAGCATTTTTTTATTTGCTCATAAAAGAAACGCACTTTTCCACGAATTTTTTAGCAAACGAAGGGTTCGAAGGGAAATAAAGATGCGGAAATCCGGCCCATACATTATCAGAATCCTTAACCGCTTCGTACGTCCTGCCGGTAAAAGGCTTCGTGCAGATTACGTCACTTCCGTTATCGTCAGAGTCGAAATAGTGGAATTCGTGCCCCTTTATCTCTTCGCCCTCGTCAAGGAAATTGGGGCTTTTTTCTTTTAATGTGACATATCCGAATCTGACGGGTTTTCCTTTGTATTTAAGTTCTCCGTCAAAGACGCCTGTAGTTATGTAAACCTCTTCGTCTTTATCTTCTATGCTTTTCTGCAGATACATAAAGCCTCCGCACTCTGCGAAAATGGGCATTTTTGCTTCATAGGCTTTTCTAATTGATTCAAGCATTGAGGAGTTTTCACTTAGTTCTTTTAGATGAAGTTCGGGATAACCGCCGGGAAGAATGAGTCCGTTCGCTTCCTCGGGAACATTTTTATCGTGAAGAGGTGAGAAGAAAACTATCTTCGCGCCTGCTTTTTTAAGTTCAGTCAAATTGTCTTCGTAGATAAAGCAGAAGGCTTCATCTCGAGCAACTGCGATGACGGGCTGTTTTGAATCGTCGTTAGCGGTTTCGGAATTATCGTTTGATGAAGACTGTTCATCAGATGTTTTTTCTAAATCGTCGTTTGCTATTTCTTCTGATAAACCCGCTATTTCTTCTAATTTCTCAAACGAAACATTCTTTTCAAATAAACCAGTAAGTTCCTCTAAAACCTCGTCTAAATTTCCCGTATCATCGGGCGTCACAAGGCCTAAATGCCTGCTTGAAAAAGCACGATCCTTCATATCCGGAATAAATCCGAGAGCGGAAATATCACACTCTTCTTCAATCAAAGGCTTTAGAATATTAAACATTCCTTCCGAAGTTCTGTTTAGGATTACACCTTTTATGAGGTTTTCTTTATCATAGGATTTAAATCCCAGAATCTCCGGCATAACGGATCTTCCCATACCTTTAGCATCGATTACAAGGATAATCGGAGTTTTCGTAACTCTTGCAAGATCATAGGACGAGCCGTCAGCACGCACTCCACCTACTCCGTCGAATAATCCCATCACGCCTTCAAACACAGCAAAATCAAAGCCCGAAGCATTCCTTGCAAAAAGGCTTCGCGTACGTTTCTCACCGGTAAAGAATGTATCCAGATTGTATGAATGAATGCCGAGTGCATTTTTGTGATACATAGGATCGATATAATCGGGACCGCATTTAAAAGATACCGTCTTTATTCCTTTGTTTTTGAGGCTTTTAAGCAGTGCGCAGGTGATTCCGGTTTTGCCCGAACCGCTCTTTGGCGCTGCTATCATAACTCTTTTGATGTTCATATTTTTACCTGAATTCAACCGTGCAGATGTATACGGGGTTTTGTGCTTTCATCAGATGGTACGAGCCGACCTCATCGGATTTGCTCACCTGAAGCTGTACTATGTCGGCTTTCGCGCCTTCAAATTCTTTTAGGATATAGCTTAATTCTCCTATCGTCTCAAGGCTAATTGCATTTATTACAACTCGCATTTCGGGATTGATTTCTTTTAGGGTTAAAAGGATTTCCTTTAAGTTCCCCTTGCTTCCGCCGATAAATGCATGCGTGGCTTTCTTTAAGTCCTTAAGACCTTCGGGTGCCAGTGCTTTTACAACTTCTATGTTTTCAAGCAGGAACTTCTTTTTGTTGGCATCAATTAACTCTAAAGCCTCGTCCTTACACTCTATCGCGTAAACCGTGATATCGTTTGAAAGAAGCGCACACTCTACCGCTATGGAGCCCGTACCGCTTCCGATATCATAAAGGATACTGTCGTTCTTAAGGCCGAGCTTACAGATGCTTACTTCCCTCACTTCTTCCTTGCTCATCGGAACTTTGCCACGAATAAACTCATCGTCAGCCATTCCGGGAGCAACTGCTTTGCCACATGCATCATGATTTATAATCACGCAGGAATAAAGGCCTTCCTCATTTAGTTCTTCACAATCTTTTGCGGATAGTTTGTTTATTCTTTCGTCTTCGTAGGAGAGCCTGTAGCCTAAATAAATATCGCAGTTAAGTTCTGCTTCTAAAAGACACTTTCCTACTCTGTTCACATCCTTTACGCCCGATAAAAGCATAAAGGTCTTTTCGTAAGGCTTTATTCTAAGCGCGAGGTTTTTAACTTCTTTGCCGTGGAGACTTAAGATATTTACATCCTGTGCGCTAAGTCCAAGCTTTGAACACATATATGAGAACGAGGATATTCCGGGTAAAATCTCAATCTTCATATCAATGTCGGATTTCTCCTTGAAGGATAAAAGTTCGCGATATAAAGAAGTCGCTCCGCTGTAAAATGATGCGTCTCCCGAGAAAAGAATTGCAATATTTGTCTCGTCTTTAAAGTTTTCATCACTTATGAGTGATTCGATAAAAGGTATAATTTCCGAAGCTTTGTAATAAGGGTAAACCTTCGCCGAATGCCTGATATTTTCAAGCATTCTCTCGGCTCCCATAAGGATATCTGCGTTATTGACTGCTTCGGTCACTTCGTGTGTAAAGCCCTGTTTACCGCCGGGTCCGATGCCTGCGAGCGAAATATTAATAGATTTTTTAAGGTTTATATCTGTACCTGTGATTTTCTCTATTTCCGCGCAAGCTTCTTTTATGGAAATACCCTCTTCGTCCTCGCAACCTATGACAAATGCAGCGATATTTTTATTTACAGCCGCCTCAATCTTCTCATCGAATCCGCCTGCAGCACCGCTCTGCTTGCTGACGATAACGGAGATGTTAAATTCATCAATCAGAGCCTCGTTTAGCTTGCACGAGAACGGTCCCTGCATTGCGATAACGTGGCGGCCTTTGATTCCGCACTCGTCACACGCCTTGATACTTTCTTCACCGGGAATAACTCTCGCATAGATTCTGTCTTTAAGCTCGTCTGTGGCAAATTCTTTTAATTCCTTGCTTCCTGTAGTCAGAAGGATATTTCCTTCCACATCACATAAAGCTTTGGCGCATTCTTTTACATCATAAAAGAAACGAACATTCGAAGTCTCCTTCGCATCGGTTTTTCTCTTAATGCGATAATACGGTATATTCGTCTCTTTGCAGGCTTCTTTTATGTTTGCGGTTACTTCCTTGGCATAAGGATGAGTTGCGTCAAATACAGCCACAAATTCACCCTTAAGAAGGAATTCACGCATAGCCGCTTCATCCATTCTGTCGCAGTTTATGGTTAAGTAGGGTGTGCTTTCAAGCACTTCCTCTCCATATTTCGTCGCTACGCAAAGAGTATGTTTAATTTTCTTGCTTGAAAGGATCTCAGAAAGCCTTCTGCCTTCAGTCGTTCCCGCAAATATCAGTATCTCTTTCAATTCTGTATCCTCTTCCGGTAATAAGTTTGCCGTTAATGATTCGACTCTCGGAGTTTCCGACAAAAACGGTCGTAAACATATCAACTTCGGTGTCTCTTAATTGTTTTAATGTCAGTACTTTGCTCTCTGTATTCTCTCGTCCGATATTTCTTACAAGTCCGCAAGGTCTTTCTCCCTCTATGCTTTCAAGCAGTATGTCGCAGGCTTTCTTAAGATAATCTTTTCTTTTATGGCTCGAAGGGTTGTAAAGCACAATCGCAAAATCGCCTTCGGCTGCTGCCATTAATCTTTTTTCGATTTTCTCCCAAGGAGTAAGCAAATCGCTTAAGCTGATGATGCAAAAATCATGATTTACGGGCGCTCCCAAAACTGCCGCGCCGCTAAGTGCCGCCGTAATTCCCGCCACCACTTCAATCTCGACCTCAGGGTATCTGTCACTTAATTCATACATGAGTGATGCCATTCCGTATACACCCGCGTCACCGCTGCAGATCATTGCGACCTTTTTGCCCTTCATAGCTTCCTCAAAGGCCATCTCGCATCTTTTTACTTCCTGCCTCATAGGAGTTGAGATAAGTTCCTTTGTCTTAAGGCTCTCTGGTAAAATATCAAGATAAACAGTGTAGCCTACAATGCAGTCGCAATCTGATAAAATCTGCTTAGCCTGAAGCGTCATATATTCTTCTTTGCCGGGGCCCATTCCGACCACATAAATCTTATTCATAATAATCTATCTTCCATTCCCTTCTCGCAAACGCAACCGTCACTCCGTTGCCCGCTTTCTTCTTAAAATAAAGCTTTCCACCTTCACCCGCAAGAAGAACGGCTGCTCTCTCACATATATTGTCAACACCCGTGGTTTCTTTTACGAAGTCAGACGATGAAAAATTGCCTTTTACGGCATTTAACTCATCCGCCGTAAAAGTTACAAAAGGAATTTTTAAATAGCGTGAAAGCATGTTTAAAGCTTCCTCGTCCTTTTTCAAATCAATCGACGCAATCGCATAAAGGTCACTGAATTCAATACCCTCTTCATTTAAGCATTCAGTTAAAAAGTCTATTATTTCTTCGAATTCCTTATCTTTTCTGCAGCCGATTCCAAGGATATATCCTCTCGGTCTTAAAACGATTTTGGCTCTGTTATAAGCTTTATTATCACTTATCAGAATATCCGCTTTGTAAGGGGGATATTCCGCCATTTTTATTCCTTCGGGAAGCTTACTTTCATCAATCTTTCCGTCGGGAGCTGATAAAAGAATCTCTTCTCCGGTTAAAATCTTGGCCGACACTTCTTTAATGCCGTCCCTGTTTTCTATGAAAAGTGAGTTCTTTTTTGCAAACACATCCACCGCAAATTTTCCGTTTATGTCCGTTGCAGTCGTAATGATTGCCTCAGCATTTAATTCATTTGCTAATTTAGTTGAAAGCTCGTTTGCACCGCCCATATGACCTGAAAGTATGGGGATTACGAAAGAGGCGTTTTCATCTATTACGATGACCGGAATATCATTTAATTTGTCTTTGACAAAAGGCGAAATAGCTCGTACGGCAATTCCTGTGGCACCTACAAAAATCAGTGCATCATTTTCGTAAAAATTCTTACTCGTCCAGTCGTTTAAGCTTTCACTTACAGCATTAATTCCCACTGCATCTTCCGCATAAGAGCATTTTGAATAAAGCGTCAGATTGTCTTCTCTAAAAAGAGACAATGCGCCAAGTCTTTTTAAAACCTTTATTCCGTTGTTCGTAAAACAAATCGCCGCAAGCTTCATTTATTTTTTTGCCTCACGAAATTCCGTAGAAAAATCAGCCGCATAAAGCTTTGATTTCTCATAATTTGTATGTGTCAAAACATCACCGACGAGAACTACCGCAGTCTTGGTGATGCCGTTTTCATTCGCTGTTTTTTCAAGTGTACCGACTGTGCAAAGGAACTTTTTCTCATCATCCCAGGTTGCCTTATAGACTAGGGCTGCGGGAGTATCCGCTGTATATCCGCCTTTTATGAGGTGTTCGCTTAATTCTTTTAAAAGACCTGTCGAAAGGTAAACTGCCATCGATGCATGATGTGCGGCGAGACTTTCTATGCTCTCGCTTTCCGGTACCTTAGTCTTTCCTTCCATACGTGTAATGATGAGAGTCTGTGACACGTCGGGAAGCGTATATTCGATGTTTAAACTTGATGCTGCACCAAAGCATGCGCTCACACCTGGGCAGCTCTCATAAAAGATATTTAACTTATCGAGTTCATCCATCTGCTCTCTGACTGCGCCGTAAATACTGGGCTCACCCGTATGGAGTCTGACAGTTGTTTTGCCGCACTCTTCCGCAGTCTTAATTACCTCGATAATTTCCTCTAAAGTCATCAAAGCGCTGTTATGTATTTCAGCATTTTCTTTTGCATATTCAAGGAGTTCGGGATTAACTAAGGAGCCTGCATAGATAATGACATCGGCTTCTTTTAGAAGATTCATGCCCCTTACCGTTATCAGATCTTTTGCTCCGCATCCCGCGCCTACAAAATAAACCATTTTTATCTCCTACTCTTTTATGAGTCGCTCTATAAATTCCGTCGCACCTTCGCTCTTTGCAAGTTCGCCGAGTTCTTTTGAGAAAAGAACACACTCGGTTTTTATCTTACCCTGCGCTCTTCTTTCAAGATTGGCGCAGACTTTCTTGGCCGCATCTTCAAATACTTCGTCGCACTTACCGCATTCTTTTAAAAGCTTGCCTGCTTCTTCGGTAGTAACGCACTCTAAAATCTTTTCAAGTGTTTCCAAAGGAACATTGTGCTTTATACCGAGTGCCGTAATAATTTCCATTCTGCAGTCGGCTTCTTTTGAATGCGTATTCATGATACCGCCTGCTACTTTAATAAGCTTTCCGATATGTCCGACAAACAGGACATCTTTAAAGCCGAGTTCAACAGCCATATCAACAGTAAGACCTATAAAATTGCTGCTCTTAACACTCTTATCAAGGTCGTAACCATATGTATCCCTCATAAAATCAAGACCGTAATTGCCCGGTGATATAGCCACATAATCAAAGCCCAATTCTTTTCTTTGCTTAAGTTCGATTTTAATAGTATCAAGTATGGCCTGCGTGCTCATCGGCTCAACGATTCCGCTCGTTCCGATGATTGAAATTCCGCCTTCTATTCCAAGCTTCGGATTGAAGGTTTTCTTTGCAATCTCTTCGCCTTCGGGAACGGATATTACAACTTTGACGGTATCTTTTATATCTAATAGATTTAAGACATCAAGGACTTCTTTTTCAATCATCTGTCTCGGAACGGTATTAATCGCAGCATCTCCGACAGGGCGGTCTAGTCCAGGCTTGGTAACTTTGCCTACACCCTTTCCGCCCTCGATGATTACTTTACCTTCATCGGTATTTTCCACGATGCTTACAGTCGAATATATCAAAGCTCCGTTTGTCACATCGGGATCGTCTCCACTGTCTTTTCTGACGGCGCAGGAAACTTCTTTTTCACTCATCTTAATATCAAGGATATCCGCGTTATACGAAATTCCTTTGGGAGTGTCTATCGTTATGCTTTTTTTCTCTTGTCCGGTAAGCAGCATGTACACAGCAGCCTTTGATGCCGCTGCCGCACAGCTTCCGGTTGTAAAGCCGTTTCTCATATTTTCTCCATAAAAAACAACTCAAAAATACTTCTTGAACCTGTCAATATGCTATAATTATTTATAAGAATTTAAAGTATTTAGGAGGTACCTTTTCATATATGGCCGCTTACGATAATACGTATGTTAGTTATGCTCAAAGATCACTTGGCTGGGCGCTTCATTATGCAGTTCACGATTTGAAAATGAACGTCGATGATTTTTTTGCAATGTTCATCAATTCAAAAATCGCATATGGTTTTGGTTTAGGTGAATCAAAATACGTATTGGGAATGTCCGGTGCTGAACTTGTTATGGAAACGATTTATGTTCTTACCGGAAAATGTCCCAACAAAAAGCCTTCCTACGCTCTTTATAAAACTCCTGAATACTGGGCCGGCTGGGCTTTGGCTTATTTTGAATGGGAAAGTGGTATTCCTTTCGAATCAATAGTTTCCAAAGTTCCTGTCAGTCAAATTGTAAAAATGTATTCTCCATATCACGAAATGGACATCCGACAATTTTCGGATGAAATGTATACTCTGATTAATGCTTAAAGCTGATACAGTAATGCATTACAAATTGCGGCGGCGATATTGCTTCCGCCTTTTCTGCCTTCGTTGACTATGTAAGGAATATCCGTGCTCATAATAAGTTCTTTGGATACTTCAACATTAACGAAGCCTACAGGAACTCCGATTATAAAATCAGGCTTGAATTCGCCGCTTTGATACATCTCATACAGGCTGACCAAAGCCGTGGGTGCATTGCCTATTGCAAAGATAACGGGTTTGCCAATCTTCGCCGCTCTCTGCATACTGATATAAGCACGTGTCACGCCCTTTTCTTTAGCCTCTAAAGCCACATCTTCATCCGCCATAAAGCAGTGAACTGTTCCGCCGTATTTTGCCAGCGTCTTTTTGCTGATACCTGTAAGACCCATTTTTGTGTCCGTTACAATATCGGCTCCGTTTTTAATCAGATTGCAGGCAGTCTTAACCGCATCTTTTGAAAACTTAAGTGTATGAGCATAATCAAAATCCGCGCTTGTATGAATTGCACGCTTAATCACGCTTTCATTTTCTGCAGGTAAAACAATGCCCATTTTATTTAATTCTTCGCCTATAATCTCAAAACTTCTTTTTTCGATATCCGAAGGGAGAAGCCTTTCGATTTTATCAATCAGTTCCAAATTCAGTTCCTCTTATAAATTCTTAAGCGCTTCAATAAGCTCCCTGTTCTCTTTATGCGTTCTTACTGCAATCCTGTAATATCCTTCATTAAGACCTTTAAAATTCGAGCAGTTTCGTAAAAGAATTTCGCGCTTTAACAATTCCTCATCAAGTTTTCTTATATCTTTAATCAGGATAAAATTGCAGGTTGAATCGTATGCTTTAATGTCTAGTCTTTTAAACTCATCGTAAAGAAAATCTCTCTCTTCTTTTATTACGTTTTTCGAGGTTTCGACATAATCCATACACTCCGTACAAGCAACACCCGCAGCCTGTCCGAATGCTGAAATATTCCACTCCGAGAGATGTTTTTTTACTTTTTCGTTAAAGCTTAAATCAGACGAAATCAAGTAGCCGAGCCTTACACCCGGAATTGCAAAAATCTTCGTAAAAGATCTAATAATGCAAAGGTTTGGATATTCATCAATCTTTCTTACAAGCGAATGATTACCCTCGGTAAATTCGATAAAACACTCATCGAGAATCACTCTTATATTTTTATCTTTTGCAGTCTTTAATATCCTGATTAAAAGCGAATCATCAATCAGTGCACCCGTCGGATTGTTAGGATTGGCAAGCACCACAAAATCCAAATCATCGGTTAAGGCATTAATAAAATCATCCGTTATTCCTAAATCGTCTTCCTCTTTCATGAAGTAATAAATGATGTTTTCAGCATTAGGCAAAAACGCATATTCATATCCGTAAAAAGAAGGCGCCGCAATAAGAACTTTCGAGGGTTTAAATGCATTGGCAATTCCCATAAAAAGATCCGAAGAACCGTTTCCGAACACCAACTGTTCTTCTTTAACATCAAGCATTTTTGCTGCCGCTTTTGTAAGCTTCTCTGAACGTATATCCGGATATTTTTCGAGTGAATCAATGGCATTAGTTAACGCGTCCTTCACCTTCGCGGGAACACCGCAGGGATTGATGCTGACCGAAAAATCTATATTCACTTTATTTCTGTAGACGTCTCCGCCGTGGATTGTTTCCATCAAAGTTTATTCCTCTATTTTCAAAATAATAAATCACAGAACACAACAAGACATTCTTCTTAAAATCAAAAACCAATCACAAAGAAGCATACTTCCCAGACTGCAAGTAAAATCAATGTGCAAATCACCATGCATAAAAATGCTGTGATATACATGAGGCTGCATGCTCTTTTTATATCGTCTCTTTCTATGCTTCTGTCGGCATCACCGATATACGGTTTCTTTACTATTTTTCCGAAATATGAAGCATCGCCCGCAAGCCTTACACCGAGAGCACCCGCGCATACCGATTCGGTCTGTGCGGAATTCGGACTTGCGTGATTAAATCTGTCGCGTTTGAATATTTCTTTAGCTTTCTTTCCGTTATAATCCTTACCGCCTAAAAATGCCGCAAGTATCATCAGATTCGCGCTTATTCTGGCGGGTATGAAATTTACAAAATCATCGAGTTTTGCGGCTGCTCTTCCGAAATAAAGATACTTGTCGTTCTTGTATCCGATCATCGAGTCCATTGTATTTACGGCCTTATATAAAAAGCCTAAAACCGGTCCGCCGATTGCCGTAAAAATCATCGGTGCAATTACGCCGTCCGATGTATTTTCCGCAACTGTTTCAACCGCCGCTTTAACAACGCCTTCTTCGCTCAGACTCTCTGTATCTCTGCCTACTATCATCGATACCGCATGCCTTGCATCATCAAGTGTACCTGTATTAAGCGCTTTATACACTTTCATGCTCTCTTTCTTGAGGCTCTTGGTAGCAAGTATGAAGTAGGTTAATATTGCTTCAATGGCGAGACCTAAATATTTGTTGAAATAATACGACCAGAAACATAGTGCTCCGGTTATTAAAAGGGTAATAAACAAAACTGTGATTACCGTTAATAATCCAAAGAAAATCTTTGTGTTCTCAGCCTTTTTATCATCAGTCTTTCCTGAAGTTTCTTCGCCGGTTGAATCGCTCTCTGCTTTGCTTTTCTTCCCTAAAAAAATCTTCTCACAAAGACTTATGAGCAGTCCGATTAATCGTACAGGATGATAGATCCAGTGCGGATCTCCTATCAGAAGATCCAGAAAAAAACCCAGTACAAATGCAATTATATGAAACAGAAGAATTGTCTTAATCATTTAATCAAATATTATCCAATCATCCTAAAAGAAACTTTCATCATCCGTCGGGAAATCTTTCTGTCACTTTCAGGGAATACGCATCTTCGGGATTTACTTCACATACAAATCCTCCGGCGTTTGCAACCATGCTTCCGAAATAACTTTCATTAGCATATTTACTTAAAACTGCCATTATAGTTCCGCCGTGAGCTGTTATCGCAACATTAGAAAATACCCTTCCGCATTTTTTGTATTCACTTAGTTTTTGAAGCATCCATTCGAAACCTCTGCCAACACGCATGGAATAATCTTCCCTGCTTTCACCGCCGGGAAAAGGCAGATTTCCGTCCGATTCTATCCACGCTTTGTATTCGGGCGTATCTTTTAATTCCTCATGAGTTTTTCCTTCGAAATCTCCGAAATCCATCTCATCAAATTCAGGCACAATTATTTTTTCAACACCCGGAAAGATTATCTTAGAGGTGTGTTTTGCCCTTTTCTTAGGCGATACAAACACGATATCCGCATCGGGATATATGCCGGATTCTTTTCGGGCAGTAACAAGCTTTATGCCTGCCTCACTTAAATCCTCGTCGTTTCTTCTGCCACAGTATTTGCGTCCTTCATTGGCGGGCGTTAAACCGTGTCGAACGAATATCAGTTTTATTTTATCTTCTGCGCTATTCCGCATACGACTCTCTCCACTTCTTCCGCATCTGCAGCAAGCTTAACCTGTATACGTCCGGTTCTCTCCCTGTAAACTCTTTCAAACGGGTCCATCGGAACGATACCGTTGCCGATTTCGTCGCAGATAATGATGCAGTCCGGATTTTTCTTAACGAACGAAGAAATTTCTTCCTCAGGTCTGCCACCTTCTTTTATGCGCTTTTTAATCCACTTGTGAAGGCTTGAAACAATAACTGCTCCTTCAAGTTTTTCTGCTTCTTCACTCGAAGGAAGCACACCTTCAAAAACATGGTCATCCGCCACATTGTATTTTGTAACTGCGTAATTAAGTTTCCCCTGCGCGTAACCGCCGATAATCAGTTTCATACAGCCCCCATTTTATTCACATATACATTACATTAAATCTCTGAATAATAATCGATATTATAACCATTGCAAGAAGTGCGTTTCTCTCAGTGATAAGCAGAAGATATCCTGCCGTATCTCCCGTCACTCCACCGAATTCTTTTTTTGTCCTAAAATAATAAAAAATTACACTTACGATAATGCTTACGCTTACACATACGGCAAAAACAGGATTTATAAATGCCATTCCGACTATAGCTGCCACCGCTTCAAGTATCACCAAAATCTTCACCAAAGTTTTGGAACTGTTCTTCGTAAAATAATCAAGTGTTCCCTCATGAGCGCTTTTAAAAGAAAGAGCGCAAAAGCCGCTGACACACCTTGATAAAACAAAGATTATGCCAAATGTTATCGCAGTCTTAGCATCTTCAACAAATGATAAGGCGCCTAAGAATATAAGGCCGTAGAGAGCGAGCATTATCACAGAAAAAGCCCCGATATGCGGATCTTTTAGAATCTCAAGTTTCTTTTCCCTGTCGCGGTATGAATGAAACGCATCCATCGTATCCATAAAGCCGTCAATATGTATCCCACCGGTAACTGCAATGGGTATCGCAGCAGCAACAAACACCCTTAAAATAACAGGAATATTACCCATATAATCATTCAGATAAAACCATCCTAATTCCAGTGCGCCGATAATGACACCTATAAAAGGGAAGAACACAAATACAAATCTCATATCCTTCTCTTTCCATTCCGTCCTCGGTACGGGGATTTTTGAGTACATCGATAATGCAATTAAAAATGATTTGATAAGCCGCATTATTTTATCCTTAAAGGTATTCCTGCAACCACTTCGTATACTTCATCCGCAAGCGTTGTAAGAAACTCATTTATCTCTCCTAACGCATCCATATAGGAAAGCGTAATTTCATCATAATCCGAGTCCGATTCAAACACATTGTTTGTAACGACAACAAGATTTTCAGTGTCTTTTGCAAGTTTTGATAAACCGTCCTTAACTTTCTTAACGGTATCTTCTCTGCCGATGATTTCTCCGCCGAAAAACATCTCGTTGGCTACAAGATTTGAAACGCATTCAAGCAGTGCATTTTTCGAATCGCTCATTTCATCAAGAGCCTTCTTAACATCTACCTGGCGCTCAATCGTCGTAAAGCCTTTTTCTTTTCTCATCTCTCTGTGCTTTTCGACTCTCTCGATGTTTTCTTCATCATCGCCTACCTGCATTGTAGCGATATAGTATTTACTTTTCCCCTCACTCAAACGACAAATCGTGTCTTCCGCATACTGCGATTTTCCGCACGCGCTGCCGCCGTAAACTAATGTAATCATTTTCCCACCAATACTATTTTGATAAACGTATGTAATTCTCTACCGCGATTTCTGAAAATCTCGCCGCATTGTTATATACACAAAGTGCATCTCCTAAAAGAGACAATATCATCACCGCACCCGTGCCTTCGCCCAAAGCCATATCCCCATCGATTACGGGATTTAATCCAAGTGCGTCAGAAATCATTTCCGATGCAGGCTCCTTGCCCTTGTGCGAAAGAATTAAATAATCCTTAACACCCGGACAAATCTTCTCTGCCACAAGTCCTGCAGTCATTGTAATTACACCGTCCAGGACAACAGGTACTCCGTACATTGCACCGCCTAAACAAATGCCTGTAAGTGTTGCAATATCAAAACCGCCGACTGTTGAAAGAATCGTAAAAACATCCGCGGTTTTAAGTGAATATTTCTCTATCGATTCTCTGATGATACGTTTCTTGTTAAAGAACTTTTCATCATCAAGTCCCGCACCACGGCCAGTGAGTTTATCTGTTTCATCCCCTTCGAAAATCGCGGAACAAACTGCCGCACTCGTCGTCGTATTTCCGATGCCCATCTCTCCCGTAAGGATAATGTCATAGTTTTTATCACGATATTCTTTAACAAGATTAATTCCGAGATTAATCGCTTTAAGCGTCTCTTCTTCGCTCATTGCAGGCTCTATATAAAAGTCATTTGTTCCCTTATTAATCTTTGTATTTATAATACCTTCAGGCTCTTCGTCACTATCAATTCCGACGTCGTAGACAAACATATCAATGCCGTTCTTTTCAGCCATTACAGCAACCGAAGATTTGCCTTTAAGCATGTTCTTTGCAACCGACAAAGTGACCGATGAATCGCTCTGGCTCACACCTTCTTTTACGATGCCGTTGTCGGAACACATAATGAGCAGTGCTTTTTTATCAAGCTTAACATCTTCGCTATTTTGTATGGCTCCGATTTTGCAGATTAAGTCTTCAAAATCGCCCATTCCGTCCAAAGGCTTTGCAACATCGTCCCAGTGCGCCTTTATCTTTGCTCGAATGCTTTCATCGGGAGCTGCAATCTTATATTCAGTTAATGCTTGCTTCGTTAAGCATTCCATAAATCTTCTCCATGTCGAGATGTTCTCTTAAAATATCCGCCATGCGGTCGTACTCCTTTTCCTTAAAAGAAGCATAATCCATCAGGTTGTCGTCACTGATTTCGACACCCTTTTTATCAGCCAGAGTTTTTATAACCGTCTCCGCAATTTCTTTTTTGTCAAAGATACCGTGAATATATGTACCGTAGATATTTCCGTTGCAGATTATGTCCGAAGCATTACCGCTTGTCTCACCCACATGTATCTCATAGCCTTCAAATTCAAGCCCCGAAAGACCTGATAAAACACCGCCAATTTCATTTAAGTACCCGGTCTTCTGCGTTCTGGTTTTTTCGCTCTTTAAAACAGTTTCAATATCAAGAAGTCCGGGGCCGTTTATGCTGCCACCTTCTTCTATATGGTCAGGATCATCTATTGATTTTCCAAGCATCTGGAAACCGCCGCATATACCGAATACAGGCACTTTATCAGCGCACTTTTTAACCATTGCTTCAATACCGTTCTGGCGCATCCATTTAAGATCGCCGATGGTATTTTTGCTGCCGGGTAAAATTATCATATCCGCGCTTTCAAGTTCTTCGGGAGTTGTAACATATCTAAGTGAAACCGAAGAATTCTGCTCAAACACATTGAAGTCAGTAAAGTTGGAAATACGTGGAAAACGTACGATTGCAATATCAATCACACCGTGCTTTTTGTTGTCAAATCTGTCCGATAAACTGTCTTCGTCCTCGAGTCTTACATTCATGTAGGGAAGCACACCCGCAACAGGGATTTTACCCTTTTCTTCGAGCATATCGATGCCCGGATCAAGTATGGTTTTATCCCCGCGAAACTTATTGATGATAAGACCTTTTATGCGGTCTTTTTCTTTATCTTCAAGAAGCATTATCGTTCCGAGTAGCTGCGCAAAGACACCGCCTCTGTCTATATCTCCGACCAAAAGAACGGGCGCATCAACTATCTCAGCCATGCCCATGTTTACAATGTCGTTTTCTTTTAGGTTAATTTCTGCAGGACTTCCTGCGCCTTCGATTACAATAATGTCTGCGATTTTTTCAAGTTCTTTAAATGCTTCTTTTATGCAGGGTATAAGCTGTTTCTTATAGGCAAAATATTCTCTCGCACTCATCTGTCCTAAAACTTCGCCGTTTACGATTACCTGCGAGCCGATTGAGTCCGTGGGCTTCAAGAGGATCGGGTTCATGCAAACCTTGGGCTTAATGCCTGCAGCCTCTGCCTGCATTACCTGAGCGCGACCCATCTCAAGCCCTTCATCCGTGATGTACGAATTAAGCGCCATATTCTGTGACTTAAAGGGAGCCACGCGATATCCGTCCTGTTTAAAGATTCTGCAAAGACCTGCCACGAGGAAGCTTTTTCCGACCCCTGACATGGTACCCTGCACCATGATTACTTTTGCCATTTTTTCTCTCAGTTTAGTCAACTAGAAAAGTTTTATATTCTTCTCTTCTGCGTACTTGTTTATATCTTCCGCAACATCAAATAAATCGCGGATATACTCTTCTGTGAATACCTCTTCGGGAGTTCCGAATTTATCGACCGTATCGCCTTTTAAGCAAAGGATTCGATCCGATATTTTCTGTGCGATATCAAGCTCGTGTACCGACATAATTACGGTAAGTTTTTTATCTTCTTTCATCTTCTCTAAGATGCTTAAAAACTCGAGTTTATGTCTTATGTCAAGGAATGAAGTCGGCTCATCGAGAAGCACGATTTCAGGCTCCTGGCAGAGTGCTCTTGCAAGCATAATTCGCTGTCTCTGACCGTCGCTAATTTTCTTAAAATCTTTCTCGCGAAGTTCTTCGACTTTTACGAGCTTCATTGTGTTTTCGACTATCTCTTTATCCTTAGATGAAAGCACTCCGAAATATCCCGTGTAAGGATATCTTCCTGTTGCAACCACATCATAGCAGTTCATCATTTCGCCTTTTATACGGTCTGTAAAAAGAATCGCAACCTTCTTTGAAAGCTCACTGCCTGACATTTCAGACAACTTAAAATCTTCCAGATATACGCATCCTTCAATCGGATCAAGCTGTCTTGCAAGGTTCTTTAAAAGTGTTGATTTTCCGGCGCCGTTAGGTCCTATGATCGTTATGATTTCGCCCTTTTTAATTGCGATATTTATATCTTTTATGAGGGGCTTTCCATTATAACCGATAGTCAGTTTTTCAGTCTTAATAATATCCGTCATGACTGCCCCCTTTCTTTCCTGTTAAGAAGAATGATAATAACAATCGGCGCTCCGAATACCGCGGTTACAGTGCTTATATTAAGTTCCGTCGGTGCAAACAGGTTTCTTGCGAGCAGATCGCAGAATAAGCAGAACAGACTTCCGCCCAGGAAACTCGCGGGTATTAAAAGAAGCGGTTTGCTTGAATTAAACAATTTTTTAATAAGGTGGGGCGCTGCTATTCCGACGAATGAAATAGGTCCCGCAAACGCAACGATGCATGCTGAAAGAAGGCTTGATAAAAGTACGATAAATACTCTTAAAGCCTTAACATTTACACCCATGCCCTTAGCAAAGGACTCGCCGAGATTGTATGCATCAAGGGGTTTTGATAAAAGAAATACAAGTATAAAAGATACGGCAATTACAACCGCCATAACTTTTACGTTGTCCCAGGTCATTCCGGAGAACGATCCGCGCGACCAGTTGTGAAGGTTAACGATATCAGCGTCCGATGCGAATGTTACTACAAGCTCTGTAATCGCTGAACAGATATATCCAATCATTACGCCGCAGACGATGAGGCGTGCCATCGAATCGATTCTTCTGGTCATTAAAAGAACAAATCCCATACAGAGCATTGCGCCGACAAATGCTGCCAATATAAGTGTTATACTGCTTGCTTTAAGGGATCTTGATAAAAGAAATACCATCGCAAGAGCCACGCACATTTTAGCGCCCGATGAAATACCGAGCACAAACGGACCTGCAATGGGATTGTGGAAAAATGTCTGTAAAAGATATCCGGAAAGTGCCAGTGCACCTCCTAGAATAAATACTGCAACTGTACGAGGCAGTCTTATGTTCCAGATAATTGTATTGATTGTTTCGTCTATTGTGCGTCCGCTGACAGCTGCCAGAACATCCTTTAAGGAGATTTTTACGCTGCCTATGCACACATTAAGCACAAAGAAAACACAGATGCCCAAAACAAGCACCGTAAAAGCAATTATGTACCTGAGAGTTCTCTTTTTGCCCATAAGTTACCTGACTTTACTTAAGTCTGTACAGATAATTCAGATCATCATATCTGCCGTTAAAAACCTTGTTTAAATCCTCGATCATATATGCCGCGGAGAGCGATTGCTGATACATATCCTGCGAAGTGCACCATACATTGCCTTCCTTTACGGCCTTAAAATCCTTTAAAAGATCGCATTTTGCGTACAAATCATCCAAGGATTTAATGCCTGTATCTATCGAGGTATTGTAGATTATAATATCCGCATCCTTGGCAGTTTTATAAAACTCCTCTATCTGCATATTGACGGTAGTCTTCGCCGAAGAGTTATCGTCAAGATTGTCAAAGATATAATCTCCGCCGGCTATATCAATCATTTTGGGAATGTAGTCGGAAGATTTTTTTACCTGTACAAGATTGTTTGAAGTAATATAAAAGAATGCCACGCTCTTGCCGGTTTCATCGCTCTCTTTTACCTTTTCAACCATTTCTTTTTCTTCATCGAATATGGCTTTCGCTTCAGAATCTTTGCCAAGAAGAGCACCGTAAAACTTAATCCACTCAACCCTTCCGAGAGGATGTTCCTCGTAGCTTGAATAGTCGATGATGTAAGGAATGTTGAATATTTTTAACTGCTCGAGCACATCGGGCGAATGATATATCATGGTGTTTTCAATCACGAGATCGCAGCCACCTGAGACTATCAGTTCATAATCAGGCTTGCTGTATTTGCCGGCATAAACGATTTTGCCTTCGTTCATGGCATCCT
>JAEEGJ010015077.1_pt1 | contig 18143 bp, 14 predicted proteins | sample 8958761 | NCBI WGS metagenome assembly JAEEGJ01 (sample SAMN16246546, study PRJNA631951) | gut metagenome | biome: gut microbiome; feature: rumen; material: RS-attached | host: Bos | place: Iran: Karaj | collected 2018-10
AAGAAAGATTATTTATAAAAATTCTAAATTAATGGTTTTTAATGCGCTCTTCGACAATCGCTCATATACGAGGCCTAATTCTGCAAAGCGCTGCAGACAAGACATGGCAGCCTTCCTCACGGGCAGACTGTTACCTTGCAAAGCTGCCAATGCCTGATCTATGAATTCATTGATTCCACGTTCATTAGGCTCTTGTTTGTTCATGAACAGACGGGATAATACATGGAAACCGCAAAGTTGGTAGAGTTCTTTATCCGACGCCATCCAGCTATATGCCTTCTCGGGTGCATAAAGCAAATACTGATACAAGTTGAATGCAGCCTGCTCCGCTATTTCCTGCGTATCAGTCTGTTCCATCCAGATGTCAATGACCTCAGGCAAGACTTGGTCAGCAGGCATAATCATCGTCGCAAGTATCTTACACTCACGCACATTTTCTTTCCAGAGTGCAATAGCCAGATCATAGTTTTTCCCGAGTTCGGCTGCTTTTGCCTGAAGCCTCGGAAGGGTTGCCCCCCAATTGAGTTTATATTCTACCCCCTTGTCGCGCATGGATTTGGCCACTGAGCCATCCATCATCTGACGGAACGACTGCTTAATTTCCTTCACCTGACTATTGATATCCATATCATTTTATTATATTAATGTGGCATACTCTGAACTGTAGCGGAGCATCTGGTGTGCGTAACTCTCGCTATAGTTCACCTGAATATCACATATTTCCCCACTTGCACCATAAACTGGTAACAATTGAGGATTAATGAACCCTTTATAAGGAGCAAGATTCAAGCGCTTATAACGCTCCAACACTTCAGCATGAAGATGTTCATCCACCTTAACGGCATATTTCTCAACCAGTTGGCGGGCTGCATCATAGTCACCTTCGCTCTTAATGCGTTGTATTTCTGCCAGCAGAGTGGCAATCAGTTGGCGAAGTCTTTCATAATCCGTGATTTCAACGTATGTCTTACCCTCGCGACTAACCAATTTGATGGCATCTCCTTGTTCATAGCACCAATGGGCTATCAGCGCACGGTTACGCATGTGGGCTTCCTCAATCTGATGTCCTGGTGTGATACGAATCAGCTGGGTCATCAGCCCATTCATCATATAAGTATAATACTGCGACTTATACGCCTCTTCATCAGGAGTCAGTCCGAGCTCTACAAGCTTTTTGTCTGCGATGTAATACAGGCCGAAGAGGTCGGCCCTCGCCTCTTCTATCGTATTACCATACGCCTTCAGCGCATCAGGATCCACTCCAGGCAGCAATTGTCCACTTCCGTGACCCAGACATTCATGCAGGTCTGTATGCAGATCGTCACAGATATCTCCGTATTTATCGATTATTTCAAGTGTTTTCTGATCAATGACGAATTCCTCTTTAAAACCATTACCATGTGCCGCTTTGTTGTAGGCATCAGTAATATTACTGATGGTAATGCTCTTGCTGCCATACTCAGCCCTGATCCAATCAGCATTCGGGAGGTTGATGCCTATGGCCGTTGATGGGTATTCGTCACCGCCAAGCATTGCAGCACAAATCACATTAGCAGAAACTCCTTTGACAACAAGCTTACGGAATCGGGGGGCAACAGGCGAATTGTCTTCAAACCATTGAGCATTGCGACTAATGGTCTGAGTGCGATGAGTCGACTCTTCATCGATATATTCTACGAGTCCCTCCCAAGAGCCTTTCATCCCTAAAGGATCGCCATAGACTTCGATGAATCCGTTGATAAAATCGACGGAAGAGTCATGCTCTTTCAACCATTCAATACAATATTTATTAAATATCTGTAAATCTCCTGTTTTATAATAACTTATAAGTAGTTCTATAACTCTCTTCTGTTGCGTGTTTTCGGCCGCTCCTGCAGCTTTTTCCAACCAAAAGATAATATGCCTGATGGCATTCGCATATTTGCCATCAGCTGACCATACCTTCTCGAGAATCTTGCCGCTTTTTTTGACAAGTGTTGAATTGAGTCCGAACGACGGAGGCGTATCCTGATGTTTGTTCTGCTGTTTCTGCTGCTCATAGAAAGCTTCGGCCTCTGCTTGGGTTACACCATCATAGAAATTGCAGGCCGATGTCTGGAGCAAATCTTCGCCATCAGCCTTGTTCACGCGCTTAGGCATCACGGTTTCATCAAAGATGACAGGAAACAGCTCGTCGCACATCTGCGAGATTGTCTCTCCTTCGTTTAAAGGCAACTGGCGGGCGTCAACCAGCCTAAGTACCCTATTTAAATAGTCAGGCGTAAAACCTGGTTTGAACTTCTCACATCCATAATGATGATAGATGCCGCTTGAGAACCAGATGCGCTTCAGATAGATTTCCAAAGCCTTGAATTCATCGGTATCATGCGGAATGGTCATATCTGTGTAGATAACCTCGAGCATCTTCCGAATACGGAGGTTATATTTACCGAACTGATCAAAAGTAATATCACGTCCGAAAAGCGTGGCTTGAGACAGATAATACACAAGAGTCTTCTGTTTCAGCGTCAGTCTTTCAAAACCATTCAGTCGATATCTAAGCAATTGCAAGTCAGCGAATCGCTCGTCTTGATAATTAAAATCTTCGTTCATCATTCTATAGCTTACTTTTTTCTTTAGGCATGCAAAATTAAATAAAATAATCCAAACATGCAATGAATTACGAGAAAAATGCCTATCTTTGTGCAAAAATTGTAACTGATGAACATTTTCGAGGCATTAAGAACATATTACGGCTATAGCACTTTCAGGCCAAACCAACAAGAAATCATAGAACACGTCATGCAAGGCAAAGACACTTTGGTGCTGATGCCAACAGGTGGCGGGAAAAGTATTTGTTACCAGATTCCGGCACTGACGATGCCAGGCACTGCCATAGTGATTTCCCCGCTTATCAGTCTGATGAAAGACCAGGTAGAGACACTTCGTGCTAATGGCATTGAAGCCGAAGCCCTCAATAGCGGCAACGACCCCGCCGTTGATACAGTCATCAGGCGTAAATGTATTTCTGGAAGCATGAAACTCCTCTATATCTCTCCCGAGAAGTTGATGTCTGAAATAGACTATCTGCTCAGTCATATTCAAATCTCACTCTTTGCTATTGATGAAGCCCACTGTATCAGTCAATGGGGTCACGACTTCCGCCCAGAATACACGCAACTGGGCATTCTCCGTGAGAAATTCCCCCAAGTGCCTATCATGGCTCTGACAGCAACGGCTGATAAAATCACACGTGGGGACATTCTGAAACAACTCAACATCACTGGTGCTCAGGAGTTCATCTCCAGCTTTGACCGTCCTAACCTCAGTCTTTCAGTAAAACGAGGTTACAAGGCAGCAGAGAAAATGCACTTCATTTTCAACTTTATCAAGGCACGTCCGATGGAGGCTGGCATTATCTATTGTCTAAGCCGCAAGAATACCGAAAAGGTGGCATCTGACTTACAGAAGAAAGGCATAAATGCAGCCCCATATCACGCTGGCATGTCGACATATGAAAGAAATCAGACGCAGGAAAGATTTAAGAACGATCAATTGGCTGTCGTTTGTGCGACAATAGCTTTCGGAATGGGTATCGACAAGAGTAATGTCCGTTGGGTAATACATTACAATATGCCTAAAAGTATTGAGAGCTTCTATCAGGAGATAGGACGCGCAGGCCGTGATGGTGCTCCTGCAGATACTATCCTTTTCTATTCTCTCGCAGACATTGTGCAGCTTACTGAATTTGCAAGACAAAGTGGTCAGCAGGACGTCAACATGGACAAGCTGAGAAGGATGCAGGAATATGCCGAGTCGAGTGTTTGTCGTAGAAGGATTCTGCTCAACTATTTCAGCGAACAGACAGATCACGATTGTGGGAATTGTGATGTTTGTGAGAATCCACCCCAACGATTTGATGGCACGCGCTATGTGCAAATGGCCCTCAGTGCAGCCAAGCGCGCGGCAGAAGCGGTGCGCATATCTACGATTATAGAGATTGTCAAAGGCATCCGTTCACCGTATGTCGTGCGTCATGGCTATGATCAGCTCAAGACATTCGGTGTGGGGAAAGATATCACGACCAACGACTGGCAGGACTATCTGCTGCAGATGCTCCAAATGGGATTCATCGAGATAGCCTACAATGATGGTAACAAGGTAAAAGTTACCAATATCGGAGAAGATGTTCTATACGGCAGGAAGAGTGCTCAACTCTGTGTCATCGACCATAGCGTAAAAGAGGAGCGCAAGAAACCACGACTGAAACTTGAGATTCCTACCATCACAATTCCTGGTTTGCCACCAACCACTGGCATTGAAGACATGAAACTGTTCGAGGCGCTTCGTTCCCTAAGACTGACATGTGCCAACGAGGAAGGCTTTCCGCCATACATCGTTTTCAGCGACAAGGTACTCCACGCTCTGGCCACCATCAAACCAACTACTATCGAGCAGTTTGGCAATATCTCTGGTATCGGAGAACATAAGAAGGAGAAGTATGGCAACCGCTTCGTGGCACTAATCCAAAAGTATGTTTAAGTGCCATTTTACATACAATTTCTTGAAGAAAATCCGAAAATATCCATAAAAAAGACCGAAAAGTGTCACTTTTTCCTAAAATCTTTCATCGAAATTCGGAAATGTGAAAAGTTTTTCGTATCTTTGCGCTGCAAAAACTTCGAAAGATGGCAAAGAAGAAGATATTATTCATCAATCAGGAGATCTCTCCTTACGTCCCAGACAACAACTTGTCACTGATGGGAAAGAAACTTCCGCAAGCTATGCAGGAACGTAGTCATGAGATTCGTACATTCATGCCCAAATGGGGAACCATTAACGAGCGTCGCGGCCAGTTGCATGAGGTAATCCGACTCTCGGGTATGAATCTGATCATTAATGACACAGATCATCCCCTGATCATTAAGGTTGCCTCCATACAGTCAGCCCGTATACAAGTCTATTTCATCGACAATGATGATTACTTCAGCAAGCGGCAGATGGAGAAGGACGAGAAGGGAGAAGATTATCCTGACAACGGTGAACGAGCCATTTTCTTCGCTCGTGGTGTACTTGAGACTGTCAAGAAGCTCCGCTGGGTGCCCGACATCATCCACTGCCAAGGCTGGATGAGTGCTGTTGTGCCCCTCTATGTGAAGACTGCCTTCCATGATGAGCCATCATTTGCAGAAGCCAAGGTTGTAACCTCCCTCTTCACCAAGAACATTGATAAGGATCTTGGCGAGAATTTCAAGAAGTGCCTGGAGTTCCGTGATGTCAATGAAGAATTGCTGAAGGGCTACAACGACAATTTCGATTTCGATGAACTGGGTAAGCTCGCCATCGACTATAGTGATGGAGTTATTCAGTCAGATAATGAAGTTAATGTTGAATTACTCGATTACGCCAAGGGCAAGAATATCCCCGTTCTTGGCTATCAGGAAGACTTTGCTGATGCCTATGAGGCATTCTACGAATCACTCTTCCCTGACGAGGTTTAAGGACTTATAATACATTTACATTTACACATGAAACTCAGATTGATTACAGCGATTGCATTCTGCGCAATGGCGGTGATGTCTTGTAATGAAGAAACGTTAGAAATAGGATCTACGCTCACCAGCGATAACGACAAGTTGAATGTTTCGACTGGTATTTTCAATGCTACGTCAAGGTCTATATTGGCAGACTCCGTATATGCCCGCAATTTCGATTGCTATTTCGGTAATGTCAGAGACCCGGAAACTGGTGCTTATATCAAGAGTGAATTTATGGCCCAGTTTAATATGCTTGAGAGTCCGAAGCTCCCTGCAAGAGACCAAATCGTAAACTATGAAGATGGCGATATCGCAGTTGACTCCTGTGAGATATGGCTGTTTTTCAATAAGTCGAAATGCTATGGTGACTCTCTTACACCTGTCAAGCTCGACGTTCTGGAACTGAAAGAGCCCATGAGCGACCAGAATATCTACTACAGTAATTTCGATCCCAGAAGCGCAGGATTGATCCGGACTGATGGTCTCAAGCAGAGTCTGGCCTTTTCACTATCAAACCTGACTTATAAGGACAGCATCAGGAATCTGGCAAACTTTACCGATAATGCCCGCATCGTTCTTAATCAGAAATACACCGATAAGAACGGGAAAAGCTATCCAGACTATGGTACATACATCCTTCGGAATTACTACGAGCACCCTGAATATTTCAAGAACTCTTACAGTTTCATCCATTCGCTCTGTCCTGGATTCTATTTCCAAGTGAACGACGGACTGGGTGTCATGGCAAATCTGAACGAGATCGACATACGTATCTTCTACAGCTATTATAACGATGAAGACTCAATAGTCAGTGCCTATATGGCGATGGCTTCTACACCTGAAGTGCTACAGACTACCAGGGTCATCAACGACAAGGAAGCCTTGCAGTCGCTTGTCAATGACAAAAGCTGCACCTATCTGAAGACACCTGCAGGTATTTTTACTGAGGTAACATTGCCCGTCGATGAAATTAAGGCTACACACGCAACCGACTCTCTGCTTTCCGTTGGTGTCACATTCCAACGTCTGAACAGCGAACTACGAAACTCGCCTTATGTTTTCAGCGCACCTGAATACCTACTGATGATACCAAGAGACAGTCTCTACACTTTCTTCGAGCATAGGCAGACCATCAATTCTAAGAACTCGTTCTACACGATTCTCGATTCAACGAATGAGTATGAATTCTCGAATATCGACAACATGATTTCCTATATGTCGAATGCGAAGAAAGTTGGCTTGGCAAACGATCCTAACTGGGTGGCTACGCATCCTGACTGGAATAAAGTGGTGCTGGTACCTGTGACTATCACAACAGCAGTAAATACGACAACATCTGCGGCTGGTGTAGCTTCTGTGGCAAATCAGATGTCGATGACTAGCACCCGCTTAAAAGGCGGGCCCAATGGGAGTAATATCGAACTGAAGGTCATCTATGCGAAGTTTAATGAATAAGATGAGCGACGATGGCTGACGGATTTCTGGAGAAGCATTACGAAGACTATGAGGCACGCAAGGCAGCGTGGCTCCGAAAGCAGAAGCATCTTCCCCAAACACCCAAAAGAAAATTAGAGCGACCAGATGATGAGTCGCTCTAATTCTTTTGTTCCTATTATCAAACAATTATATCAGCTATTATGTCTCAATTATCTTGAACTTAGCGAACTTCAACAAGAGCTGCTTGGTACCAGCGTTTCTAAATTCTACAGTAGCCTTAGTGTTCTCACCTGTACCTTCAATCTTAAGTACCTTACCGATGCCAAAGCGCTGATGCTCTATCGTGCACCCCTCGCGCAAATCACCCGCACTTGGCTCTGATGCTATCTTTCGAGGTGCCACAGCATTGTAGACGCGCTTGAAGTTTGACCCAAAGGGGTCAACAGGTTTCTCTGGCTGCCGCGGAGCCACCATACGAGGTTTGGGATCTGCCTTGAACTGAGTTGCCACAGGCCTCGGATTCTGCATCCATTCAGGACTACGACTACCGCCATAGCCACCATACGAATCTCTACGGGGCGATGGCGAAGCTCCTCCACCCTTTTCGCTCTGCACATCCAGCAGCTCTGGGTCGATGTCACGAATAAAACGTGATGGTGTGTCATACTCCATCCGGCCATATCTGAAACGGTTCTGCGCACAGGTCAGAATGCAATGTTTCTCAGCACGAGTGATGGCCACATATAGCAGTCGACGCTCCTCTTCCAGTTCACGCATGGAGTTCGTGCACATCGGACTCGGAAAGATATTCTCTTCGAGTCCAACGACAAACACCGTCAGGAACTCCAGACCTTTAGCTGAGTGGATGGTCATCAGCGTCACCTTGTCGTTTTCGTCGCCCTCCTCACTGTCCAGATCCGTCAATAGAGCCACTTCCTGCAGAAAATCAGAGAGATATACCTCGTCGGCCATATCTTCCTCGCGACGACTCTCCACGAAGTCTTGCATACCACCGAGAAACTCCTCCAGATTCTCCTGCCTCGAAATATCCTCAGGATTACGCCCAGAATAGATGTCCTTACTAATACCCGAGTTCATGATAATATCGTGACCTAATGTGTAGGCATCTTCTGTCGTTACGCGCCCAATCCACCCCTCAATCAGTTCACGGAAGTTCTGAATTTTTGTCATCGTACCCTTGCTTACATCCATGGGGAACAGCACGGATTCCTTAATCACTTGCCACAAGCTGACGCCATAAGTCTGTGCCGTCTGTATGATCTTACCCACCGTTGTGTCGCCAATTCCTCGCGCAGGATAGTTGATGATGCGCTTAAAGGCCTCCTCGTCATTAGGATTGGCAATCAGTCGGAAGTAGGCTATCACGTCTTTGATTTCCTTACGCTGATAGAAACTCAGTCCGCCATAGATCCTGTAAGGGATATTATCCTTACGCATCTGCTCTTCAAAAGATCGGCTCTGTGAATTTGTACGATAGAGGATAGCAAAGTCGCTCCAGTTGCAATGATCCTGCTTACGCAGGCGCTTGATGTCCTGACAAACGATGATAGCTTCTTCCTTGTCGCTGTAGGCAGGCTTCAGCAGAAGTTTCTCACCATGCTCATTTTCTGAGAAGACATTCTTCGGAATCTGTCGTTCATTGCGTCTGATGAGTGAATTTGCTGCCTGCACAATCAACTGCGTTGAACGATAGTTCTGTTCCAGCTTAAAAAGTTTAGCATCTCTATATAAATTCCTAAAATTCAATATATTATCGATGTTAGCGCCTCTGAACGAATAGATACTCTGCGCATCATCGCCCACCACGCACACCTTCTGACGCTCTTTTGTCAACTGAAAGACGATTGCCTGCTGTGCGAAGTTCGTGTCCTGATACTCATCCACTAGAACGAAACAGAATTTCTCAACGTATTTCTGTCGAACATCCTCATGATTCTTAAGCAATACCCACGTCTGCACAAGCAGATCATCAAAGTCCATCGCATTAGCTTGTCGGCACCTCTCCGCGTACCTTATATATATATTAGCCACCTGTGGACGCTTCTGGTTGACATCATCCTTGGCCCAGGCACTTTCAGCATAGGCCTGAGGCAATATCAGGTGGTTCTTAGCCATCGAGATACGATCAGCTACCGATGCGGGCTTATACATCTTGTCGTCAAGCCCCATCTCTTTGATAATTGCTCTCACCAGCGAGCGGGCATCCGTCTGGTCATAGATGGTGAAACTTGAGTTAAAGCCAAGATGCCCGGCTTCAGCTCTCAAGATTCGAGCAAAGACGCTATGGAATGTTCCCATCTGCAGATATCTGGCACGCTCCTCACCTACCAGTCTGCCAATACGTTCCTTCATCTCTCGTGCAGCCTTATTGGTAAAAGTCAGGGCCAGAATCTCCCAAGGGGACATTCCCTGCTCCAACAACCAGGCGATTTTATAAGTCAATACGCGGGTCTTGCCCGATCCTGCTCCTGCAATGACCAGACTTGCCCCGTCGCAGTACTCCACAGCCTCGCGCTGGCTCGCATTCAAATCCTCAAGTATCTTAGTGTTCATCGTTAACTTTTCAAAAATGCATCGGCAAAGGTACAAATAATTTTTGGAAAAACTTTGTTGTTTCAGAAAGAATCACTAACTTTGCCACGAAAATATTCGTTACAAACCAAAAACCATTTTAGAAAATGAAAAAGATCATGATGATGATTGCCATGCTGGCTATACCATTTGCTATGCAGGCACAGACAAAATTTCACGACGTAGAGGCCAATGAGGCCAAGGGTTCTGTCAAGACGATGAAGATGGATATCATGGGTATGAGCCAGTCTATCGAATTCTCAGAGGACGGCAAGATGATGAATTCTAGCCTCATGTCGGATGCAGTTTACGATGAAAACGGCTACCTCACATCCGTGAAGATGAGTTTTCAAGGTCAGAGCACTACAGTGAAGATTACTTGGGAGAATGGGCGCATGAAGAGTCGCTCACTCAATGTGATGGGCAATGACGTCACCAATACCTATAACTATGATGAGAATGGTGTTGTAACTTCCGAGAGCATCAATATGGGCGGGCAGCTCATTGAGATTCCCTATTCAGACTACAAGTTCGATGATCACGGCAACTGGATCAGTCGCAAGACTGAGATGATGGGGCAGGAAATGACAACTACCCGCACCTTCACCTATTATTAATATTATCCTATTGTTCTCAACGATACCCATCATCAGCTGGCAGCTATTCAACGCTGTCCAGCTGATTTTCTTTACTACTTGCATAAACATACCGTTTCTATATCATTATGGAAAAAAATGCAAGAGCGAGCCTTTATTAATCGAAATCAATGGGAAACTTTTTTGGTGGTTTCGCAAAAACTTCGTAACTTTGCACGCGATTTAAGAACAAGGATATCAAAATCAACCCAAAAATGAAGAAAGAACTGAAAAAGGTGTTGGTGCTCGGATCGGGTGCCTTGAAAATCGGACAAGCAGGAGAGTTTGACTACTCTGGGTCACAGGCTTTGAAAGCGCTTCGCGAGGAAGGCATCAAGAGCGTGCTCGTTAACCCTAACATCGCAACAATCCAAACCAGTGAAGGAATTGCTGACAAGGTGTATTTCCAGCCGGTAAATACGCACTTCGTAACAGAAATCATCAAGAAGGAGCGACCTGACGGCATCCTCTTGGCATTTGGAGGACAGACCGCATTGAACTGCGGAACAGAACTTTATCTGAACGGGACTCTTAAAGAGTATGGAGTTGAAGTTTTAGGAACGAGCGTCGAGGCCATCATGAATACTGAGGACCGCGACCTTTTTGTTAAAAAGCTGGGAGAAGTAGATCTGAAGGTGCCCGTGAGCCACGCAGTAGAATCGATGGACGATGCGCTGAAGGCTGCCCATGAGATCGGCTTCCCCATCATGATCCGCTCTGCTTATGCTCTGGGCGGTCTTGGCTCGGGTATCTGTCCTGACGAGAAGAAGTTCAGGGAGCTGGCAGAGAGTGCCTTTACTTTCGCACCCCAGATCCTCGTTGAGGAAAGTCTGAAGGGATGGAAGGAGATTGAGTTCGAGTGCATCCGCGATGCTAACGACCGTTGCTTCACAGTGGCTTCAATGGAGAACTTCGACCCTCTGGGTATCCACACTGGTGAGTCGATCGTGGTGGCTCCTACTTGCTCGCTGAAAGAGGAGCAGGTGAAGATGCTGCAGGAGATAACTATCAAGTGCGTGAAACACCTGGGTATTGTCGGAGAGTGTAATATTCAGTTCGCCTTCAATGCAGAGACCAACGACTATCGCATTATCGAGATCAATGCTCGTCTGAGCCGTTCATCAGCCCTTGCTTCGAAGGCCACAGGTTATCCCCTCGCCTTCGTTGCTGCCAAGATTGCGTTGGGCTATACACTCGACCAGATTGGCGAGATGGGTACCACATCAAGTGCTTACGTGGCTCCAAGCCTCGACTATATGATCTGTAAGATTCCTCGCTGGGATTTGACAAAGTTTGCTGGCGTCAGCCGTCAGATCGGTTCGTCGATGAAGTCAGTAGGTGAGATTATGAGTATCGGACGTTCGTTCGAGGAGATGATCCAGAAAGGCCTGCGCATGATTGGCCAAGGTATGCACGGATTCGTGGGCAACGACCACACGAAGTTCGACAATCTCGATGAAGAGTTGGCCAATCCTACCGATCTGCGTATCTTCGCCATCGCTCAGGCACTTGAAGAGGGATATAGCGTGGAGCGCATCGAAGAGCTGACTAAGATTGATGTTTGGTTCTTGGAGCGTCTGAAGCATATCGTAGACCTGAAGCATCAGCTGCAGACATACCATTCACTTGAGGAGCTGCCCGATGAGCTGCTGCTGGAGGTAAAGCGCTGCGGATTCAGCGACTTCCAGATAGCACGTTTTGTGCTGAAACCAGTCGGCGGTAATATGGAGAAAGAAAACCTGTCGGTACGTAAGTATCGCAAGCAGCGTGGCATCTTGCCTTCTGTGAAGCGCATTCCCACCGTTGCCTCTGAGCATCCAGAGTTGACGAACTATCTCTATTTCACCTATACCCATACACCTGCCTTCGGTGATCCGACAGGTGAGAAATACGAAGCTGCACACGATGTGAACTACTACGCTCACGAGAAGTCGGTTGTCGTTTTGGGATCAGGTGCTTATCGCATCGGTTCTTCTGTAGAGTTCGACTGGTGTTCTGTAAACGCCATCAACACAGCCCGAAAGCTGGGATACAAGAGTATCATGATCAACTACAATCCGGAGACGGTTTCTACAGACTATGATATGTGCGACCGCTTGTACTTCGATGAACTCTCACTGGAGCGTGTGCTCGACGTGATAGATCTCGAGGAACCTCGTGGTGTGATTGTATCTGTGGGTGGACAGATTCCTAACAACCTGGCTATGAAGCTGCATCGTCAGGGTGTGCCTGTATTGGGTACAAGTCCTGTAGACATTGACCGCGCAGAGAATCGTGACAAGTTCTCGGCTATGCTCGACAAGTTGGGCATTGACCAGCCTGCATGGCGTGCACTGACGAGTTTCGAGGATGTAAAGGAGTTTGTCGATCAGGTAGGTTATCCTGTACTTGTGCGTCCTTCATACGTTCTCTCAGGTGCTGCGATGAATGTATGTTATGATGAGGAAGAGTTGCATCGCTTCCTGAATATGGCTACCGAGGTTTCGAAGGAATTCCCTGTTGTAGTCTCTAAGTTCATGACTGAGACCAAGGAAATTGAGTTCGACGCTGTAGCCGATAAGGGCGAGGTGATTGAGTATGCTATCTCTGAGCACGTGGAGTATGCTGGTGTGCACTCCGGTGATGCCACGATGGTATTCCCCGCTCAGCACATCTACTTCTCTACCATCCGTCAGATTAAGAAAATTGCCCATAAGATTGCTGCTGAGCTGAATATCAGTGGTCCATTCAATATCCAGTTCCTGGCAAAGAACCGCGAGGTGAAAGTTATCGAATGTAACCTCCGTGCCAGTCGTTCGTTCCCCTTCGTATCGAAGATCCTGAAGCGTAACTTCATTGAGACCGCAACGAAGATTATGCTCGACGCTCCTTATCAGAAGCCCGAGAAGAGCGAGTTCGACATTGACCGCATCGGTGTGAAGGCCTCTCAGTTCTCATTTGCCCGTCTGCAGAATGCTGATCCTGTGCTGGGTGTCGACATGAGCTCTACTGGTGAGGTAGGTTGTCTGGGCGATGACCTTAATGAGGCTCTGCTTAACTCGCTGATTGCTACAGGCTACTCTATCCCGAAGGATGCTGTCCTGATTTCATCAGGTGGTGCCAAGGGTAAGGTATCGCTGCTTGAGCCTGCTCAGCAACTGGCTAAAAAAGGTTACACGATCTACGCCACCGCAGGTACAGCCAAGTTCTTCAACGATAACGGTGTGAAGGCTGTCGCTGTAAAGTGGCCTGACGAGGAAGGTGACAATAACGTGATGGATCTGATCAGCCAGCACAAGGTAGGTTTGGTCATCAATGTTCCGAAGAACCACACCTCACGCGAGTTGACCAATGGCTACAAGATTCGTCGTGGTGCCATCGATCACAACATTCCTCTGATGACGAATGTCCGCTTGGCAAAGGCATTTATCGAGGCCTTTACCGCCATGAGTCTCGACGATGTGAAGATCAAGAGCTGGCAGGAATATAATAATTAAAAGACAAGAGTGAATAGCGACGAATATCGCACGATTAAGAGCGGAGGCGAGGGCTACTACACCGAGAAGCGTAGCAAGTTCCTCGCTTTCGCTCATCATGTTTCGACAGTAGATGAGATCAAAGAGCTGCTGGCGGGTTATCGTAAGAAATACTATGATGCCCGCCACGTCTGCTATGCCTATATGCTGGGGCCCGAGCGCACAGAGTTCAGAGCCAACGACGACGGAGAGCCTTCATCGACAGCAGGCAAACCTATTCTCGGACAAATCAACTCGAATGAACTCACAGATATCCTGATTGTTGTGGTACGCTATTATGGTGGTGTGAATCTGGGCACCAGCGGACTGATTGTGGCCTACCGCGAAGCTGCGGCAGATGCCATTTCTCATTGTGAAATAGAAACGCGACAAGTGGAAGAGCTCATCACCTACTCTTTCGCCTACCCACAGATGAACGATGTGATGCGCATCGTGAAAGAGATGAATCCTCGCATCGTTTCACAGACCTACGACAATACTTGCGAAATAAAACTCAGCATCAGGAAAAGCGAGGCTGAGCAACTTCGCAGCAAGTTAGCGAAAATTTCTTTTGATTAATTTGGTAGAATCGGAAAAAGTTACTACCTTTGCATCCGAAAATGAGTTAGCTCATTGACAATCGCTTAATAGGAAAGTTGGCAGAGTGACCGAATGCGCTGGACTCGAAATCCGGTATACCCCTTCCGGGTATCGGGGGTTTGAATCCCTCACTTTCCGCCAAGGAAAAAGGCTCGTCGTTATGACGGGCCTTTATTCTTTGGGGTTAACTGAGCTTGTGGATGACAAGACCAGAGCGGAGCTTCGGCTCAAACCATGTAGCCTTAGGAGGCATGATCTTGCCAGAATCAGCAATGTCCATAATCTGCTGCATAGAGACGGGATAGAGAGCCAAAGCAGCACGCATTTCCCCACTATCCACACGGCGCTTGAGCTCGCCAAGACCACGCAGGCCTCCTACGAAGTCAATACGCTGAGAACTACGGAGATCACCGATATTGAGAATCTCATCGAGAATCAGACGGCTGGAGATATCGACATCAAGCACTCCGATAGGATCATTATTGTCGTAGGTACCCTCCTTAGCCTTTAGGCTGAACCAATGTTCGTCAAGATAGAGCGAGAACTCATGGAGCTGCTGAGGCTTGTAGATCTCGGTGCCCTTATCCTCAACGATGAAGTTGACTTGCAGGGCTGCAAGGAACTCTTCAGACGACATGCCATTGAGATCCTTCACCACACGGTTGTAATCGAGGATCGTCAGCTGTGAAGCCTGGAAGCAGACAGCCATGAAGAAGTTGTACTCCTCGGTGCCCTTATGATTTGGATTCTGCTTCTGCTTTTCAGCACCCACGAGGGCTGCAGCTGCCGAGCGGTGATGGCCATCAGCAATATAGAGCGAAGGCATCTTGGCAAACTCATCGGTGATCAGCTGCATATCCTGATCATCATTGATAATCCAGAACTGATGGCGGAAACCATCGATGGGAGCAATGAAATCATATTCGGGCGTTGTGGCAGCATAGCGCATGATAAGCTCATTGAGAACTGCGTTATCAGGATATGCGAAGAACACAGGCTCGATGTTGGCATTGTTCACGCGAACATGCTTCATGCGGTCTTCTTCCTTATCGCGACGTGTCAGCTCATGTTTTTTGATGCGGCCTGCCATATAGTCGTCGGTATGGGCACATACCACCAGACCATACTGCGTTTTCCCATTCATCGTCTGCGCATATATATAATAATGTTCGCGCGCATCCTGTACCAGCCACCCCTTATCCTGGAACTTCTGGAAGTTCTCGGCAGCCTTCTCATAGACACGAGGATCATACTCGGATGTACCTACGGGGAAATCTATCTCGGGCTTGATGATGTGGTAGAGGCTCATCTCATTGTCGCCAGCCTCTGCCCTCGCCTCTTCACTATCGAGCACATCGTAAGGACGGCTCTCCACTTTCTCCACCAGTTCCTTTGGCGGGCGGATTCCTTTAAATGGTTTTATAATTGCCATGACAATTAATTCAACATTGGAGATTAAACATTAAAGATATTCCTTAATCTTGGCAATCATCTCATCGTATTCAGCATCTGAGAGATACACCTTGCCAGGATTCATCTGGAACGTGCCACCATAGTCGGGGCCATCCACATACTTCGGAGCCAGATGGAAATGCAGATGTGAGAGTTTGTCACTATAGGCGCCATAGTTGATCTTCTCGGGATTGAAAGCCTTCTGCATCGCACGTGTTACACGAGCCACATCTGCCATAAAGGCATTACGGTCTTCATCCGACAGTTCGTTTAAGTCGTTAACATGGTCTTTATAAGCCACGAGGCAACGGCCACGATAGGTCTGCTCCTTAAAAAGGAATGCGCGCGATACTGACAACTGGGCAAACTCAATCATCAGATCATGAAGCGTCTGATTGTTTGTGCAGTATAGACACTGCTTGGGATCACTTTGCATAATCGTTTGTTTAAAGATTTTGATTTTAGTGGTGCAAAATTACGCAAAATCTTCCGATTTCCAAAATCTTTCCGAAGATATTTGCTTTGTTCAAGAATAATTCGTATCTTTGCAAGAAAATACAAACCAATAAAACTATAATGTGTATGAAGAAAACTCTACTTTTTGTATGTAGCATGCTAATGTGCATGAGCACTCAGGCAGCTGATTTTGAAACAGCGAAAGACGCAGTAAAGAACATGGGCGTAGGCTGGAACCTGGGTAACACGCTCGATGCCGTCAACTGGGAAGGTAAGGATGGTTGGAACTGGTCGTCTGTCGCAGATCATGAAAAGTATTGGGGACAACCCATCACAAAACCTGAGCTGATGAAGATGATGAAAGAGGCTGGCTTTGGTGCCATCCGCGTTCCTGTCACATGGTTCCAGGAAATGGATAAAAAAGGTAAGGTCAATGCTGAGTGGATGAAACGCGTTCATGAGGTAGTTGACTATGTTCTCGACAATGGCATGTACTGTATCCTGAATGTGCATCACGACACGGGTGCAGATAATACCCATTGGCTCGTAGCTGATGAAGACGTATACAATGATTCCAAAGACAGATTTGAGAGTCTTTGGATTCAGATTGCCCATGAATTCGAGGATTATGACGATCATCTGATCTTTGAGGCCTATAATGAGATGCTCGATAAGCTCAACAGTTGGAACTATGCTTCCTTCAATACAACCGACAAATATGATGCAGCCATCGCAGAGTCTGCCTATAATGCCATCAACAAGTATGCACAAAGTTTCGTAGATGCAGTCCGCTCTACTGGTGGAAACAATTCTTTCCGTAACCTCGTTGTCAATACCTACAGCGCTGCTGCAGGTGGTGTTTGGGGTACCAATACTCATCCCCAGGACCCTCTGAACGAGATGAAACTGCCCGTCGATGCAGCAGAGAATCACCTGATTTTCCAGGTTCACTATTATCCTGGACTTAAGAAGAATAACCTGTCGACTATCAAGAGTGAGGTGACTGAAAAGATGGCCAATCTGAAATCTATCCTTGCAGCCAAGGGTGCACCAGTTATCATCGGAGAATGGGGAACGCTGGATGATGACAGCAACGAGAACTACAAGAACAACAAGGAGAATTATCTGGATTTCTGTTCACACTTCGTACAGGAAGCCAAGAAGAACGATATCATCACCTTCTATTGGATGGGACTCTCTGATGGTGCTGATCGCGAAGTACCAGTTTTTACTCAGCCTGATCTTGCAGAAACCATCGTCAAGGCCTATCGTGGCAAAGACTATCAAGGCAAGTACCCCTCAGCTGGAGAAGTCGCAATGACTTACGTCGTGACTTATACTGATGAATGGGGAGAATTGTTCCTGTATGGTGACTGGAATCGTAACGCCACCAAATTGAGTAACTACAAAGGTATCCGTGTTGAAATGGAAGATGACAGCTATGCCAGTAAATTACAGGTGAAGATATATGGTGCCAAGAATGGTACGAATAGTGATGGAACCGACAAGTTCAATGAGCAGTGTACCCCATTAGCTACTGGCACAAATGTTACTACTGTTGACTTTGATGCTAATGTCTTGGGCTCTACGTTCTGGGGGATCACACTCCAGACACAGGTAGGAGCAACAACCGCCAAGTTAAAGGATGCCAAGCTGATCAAGGCTGATGGGACTGAAGAACCTGCTTCTATCGCTGTAGCCTGGGGATGTTCTCTGAAAAAGGAGTCGTCACCAACAAGTATTCGTTCTATCCAGACTGCCACATCAAAGTCTGATGGAGCCTTCTATAACCTTCATGGGCAGCGCATGCAGAATCCACAGAAAGGTATCTATATCCGAAACGGCAAAAAATATGTCATGAAATAAGTGCCGCTTATTGAGCAATAAGGGACCCTTATCTGCAAAAAAACCAGCCATCGGATAACAAAAGAGGAGAAAAGCGGAAAAATCGTTGCAAATCA
>JAEEGJ010015078.1_pt1 | contig 18142 bp, 17 predicted proteins | sample 8958761 | NCBI WGS metagenome assembly JAEEGJ01 (sample SAMN16246546, study PRJNA631951) | gut metagenome | biome: gut microbiome; feature: rumen; material: RS-attached | host: Bos | place: Iran: Karaj | collected 2018-10
CTTTCAAAAAAAATTGCTTAATTTAAAGGAACACCCAATCCCATCCCTCGGACTTCCGGTTGTACTCCACCGGAAGTCCTTTTGCGTTATAGGCCTACGGCCGTATAACGCAAAATGCTGGCCTCGGTCATGTCCATGCAAGCATGGCCGCGACTCTCGCCTTACGTGTTTGTGCGTTATAAATCTGCGGCTCTCGGCTTACGCATTTATGTTTTTTGACCCTGCATGTGGTTCTCGATTCTCGTCATGCTGAGGCGTAGCCGATATACGAAACTCGCAAGCTTGCTGGCCTAGTAGAGTTATACTCAAAGAGCATAACTCTACTAGGCCACTAAAGTGGCGAGTATCGTTTAGGTTCGAAGAAGCTGCATCCAGTTATTTTTCACCAGCGGCAAGACTTTACTGGATCCTTCCGCTTTCAGCGTCAGGATGACGGCGATGAGCCAGGATGTCTGCATTTTTCTAAATTCACTACTAATTAATAACGATCGACTAATGACTAACGACTACTTTATGAAAATAAAAGAACTCGCCCTGGGAACGCTTAGCCGCATCCTCCGCCTTACTGGCATCCTCCTTATTATATATGTAAGCATGATCTTTTACCTGGCGCTTACCGAGCGCAGGAACGCATTCCCGCGTGCAATCACCCACAACGAAGCTCGAGCCGCTATCGCAAACAAAGCAAAAAACATCAATTGCACACTCGATGACGGCACGGTTCTTGAAGGCTTCATTGTCGGAAACGAACAGAACAATGTCCTCCTTTATTATCCCGATGCCGACGAAGACGCAGCACAGTTCCTCGCCGAACTTGACAGCCTCCCCGGCTATGCCGCAGCAACATTCAATTACCGTGGAAGCGGAGAAAACAAAGGCACACCTTCAGAAGAAACATTCGTATCCGACGCACAGATGATTCACGAATGCGCAACACAGATAAACGGAAGATCACCAAAAATCGTTGTTGGACGCGGGACAGGAGCCATTTTAGCGACAAAAATGGTCAAAAAGGAAAACAAAATCCTTCTAATTGATCCAATTTGGAGTATTGCCGATGCAATTTCCGACAAATATCGCCTCCTTTACCCAAAATTTCTTGTCCGTGCTGACGTAAAGATCGAAAAAAAGGACATTTCCACCTCCAATAACGTAGTGATTCTGTCAGACAGAGCCCGTTTTAACGAGCGAACTAATACATTCAAGCTGTCATTTGAGGACATTAACTTATCAAAGCGTGGCTCTCAAACCCTGTCAGAAGCCATACTAAACGTGATAATCCGCAAATAAAGAAAAAATTTTTTCATTTGTTGCAACATTTTACTTTTTTATTATTATTTTTTATACAACAGATGTTATTGGTTACGAAAAAGCTATTTTTATCCTTTGTACATGCTTTTTTCGTGAAAATCTTTGACATTTGGACTATAAATTTTTATTTTATCGTCAATCAAAACAAAAAACAAACAAAAGAGGTGTAAATGGAAAACGTAATCGTTAAAATGGATGTTCGCGGCTTCATCAGATTCCCGGAAGAAGCTGTCAAGGCCCTCAAGCTCGACAAGCTTGCCACTCAGACCAAGACTGAAGATGGCAGAACAGTCGATGTCGGTCCTTATGTAGACGTCGAAGTCGATCCGGCAGGCAAGCGCATTGCAATCACGCCGATCAAGACCCCGAAGTCCACATCCTTCCGCTTCATTAACGGAATCATCGGTTCCAAGTCTAAGTTCCTTTACTTCAAGGGCGCATTCAATGCCATCGGTCTTCAGGTAGCAACCGGTGCTTACACTTTGGTCAAGGAAGGCAACAAGTATGTCTTCACTGCAAAGGGTTCCAAGAAGAAGGGCGAATGGACGACTCTCGCATGCCGTAACGCTGTGGGCAACAAGACCATGCTTTCCATCGACACCCGTGGTACCATCATTTTTGACCACAACACCAAAAATGCTCTGAATACTAAGGAAAACAAGACGATGGTTGCAGAATATGATGCAGCCAAGAAGACCTTTAAGCTGACCTTCAGCAAGAACAAGGGCTTCATCAACGTCCGCACAATCGCAAGCCATGCCAATGCATCGTTCATGGGTACGCTTTCCTCTCACGGCATCGCTCTTCCGCTCAAGAGCTTCCGTACTGAAAGCCAGGTCGACAAGAACGTCCTCACGTTCAGCGTCGCAGCCCTCGTTGCTCAGCAGAAGGCCGCAAAGAAGAAGTAATCCCCTTTAGTTCCCAAGGAGAGGTGATAAAATGATTGAGGTTCTCAAAGTATTTTATCCGACTCACTACAATTTCGCAGCTCTATGTATATTACTGGTTCTCCTTTTAATATATCTGCTGACGAAAAAGAACTATAAGTGGAGCATCATCACCTTAATCCTGCTCTTAGCGTTTAATATCGGTATATATAAGCGCACCGTAGACAGGGAGTGGACAATAACGATCGATCCGGAACCGTCGTCCGATCCATTCTATACACAGCAACCTCAGACAATGACGTTCTCTGTAAAGAAAAATTGGACGATTACCGACGAAAAAGGCGTTGTTCACCATTGGTGTTGGGTAGAAGAATATTGGCAAAAGTTCGCCAGCGTGGACCTAGTTGCTAAGCTCTGGGGCACAAACTCAAGCAAGAAACTGGTCAAATCATCAGAAAAACACGCTGAAGACCTTGAGAAATAGGTTTCTACCAGTCTTCGACTAAAGCGAAACAAGTTTCAGCCCGCCATTCTCCATACAGAGGATGGCGGGATTTTTTATAAACTCTCCGGGAGAAGCGACTACGCCATTGGGCGTATTCCAGATTCCTGCATGGTGGTGATGACCGTGAATGCAGTAATCACAATGTTCCTTCTTCAGCATGCGGTCGCCCCATTCTAGATATTCATCAATCCGGACGACACGATGTTCGCCACATTTACGGCTGTTGCGCCCGACAAAACGGGCGATCCCCATTCCCCAGTCTGGATGAATCTGCTTAAATAGGAACCTATTTAACGGTAAATCCAGAATTTTGCGCATTAATCGATAACCGGAATCAGACTTGGGAACGCCATCGCCATGTGTAAAAAACACGCGCTTACCCTGAATTTCAAGAATCAAGGATTTATGGACAGGAACACCCAAATGTTTCGGGAAAAAGTCTCCATAGGCAAAATCATGGTTCCCTTGCAGAACATGAACCTCTACACCAGATTCTACAAGTTCTGCAAAGGCGCGGTATAGATCGAAATGTGCCGACGCTATATAATAGTTGTACTCGTACCAGAATTCAAAAAGATCACCAACCACGACGACATGACTGGCCTTGCCCTTCCACGAAGAAAGAAGCTGAACAAACATTTGCTCCCTGTCGGGGACCGCACCCGGCGGGTCGATTCCTAAATGGGCGTCACTAATAAAATAAGCAGGCAATTCCATAGGCACAATCTAAATAAAATCGATGACGTTCGTTTTTTTATATCTTTGAGACATGCGTTCCATCGTCAAATTTTCATGTTTAGCCGTCGCTTTAGCAGCATTTTTCTCTGGATGCTCCATGAAACTTACGCAGGGGAACCTCGAAGGGATCCCCCTGACAACCGAAAAAAACAGTTTTTTCGGAAATATACCGTTCATATATGGCGGAGATACTCTTGAGCTATCACAAGATTTGCTGCGCGCCTACACGGAAGCTGCAGGCGCTACAGATTTTCCACGCGAAGCCTGCCGCGGAGAAGCAACTATCAAGGCGACAGTCCTGCAAAACGAGCCGAACTCCGCTTGGAATATCGGTGTTCTCATTCCGCTATGGCCGATTCTCCCCATCAACGAATCCTGGACATACGCTCTTTCGGCAAGAATATTCTGCAACGGGACGCTTGTACGCCATGTGGAATTCATTGAGCAGCAAGACGTTAAAGCCATTCTTTACGGGCGCATGCGCACAGACCTCGTGAACAAGGCGTCTAACGAAATGCACCGCAAGCTCGTACAGCGCTTGGCATTTGAACTCAACGCAAACAGGCTCACCGATTTAAACAGCGCAAGCGACTATTAGCACTTAGGACTATTAGCACTTAGTTATTAGTCATTGTAGAGCAACGTCATTCTGAGTTCCGTAGGGACGAAGAATCCAGTAAATTCTTGTCTACGCACTACTAGATACCACAAAGAGACTTCGGCACTTAACTAGATCCTTCGACTTCGCTCAGGATGACACATTCTTCCTACTTCCTACTTCCTACTTCCTACTTCCTACCGCCTACAAACCACTAATCACTATTTTTCTTTCGTCTTTCGTCTTTCGTCTCTCGTCTAAAATCTATTTTTACATCATGTCATACACTTTATACATCGTAGCGACTCCCATCGGGAACATGGAAGACATCACCTACCGCGCTGTGCGCATTCTTAAAGAAGTTCCCCTCGTTCTTGCCGAAGACACCCGCCATTCGAGAATTCTCTTTGACAATTACGGCATCACGACGCCCATGGAAGCCTACCATGACTTTAACAAAGAAAAGGTCACGCCCAAGTACGTTGACTTCTTGAAGAACACTGGCGACATCGCACTCGTAAGCGATGCAGGAACGCCCGGCGTTGCAGACCCGGCATTCAATCTCGTGCGCGAATGCGTTCGCGAAGGAATTGATGTCCGTGCCATCCCGGGACCATGCGCGATGATTACCGCACTCGTCTCGTGCGGCATGCCGACCGACCACTTTACGTTCCAGTATTTCTCTCCCAAGAAAAGCGCCCAGCGCATCCACTTGCTCGAGAAGCTGAAAGACGAAGAAGCGACACAGATTTTCTACGCAAGCCCGCACAACATCGACAAGTTCGTCGAAGAAATCAAGCTTGTCTTTGGAGATATCAAGATTGCATTGATGCGCGAACTTACCAAGAAGTTCGAGGAACACCTCATCGGAACGCCGACGGAGATTTCCGCACACTTCAAAGCGCACCCGCCCAAAGGCGAATTCGTGCTCGTGTTCAATCCTCAAGACAAAAGCGGTTTGTGAGATTCGGGCATGAGGTCGAGCTTCGCTCTCTGAGTACGCTACGCTTTCGGCTATGAGCAAATTCTAAAAAGCATTCAACCTCACAATCCCATACCTGACAACCTCAAAGCGAAGCGACCCCAAAGGCGCAACGCGCCGACCCCATAGATAAAAATGATTACTGATCATATTTTAAATAAACTGAAAACTCTTCCGCGGGCGTACAAGGTTTACGTCGCAGTACTTGCTGCTGTTGAATTCCTACTGTTCCTGTTGCGCCCGGATACGCCGGGGCTTTACACGCAACTTCCGCAGCTTTTGCCTATCGTTGCTGCAATCCCGTTCCTGTTCTTCAAAAACGCCCGCCGCCCCTACGCGCGGTTCATGAATACATATGGCATCATCGTCTTTACGTTCCTGGCCTTGGATTACCTCACGCGCAGCCATGCAGGGCTTTTCCAGATTGTAACGACGTTCATCCCGATGATGCTTTACTGGTTCTCGCTTTTTGCACGCTGGAACGTGAAGCTCTTTAAGCAAAAAGACGCCCGCATCGCTCTCGCCCTGGCTACAATTTCCTGGATTTTCGTCGCATTCGCATTCCCGCCCCTGCCGCTTGGTCCCGCTACGCTCGTGCTACTTGTACCATGGTTCATCATGCTCAACAAGTACAATCGCGAGACCGCAGTCTTTGCGACATTCTGGGCAAGCATGGTCTACAATACCATCAATTACTACTGGATCCGCAATGTGATGAACGTAGAGACAGCGCCTTCGGGACTCATATTCCTCGGCCTCATCCTCCTCATCGCATACCTCAGCTTGTTCAATGTTCTCGCCGCATTTGCTTATTCTACCGCCAAGAATTTAAAGATCAAGGGCAAAGCCTACCTGCTGATCCTCTTCCCGGTTTTCTTTGCAGGAATTGAAATGGTGCGCACAACAGGCGACTTCGCGTTCCCGTGGAGTCATCTCGGCTACACATTCGGCAACCACCTCGAACTGATTCAGACTCTTTCCATCATCGGCGTATTCGGCTACACGATTCTCATCGTCTCCTCGAACCAAGCTGTCGCTTATGCATTCTTGCAGAAAGGCCGCAAAAAAATTGCGATCTTCGCCATTCCTTTTGTGATTTTCCTTGCGCTTTTGATCCATGGTTCCTGTGTACTCTCATCCCCTGAAGCATCTCCATACTATAACGCCAACGCTCCTGAAAATCCGTCAATCGCCATGGTGCAGCCAAGCATTACGCAAGGCGTCAAGTGGAGCAAAACCCGCTTTGATTCCATAATCACCAAGACGTTTAACATGGCGCTGGACAGCGCTCAACCAGGCACCAACATAATCCTCCTCGCTGAGACAGCAATCCCAGATCACATCCGTAGGCAACCGATCATTCTAAGACGTTTGCACCAAATAGCAGACATGAGAAACGCAAGCATCCTGACCGGAGCGCTGGACTACAAGCGAATTTCAAACGACATGAACAACCCGCGTCGCTTCGAGATCTACAACGCATCATTCCTGTTTACGCCAGGTGACAATGATTTTCCCAAGCGATACATCAAAAAGCATCTCGTTCCTTTTAGCGAACGCATTCCTTTCGATGACGTTTTCCCCATTTTGAACTATGTCGATCTTGGCGAAGGCGATTTCGTTCCCGGAAAGGAAACTCCGGTTTACGGTCCTTACAACTGGACTCCCTACATCTGCTATGACGCCATTTTCGGAGATCTCATCCGAGAAGCAATCCAGGCCGGTTCCCGCCTGATGGTAAACATCACGAACGACGGTTGGTTCGGCCGCAGCACAGCGCCATTCCAGCACCTGAACATCGTACGCCACCTCGCCGTAACTTACGGTTACCCGGTCGCTCGCCTTGCAAACAGCGGCGTATCAGCATTCATCGACCAGTATGGTCACTACGATCAGAACACGAACATTTTCGAAGAACGCGTCATACAAAGAAAGATGCCCCTCAAGACGAGGAGCACCATCTACACATCTGTCGGTGAATTCTTTGAAAAGTTCTTGCTCTGGTTCTTTGCGATTTACCTTGTAGCACTGTTTGCCTTGTCAAGAATCCAGAAAAAAATTTAATGAGTTATTAGTAGCTGGTCATTTGTCAATAGCTTAAAGTTTGGCACCTTTGGTGCGATTATAAAACTAGTGACCATTGACCAAAGACTAAGGACCACTTAAAGCAACAGCATCGGTGGCCAGTGGCCAGCTTTGGGGCGTTCCCTAAATTCAGCTTTGGGCAAAAACTTCTTGAGTTTCAGCGTCCATTCTGGCTGAACCGTCGCATCCAGTCGTCCATAAAGCACCTGAATATTCTCGCTGTTCGGGATTACAGATTCTACGCGATGCGACGCCAAGTACATTAGTCCCTTAGCTAGAGATTCCGCATCATACTTTTTGGCTTCATTGAACCAGTCGTCCTGCCAGTCGCCAAAATCATCTTCAAACAGTTCCATGAACGCTTTGAGCGCAGGTTCAGTAGTGGTTTCCAGCTGGTGAGCCATAAAATGCAAGTTCGGCACAGTCCAGTTACCGATTTCATCACAAAAATCAGCATAAGGCGAAAGCAATATCCACTTTTGCCCCTTTTGAGGCCCTTCCGTAGAGCACATCAGCGATAATGCACCGAGTCCCCATGCCACAACCGTTGAGCATTTCTTGAAATCAGGAATATTCTCCGGATTTTCCAGAAAATCCGCCATCAAGCTATAAGCCACATAATTATGGTTTGCTGAAGGAGCGACGTCCATCAGATCATCCTCCCAAACACCCAAATTTGAAGCCCAATCTGGCAGCCAGATCCATTTTTCGCTCATTTTCAACCTCACTTTAAGTGAAGAATCTACCTAACACTCTCCAAACTACATAATTTTTAACAAACTTCCCAATATCAACGAAACTTTTTTAACAAACGTAGCTCTAATGGTATATATATCCAATTTTCCCTTTGATAGCAACTCTTAAAAAAAGTATTTTACAATTCGTATTATTTGTTTACTTTCGAAGGCAAAACATTGTATATTATCTGTATAAAAAATGTAGGAAACTCTTTAAAAAGAGATTTTGTAATATGAGACACTTGATTCCATCTCTCTGCTTAGCACTCCTTCTGGCCGAAACAGCCTGTTCCGCACCGCACGCTGTAAAGCGCGGCGATTCTGATGCACGTCAAAAGAACGCGGCTACACGTCAAAGAGCAGAAAGTGCCTACGACGAATTAAACGGCTATGGTTCCACAGCCGGAAGTAGCACCAAATCTGGGATCAACACAGCATCCAAGAAGGTCGCGGCAACGGCTGCGGCAGCCGAAACGTATATCGACCAGGATGCCGTACAAGGTGCATCCCAGCCCGTCATCATGGTTTCTCCAGTCTTAACCATGAAGGATGGCGTCCCGGACATGTCCGCTGAAAGTCCGTACTCCCGCACAACAGCAGAAGCCATCAACGGGTTCCTCACCAAGAAGAACTACGAGGTCAAGTCCATCGACGGCCAGTCCGAATTGAGCAGTATCCTCCAGATGCAAAGCGACATCGCCAATACCGAAGACGACTTGTCTTACCTTGCTAGTGTCGCTCTTGATGCCGACATCTATATCAAGTACGCTCCAGAAGTTACAAACGAAGAAGTTTCCGTTGAAGTTTCTGCATACGAGACCTCGACCGCCCGTCTCCTCGGTTCACAATCCGCTGTCGTTCGCAACAATGGACACACTTCCAAGATCAACATCAACTCAAACATCGGTGCGGCGGTCCGCAAGGCAATGCCAGGACTGGAACAAAAGATCCTCAATTACTGGAAAATGGATCTTGCCAAGGGTACCCAGTATAAAGTTGTAGCAAATATCAAAGGCGAATACTCCGACAGCCAAACTGAAGATTTGCACGATGCCATCATGAAAGGTCTCAAAGGAAACTTTAGTTCCGTGAAAGTCAATGTCATGACCGCAAAGACTCTGGACTTTGTCATCTATGCCAATCCCATAAAGTACAGGGATTCCCAGGAAGTTTACTCGAAGATCAGACAGATTTTCAAGCCAATCGCAGAGACAAAGAAAATCAACATCACACGTAAGCTGATTTTGATGGAGCTGAATTAGCAATGAATATAAAATCCCTTATCCTTTGCGCTTGCCTCGCTATAGTTCCAGCAATGGCAGGGAAAATCGTCACCTATACGGCAACGTCGAAAGTTTCACAAGAAGAAGCGAACAACGCGGCTATTGCAGGTGTTGCTAAACAAGTTAAATCCCAGGTTTCAGCAACACAGACGCAAACCAAGTACGAAGACATCACCAACGGGAAAAGTGTTCTTGGTGAAACTTACCGCGCAAAGAACAACGTGAAAAGCAATGTCGTTCTCAAGGGCGTCAAAGTCACTCCGGTCAAAGCCGATAAGGGATTCAAGGCAACTGCGACTCTTGATATGGACGAGTTCACAGCAAGTCTCCAGTTCCGTTTGAAAACGCTACAGCAAGAAATTGCAAAGCTCGAAAAATCTGCAAGAAAAGCAATCGATACACGCGTTTACGTCAATGCGGCCAACGACCTTGAAACCGCAGAAGACAAAGTCAACGAATACAACTTCTACTTACTGCAGCTTGCCGATGTCTATCCGCTCAATGATAGCCACCGCTTACAGCACGGTCTCCCGGAAATCGAGAAAGTCCTCATCGAAAAGCTCTCTAGCCTAACAATCACGACTACAACTGAACCCAATTTTGAATTGACTCGTGCAGAAATGCCGTCCTGGAATGTGATTGTCAAGGATTCCGTCGGCCCTGTGCCGAGCTTCCCGTTAGTTGCCCGCCAGAGCAAGACTCTCTCTGAACGCCGCACACAGAAAAACGGCATTGCAACATTCAAGCTCCGCAACGTGAACTACGAAAAAGGTCCCTATGTAATCACCGTGGAACCCAATCTTCCTTTAGAACTTCTGAAAAAAACGGGTTTGAGAAACGCTCTTGAAGTTCCATACCGCGTAAAGCTTTCTCGTTGTGAAATCAAGCTTGAATGCGACATGATTGCAAACACTTGCAACGCTCTCGAAAATGCACTTTCCAAGAAGTCCATATTCGTCACCTCCGATGAAGAAGCGAGCGTACCGGAACTCAGCGTTGAAATTGACAACACATTCAGAGGCAGGCTCGGATTCATTTCATCTTTCGATTTCTCCATAGCCATCAAAGGTGACAAGGTAAACTTCTTCACGACTTCCAAAGGTGTCGGCAAGACTGAAGTCGACGCCACAATTAGCGCGATCAAGAAAACGGACTTTAGCCCGCTCCAGAAACAGCTGTTGCCGCTCTGTAAGAATTAGTTGGCACAACTTCGGGCCTAATAGTTTTTATCTTTACAAAGCCGCTGGTTAGCGGCTTTTTTCTATGAGAAAAAGAGTTTTATCAATACTGTTTATTCTGTTGCTCGCAATCCCAGTTGCGGCAGGTTTTCGCGTAAACAAGGCGGGACTCCCGAAGCGTCCGCAGAACAGTTACGTGTACGATGAAGATCGCTTGATTTCAAAACAAGAAATTCAGTTCATCAACGCACTTTCTGAAGAGCTTTACAGAAAAGCAGGCTTTGGGCTTGCTGTAGCACTCATCCATGACATCGGCTTTGCAGACTTTAGAGATTATGCCTTGAACATTGCCGAAAGCTGGGGCGTTGGCGGCAAATCAAACGAAGGTGTCCTGATTTTTGCGGCGATGAAGCAGCACAAGCGCAGTGTCGAAGTCGGCTATGGAGCCGAAGGCTACTTGCCCGATGTGCTTGTGGAACGGCTCCAGCAAAAGACGATTGTGCCAGCATTCAGAGTTGAAAAGTACGGTCAAGGCGTCATGCTATTGGCTTGGGAAATCGCTCAAGTTGTCGCTAAGGAAAAAGGCATTACGATCGAGGTCAACACTGACCAGCTCCCGCAAGAAGAAGAAAACAGTCCGTTCGGACTCGCTCTCATTATTTTCGTGATTCTGTTCTTGCTCGTTTCGAAGAACGGCGGCGGACACGGAAACGGATGCCTCTGGTTCTTGCTCGGAAACGCCCTTAGCAATAGCAGTCGTGGTCACCACCGCGGCGGTTTCGGCGGAGGATTCGGGGGATTTGGCGGAGGCGGCTTTGGAGGCGGTTTCGGCGGTGGATTTGGTGGAGGCCACTTTGGCGGTGGCGGCTCCGGCGGAAGCTGGTAATTTAGAGGTTCCCTATGAGAAAGATTTTAAGTGTTGCAGAATTTCAGAATTCGGAATGGCCGAAGCTCTTTGAAGAAGCGTTCGGCGACAATCTCGTATCGGCATTCATTCACGGCGATTGCCTTATGGAAGGTTATTCTGCGCTGGAATTTCCGTGGACCGTCAGCTTTATCTTGAAGTCCAATTCCGTCGAGGACTTGCTCCCTTTGCAGAAGCTTACAGCAAAGGCAAAGCGCGAGAACATCGAGTTCAATCACGTATTCACCCGTTATGAAATCAAGACCTCGCAAGATGTGTTCCCGCTGGAATTTTTGCATATCAAAAGCCGAAATGCAACGATTTGTGGTGAAACACCGCTTGCAAATTTCAGCCCAAATCTTGCGGAACTGCGTATGGAATGTGAACGCGAACTACGCGGGTTGCTCGTGCATTTGCACCAATTTTTTCTTTATCTCAAGGAATACCGCAATCCGCACGAGATTTACGTGCGTTCTACAATAACGCTCCTGCCCTTGCTTTACGGAGTCTATTACCTTGCAACAGGCAATTATCCCGAAAATCACGAACAAGTTTACGAAATGTTCCCGGGCGTACGTATCCCTAATATGACCAATGACAACAACGTGATTGTGTCAAACATCAACAAGTACATCGAAGCCGTGACTGCAATCGTGAATCAAGTCGATGCGATGAAGGTGTAGAGATTCATTCAGATTTTATTTTTTTTTCTAATTCCAGAATCGTCCTTAAAGTTCCTGTAGGACGAGATTTTCTAGACTGCTGAATTTTCAGGGAATCTTCTGGAATTTTCCATACTCTCATTATAGCAGGTCCCATTGGAGCAGAACGTCTTCTAGCATTCTTTAGCCCGCGTTCATCATCGCTAGCAACTGTTTTGTCGAGAACAGATGTTTTAAAGCCATCTTTATAGGTTTCTTCCTCTTTCAATTCTCCATTTTCATTCCACACTTTCCAAACGCCAACAGGCATGTCATCTTCATAATACTCTTCTGCCTTTAAGCGCCCGTTTTTATGCCACGTTTTCCTAACGCCATCCAGTTTTCCTGCATTATAATGTTCTTCCTCGGCGATTTTTCCATTCTCATGCCACGCTTTCCGAACACCTTCTAAATTGCCGTCTCTATAATAAAATACGGATTTCAATTTTCCACTTTTATACCACCTTTTCCATACACCATGAGCTCTGTCTAATACGTAATTATCTTCCCATTGCAATTTTCCATTTTCGTACCACCATTTCCAAGTTCCATAACGCTTACCGTCCTTGTAAATAACCTTCGATTTTAGGCAACCATTGCTATACCACTCCGTCCATATTCCATCAAATTCACCATTTTTATAGAATCGCTCATCTTTCAATTGTCCATTTTCATACCACGCTTTCCAAGCACCATCAAGCAAGCCCGACTTGTATAAACTCTCTTCTTTCTGTTTTCCGTTTTTAAACCATTTTTTACTCGTTCCATCAAGTTTATCTGATATATAAAAAGATTCCGTCTCTAGTTGTCCTTTTTCATACCAAGATTTCCAAGACCCCTCTTTTTTGTCAGACTTGTATTTTCGTTCGCTTCGCAATTGCCCATTTATAACATTCCACATTTTCCAAGTTCCATCTCTTTGGCCTAGTTTATAACTTGCTTCCGAAAACAAATATCCATTAGACCACGTGTTCCAAATGCTGTCTTTTTTTCCTTCTTTGAAATGCCCTTCAACAGACAAACAGCCATCACGATTCCATTTCCTACTAACACCAAATTGCACACCATCTTTATAATGGTTTTCCGATTCTAACACCCCGTTTTCATACCACTCCCGGCTCACGCTATCACGAATAAAGTTTTCTTTGCAGTCCGAAATTTTTCGACAATTCTGCACCCAATAACTATAAATTTTACCTTTATAGAACTCTTCTTTCGACAATTGTCCATTGCTATGCCACCATTTCCAGACACTGTCGCGCATCCCTGCATAATAAAAACCTTCAAATGCCAAGCGCCCATTTTCGTGCCATTCTCTCCAAACTCCATCTTGCTTGTCATCTTTATATAAGCCTTCTTTTTGTTTTTTTCCATCTCTATAATACGAGATGTACGGGCCATCTTTAACACCTTTGCGATACGTCGTTATCTCTTTAAGCACACCGTCACTATAATACTCTTTGCGCTCCTCGACACAGGCTGCGAGGAAAAATAGTAAAGCGACAAATAGCGCGAATAGGAGATGTTGTTTCTGTTTCATAATCAAACTCGTTTATTGCAAAATATCATTTATTTAGAATAAACATTACTTGAAGGAATATGATATTCCCTAAAAAACTCTCCATTTTCAAGCCAACGCTTCTCAATACAATCCTCTTGACAATTATTGTAGTTTATTTCTGTTGCTACGATTCCATTTTTGTACCATGAACGCCATAAGCCAGTAAACATGCCATTTTTAAATTTTTGCTTTTCATACACAGTCCCATTTTCATGCCATGTTTCTCGAGTTCCATCAAGTTCACCATCTTTATAATATTCTTTTGTCTTTAATTTACCATTTTCGTGCCACTCTTTGCGGGGGCCATCAAGTTTTCCCGCTTTATAGTTTTCCACCACATTCAATCGGCCTTTTTCATACCAAGTTTTCCAAACACCATTTTTCCATCCATCCTTGTAGCTCTCAATATTTTTCAATTTCCCGTTCTCGAACCATTCCTTCCAAGAGCCTTCTTCCAAACCCTCTTTGTAATATTGTACACTTCGTATTTTCCCGTTTTCATACCATTCCTGGCATTTTCCGTCTTGTTTGCCTAATTTATATGAACATTCCGATTGCAAACGACCATTTTCATGCCATGATTTCCAAAGACTATCACGTCCATCTTTGTAATATCTTTCTCTTCGTAATTTTCCATCATCATACCATTCTTTTCGAATAGCATTCCGAATAGACGTAGCACCATTTTTCCACCCTTTTTTGATGTTCTCAATATTTTTCCATTTCCAGTTTTCGAACCATTCCTTCAAAAATCCTTCTTCACTAAAAGACTCTGCAAGTAACTTACGAGATCCATATTCTTCAACACAAGTGCGCCATTTTCCATCATCAAACCCTTTAGATGATACTATTTCTTCTTGCAGATTGCCATTTACATACCAACATTTATAAGTAAATATTTTACCATCTTTATAATCCAGAACCTCTTTTAATTGTCCATTCATATACCATATTTTCACAACGCATTTTTCCTCATTTTCAGTTTTATAACGCCATTCCTTCAATTGTCCATTTTCATACCATTCTTTTTCAAAACAAACTTTATCATAATCGGCTTTATATTTGCAAAAACATGCGTCACAAACACCAGCTTCGTATTTCACCTCAGTTTTCTGTTGACCGTTTTCAAACCATTCTTTCCAAGAGCCATCTTCCAAATTCTCTTTGTAATATTTTACACTACGTAATTTTCCGCTTTCATACCAAGTTTTCCATTCTCCATCTACTTGACCCGATTTATAATTTACTTCTTCTGCGATTTTTCCATTTTCGCGATATGTATTCCAAGCCCCATCTTTCTCGTCATTTTTATATTGCCCCTTTTCCCATACTTTTCCATTCTCGTAATACGAGATGTACGGGCCATCTATTACACTATCACGATATGTCGTAATGGATTTTAACGCACCGTTACCGTAATATTCCTTACGTTCTTCTTCATCGCAAGCAGCAAGAAACAAAACAGAGGCAAAAAGCAGCGTGAATAAGACGACTTTTCTCAATTTCATAATCAAACTCGTTTATTTTGCAAATTAATAACTTTCAGCAATTTACAACTTGCACACACGATTGATTACAGACAATCAGTTAAATTATCGTAAATAAAGGAGATGCCCGGTCGAGGCCGGGCATGACAACATTGGTTTAGCTAACTTATTCCGCGGTTTTACGGTAAGCTTTGGGAGAAACTCCGACGAGGCGCTTGAAGAACTTGCCAAAGAACGAGACGTCCGGGAAGTTCAGAATCTTGGAGACCTTCTGGATGTCCCTAGAAGACGAACGCAACAGCACCTTAGCATCAAGGGCAATATGTTCGTCAATCCAGCGCTTGGCATTCTTGCCCGTCTGCTCTTCGGCAACAGCAGAGAGGTACTTCGGCGTAATGCCAAGTTCATCGGCATAATACTTCACGGAATGCTGTTCGCGATGCTTTTCGACAACGAGGTCAATGAACTGCGCGAATAGCACCTGGCCACGGCTCTTGACCACATCCGTTGTAAGCGGTTCCTCGACAAAGCCGATACATTCATACAAGAGGCCAATCAGGTGATTCTTGAGAACTTGCAAGCGGCATGAATTGTTTTCAGTCGTTTCAAACTTTTTCTTCAGGAATTCGAAGCTTGTATTCAGGCGATCGAACTCATCCTTATCCAGTTGCTGAAGCGGATTTTCCCGGAACCTTAAAATCAAGCGCGTATTGTCGTCAAAGCGAATGATCAGTTCATCAATCATATTCTTGGAGCAAGCGATACAGATTGGATCAAAATCTTCTGACGCTTTCTTGGCTCGCAAGACCTGCTCTGGGAAAACGACAAACAAAGCTCCCGCCTCAAGATGATAGGTCTTAAGGTCAAGTTCAACATCCACAGATCCTCGTTTCACCAAGAGGAGCACTGCCGCCTGTACTTTTACATAATTTTCAAGTCCGAATTCCTTGAGATTGCTAAACATGGCAATCTTGTCAGGCAACACATTTACTTGCTGTAAATAATTCAATATCGAAAAATCCGCCGTGCGGATATTCGCATTTTTATGAAAAGGAATGTCATTCATTATATGAACATCATAGAAAAAAGTAGAATGAATGTCAATTATTAAAAAAATGGATTTCCACCCAATTGCATTACGAGAAATGATGGATTCCCTACGCTTCGCTTCGAGGATGACATTTCTAAAAACCAGTAACTAAGGACTAATAACTCCATTAAAATAGTTTATAGCTGAAATACATGGTGTACGCAAAGACGCCTCGGCTCATGGGTTCAAAGAACTCAGAGGAATATGCAGCAATCTTTGCATAAGTATCCAGGCGGCCTCCTACAGAAAAGACATCCGTCAGATCATACTCAACCGAAGTGTAATTCATCAGCAACATATCCCAGCCATCGGCGCCATAGTGCGGAAGCGAACCAGGAATCGTATGCAGGACATCGATAACCATTTTATTTTTCAAACGGAATTTTTTACCGACCAGCACTTCAACACCTAAAACATATTTTGCACCCATGTTGTACTGATAATTGTCCATATCGGACTCATATTCTGGGTGTACAGCCTGGATCAAATCATCATAGCCCATGTCCGTCGTTCCAAGCAGTATGAAATAAATCTGGTGGTACATGCGGAAGCGGAGCGATGGCAAAAGCCAGAGCGAAAAATCGATACCCGTTCCGATAGAAATTGTGCCGACCGTTGCGAAGTCGCCATAGAATGTACAATAGTCGAGATAGGTTGCAAAGTCCACCCAGTGTCCACGACCATGAACCCCAACGTTTGTAAGTTTTCCAGTCACGTCAAGCTGAAAAAGCGTACCATCGGGGCCTACTTCCCCCATAGCAAATAAAGTAAAATAATCAAAAGGACGTTTGACCTTCCTGAACGGTTTGCCATATTCAATTTCGCCACCATACATGATATGCTTATCATCCCAGCGCTGGTCCAGATCATCCTCGTTGCGGCCACCAAACCTGTAGATATTTCCAAAACGGGAACCAGCTCCTAAGAACAAGGACAAGTCCATCGGAGTGTTTCCTGTAATGCCATCGCGATTTCCAAACACCTTTCTTTGCAGATATGCGGCATGGGCAAGTCCAAACGCACCGACTTGCTTATACCAGGAAGATTCATCAACCCCATAAAATTTTCGCGAAAGCCTGTAAAGGACTTCGCCATAAACGGCTCCGCCAATAGATGTCGCTATAAGATCGTTCGGAGCCGGATATTCCGTTTCAGCAAACATTTCCCACGTGTAACTGCCAATTGCAGAAAACAGAAGACTCGCATAAAATCCATACCCCGCACCGCGAGCAAAGTTGTAATAAGTCGCTCCCTGATAAGGATGGCCATAGAAATTAATGGCCCAATGGTTGTGATCCCATTCCCACCCTTCCTTAAAATTGCGCTTCCAGAAACTCGGGCCAGTACGGGCATAATCCTTATCAAGGACATAGCGGTCCCAAGCCCACACAAATACGTTAAATCCCAAAATTTCGCTCAATACAATAAACGGAGACAGCTCCTTAGGCTTGTTCAACGCCTCCACACCAAGAGTATCCTCAAATGTCGTATTTGTAATGGAATACTCGACATTGATGGAATCTTCTGATAATTTCTGTGATTGAACCGAAAACAAGGGTATAACGCCCAACGGAATAGGGTTCGTCACATCAGGGACCATGCCTTTGGAAATATCTTCACCAAATACACTTACCGACAAAAATAAAAGTAATGGCAATAATTTTCGATACAACATATCACACTCTTTGCAGTAAAAGGTAGAACTTTGAAACAAAAATTTAAAGAGGAGTCTCGACAACTCCTCCAATTAAGAGATTGAATGACAAATATTTAAGATAAAAGGTTACTTCGTCTTGAGCAAGTTATCGAAGTAGACGATTGTCTTTTCGAGGCCCTGGCGTAAGGGAATGGTCGGTTCCCATTTGAGGGCGCTCTTGGCAAGCGTGATGTCCGGACGGCGCATCTTGGGGTCGTCACCCGGAAGCGGCTTGTAGACAATCTTGCTCTTGGAACCCGTGAGTTCAAGCACTTCCTTCGCAAGTTCGAGCATCGTGAATTCGCCAGGATTGCCGATGTTCACCGGTCCGATAATCTTGTCCTGGTTCATCATGCGGACAAAACCTTCGATGAGGTCATCCACGTAGCAGAAGCTGCG
>JAEEGJ010015079.1_pt1 | contig 18142 bp, 17 predicted proteins | sample 8958761 | NCBI WGS metagenome assembly JAEEGJ01 (sample SAMN16246546, study PRJNA631951) | gut metagenome | biome: gut microbiome; feature: rumen; material: RS-attached | host: Bos | place: Iran: Karaj | collected 2018-10
CATCCCTTTCAGCTGTGCCATTAAAGAGGGTGAAACCTCGCCCACAACCTTGTATCTTGACTTTTATGAGCCTGTGGGGGACACGCTTTCGGCGCGCCCGTTGGTGATTACGGTTTTCGGTGGTGCTTTCGTTGCTGGCAGCCGTGATTTTGCTGATATGCAAGAGTATTGCACCCGCTTGGCGCAACATGGCTATGCAGCGGCATCCATTGATTATCGCCTTATTTCGATAATGAACCTCAATTCCACTTCGTTGATTCGGGATGCTTACATGGCGGCTCAGGATGTCAGTGCTGCAATTCGGTTTTTCAAATATCATGGCGCTGAATACAGGATTGACACGGAGCAGGTCTTTCTTCTTGGCAACTCGGCGGGTTCGATTGCCATTTTATGTGAACTTTTCCTGGACGAGGACGAGCGTCCTGCGGAGACCTTCGAAGAACCAGATTTAGGTTCGATGCACAGCTCAGGCTTCGAAGAATATGCTAGTTGCTCGCCAGCAGTGGCTGGAGCCATACCGCAATGGGGTGGTGTGATGGACCTCGACGTCATTAGTGAGGAGGAATATGTGCCGCTTTGCATGCTTCATGGCACCGAAGACACCAACGTGCCATACGATTCTGGCTATTGCTACAATGGAATGCTCCCCGATGTGATGCCCTATATGTACGGCTCTCACCCCATAGCTAACCGACTTGATGAAATCGGCATTACTGATTACGAATTCCATTCGTTTGAAGGTGAGGGACACGGTTTCTATTTTATCCCGTTGCTTTATACACTGATTGAGGAAAAATTCGACACCTGCTTCAGCATCGCCCGCGACTTCCTTTACAGGCACTTGAAACCTTCAACTTCGGTCCCCGAAATGGAAGAGACGAAGATTCAAATCTATCCCAATCCTGCAACCGACCAACTGACCATCCGTGTTGGTGAGGTCACGCCAAGCAAACCTTTGAAAGTGACCGCCATCGACGTGATGGGGCGAACAATTTTTAAGGAAGATGTTTCTACCACGGAGTTTCGTCTTGATGTCTCGCAATGGCTTCCAGGCGTTTATTTCTTGCGGATAGAGCAGGACGGCCAGCGTTTTGGGCAGAAATTGTTGAAGAGATAAAGGTTGAGAAAAATGTATAGAAAAATGCCTCAAATTTGTTGAAGCATCAAATTAAATCGTACTTTTGCGTTCAAATTGCATAAAACAAGAATTGAAATGAGGAAACTTGTGTTGATTCTTATGGCAGCACTCTTGGTGACGGTTGCAACTTCATGTTCTAAGGACGACGATGCCAACGATGGCATCTATAACCCTGGCAAGAAAATTCACAAGGTTTATTACCAGGATTCTTCAAGCGAGACAAAGGAACTTCAGGAGACTTGGAACTGGAATGGTTCGAAGCTGGAATCGATAAAGTCTTCGGTTTATTTGGCCGAATACTTCACGTACGAAGACAATATTCTTGTGCGTACTAACGATGGTGACTATGGACATGCTGATTTTACATACCGCGACGGGCGACTATATAAAATCAGTGTTTATATAGGGTCAGAGTTGGCAGCTGATTATACTTATATTTATGGCGATGACAACAAGGTAAGTGAAATATCTGTTGTGTTTTATTACGATGAAGAGGAAGAAAAGTCTTTTGAAAAGCATCTGAATCCTTTGCGCCTATTCCTTCCTGAAGAGATTTGTGATAAGGTTGACGAGAATAGATATCGTCATGCGAGCAAAAGCCATGGCACGATGGATATAGAAACGGGTACTATCAGCCTTACTTGGAGTGGCGACAATATCGGTAGAGTGTATTACGATCTCAAGTATGAATTTGTGGAGGACGGTTGCTCTTATGTTGAGAATACGACATTAGACATCACTATGCAATATGATACAAAACGCAATCCACGGAAGGGATTACAAAGCTTGATTGATAGTGAAGGTTTGTCGGGAAATGTCGCTATCTTTTACAGTAAAAACAATGTGAAGGATTATAGTTTTACATTATATGATGCAGAATATGTTAATGGGGCTCTGAATCCTCAATCATATAGTGAAAATGGTGAATACCATTGCAGCTTTGAATACGACAGAGACGACTATCCAGTCACGATTCACCGTACCGTCATTGATAAATACGGCAACACTAATAGTGATGCTTATTTTTACGAATACCTTTAATTTGAATCATAATTATATCCTTAAATACTTAAAAACATGTACACTAATTTTCAAGAGTATCTGAAAAAGGAATTGGCTCAGATTGAAGCTGATGGCCTTTATAAACATGAACGTATCATCGAGAGCGCCCAAGGTGCTGAAATCATGGTTGGTGGCAAGGTTTGCCTTAACTTTTGTGCAAACAACTACCTCGGCTTGGCCGACAACCCCGAGCTGATCCGAGCCGCCAAGGACGGCATGGATGCCCGTGGCTTCGGCATGGCTTCGGTCCGCTTCATCTGCGGCTGCCAAGACCTCCACAAGAAGCTGGAAGCCAAAATTGCCGAGTTCTTTGGCACCGAGGACACCATCCTCTATGCAGCTTGCTTCGACGCCAACGGTGGCGTGTTCGAACCGCTGCTCGGTCCCGATGATGCCATCATCTCCGATGCTTTGAACCATGCTTCCATCATCGACGGCGTGCGCCTATGCAAGGCCCAGCGTTTCCGCTATGCCAACGCAGACATGGCCGATCTCGAGAAGCAACTCCAGGATGCTCAAGCTTGCCGTTTCCGTCTCATCGTCACCGACGGCGTATTCTCCATGGACGGTAATGTCTGCCCGCTTGACAAGATTTATGAACTGGCTCAGAAATATAACGCCATGGTGATGGTCGACGAGAGCCACTCCGCTGGTGTGGTGGGTCGCACTGGTCGTGGTGTCACAGAGCACTATAACCTCCGTGGCAAGATTGAAATCCTGACGGGTACCCTCGGCAAGGCTTTCGGTGGCGCTATGGGTGGTTTCACCACGGGTCGTAAGGAAATCATTGACATGCTGCGTCAACGCAGCCGTCCGTACCTCTTCTCCAACTCGATGGCTCCGGGCCTCGTGGCCGCCGGCATCCGTATGTTCGAGATGATGAGCGAGACCAACACGCTGCAGGACAAGTTGCACGAGAACACCGCCTACTTCATCAAGAAGATGACCGAGGCCGGCTTCGACTGCAAGCCTTCACAGTCTGCCATCTGCGCCGTGATGCTCTACGACGCTCCGCTGTCGCAGAAGTTTGCTGCCAAGTTGCAGGAAGAAGGCATCTTCGTCACGGGATTCTACTATCCTGTGGTGCCAAAGGGACAGGCTCGTATTCGCGTACAGGTGAGCGCCGCCCACGAGCGTGAGCACCTCGACAAGTGCATCTCCGCGTTTGTGAAGATTGGTAAAGAGTTAGGAATCCTGAAATGATTCAAGCGATTCAAGCGAATTAAGAAAAACGGCTGGTCTCGTATAAGATCAGCCGTTTTTCTTAATTCGATGTCTGAATTAGGTCATCTTAAAATGTTCTCTTTCTCCACAAAGGTCTTCAGACTGATGGTCTTGCCGTTAGTGAAAATGCCGCGAAGGGTGAAGGTCATCCCCTCGTTATTCAACACCGCTGAAGCTTCGCCTGCGCTGAAAACGGCTCCGTTTACACCATGTCCGTCAATTTCGCCATCTAACACGCTCCCGATATTGGTTTGATAGAAGATGGATTCATCCCTTAAGGTGAGACTAATTTCATAACCATCATCGGACAAAAGCCTAGTGAGATCCAATGTTTTGTTGATGGATCGTTTTTCTATCGCTACATAATAGAAATAGCCATGTTCATCTTCGGGGCCACCGGGCGCTGGAATGTTGTCGATCATGTAAAACTCACCATGGTCAATGGTGCGAGGGTAATGGATGTCGTATTTGACACCATCGAGAATAAGCTGGTTGATGCTGGCTTCACGTGGCAGCTCTTCTTTGGTACAAGCGGTGAACAGCATGACTACCGCTGCTAATACGATGAATAGTCTTGTTTTCATTGCTTTTGTTATTTGTATTTGTTATTTTTGGATAAAATTCTCTTTGGGAACGTATAGTTCAACGGAAATGGTATTGTTGTTTTTCAAAACCCCTGACAGCTTTAGGGAAAGCGCATTGTCGTCCACTTCGATTGTCATGGTGCCGCTTTTGAAAACCGAGGTGTTTTCATATAGGGTCTCGTTGTCGTCAACGCCATTGTTGATGCCAATGCCACCCTCAAAAGTGCCATTCCAGTTATCAAGCCAAAAAAACCTGGACCAATCAAAGTACGGGACAAAAGAGATGCTAAAGCCAGCATTCCCCGCGATTGGGCCTTTTGTCAGGTCGTATGTCGCATTGAGGCTATTCTCATAAATATGGCAATCGAAAGCGTATGCTGGATGATCGGCATCTTCGGCCACTCCTGTGTCGCCAGAACAATGGTATAGAGAATTGGATATGTTGACATAACTGTTTAATACGTGTACCTCTCCGTTGAAAACCAGTTCGTTCTTGTTTGTTATTTTATCTTTAGTACATGCGGTGAACAGCATTGCTACTGCGGCTAATGCGATTAAAATCTTTGCTTTCATTGTTGTGTGTTTTAATGAGTTAGTAACTAAATTAGTTCGTGATGGTGCAAAAATACGAATTTTGTATTAGCTTTTTGAATTATTGTGTATTTTTGCACATCTTTACTAAATTATCATCACTAATGAAAAAGATATTAATCGTTGGTTCCGGCGGACAGATCGGAACAGAATTGGTGAAGAAGCTTCGCCGCACCTACGGAAATGAAAACGTGGTTGCGAGCGATCTTCGCCCTTTGACCGGTGAAATTGCCGAGACCGGTCCTTTTGAGAGAATCGACTCGACGCAAATCATGCAAATCGTGGATGTGGTGAAACGCTACAACATCGACACGATTTATAACCTCGCTGCCATCCTTTCGGCCACGGCAGAGAAGAACCCTATGCTGGGTTGGAATGTCGGCATCGGCTCGTTGGTGAATTGCCTCGAGACGGCACGCATCTTCAACTGCGCCGTCTTCACGCCTTCATCCATCGGTGCTTTCGGCGCCAGCACACCGCACGATAATACGCCTCAAGATACTATCCAACGCCCGAACACCATCTACGGTGTGACCAAGGTTACAGGCGAGCTGTTGAGCGACTATTATTTCACCCGCTTCGGTGTGGACACCCGCAGCGTCCGTTTCCCGGGCTTAATCAGCAACCTAACCTTGCCTGGTGGTGGCACTACGGACTACGCCGTGGAGATTTACTACGCCGCCGTGAAGGGCGAGAAGTTCTATTGCCCCATCAGCAAAGGCACCTACATGGACATGATGTATATGCCTGACGCTTTGGATGCCATGGTTGACATCATGGAGGCTGACCCGAGTAAGCTGGTGCACCGCAACTCGTTCAACGTGACGGCCATGAGTTTCGACCCTGAAATCATCTACAACGCCATCAAGAAATACTATCCGAACTTCGAGATGGAGTACAAGTTCGACCCGATTCGTCAGGCCATCGCCGACAGCTGGCCGAACAAGATGGACGACAGCTGCGCCCGCAAGGAATGGGGCTGGAATCCCAAGTACGATCTCGAAAAGATGACGGTTGATATGATTGAAACACTGAAGAAGAAATTGCTGTAATCGGTTACTCTTTTGAAAATGAACGAATAGCGGGGATAAATCATCTCCGCTATTCGTTTTTTATGGCTGGTTTTAGAAAAGAAAATGTTCACAAATTTGTGAATATTTAAAAACTTTGTTTATTTTTGCAGCATCAAAAATAGAGTGAATGAAGGTTTTGTTCGACAAAGAATACCTTGGTAATTTGTATGAAAAAGGCGATAGCGGAGACAAAAAGCACCGCTATCAACCGCAGGTGGTCAAGAAGTACAAAAAAGTGGTGGATTTGATGATAAACTCTCCTAATATTTTGTCATTAGTGAAGTATAATTCATTGCATTATGAGAAGTTGGTTGGAGATAAGGCAGGTTCGTCTTCTTTGAGAGTAAATGACCAATATCGAATTGAGTTTGAGGAAATTATGCAAGACAATGAAATCATCACAACAATTTGTAATATCACGGATTTAAGTAATCATTATCAATAAAAAAGATTATGAAGACATTGGAAGCAAACAAAATGGAACCTTTCGAGCCGACCCATCCTGGTGAGGTGATTAAGGATGAGATAGAGTATTGCGGCATTTCGCAAAGGGCGCTGGCGGCGCAGATTGGCGTTTCATATACTCAACTAAATGAAGTGCTCAACGGCAAGCGTTCGCTCAACACCGAGCTGGCCTTGCTCATCAGTGCCGCACTGGATATTGATGCCGAGCCGCTTTTGGCCATGCAGACACGATATGATATGATTACTGCACAGCGGAATCAAAGTTTTGTCAGCAGGTTGAGGTCTATCAGAAAGATTGCGGCGGCGTTTTGAGTTCAAATCACAACTTAATTATTATGCTCTCCAATTTGAAAAAATACCAAGTAGTCTTGGCCTCCAAGTCCCCCCGACGGCAGGAACTGTTGCGCGGCATGGGCATCGATTTCATGGTGCTGACCAAAGACACCATTGAGGTTTATCCCGAAGGCAAACCCTTGGAAGAAGTGCCGAAATACCTCAGTGGGATTAAATCGTTGAATTACAACGATAGGGAACTGCCTTCCGATTACCTGCTCATCACCTCCGACACCGTCGTGATTTGCGAAGGCGAGATATTAGGCAAGCCGAAGGATAAGGAAGATGCCGTCAGGATGCTGCGTATGCTTTCTGGCAAGACTCACCGTGTGGTGACGGGTGTCACGGTGCGCTCGGCAAAAAAATGCGAGTCATTTGCGGTGAGCTCGGATGTGACCTTCGCTGAACTTGATGCCGAAGAAATCGACTATTACATCGAGCATTATCGCCCCTTCGACAAGGCGGGAGCCTACGGGATTCAAGAGTGGATTGGTTATGTGGGTATTAGCGGTTTGGAAGGTTCATTTTATAATGTCATGGGCCTGCCGACACGAAAATTGTATCAATGCTTGAAAACTTTTTGAGATTTTTTCTATCTTTGCGGCATAATGCTGTAAAATGGATAAAAATCGCCATAAAATATTGATTACCAACGATGACGGCTATGCCGCCAAAGGCCTGCGCAAGCTGGTCACGCTGATGCGTACTCTTGGCGATGTGGTACTTATCTCCACCGATGAGGTGATGTCGGCCAAGAGCCATTCGTGCACCATCCGTGAAAGGATTTATGTGCACCTCGTGCACGAGGAGGAAGGCTTCATGGAATATCGCTGCAACGGTACGCCCGTCGACTGCGTAAAGTTAGGCTATCAGAAACTGATGGTGCAACCGCCAGATTTAGTGGTCTCTGGCATCAACCATGGGATGAACGCGGCCACGACGGTGGTCTATTCTGGCACGATAGGTGCGGTCATCGAAGCCTGCATGAACGGCCTCACTGCCATCGGTTACAGCCTCTTCAGCCTTGACCCCGAGGCCGACTTCGACCATCTCGATACGGCCATCCTCGAAATCACGAAAAAGGTACTAAAAGAAGGTTTGCCCAAAGGTGTTTGCCTTAATGTGAACTTCCCCAAACGTAGCAAGGAGCCGATGAAAGGCATCCGTGTGTGCCGACAGGCGGCTTGTCGCTGGGTGGAGTATTTCAAGGAGCAATACGATGAAAACGGGGAACAATTCTATGACCTCGAAGGCACTTTTGAGAGCAATGACATCACACCCGACACCGACCTTTGGGCCTTGCAAAACAATTATGTTTCCGTGGTACCCACCTGCTTCGACTGGACGGCACGCCATTGCCTCGAACCGATGAAAAACTATGAACTCTTAAATGTAAAACCATGAAAATCAAAGATAACTTTTGGTTGGGATTGTTGATTGGAGCGGCTAGTTTTGGGCTTTTTTTCCTACTATTGAGCCTCATCAAATGGGAGTCGTTGGGCGCGTTTTCTGTCCGCGCTCCATATCTTTTGGCTTTTATCCCTGGGGTTGTCCTGTTCAGGATGATGCTTGTGAAATGGAACCTTGACAAGATGGGGCGAGGTGTATTGGCGGTTACAATAGTGGGCATGTTGTTGGTGTTCTTTCTTGTTTAATAATTTGTCATCCAATGAAATACTATATCATAGCAGGTGAGGCTTCGGGTGACCTTCATGCTTCCAACCTTGTAGCCGAAATCATGCGTAAGGACAAACGCGCCCAATTCCGAGGTTGGGGCGGCGACTTGATGCGAAAACAAGGCGTAGAGTTGGTGAAACACTACCGCCAAACGGCTTATATGGGTTTTATTGAGGTAGCGGTCAACTTACGAAAGGTGTTGAACAACATCACCCAATGCAAAAAAGATATTATTGATTATCAGCCTGATGCAATTATCTTGGTTGATTATCCAGGTTTCAACCTGCGCATTGCCGACTTCGCACACGAACAGGGGTTCAAGGTGTTCTACTATATCTCGCCGCAGGTATGGGCTTGGAAACGCCGCCGCGTGAAGAAAATCAAGAAGACCGTCGACAAAATGTTGGTCATCTTCCCCTTCGAAGAGGAGTTTTACAAGAACTGCGGCATCGATGTAACCTACGTTGGCAACCCGCTCTTGGACGAATTAGCCAAGTTCGGCATCGCCAACCGCTATATTTTCCTCCGCCAAAACAGCCTTGGCGAAAAGCGTGAGATCATCGCCTTGTTGCCTGGCAGCCGCAAGCAAGAGGTAAAGCGAATGTTACCCGTAATGTTAAGTGTCATACCTGATTTCCCTGATTACCAATTCGTTATAGCAGGCGTGTCATCTCTCGGGAAAGAGTATTACAAGAAAATGATAGGCAACAGTGACGTTTTCCTCGTCATGGACCAAACCTACGAATTATTGCAAAACTCAAGTGCAGCGGTGGTTACTTCGGGGACGGCAACACTCGAAACGGCCTTATTCACCGTGCCAGAGGTGGTGTGCTACAAGGCCAACTGGTCGAGCTACCTCATCGCCCGCTGGCTTATCAAAGTGAAATACATTTCGTTGGTCAACCTTGTTATGGACAAGGAAGTGGTGAAAGAGCTGATACAAAGGGATATGAACAAAGCTAACATTGCCGAAGGATTGTCCGATATCCTTCGAAACGGCAAACGGCAACAGCAGATGTTAGAGGATTATGACGAGTTGCGTGAGCGGTTGGGCAACGCGGGCGCATCGGAGAAAGCTGCCACATTCATCGTTACCTATTTGAGACGACAATAAAGGGGCGGCTTTGGAATTATTTTCTTTTTTAAACCAAAAAAAGCACATTTTGCCGAATAATTTGTCCTGTTTAATCCAATTTTCTTATATTTGCGGCGCAACCTGACATAAAACTTCTCGCCAATGAAACATAAAACCATCATACCGTTTTTGATTGCCATCACGCTAATCACATTTTTTGCCCCACAACAACTTAAAGCCCAGCAACTTGACCAATTATGTGATTTCGACAGTTATGAGCATACTTTGTTCTGTGCTTATTCAATTTACGAGGAAGAGTCTTTCAACTTGGGCTTGGACGAGCAAGGTGCTGTCATGGTTAGCAGTCTCTGCGATGATGCCGACATTAAGGACTTTATTTTCCTAAAAACCAAAGAGTTCCGTGATTACAAATTGTTGCCGAAATTGGAGTTGGGTGACTTGTGTGAGTCATGGCGCAAGGTATTGCCGGAAGAAATCGTTGCCGCTCTGGTAAAACACGAAAATGCCAAAGCCAATGCGCAGAACAGCCTATGCGCTAACTCCGACCCGTTTTGTACCGATAACGGCCTCTATGATTTTCCCGCTGGCGTAGACGCCGGTATTGGCGAACAGGGACCGTATTATGCTTGCCTTGGCACCCGCCCCAATCCCGCATGGTATTACATGCGCATCCTCGACCCAGGCGACATGGACATCTATATGTACAGCACCCCAAGCGTCGACATCGACTTTTGCTGCTGGGGACCTTTCGACAATCCTACCGAACCTTGTCCTTCGGGTTTAACAAGGCAAAAAGTGGTTTCGTGCAGTTACTCGACCAATTGGAACGAAACTTGCCAAATCCGTGGCGCGCAAGAAGGAGAATACTATATCTTACTGATTACCAACTATTCCAACCGAACTTGCGACATCCATTTCAGCAAGACATCGGGCGATGCCACCACCGACTGCAACATTTTGCCACCATTGGTAAGCTACGAAGATCCAGCTTGCATAGGCGGTGACTTGCATTTCTATGCCAATGGGTCTTTGGGCGATGCATTCCGCTGGTTTCAAATGGGCAGCAATTGGACCTCAAATGAGCAGAATCCTATACGCCCCAATGCAACTCTTGACATGTCGGGGACGTATGGTTGTGTCATCAGTCGCGATGGACAATTCAGCGATACTACCTATATCGAAGTTGTCGTCAACGAAAGCATCATCTATCAGCGTGTTGTTGACACCTGTAATTCCTTCTCCTGGCTTGGGGTTGAATATACCGAAAGTGGACATTACGAGGAACACCTCACCACGGCAGCGGGTTGCGACAGTATTATTGATCTGACCCTCACTTTAGGTTATACACCTGAATTTGAAATTGTAGGCAACCACTGGCCCATCGGCGGCAGCGAGACCTACATCAGCGTTAATGAATACGCGATTGCTTTAGACAATCCTTTGGCCCACATTGACACGGTGCTATGGTCGGTCGACTGCGAGAACTGGCGCTTCGTGCCACATGGTCGTGGCGAAACTTGCACCCTCTATATTTACACGTTCCTTGAAACCCCTGTCGAGCTTCACGCCACTGCCATTAATGCTTGTGGTAGTATTGAGCAAAATTTTTCCATACAGACCTCTTATTTCGAAATTGGAGAAAATGTTGAGAATGAAAGCGTTTCCATACTTCCCAATCCTACAAACGGTGCGTTTTCGCTTCATCTCGAGGGTTGGCAAAACAAGGTGAAGGTTGAAATTTTCGACAGTCAAGGCCGACCAGTACTGATACAGAATTGTGAAGTTGAAAAATCATTGACATTCAATTTGAAAGATTACCGAAAAGGGTTGTATTTCCTTCGCGTGACAGATAGCAACCGATGCGTGACCAGCAAACTCATCATCCAATAGCTAGGAGGCATGGCATGAAACGTTTCTTCATTTTCATTATGGTGTTTTTCTCGCTTTCCGCTGCAGCGCAAAATTCCACGCAAGGTCGCGAGTTTTGGCTCTCTTTCATGCAGAACGGCTATAAGTACAATATGTACGGAGGATGGGTTCATAACTGCGTGATGATTAGTGCGAAACGTAATTGTTCGGGTACGATAACCAATCCCCGCACGGGATGGACAGAGCACTTTTCGGTCGAATCGGCACGGGTAAAGTTTGTCAGCATCCCAGAAGAAGAGGGTAGCAATGAAGAGGACGAAATTGTAGCCGACAAAGGCTTATATTTGGTTACGACAGACACGGTTTCGGTGTACACAGCCAGTTGCGCCCAAAACTCATTTGATGCCACGTTTACCTTGCCCATTGAAAGCCTTGGGGCTGAATACATTGTGCAGACTGATGCCCAGTCAAGAATCATCCATGAGGAAATCCGCGACAAGTTCACGAGTGCGTTTCTTGTGGTGGCTACCGAAGACAATACCCGAATCGAGATTACGCCATCAGTAAAGACTATTGGCGGTCATCTGGCGGGACAGACTTTTACCGTCACTTTGGACGCTGGCCAGACTTATTCGGTGCGGTCGGAATATGGTGAAGGCTCGCATGACCTCTCCGGTTCGAAAATAAAAGCTACCGACGGGAAGAAAATCGCCGTGTTCAATGGCAACACTTTGACCACCATTCCCGACATTAGCAACGGCGGCTTGGACCACATCTTCGAACAAGCCCTGCCCACCTTCGCCTGGGGACGACATTTCGCAGTGACCACATCCAACGGCCGTGCCCGCGATTTTGTGAAAATCATTTCATCGGCCGACGACAACACCATTCGCAAAAACGGCCACCGAATAGCGCAACTCAACACGGGCGAATCCTTTCTTTTCGACCTTCTTGGTACTGATGGCTCATGCTACCTTGAGACTACCGAACCCAGCATGGTATACCTTTATAATACCACCTATCGCGATGTTTTGGAGCCATCAAACAATGAGCAAGGCGACCCATCTATGGTATGGATTCCTCCCGTAGAGTTGAAAATTGACGAAATAACTTTCTGTACCTTTGACCACGGTTCAGCACCCATCGACAACCATTACATCAATGTTGTCGTCGAAAGAAAAGACATTCGGCATGTCTATCTTGACAATGAGTTGGTTGATCCATCACGATTCCAACCCGTACATGGCAACCACAACTATTATTTTATGCGGAAATGGATTGCGCCTGGCATTCACCATTTGCGCTGTCGAATGGGATTGGCGGGCCACGTCTACGGTTTTGGAGAGGTGAAAGGCTACGCCTATTGCATGGGGTCTAATGTAATCGATTTGCGCAGCCAGCTTTACGTCAACGAAACACCGAGCGAGTTGCTGAAGAATGGCTACTACGCTTGCATCGGCGACACGCTGCGCTTCGAGGTGGAGGCAAACTATCTAATTAATAAAGTGCAGTGGAGTTTTGGCGACAGTCTGCAAGGACAAGGAATCAAAATCAACCATGTCTATTCAGAAATTAGTGATTATGAGGTAATTGTAGAGATAGAAGGCATCAATCCTTTCAACCAGCAGCCCGTTACGGAAACTAAATCCGTCGTCATCCATTTAGGTGAGTCTGAAATCCACGACGAGAGACATTCATTCTGCAACGAGGATTCCTTCAATTATTATGGTGTTGAGTACAGGGAATCAGGCTATTACGAGCGAATTGGAACAAATGTGTTCGGTTGCGACAGTTCCTTTTTCTTGCATCTTGACCTCAATTTCACGCCCGAATTTGAGATTGAGGGCGAGTCGTTGGTCATCGGCGGCAGCGAAACGCATATCGGAATTTACGATTACAATATAGAATTTCAAGATACTCGTACACAAATAGATACGGTAATTTGGTCGGTCGATTGTCCACATTGGCGCGTAGAGCCACATGGTCGAGGAATGAGTTGCAGCCTCTATGTCCATTCCCTTTCGGAAACACCAATCTTGCTCCATGCCACCGCCATCAACCAATGCGACACGGTGCAACACTCGTTTGCCATCCAAACCACTTATTTTGACCTTCCAGAACCGATGGAATCCGCTGATTTTCAAATTGCTCCAAATCCTTCCACAGGCGAAGTGACTATGCATTTCGGAAGCCTTGAAGGTCAGGCCGAGTTTCATGTTTACAACTCCCTGGGACAGCGAATTGACACATTTACCGTCGATATTGATACCCATAAAGAATTAAATTACAGTATGCCAGCATCGGGTAGCGGACTCTATTATATCGTTCTGAAAAACAACAATGCAACGATGACAAAAAAACTATCAATTTTGCGATAAATATTGAAAAACAACGAAATGAAATATGAAACACTTAAATGAAAAACGACTGTCAAAACTGCTTTTGGCTGTGATGCTTTTGGCTTTGACGGCTTTTAGCTCCTGTCTCAAGGAAGGTGACCATTCGTCGATTCTGCTCAATGACCCACAGGATATTCCATTGATAACGGATTACTTGCCTGAAGACCTATTGCAGATGTTTGGCGAGTCCAACGTCAACTTCGGCGACCAACCTCCCGCAGTCGACATGGAGTTTGTGTCCAACCACGAGTATGTGGCCACAAGTCTTGAGCCGCCTTTCGCGCCACCGGTTGGTACCATCACCCCCGTTAGGCATTACCACAAGATTAACCAACAATATCTGCAAATCGCTGATTATTACAGCATGAGTTCAGAAGAAACCGTGTGCCACTTGCTGTCACCTGTCTATCTGACAGGTTATGGCAACCGTTTTACGGCCTATTATTTCGAGGAACCCGACACTGACGGTCGCCCCGTCCACGCCGCTCTGTTTTCGGGAACGTTGACCTCGACTGGCATACGCGATTTCACTTACGGCTACAAAATTGTACGCTACAACGACAGTCTCGTGCCACCCACGGTCTATCCCGCTGGCTCCATTTTCATCTTCAAGGACCATGACGGCCTCGCCGAAAAGGAAAATTGGTTTAATGAATCATTGTTGGAACCCTAAACCAGTGCTTTATGAAAAGATACAATATCATACTCGTCTTGTGCTTGATAGCTGTGTTGCCCCTTCAGGCTCAATTTGCCAAACCGCTGAAGGCAAGGAACTCAAGCTACGGCAATAAAAGCCATTGGAGCATAGGGCTTACGGGAAGCTATGCCGCCAACGACATGATTTACACAGCTATGGATGCTGGTGAATTTCATGTATATATGGCTCCCACTTTCGGCCTCGCCATGGAATACAACACAATGCAACCTCTCGCTGTGGGGCTTGACGTTTCCTACGTCATGCGCGGCACCAAGGAGTCTACTTCAACGGTGTTCCTGACCGATTACAGTACGACCACCTCGGCTCATGTTAACCACGAAATGTCGCTGAAAGGCATAGAGTTGCGTGTACCCGTGACGCTATATTTAGGCTATAGTGAAACGATAAAGCCATACGTCTACCTCGCACCGCGTGTCAGCATTTGGTTGGGCGACAGCATCCGCTGGGAACGAACCTACGACAACGATAGCTACCTACCCGTAGTCTATACCCATGCCGTCGACCGAAGCATCATCAAGCCATACGACATCAGCATGGTGGGCGGCCTTGGACTATGCAGCCGAATAAAGGCTGGACAAATCCAGTTTTTCGTGAAATTCGACGTAAACTATGGCATCAGCCTGTTCAGCAACTTCTCGGATGCGGAAGTCAACGCGGCCAATGGCGGCGATATCCCATTTGTATTCCATGGATGGGGCGACATCCATCATGAGAAACTCGGCAAACGCCATCTGCAAAATCTAGAGGCTAGACTGACCCTTTTCATTCCCTTACGTAAGCCTTTGAAAGACGCTTGTGCCTTCGAGCAGAATATGAAAAAGTATAGGAAACAATAAACTTGTAATGCCATGAAAAAGATTGCCACGTTGTTACTGCTTCTGCTCTGCGTTGTACTCGGAGTGACGGCACAAAACTCCTCTCAAGGCAAGGAGTTTTTTATCTCTTTCATGCAAAACGGATACAAGTATTATAACAACTATTACCCTGAATGGGTTGAAAACATGGTTATGGTCAGCGCGAAACGAGCCTGCACAGGCGTCATCAGGTGTACTGGCAATCCAGCGAATGTCATCACTTTCTCTGTGGAGGATGATGGCGTCTCCTTTGTCACCATTCCTGAATCGTGGGCCTATAATGAGGGCAATGAGGAGGTATTAGACAGGAAAGCCATCGTGTTGACGACAACCGACACGGTCTCTGTCTTCATCAGCAACATAGCCATCTATTCCTTTGACGCTTCTTTCGTCCTTCCAGTGGAGAGCCTCGGTTCCGAATATTTCATCCAGTCAGGACAGCAGTCAAAAACCGACAATTTCAACAGCGGCCCAAAGGAAACCAGCTCGTTTTTGATTGTGGCGGTTGAAGACGATACCGAGGTGGAGATAACACCTTCGGTGGCCACATTGAAAGGCCATGGTGCTGGCGTTCCCTTTGTAGTGTCTATGTCGGCGGGTCAGACTTATTTCGTCAGGTCGAACAACAACTCGGAATGGCGTGACTTTTCTGGAAGTACCATCTTCGCCCGCAACGGCAAGAAAATTGCCGTATTCAATGGCAATACCATCACCCGCATCCCCGAAGAATCGCCCAACGGTCGCGACCATATCTTCGAGCAGACTATGCCCGTTGACTCATGGGGACGACGTTTTGTGATTACCTCTTCGGAAGGAAAGCCTCGCGACATCGTGAAAGTCACCTCTTCGGCTGACGACAACGCCATTTATTGGAACGGCGAAGAAATCGCCATCATCGGATATGGCGACTCCTATGAATTTGATCTGCTCGCCACCGACGGTTCTTGTTTCATCGAGACTACCGAACCAAGCATTGTCTTCCTTTATCACACGAGTTGGGAAGACCCGTTTGACCCATCAATCTCACGGCAAGGCGATCCTTCCATGGTATGGATTCCTCCCATCGAGCAGCGAATCCAAGAGGTGACGTTCTGTACTTTCAATAGCGAACACCAAAATGCTTTCATCGAGCATCACTATGTCAACATCATCGTCCATCAATCGAATGTCAACGACGTTTTCATCGACGGGGAGCGAATCAATGGGGCTGAATTTCATCCTGTTGCAGGAACTAATGAATTCTGTTTCATCAGAAAGGAAATCGCTTCTGGTATGCATCATCTGTCGTGTGAGTCAGGCCTGATAGCACACGTCTATGGTTTTGGCGAAGCAAGAGGATATGCCTATTGTATAGGCTCCAACGTACTGAAATTGAGCGGGAAGCTTTATGTCAATGGGTTGTGGAGCGGTTCTTATCACAAGGGCATTTATCTCTGCAAGGATGACGAGATTGAAATGCGTGTGGTGGCCAACTACACCATAGAACGTGTGGATTGGGTTTTCGATGACGGGCAAACGGAACAAGGCATGGAAACTTCGCATCGTTATACGCAAACGGGTGAATATATTGCTAAAGCATTTATTACGGGATACAATAATGTGACTTTGGAACCTGTCAACGACACCATGCATATCGCCGTACATGTGGGTGAGCCGTACCTTCTTGAAGAAACCTTTGTAGCCTGTGACTCCCTTGAAGTGGATGGCAATGTGTATGGGCAATCGTTCATTTACCAATACCAAGGCACCAACATCTATGGCTGCGACAGTGCTGTGTACTTGAAAGTTGACATTGTCGGCCTCACCCCTCATTTTGAAATAACCGGCAACCATTGGCCCATCGGAGGCAGCGAGTTTTACGCCAGTGAGAACGCATACGCCATCCAGCTCGCCAATCCAGAAACACAATTGGACACGGTGATCTGGCAAATTGACTGTCCGAATTGGAAACTAATACCACATGGCAAAGGTGAGACATGTACTTTGCTCATCTATACCTTCCTCTTGGAACCAGTCATGCTTCATGCCACGGCCATCAACAACTGCGACTCGATTCACGAGACTTTTTTCATACAGACATCCTATTATGGTGTGGACGACAACCAGAAAAACGAGTGCTTTGAAGTATTCCCTAATCCCACAACAGGACAATTGATTTTGCGTTTTGACGGTTTGGAAGGCCGTTTCGAGGTGAGAATCTTTGATGCTATGGGCCAGAAGATTGATGCATTTCCTGTTGAACCCAGTCGAGGAAGAGAGATGACGTATCTCATGCCGAATTTGGGCGAAGGCTTGTATTATTTCGTATTGATGGGCGAAGAAAAGAGAGTGGCTCGAAAAGTGATACTGAAACGATAAAAAAAGGAAGTTATGTTAAGAGAACGATTGAAACATTGTGTTTGGATAATAGCAGCCATGCTGTCGTTGTCATCGTGTCTAAAAGAGGGCGATACCACAGTGCTTGTCAACGACCCGCAGGAGATTCCATTTATCATAGACTACCTCCCCGAGGACCTTTTACTCATGTTTGGAGAGAATCATGTCTATTTTGGCGACCAGCCCCCTAGAGTGGATTTGGAGTTCAAGTCGCAGCATGAGTTTGTGGCTACTAATCTTCAGCCGCCCTACGCACCACAAGTCGGGGGGCTTTCGCCCATCATCTATTATCATAAGCTGACGCAACAGTACCTCCAAGTGGCCAATTACATCAGCATGAATTCAGAAGAGACCCATTGCCGGCTGGTTTCACCCGTCTATCTGACGGGACGGGGAAACGATTTCACCATATATTATTATGAAGCTCCCCAAACGGAAGGCTCACCCGAACACGCTGTGCTGATGTCAGGGACACGTACCGACCATGGCATCAAGGATTTTAGGTATGGCTATAAGATTTTGAGATACAACGACTCCGTAGTTCCACCTATGGCATATCCAGCGAATTCCATCTTTGTTTTCAAGGACTGGGATGGCATGGCAGAGGCTTGCTCTTGGTTCGACGATACTTTATTTAACCCACAACACCGATAACGCCATGAGAAAACAATTGTTTTTGATAT
>JAEEGJ010015081.1_pt1 | contig 18140 bp, 7 predicted proteins | sample 8958761 | NCBI WGS metagenome assembly JAEEGJ01 (sample SAMN16246546, study PRJNA631951) | gut metagenome | biome: gut microbiome; feature: rumen; material: RS-attached | host: Bos | place: Iran: Karaj | collected 2018-10
CTGCGGGCAATGTTGTATTATAGGAACTGTTGTCCAGACTGTACAGCAATGTTCCACCCGTGGCATCTCCGGCAGCAATGAGCGTCTGCTGATCGCCATTGTAGGTCAATGAGAGAGGCTCCGGAACAAGGGTAACCACCGACGGTGCCTTGGTGATGGTGAACGTCTTGGTGATTGTCTCCTTCCAAATGCTGCGTCCCACGATATCCACGGTGTAGGTACCCACATCAGACCATGAAGTCTCCTTGAATATCACCAGGTAATCCTTACCCTCTGTCAGTCCCCTGACCGTAATCTCGGGTTGCTGGTCTTTTCCATTATAGATGAAAGAGGCAGCCGACAGTGTCACCATCCCCTCGGTCAGCTTCTGCCTGGACTGGAACTCAGCGCCCACCAGTGCATCATACTCCCATCCGGGAAGTTCCACGGTATAGGTACGTGGCAGGGAAAGGTCATCCGGGTCATCGCCGTTGATGGTCAGCGAATTGCTCACGGGGGCAGCCCTTCTGGCAGATTCCACAGGCATGAAGGTCTTCTCGACCACCACATCTTCCTTTCTGATGTAATAGCCATTCTCGGGCGTTACCGTCAGTGTCAGCGTCAGTCCATCGATAGCCGTTGCAATGATGCCGCCCTTGATATCCTTCTTCACCTCAGCCTTTCCGCCCGAGAAGATCTTGTAGGAACGTTCGAAGGTACCCACCCACGTACTGCGTCCCTGCACAGTAAGCGTATAGGTTCCCGACGTCACAGATGCCGGGTCGGAATAGGTCACGTCATAGTCCACACCCTCTGTCAGGCCATCCACGAAGACCGTTGGCCGCTGCACCTGCTCGTTATATACGAACAATGTCTCCGACAGCGACAGCATCTGCTCCGTTATCTGCCTTCGTTGCGAGTATTGAACATCCAGCAGGACGTCATACTCCTCGCCGGGAAGTGTCACCGTGTAGGTACGCGACAGAGACAGATCGTCGGGGTCGTTGCCCACCAGCGTCAGCTCGTCAGAGACAGGAATACCCTTGGCCATGCGTCGCCCCTCCGGCACGGGCATGAACGACTTGCTTGCCGTGATGTCGCTCTTTCGGATATAATAGCCTTGTGCAGGTGTCACGATAAGAGTGACAACGGCTCCCTGTACAGATGACTGCACAGTACCATGACTTGTATCACCCGTTACCTCAACCTTCCCTGCGGCCGCTGCGCTCAACGTACAGAGCACGGCAGCAACAAGGAGGAGGTTTCTCAGAATCATACGTCTTATCATATTATATCTAATTGTGTCGGTTATCAACTAAAATCACTTCACCATGACCTTCTGTCCGTCCCTCAGATAGATGCCTCTTGCTGAGGGTTTGCCAGAGAGTTTCTTGCCATCAAGGGTGTACCACTGAGCATTGTCCTCAGCTTCCTGAACCCTATCGATAGCGGTTTCCTCATCCTCACCATTGAAGATAAACAGACGACTGGCAGCCACGCCTTGTGCAGGCAGGAAGGCCACGCCGGCAGGCAGTGTACCAGTGCTAACCTTCACGAACTCATCCTTATAGAGCGTGTATCCGTCGCCGGCACTTACCGCCATAGGTTCTGTGATCCATTGCAGCAAGTTATCCTCGTCCGTTGTGAGCAGACAGACGGGCACATTCTGTTGAGCGTATGGCAGCAACGAGGTCTCAGCCTCGGCCGTGCATGCCGTCTTATCGCGATTCTCTATCAGAACAGCCTGTCCTGCGGGGATATAATCCAGTGCCTCGCTGGTAGTCACCTCAGCATCACCGATACCTGCGATGGTATAAGCCTTCAGGCCATCGGGCAAGGTACGTCCCACCTTACTATAGTAGGTACGCCACTGCTGTCCGTCCTTCATGCTGAAGGTCTCCTTGTCGCGGGTCGTCTGCTCTTCGTAAGCCGACCATCCGGCATCCTGATAGCTGTTCCAGCTCTCTGCAGGAATAATCAGCACCATCTGCTTAGCAAAGGCATTGGCACCAACTGTAACGACAGGACTTGCAGGCAGTTTCAGACCAACCAGGTTCGTACAGCTTGCGAAGGCATTGTCGCCAACATTCGTCACGCCGTCCAGGTCAACCTTCTTCACGCTGCTGCCCAAGGTCCTCCAGGGAGCATTGCCGCCCATGGTGATGTTTGCACCCTGAGCGAAGCCGTTCTTCTGGAATGCCAGTGTACCGTTGTTCAGTGTCCAGATCAGGTTATGTCCGTTGTTCACATTGCTGGTACCGCAGTAACCGCCCGTTGCATAGTTGGCAGAGATGGTAACAGCCTCGGCAGGCATCATGAACGAGAATACCTCGTCGCTCACCTGCGTAACGGCAACCTTGCCGCTCTGACCCTTCACCGTCAGACCATCACGGAACAGAATCTTCGTGTCGCTTGGTGTCACCTTGATGTAAACAGGCGTCTGGTCGTCGGCACGCAATGCCTTCATGCCGTTAGGAATCTTCTTGGACAGAGCCTCATCGGCATAGCATGCCATCACTCCGTCGGCATTTGCTGTAGTATTGACATTGAAACCGCTGAACCATTGCAGGCCTACAGCCTCGTTTGCTTTGATACCGAAGGTAACGATGTCACCCCATCCGTCATTGTCGGGAACCTGACTGCTGTTGGCATAGAGCGCTGTTCCGGCAGCAACGGGGCTATATACATGAGCCACCTTATTGTACGTACCGCTGAAGGCATCTGCCTCGATAGCCGTTACGGTAGCAGGCAGCCATACGGTACCGCTGAACTGAGCAAACTCATTGGCATGTAGCGCCGTGAGCAGTGTACATGCTTGCAGGTTGACAGTTGCCTTACATCCGCTGAAGGCCTCTGTGCCGATGGTCTCCAGTGTAGCGGGCAGTGTCAGCGTTGTAGCCTTGCTCATACCCTTGAAGGCCTGAGCAGGAACGTTTGTTACGCCCTCGCCAATGCCGATGGTCCGAACACTGTCGGCAAATGCTGACCACAAGCCACCTACCATACGGCCAGTACCCTCGATGGTCAGTCCCGTCATGGCGCTGTTCAACTGCCAGCGTACATTACGTCCGTTGTTCACCTCAGGATCACCACAGAAGTTACCGTCCAGGAATGCAGCAGAAACTGTTACTGCGTCATCCGTAATCTGGAAGGAATAGAGGTCGTAGTCAACCTCCGTTATGGTCAGTTGGTTACCAGCCTCTTTCGTCTTCACGATAAGACCTTCGTCAGAGAGTCGCTTGATGACAGAAGGAGTTACCTTGACATAGATGGTAGTAGCGTTGTCCACAAATACCTTGCTGCCAGGAACTACAGGCAGGCTCAGTTCCTTCGTCTTCTTCTTGTATCCACGATAGAACTCGATGGTACAGCCGCCTCCATTCTCCAGCTTACCCAGCTGCAGAGGATAGCCGCTCACGATGACGGCCTTACCGTTCTCGTCGATCTTGTGCAGACCGTAGATGTAGGGATAGTAGCCCACAGCATACTCAAATGGTTCGCCCATGCGTGTGGCGAAGTCAGTAGAGAGCATCTCGGGTGTCTCGGCACTGCGGAAGTCATCCCTGACATTGCTTGTGCTTCCTGCACGGTTGCTGTCGAAGTAGACGTTCAAAACATTGCCCTTTGGATTGCCGATAGCTCCGATATTCTTCATGGCAGAATAGCAGTCGTGTACCGTACTTCCGAGTTCCGTGAGATAGACAAGACCAGCCGTGTTGTATTTTCCTTCCAGCTGTCCTGTAATGTAGCTGTTGCTAAGTTCGCACTTGGCACCCAACGTATTAATCATACCCGTACAATAGTTGTTCTTGACATATGCATCAACATAACAGTAGTTCACGATGGAAGTGTCTGTTGCAGACACAATGTTGACGAGTGCGCTACCCCTGGAACTTGTTATGTATGTATCAACAAGCGACAAGTTATGCAGCTTGACGTTTTCAGCATAACCGAATAACGCACCATTGTTGATGTCCGAGGCGACATACAAACCAGAGATTGTATAGTTATTACCATCGAAGACACCTTGGAACTTATGGTTAGTATCCTGTCCGATGGGTTCCCATGCATTCTTCGGTGTTTCCTTCACTTCAAAGTTGTCAGACACGATACGATTGTTCAGCGTAATGTCTGCTTCCAGACGGTAATACTTACCCTTAGTCAGTGCACCATTGGCATTGGTCAGCTTGGCCAGATAACTCAGTTGTGCACCATTATTGATAATGTACGGGTCAGCCTCAGTACCTGTACCGCTGGCAAAGATGACAGAGGTTGTACCGTCCCAAACACCGCCAGCACCACCATGAGTAGGATCCTCAGGTTCCTTCCAACCACGGTTCTCGCCAATCTTCAGCAAGCCGGGGATGTAAGGATAGTTGCCCAATACGTACTCGAACGGCTTGCCTATACGTTCGGCAAAGTCCGTGGTGTGCATATCAATGGTATGACGGCTGCAAAGGCTGTCACCTACCACGAATCTGCCGCCAAGATCCTCATCGGAGTAGCAGTTTTCACGAACGCTCGTAGCTGCGGCACTATTGAAAGCAGGAGCATTCTTTACCGTAGAGAAGCAGTTGCGAATGGTACCCTTACAGGAAATGACAAGACCGGCCTTGGATGTTGTATTACCTCCAATCAAACCTCGGCTATAGCAGTACTCCATGACACCCTTTTCACCCAGTTCACCAACCATCGGAGTTGCGAAATGATTTGAATAGATGCTTTGTGCATAAGCTTCAGCATAGCAGTGGCTGATCAGCACCTCTCCTGTAGAGGCTGCATTATAGATAAGTCCGCAGGCCTGCTGAGCCTTGATATAAGTATCAATCAATGACAGGTTACGAATGGTGGCTTCGTCAACGAAACCGAAAAGACCACGACTAGCGCCAGAATTAATGTAAACACCTGAGATGTAATGGTTGTTTCCATCAAACACACCTTGGAACATATGGCTGTTATCCTGTCCGATGGGTTCCCACTCATTTGCGGGAACAGCCTTTAGTTCAAAAGTATTCGTCAGCACTGTATCGTTCAAGAGAATATCGGCATCCAACTTGTAATACTTACCCTTGGTCAGCGCGCCATTGGCATTGGTCAACTTGGCCAGATAGCTCAGTTGGGCAGCATTATTGATAATGTAGGGATCAGCCTCAGTTCCTTTACCGCTAGCAAAGATGACAGAGGTTGCACCGTCCCAGATCCCTTCTTCATCACTATGAGTAGGATCATCAGGTGTCTTCCAATCACGGTTCTCGTCGATCTTCTTTAATCCTGGTATGTACGGATAGTTGCCCAGCACGTACTCGAACGGCTCACCTAAACGTTCAGCAAAGTCTGTGGTGTACATATCAATGGTATGACGGCTGCAGAGGCTGTCACCTTCCACGAATCTGCCACCAAGGTCCTCGTCGGAGTAGCAGTTCTCGCGAACGCTCGTAGCTGCGGCAGTATAGAAAGCAGGAGCATTCTTTACCGCAGAGAAGCAGTTGCGAACAGAACCTTGACAGGAAATTGCGATACCAGCCTTGGGTGTCGTACTACCTCCTATCAAACCACTGCTATAGCAGTACTCCATAGTACCCTTTTCGCCCAATATGCCAACCAGCGGAGTGGCATAATAGTTTGAATACATACTCTGCGCATAGGCTTCGGAATAGCAACGACTAATCAGAACTTCTTCTGTCGATGCCGCATTATAAACGAGTCCGCAAGCATGTCCGCCATAAACGTAAGTGTCTAACAACGACAGGTTACGGATAACAGCTCCATCAACATAGCCAAACAATCCAGAATAAGAACCCGATGGAACATAGACACCTGTGATATAGTGGTTGTCGCCATCGAACACGCCTTGGAACTTATGGCTGTCATCTTTGCCGATAGGTGTCCACGCATTTCTGGGCTTGCCGTTCAGTGTATATTCGTCGGTCAGTACATCCTCATTCAGGAATATGTCGTTGACCAACTTGTAGTACTTACCCTGTGTCAGCGCAGCGTTGGCATTGCAGAGCTGAGCCAGATAAGCCAACTCGGTACCGTCGTGTATCAGGTATGGGTCATCCTCCGTACCCTCGCCCTCTGCAAATTCTGCTGCGATGTCGCCTTCCCATACGTCTGGAAGGTTGGGGTCACGATGGAAGGAAGCTGATACCGTAACAGAGAAGTCGGGCATGGTAAAGGACCAGATACCTTCGGCCACATTGGTCAGCGTAAGCACTTGTCCCGTGATGTCGTTCACCACTTTCAGAGTGCCGTCTATCAATAGCATGCGACGACCGAGATCTACCTTCAGATATACCGTTTCTCCTGTGTTGGCACTGCGTGTGGCTTTGCGGACTTTCTTGCCGTCGAACTCGCTGTAGTATTCCACACTGCTACCGCAGGTATTGACCAGCGTGCCGATGTTGACGTGGTAGCCAGCCGATGCGAACTCAACGGGCTCGCCAATCTTAGGCAGACCGGGGATGTAGGGATAATCGCCAAAGCTATAGGCGAATGGCTCGCCCAGCATGTCGGCAAACGACTGGCTTATCATCTCTCCAGTGGATTTGCCTGCGCAGGTGGCATTGTCGCTGATTCCGACAGGAACGCTGGGTGAGAGAGACCTGTCGTAGTAAAGATGTACGAACGTGTTGGAATGTGTAATCTTAACCAGACCGTGGCCACGATTGGGGTCCACCTTCGTAACTACATAGCAGTGGTTCATGTCGGCGTACATATCACCCACGAGACCGCCTGCGGTATAGCCGGTATTCACAACACCTGTACCGTAGCAGTACTCTACGGTGCTGCGTCCGTTATCGCTACCCAGCAGCAAGCCTGTGTAGTAGCCATAAACGTAACCCTCGGCATAGCAGCGAGAGATGCTGATACTGTCGCTTCTGAGTCCGCTACCGCAGATGATACCAACAGAATAGCTGGGGTTATAGAGATAGGCATCTACGACTGCCAAGTCATGAATACAACCCGAAGAAAAACCGAAGAGTCCAATACTCTGACCACCGACTGCATAGAGACCACTGATGACGTGGTTTGCACCATCGAAGTCGCCATAGAACCGGTAATTGTTACTGGTACCGATGGGCGTCCACTGGTTCTGTGGCGTTCCGATGAGCTGGTAATCACTGTCGAGCACATCGGCATTGAGCACGATGTCATTCGTCAGACGGTAGTACTGCCCCTTGGTTGCGCTAGTATTGGCGTTGGTAATCTTCGCCAGATAAGCCAGCTCGGCACCGTTGGAGATCTGGTAGGGATCTTCCTTCGTACCCGTACCGCCAGCGAAGGAGTCTGCCACACTGCCGTCCCATGCCATCGCCTGCTTGGGATTGATGTAGAAGCGGGCTGTTACCGTAACCTCAGCCTCGGGCATCGTGAAGGAATAGATATTCGTTCCCTCCTTCTCCAGTGCAATCTTCTTGCCCGTGGCATCATTGGTCAGTACAAGGTCGCTTTCGGCCATCAGCATGTGATGGGTGAGGATGGGCCTCAGATATACCTTTTCTCCAGCCTCGGAACGGCGTACCATCTTCAGTACGTCGCCATTCATGGCAAAGAATTTAATGGTACAGCCATTGGCGTTGGACATAGCGCCCACGTTGGTGCGATAGCCTGTAGCCTTGTCGGTATAGCCCTGACCGATCTGTCGCAGACCATCGATATAGGGATAATTACCATCTACATATTCGAACGGCTCGCCCAGCAGGTCAGCAAACTCCTCGCTCTGCATTTCATTGGTCGTCTTGCCCGTGGCGTTTCTGCCATAGCTGTTGACGGTAGAGTCGAAGTACAGCTCGTTGACAGTAGAATAATTATTGTAAACACCATTGTATCCGCTCTTGCAGACAGAGTAGCACTTTTCAACACGTCCTGCACTTAAATAGCCGACAATGCCAGCAGGATAACTACCTGATGCGCATCCATAGGTGTAGCAGTGGTCCACGGAAGAATAGCTTCCAGCAACATGACCTACGGCAAGACCCATACTATAGCCGCCTACAACACAAGCTTCTGCGTAGCAGTTGTAAATTCTGGCCGTCTCCGTTTCGCTTGTACTTTGCAGGTAGCCAGCTATGCCACCACCCAGATTTGATGCCTTCACATAAGTGTCAAGGACGGAAAGGTCGTGCACATTACCATTATATATATGTCCGAACAAACCTGCAGCGAATTCATTATCCGGGCAGTAGATACCAGAAATGCTGTAACCGTTACCATCAAAGTAACCTTGGAAAGTCTGCGAAAGGTCGCTATCGCTAATGTAATGGCCTATTGGTGTCCACTTACAGAAATCATTCACATCGGCCTCGTTCAGCTGATGACCTGCCGTCAGCACATCCTCGTTCAGTATGATGTCGGCAGTCAGTTTATAATATACGCCCTTTGTCTTAACCCCATTTGCCATGGTCAGCTTGGCCAGATAAGCCAGCTCGTCGCCGTTGGAAATCAGGTAAGGATCATCCTGCGTTCCGGAACCGCCTGCGAAAGACTCAGCCACATCGCCCATCCATACCAATGGCAGATCGGGATTGCGGTAGAAGGCTGCCGTAACGGTAGCACTGCACTCAGGCATCGTGAACGACCAGATGTTCTCGCCAACGCTGGTCAGTTTCACCGTCTGGCCCGTCTCATCGTTGACGAGTTTCAGACTGCCGTCCGTGAGCAGCATGCGCTTGTGAGGAATCACCTTCACATAAACGGTCTCGCCTGCCTCGGCACGACTTGCAGGCCTGCCTATGTCAGTGCCGTTAAACTCGCGAGAGTATTTGATGCTGCTGCCTTTGCCGTTGACAAAGGCACCACGGTTCAGGCGGAAGCCAACAGTGGAGAGATCTACCTCCTCGCCTATCATGGGCAGACCCTCGATGTAAGGATAGTTGCCCTCGGCATAGATGAACGGCTCGCCCAACAGCTCGGCAAACGACTTGCTCTGCATCTCCTCGGTAGTCTTGCCTGTGCTATAGCCTGCAGAACTGTTCACAGTTGCGTCATGGTACAACTTACTTGCACTTCCGGTAAATACTCTACCAGTACCGTTTACTCCTTCCAAACATACAGAGTAACAGTTCTCGGAGTGGCCTCGGTCTGTATATCCGGCAATACTGCCTTTATAACTACCGCTGAGAATACGACCGTATGTGTAACAATTCCTAATATAAGCATAACCGCCGCCAAGATGCCCAATAGCAATACCTGTATAAGAGCCGCCCTCCACGCAAGCCTCCACGTAGCAATTGTAAATCTGACCTTTCTCGTTGGACTCATAGGCACCAAGATGTCCCGTTAGACCGCCAACGCAGTAGGAGCCCTTGACATAAGTATCAAGAAGAGCAAAGTCATGCACATCACCGTCATTGATAAGGGCAAATAGTCCTGCACAACTGTAATTGTCTGGACAATAGACACCAGAGATGCAATAACCACCCCCATCGAAGTACCCGTGGAAGGCGTACGTCTTATCACTACTGCTATTATAGTCACCAATGGGAAGCCACTTGTTAAACTCGCTTTCCTTCTCTTTGTTCAGCTTGAGGTCATCTGTCAGTACATCCTCGTTAAGGATAATGTTGGATATCAGTTTGAAATACACTCCCTTGTATTGCGAGCCATTCTCTCGCATGAGTTGTCCCATATACGCCAGTTGTGCGCCATCCTCAATCAGGTACGGATCTTCCTCGGTTCCCGTTCCACCGGCAAAAGATTCGGCAACAGAGCCGTCCCATACGCTCTGTGCATTCAGTGTTGTAAAAGGCAATAGGATGGTTGCCAACAACAACAAAAAGAGTCTCATTGTCTGTTTCATATTAGTTTAGTTTATTGTTTTAGTTTCTGAAAAGAATGGTTAATACTGCTAATGGTATTAGTAATGGTATTAGTATACACGGCTACAAATATGAGAACTTTTTTCTATCTTCCCAAATAAATCCATAATTATTTCTCCAAAACTCGTAATTTCTCAATATTCAGTTTCCAATTATCAGCGGTTAGGGGTTAGAGGTCAGTAGCTTAGCAGCTTATATTTTTCACTTTTCATTCTTTCATTCTTCACTCTTCATTTAAAAGTTTGGGTAGCCCAACTTACTGTTCAGGAATCTCAGTCCATTGAACGTCTTTGCCACCTGCGTGGCGGTCAGGCAGTCCTCAGCCTCCTCGTTCAGCATGCGAAGGCCCTTGCCGATGATGTGGTCGGCCAATGCCAGGATCTTCTTGGGTTCGGGCAGGCAGAGTTCATTTTGAATTTTGAGCGTTAGCTCTCTCTAGCTCCTCCCTGCGCAGAACCAGACGGGCGCAACCCTCGTCTTAGTGGCATTAATGGGGTAGGGACTGGCTAAATATTCCCACGTTGGGAATCAAATATTCCCACGTTGGGAAAAAATAATTCCCACGTTGGGAATAAATGATAAGCAATTTGATTACGTCAACGTCATCGTAAGCTACTAAGCTACAAATCCACTTCTATGCAATTATCTGGATTCTTGCTTAGAGTCTTCAGGTGCAGGGCGTTGCCTTTCTTCTGCAGGATGGTGACGGTGGCACCTTTTATATTAGGACCATCACCCACCAGGACGGGATAGGTGGCACCCTCTAAGCCCTTGGGGCTATAGTTGAACTTGTGGGTGTGGGCAGAGATGGCGACACTGAAGGGTTGGTCCTTGAGGAGCGGTGCCCAGGCATCACGACAGGGCTGGTACTTGTCATCGTTACCGAAGACGGGGATGTGACTGAGGAGGATGCGACACTTGGCCTTGCGGAAAGCAGGGCTCTTAAGCTCACGCTTTATGAAGTCGGTCTCCTCGGCACGAAGCTGGGTGAAATCGTTGAAACCGGCATATTCGCGGTGGTCATCGGCTTTGTCCTCGCCACAATCCAGCACCATGAAGCGGGTATCACCCCAACTGATACCGCCATAGGTCTTGTCATTGGGATAGCCTATCAGACGATGCATACCTGCCGAGTAGTAGTTACGAATCTCGTGATTGCCACGGATGAAGAAGATGGGGGTCTCTGCTCCGCCAATGGGGTCTGCCAGATTGTGGATCATGCGTAGGGCGTGCTCACGGTCGTAAGGCTCAGGCAGGCAGTCGCCATTAAATACGATGAAATCGGGAGAAATACCCTCCTGGCGCAAGGTATCGCAGAGGAAGGAGTAGGTCTGCTGATTGGCGTGCAGGTCGTTAAAGATGACGCAGGTAAAGTCGGTGCTGTTCACCTGTGGGGTAGTGAACTGATAGAGCTGGGTGCGCAGGGTATCACCGGTATGGAACTCGTAGGCATGCTTCATCAGCAAATCTACCACGCAGACACGGTAGTAGTACCGCTGACCGGGCTGCAAGCCGTCCAGGGTGATGCGGTTCTCTATGTCGAAACAAACCTCTTGGCCGTCTAGCAGGGCACGCTTGCGACTCAGGTTGTTCTTGTCTGTTCCGTATTCCACCCAGCAATGGGCAGGAGCCGTTGTCTGGAACATCACGGTCATCTGCGTAGGCTGAGGGTCTTGCAGGTAGGGCTTGAGGGTCATCAGGTCAGCGGACTTGATGGGCAAACGCAGAGTAGCCATCAGGGGACGGTGATCGGAGGCAGTAGGCTCGTCCAGCACCCAGCTCTTCAGACCCACGGCAGGACGGGCATTATATGATGCAATGTAGTCTATGCAGTCCTTGGGCTTGTCGGCAGGAAAAGTAGGCTTTTTGCCCGTATTCACCGTAAAATACTTACCTATCTCCTTCATGGTCTTGGAGTCGGGCGTATCATTCCAGTCGCCGGCAATAAGGAAGGGTTTCTGCCATCGTTTAGCCTCGTTGACAAGGATGGGGATGGAGGCCAGACGGTTCTCTTCCTTGAGGTCGAGATGCGTACATGCCATCACATAGTTCTGCAGTTCCACTACCAGCAGTACACGAGGCTCCTTGCCGGGCAGGGGAATACGACGGGTACTAAGCGGACGCTCATGCGTAAGGATACCCAGACCATACTTGCCACCTGCATAGTCAATGGCACCGGCAAAGACGGGATAGTAGAGGGTACGCCGGGCCAGCTCTTCTATCTGGTTGAGTCCCTCGCTGCGGGAAGTGACACTGTCCAACTCCTGCAGGGCCACAACATCGGGCTGCTGCCGCCAGATAATATCTGCCGTTCGATCGTAGTTGATGTCCATCTCGACACCAGCACAATGCTGTACATTATAACTCATCACATTTACCTGCCAAGGCTTGCCCGGCTGGTTCTGGGCGAAGGCCGATAAGGCCATACTCACCATCAGGGCAACAAAGGAGGAAACCCTGATTCCAACGTTGTTTTTCATATTTTTTGAGGGGTTAGAGGTTAGGGGTTAGGGGTTAGCGTTTTCTATCGGAGTACTCAGATTACTCAGATTACTCAGAGAATTCTGAGTTATGAATTATGAACTAAAACACCACCTTACGTCCATTCTGGATGTAAATACCTTTTCTCAATTTTGAATCTTTAATTTTGAATTTTGAATTAGCCTTACGCCCACTAAGGTCGTAAATCTCATCATTTTGAATTTTGAATTTTGAATTTTGAATTTCCACAACACCAGTTGTGGGCAAACCTTCATCCACCCACTTGAAGTAATCTCCGTAAGCACCGGCGAAGAGCTTCAGGAAGAAAGAGGTGCCGACATCCGTATGGTCGGAAGGCGTGAGGCTGTCGTCAATGCGGTACAGATTATCAAGATAGAAAGGATGGGCATCTGAAAAAGCCAGATAATTGGCATAAGGAACAACCATATCTCCGCGCGAATGCACGAACTGTATGCGGTGACGGGGTTCCCAGCCAGAAGCCACATTGTTATCCGCCAATGCACGATGGATATCCTGCCAGACATCACCCTTCTCAGAAGGAACGGTACTGAAGTTATCCTCATTAGAGAGGTACTCATAGAGTCCGGGCGTGAAGACCTTGTCCAGTCGTCCCCACACATCGTTGGTAGAGGGTGAATAGAACAGCTCTGCCATCTGCTCTGGGGTATAATGGCGACCGTTGGCATCCAAGCCGTTCTGCAGCTGTTGGTACCATTTTTTAGAGATTTCACCGGTAGAAAAGTCCTTGCTGGCCAGCCAATCCATAATGCCGGTATCCAGGAACTGCTGCGAGAGATAATCCCCGAGCGTATGCTCTGCCATATTGGGGTGCGTATCCAGCATACCTTTTATAATCATGGGAATGACCATAGGCATGGTGCAAAGACCCTTGCGGTGACGGGTAGTGGTGTCAAAGCTGTCGCCGTCATCCTGCAGGTAATAGCGCAGGGTTTCCATAAGGTCATAAGGGCCATCGCCACAGATGCTGCCACGGAAGTGCAGATCCTCATCGAGGGTGGTCTCCTCAAGGTAACGCTGCACGGCCAATGTGACGGCACCTCCCTGCGAGTAGCCATAGGCAAAGGTTCGCCAGTCGGTCTTGACGGGCAGAGCCTGACCACCATCCACCAACTTCTGATAGAGCCGCATGCCATACATCACGGCATCCACCACCTGACGGGCTGTAAGTTCCTGCGCCAGATAAGGATGACTCATGCTGCGTGTGACGCCATAGCCCTGATAGTCGGGCGCAATGACAATACAACGCGAGATGAAATCGGTAGTGGGGTCCGATGCGTAGGAGGCCTTCACCAACATAGCAAAGAGCAGACGGTCCTGAAGGTTGGAGTTGGAGGTAGGACACTCTTTGTCGGAAGTGATGGTATAGTGACTGTAGATGTGCAAAGACTCTATGCTGTCTGTGGCCGACGGGATGGCTGGATTCCAGGCTATGAGCATGGAGGAGAGCACTACATCATTCCCTGCCGCATCTTTAGACGGATAGTTGAAGGAGTAAAAACGGGCATAAGGGGTGTTGTACACTTGTGTAAGGCTTTCGGATACTGCTGTCATCTGCGCCCTCATGACGAAAGCAAAGAGAAGGAAAACGCCTGTTGAAAGTAAAAATCTCTTCATTTCTGATTTAAGAGTTAGGTTTTTCATGGGCAAATGTACAAAAATTATCATAGATACCACCACCCTAAATAACAGAAATACACAAAACACTGCTCGAATATGGAAATTATTGCTAACTTTGCAGCAATTATTACCTATTCATACAACAGTAAAATATGAAAAAAGCATTATTGTCAGTATTGGTTTACTTTCTGATCAGTCAGATAGGAACGGGCGTGTGCACAGTTGTCATTGCAATGGCTCTTGGAATGTCTCCGAAGGGAGGTATCCCTGTTTCAATTATGATGCCATGCATGATTGTCTCATGTGCCATAGCAATCCTTGTTTGCTGGAAGGGATTGAAGGTGATGCGCATTCCTGAGACCTTCAGCATAGCCAACATCAAATGGGGATGGGCACTGACAGCCATAGTGGCCACCTTCTTTGGTATCTTTGCCGGCAATCTGGCAACAGAAATGGCTGACCTGCCCAATATGATAGAGGATATGATGTTGGATTCGGCCAAAAGCATCTGGGGGTTCCTGGCCATTGGTATCCTGTGCCCCATAGCAGAGGAACTGCTATTCCGTGAAGGTGTCTGCGGCTATCTGGCCCGCAACGGCGCGCGCCCCTGGAAGGCTATCTGGGTTTCTTCCATCCTCTTCGGACTGATACACGTAAATCCTGCCCAGGTACCCTTTGCCATGCTGCTGGGAGTGATGTTAGGCATGATATACATGAAGACGGGTAGCGTTGTGGTGCCCAGCATCATACACATCCTGAACAACTCGTTTGCCATGGTTACAATATGGATATATGGCGAAGAAGCCTTAGACGAGAGTATGGTGGAATGGGTAGGCGGCAACATCCCTGCCGCCATCTGCATCATAGTAGGATTCGCCCTCTGCTTCTTCCTGTTGAGAAAGTTTTGGGAACAGCCTACCCCTAGCCTCTCCCAAAGGGAAGGGGAATGGGGAGAGAAAAATTAAAAGAGAAAAGAGAGCCGCGTTGCGGAGATAAAAGTTAAAAGAGAAAATAAAAGTTTTTGCTAACTGCTAAGCTACTAAGCTACTAAGCTACTAAGCCACCAAAATGAACAAGATAACAATCAACAACAACTGTAAACGATGCGGACGCTGTGCAAGGGTCTGCCCAGCTGCCGTGTACACATATGAGAAGGGCGAAGTGCCCAAGGTGGTGAAGCCGCAACATTGCATACAGTGCGGACACTGCGTAGATGTGTGCGAGGCAGATGCCTTGCAGCATGATAGCTTCTCACCCGAACACATACACCGTGTGCAAAAAGAACTGATTCCATCGCCTGAATCACTGATGGAACTGATGAAAAGCAGACGCTCTAACCGTACCATCACAGAGCTGCCGATTCCGACTGAAGCACTAAAGGATATCATAGAGGCTGCCTACGTAGCACCCACCTCTGAGAACTCAAGGAAGGTGGTGGTGACGGTGTTGGAAGGAGCAGAGATACAGGCCGTGGAAGATGCTACCATGAAGTTCTTCCTGCGTCTGGCCAGCGTATTGATGTCCAAACCCATACGCCCCCTGACAAAACTCTTCCTGCGCGACCTTTATAATGAGGCTGCCGAGCTATACCGCTTTGAGAGGAGATGGAAAGCTGGACAACGTCCCTGCACCTGCAACGCCAAAGCCCTGCTGGTGATAAGCGCACCCAAGAAGTACGACTTTGGCTGGCAGGACTGCAACATGGCGTACCAGAACGCTTCGCTGATGGCCGAGGCACACGGCGTATCACAAATCTACATGGGACTAGTGCAGATAGCATTCAAATTCATAGGCCAGCGCAAGACGGAGGAGCTGCTGCACCTGCCACCCGGGCACAAGCCGTTTGCCATAATGGCGTTGGGCATGCCGGCCTTCTACTATCCCAAATACACAGACAAACCTAAGAAATACAAGAAATAATGAAATTACTACGTCCACATCTGATGCTGCCAGCCCTCTTTCTGACACTGAACTGCCTGGCACAGGACCTGACTCACGAGGTAGAGGCCGACACAGAGAAATGGTCCGTTCCATCGGTAAAAGAGGAATGGAAACTGGAGTACCTGCCTCACAACAACGCCAACCATAATGTATACGTCTACAAGGACAAATTGTATGACGCGCTGTTCACCCGTACACGCGGATGGAACGGAGGCGACGGCGTAGAGACAACCATGCTGCCCGACGGCAATGTGTTCTGGTCGTTCAACGACAGCTTCTACGGTGTGGTATCGGCAAGTACCCGAGCACGTGGCAACTGCACCTTTCCACGTAACAGCATCATGGTTCAGACACCCGGCGAAGACGGATTGCCTGGAACACAGAGCAGCAACCTGGTATGGCTGGCCGACTGGATCAGCAAAGCACAAGGTACCTGCCGTACGCACCTGCGTCACCCCAAAGGTGAGAAGACGGAGGCTCAGATAAAGGCAGGCGAGATTGACCAGCAATGGCTCTACTGGGCAGGCGATGCTACGGTAGTTGACGGACAGCTGCAGATGCTGTGGGCTGGTGTCTATAATGGAACAGAGAACCTGATGCAGAGCGACAACCGTGCTCTGGCTATCTACTCGCTGGAGGGAAAGCCCGGCGACGACACCTACCTGAAACTCCTTAGCGTAGATCATAACTTCTTTGAGAAAGACCCTATAGGCTACGGACAGACACTCTGGGAGGATGAGGACGGACATACCTATCTGTATGCCTGCAACCAATACAAGAAGAACGAGGGGGATGTCATGAACACCTCGTCACCCGTTGTGGCTCGTAGCACCACACACGACCTACGTTCGGAATGGGAATACTATATCGCCGATGAAAAGGGGAATTTCAGTTGGCAAAAGACCTACCCTACAGCAGACGAAGTGAACCGCTCGGCCATCTCGAGCCGCTCCGTTTCGACGGCATGGGTCTTCAAGGACGGTGACTATTACTACATGACAGCTCAGGGCTATGTATTCAGCAAACAGCTGTACATCATGCGCAGCAAGAACCCATGGGGTCCCTTCGAGGAATGTCACCAGTTGTGGACAATGCCTTGGGTGTTGGATAAGAAAGGTACACGCACGTACAACAACTTCTACATGCCTCACCTGCATCAAAGCCTCTCACGCGAGGGCGAGCTGGTATTCTCCACCAATACGGATTGCAAGGATTTCAGCGATAACTTCAACGACCAAGGGTCGGCCGACTTCTATCGCCCCTTCTTCTTCAGAGTGTATAATTGGAAAGCGGTGTTTGAAGATTGAGCATTGAACATTGAAGAAATGAAACGGATATTATACATATTAACAGTATTGTGCTTATTGACCTCCTGCTACAAGTTGATAAGTACTTCGGCACCTAAGACGGTAGAGGCGGGACAGACAATAGAAGTGAGCTTTACCGTAGTTGACGACGGGTCGGATACCCAGAACTTTGTGACCGACTGGTCGTATGCCGGCATACGCGTACCCAACGGATGGGAGGTGACCGTTCCCAAGGGTGCTCACCAGCAGTTTGCGGAGGACTGGGTATATTACAGTGACGGCAGCAAGGTAAACAGTCAGCACGAAATGATTGTCTGCAACAAGCTGTCTGAGTTCTACAATGCTGCCTGCAAGAAGAGCGGTTACACCTGGTACGGATTCCAAAGCCAGAAGAAGATCCCCAAGAACATCTCGGCCTGCTGGCGTAATGGCTGCGATTCCATCCGTGTAACCTTCCTGGTCACCATCCCCGAGGATGCCAAGCCTGGCAAATATACCATTGACTTCATAGGAGGCGACGAGGAGGACGATGCCGGCATTGACAAATACAACAGCTATACAGACGCCAAGAGCTCACGCCTCTTCCACGTAGGAACGGTCAACAATTCGTACATTGAGAACAAGGCTACCGCCCTGGCTTGTCAGATAGAGGTAACAGAGAACAGTACTGGCATAAAAAACACCATTTTATCAGAAGAAAAGGCCCCTGACAAGGGCATCTATACCCTAGACGGCAAGCAGGTCAGAAGCACAAAAAACACCGCAGGATTACCCCACGGTGTGTATTATGTTGACGGCAAGAAAACTACCGTCCGCTAAAACAAAACCTTCTTACCATTTACAATGTAAGCACCCTTCTTCAATTGGGAATTGAAAATTGAAAATTGAGAATTAACTTTACGGCCGCTAAGGTCATAGACCTCCCCTCCATAGAGGGAGGGGACGGGGGTGG
>JAEEGJ010015084.1_pt1 | contig 18134 bp, 12 predicted proteins | sample 8958761 | NCBI WGS metagenome assembly JAEEGJ01 (sample SAMN16246546, study PRJNA631951) | gut metagenome | biome: gut microbiome; feature: rumen; material: RS-attached | host: Bos | place: Iran: Karaj | collected 2018-10
TGTATCCGTCGGATACCAGTAATACGGCGCCTACATCAACATGTCCCCGCTCCTTGTAGAAATTCAGCCATGCATTTCTCAGTTCATTATAGTTAATCTTCTTCATTGGTTGCTATCTCCAGACCTCATCAAAAGGTGAATTTATCGGCAAAGAACGCATCCAGATCGGCGATCGCCACGCGCTCCTGCTCCATGGAATCGCGGAAGCGGACGGTGACACAGCCGTCGGTTTCGGAATCAAAATCGTAGGTCACGCAGAAGGGCGTACCGATCTCGTCCTGACGGCGATAGCGCTTCCCGATATTGCCTCTGTCGTCGAATTCGCAGTTGTACTTTTTAGACAGCTGTGCAAAGATCTTCTCCGCACCCTCATGCATCTTCTTGGAAAGGGGCAGGACACCGATCTTGACCGGAGCCAGTGCGGGATGGAAGTGAAGCACGGTACGCATGTCGGGCTTGTCTTCGGTACCGATGTTCTCCTCATCGTATGCGGCGCACAGGAACGCAAGCACCACGCGGTCCGCACCCAGACTGGGCTCGATGACATAGGGCACATAGCGCTCGTTCGTCTCATCGTCGAAGTAGCTCAGATCTTCCTTGGAGACATTGATATGCTGGTTCAGGTCGTAATCGGTGCGATCCGCGATGCCCCAAAGCTCGCCCCAGCCGAAGGGGAAGAGGAATTCAATGTCCGTCGTGCCCTTGGAGTAGAAGGCCAGCTCCGCGGGATCATGATCGCGCAGACGCATCTCATCCTCCTTGATGCCGAGGGAGATGAGCCAGTCGCGGCAGAAACCTCTCCAATACTCAAACCACTCCAGATCCGTGCCGGGCTTGCAGAAAAATTCCAGCTCCATCTGCTCGAACTCTCTCGTGCGGAAGGTGAAATTGCCGGGGGTGATCTCATTGCGGAAGGACTTGCCGATCTGACCGATGCCGAAGGGGATCTTCCTGCGGGAGGTTCTCTGGACATTCTTGAAATTGACAAAGATGCCCTGTGCGGTCTCGGGACGCAGATAGACCGTATTCTTGGCATCCTCGGTGACGCCCTGGAAGGTCTTGAACATCAGATTGAACTGACGGATATCGGTAAAATTGTGCTTGCCGCAGGTCGGGCAGGGAACGGAATGCGCCTTGATGAAATCCATCATCTCCTGCTGGGAATAAGCGTCGATCGGCTTCTCGAGCGTGATGCCGTTCGCTTCCGCAAAATCCTCGATCAGCTTGTCGGCACGGAAGCGCTCATGGCACTCCCTGCAGTCCATCAGAGGATCGGAAAAGCCGCCGAGATGGCCGCTGGCCACCCAGGTCTGGGGATTCATCAGGATCGCACAGTCCACGCCGACATTGTGCGGATTCTCCTGCACGAATTTCAGCCACCATGCGCGCTTCACATTATTTTTCAGCTCTGCGCCGAGGGGGCCGTAGTCCCAGGTGTTGGCCAGGCCGCCGTAGATCTCGGAGCCGGGATACACAAAGCCTCTGCCCTTCGCCAGAGTAACGATCTTGTCCATAGTCTTTTCCATACTTACCTCTCCTCTTCTTTCGCCCCGCCTTGGGGACGCATTTTATTTCTTCAGCAGGATCACTGCATAGTCGCCGGTGTGATTTAAAGTATTACAATAGTCTCCGCTCTCGCCGGACACCCAGAAAAGTCCCTCGGAGGTATACTCCGGTGCTCTGGGTCCCATCACCGCTCCCTGCAGATTGGTGATGATCACGTCCCGGTCACTCAGCTCACTCACGATCTGGGATCCGGGCTTCGCGCTTCCGTCCTTCACGGAATAGAAGGTCATTCCGGACAGGTCAAACCCGGCCAGGGAAGCCTGTGTCACGGATCCGTAGAAGACCTTGGTTCCGGTCAGCTTCTCGCAATATCCCGTGCCGGTGAACTGATAGGGCAGATAAACCCTGCCGGTCGCTGCATCGTACGAATAGTCACCGAGGGACACCGCAGCCCCTCCGACCTGGGAATTGAAATCACTGATCTCCGAGCGGGCCATGGAAACCAGCTCATCTACATTGTAATAATCCTGGTCCAGCACGCCGCCGAGATCGTAGGTCAGAGCTCCCGTCTCGGAGACAATGATGGAGGATAATCCGTCCGGATGGGGCAGATTATTCACGGCTCCGCATCCGGTCATCAGAAACGTTACCAGAAATACAGCCGTCAAAAGCGCCTTGCTTCTCTTCATTTTTCTACTTCCTTTTACTCTTTTCGGGCGCAAAAATGCCCTGCGCATAATCTTTATGATTTTAGCACAGGGCATTTAGTATTTCAAGGCTTTTGAAGTTGTGATCCATATACCGCGCGCGGTAGATTTCCGCGACCTTGCGAAGCTCCGAAAGTGCCTCCTCGGAAACGCGGAAGGAATAGATTTTTTCCGGGGGCGTCTGCCCGATAAAGGAAAGGGCCTGTTTCGTTCCGTCCAGAAGCTCCATATCCCCGGGGATCCCGGGATACTCTCCTGCGATCGCGATGCTCTTGAGTTCAAAAACGCATTTTACGAAGGGAAAGGAAAACTGGCGGCCGGACAGGGCCTGCAGGCTGCGGTACAGAAGCTTTAACATATCCTTCTCATCCGAATTCTCCCGCCCGTAATAATCCGCGATCTCCGCGAAATAGGAGGCATAAGCCGCCGCCTCGACGTCCATGCGCAGGGGTTCGAAATAATTGGTGATCTCGATGTCCGCCAGATTGTAGGAATCCCGGCCCGCATAGAGCCGGAAATTGCCGAAGGCAAAGCTGCAGGTTCCGGCCGCGAACCGGGACCCCTGCTTTCTCGCCCCGCGCGCGAAGGCTCCGATCTTGCCCTTGCTGCTGGTCAGGATCGTGATCCGCCGGTCGCTCTCTCCCACCGGCTGGGCCTTGAGAACGATCCCGGTGACGGATAAAAAATCCTCCCCGGCCATATCAGAGATCCTCCTTGCGATAGCCGAAATTCTTCAGCAGAAAATCGCTGTCTCTCCAGTCCTTCTTCACCTTGACCCAGAGCTGCAGATTGACCTTCTGTTCGAGCATCTTCTCGATCTCTGGACGCGCCTGGGAGCCGATCTTTTTGAGCATGGCGCCGCCTTTTCCGATGATGATCCCCTTGTGGGAGTCTCTCTCGCAGAAAATCGTTGCCTCGATATCGCAGAGATTTCCGCGGCTCTTCATGCTCTCGATGCTGACGGCGACGCCGTGGGGGATCTCATCCTCCAGAAGGCGCAGGGCCTTCTCCCGGATCAGTTCGGCGACGATCTGCCGCTGCGGCTGATCGGTCAGCGTATCCGCGTCGTAGAAGGCAGGTCCGTAGGGCAGATACTTGAAGATCAGCTCCACGAGCGTGTCCACATTGTCCCCGCTCAGGGCACAGACGGGCACCACCTCGGTAAAATCCAGCCGCCCGCGGTAATTGTCGATGAAGGGCAGGAGCTGCTCACGCTTTACGGTATCGACCTTATTGACCACGAGAAAGATCGGAGCATTCACTCCCTGAAGCTTTTCGATGATATGCTGCTCTCCCGCCCCGATGTAATCCGTCGGCTCCACAAGCCAGAGCACCAGATCCACGTCATGCATCGTATTTTCCGCGACACCGACCATATAATCTCCGAGCTTCGTTTTCGACTTGTGGATCCCGGGCGTATCGAGAAAGACGATCTGGCCGCGCTCATCGGTGAAGACGGTCTGGATCCGGTTCCGCGTCGTCTGCGGCTTATTGGATGTGATCGCGATCTTCTGTCCGATGATCCGGTTCATCAGCGTGGACTTGCCCACGTTGGGTCTTCCGATGATGGCAACAAAGCCGGAGCGGGTGGAGGGAGTCCCTCCACCTGCTTTTCCGGCTGCATTGATCTCATTAAGATCCAGTTTGGTTATATCAAAAGGTTCGTTCTTCATGCAGATCTTCCTGTACGTTTGACGGTTTAATCCTGCGGCTTTTCGGCGGAATTCTCCGTCAGGACGGGTGCTGTGGGTGCTGCGGGTGCTACGGGTGCTACGGGCGCGCCCGGCTGATTCGTGTATACGGGACCCGGCGCAGGTGCGGCCGGAGCGGCTCCGTTACGAAGAAGCTGACTTCCCACATTCGCATACTTTGCCTGACGCTTGGCCTGACGCTTCATCCTTGCCTTCTCACCCCAGAGCGCCTTGCAGATAAAGACGATGATCACGATCACGATCGCCCAGATGATGAGATAAGGAAGCTTTGTCACGAACCAGACGCCGAAATCGGTAATGCCTTCCTTGATGTTCTGCACGCTGTCCGTGAAGCCCGCGCGGATCCGCTCGCCGACGGTCGGCTCTACCTCGATGATCGGGGTCAGCTCCTTCACTTCCTGGATCTCCAGGTAGATCGTGCTGTAGGTGACTTTATTGTCATAAGCGCGCAGCTGGCTCTCCATGCTCTGCATCTGATAACGGAGGGTGGTCAGACGATCCTCGATCGTCAGGATATCCTGCATGTCCGCTGCCTGCGCAAGGAGCTCGAGCAAACGGTCGTACTCGGTCTGAAGCGCCGCCTTCTCGCTCTCCATGTCCACATACTTCAGCGTGATATCATCCACGGATTCCGTCTTGCGCGTCACGTTGCAGAGCGCGCCGATGCTGTCCATGAAAGCAGGCAGATTCTGGGCCGGGATGCGGATGGTCATGCTGCCGTTACGCACCGCATAGGAATCGCTGTAGCGGCTCCCGTTGTAGATGTTGGCACTCTCCACATAGCCATTCAGATCGCTGATCTGTGCATCGATTGCGGTCATCAGATCATCGAAGGCCTTGGTCTCGACATCCAGATTCACCGTGCGGATCAGCTTGCGGGTCGTATCCATGACATCCGGTGCGGACTTGGCTTCGGTGCCGCCCGTCGCGGTGTCATAGGTGCCGGAGTCGTAATTGTAATCCTCATAGTCGCCGTAATAGGCTTCCTCCGCATAGGAATCATACGCGGCCGGCGCGGAATCCGACATAGCCGCATAGTTGCCGGCGCTTCCGCTGGATGCGGATCCGCATCCTGCGAGCAGCAGGGCAGCCATGGTCAGTACGGCGGCCGAGCGTGCTCTTCTGCTTTTTTTCGAAACTGCTGAATGTCCTTCTCTCTTCATAATAGTCTCCCCTTTCGTAACTTTCGTGCCGATTCCTTCGGCGCCTCCTGCTACTATAGACCGAAGCAAAATCCTCCCGTCACACGGCTTATCATGTTTTATCCAATGTCCAAAAAGAGGGCAGATCAGAACAGATTCTCCAGATGGTCGAACAGACCGCTTTCTTCCTTCAGCTTCGCTGCATTTCCGACGACTACGAGCCGTTTGCTCTTCAGGAACTGTTCGACCTGGTCCGCCATGGCATGCAGATCCTCGGGGCTTGCCTGCAGGACTTCGTCGCGCTCCCTCTGGATCTTTTCCTCCGTCATATGGGTGCGGTAAGCCGCATAGGAACGGCGCCCTTTGGCCATCGGAGTCAGCGGGAGATCCAGATCGCTCACCGCGCCGATGATCAGCTGCGTCATGCTGCGCTCATCCGCCTCAAAGGCGCGGATGGCTTCGGGTGCTTTCTCATATACATCGATCGTGGCAGACAGATTCGGATCGCGGTAGGAAACAAAATAGGCCGTTCCCTGGCGGGTAAAGCCGCCCATACAGCCGTAGGCTCCGCCCTTCACGCGGACGTTCACCCACAGATACTGATATCCGAGCATCACCTTCAAAACGCGCATCGCGCCGCTGTAGCCTCGCCCGGGAATGCGATAGTCACCGGCACGGCATACGAACTGCACCTGCCCCGCATTCATCCATCCTTCATTGCCCTGAAGAAGCTCCGGCACAAACCGCTCCTTGCGCACCGGTTCGGTATACATCCTTCCGCGCAGGGAAGAAAGCGCCTCTTCGAGGCCGTCCGCAGACGATGCTTCTCCCGTGAGATCGACCGAGAAGTTCTCCGGGCGAAGAAGCATTTTGCAGGTCTCCCGAAGCATGTCCACCATCTGAGCCTTGCGCTCTTCGTAGTGCTCGAGCAGATCGCTCAGGAAGCGGTAGAATTCGAGACCGTTCATGATCTCTTCGACCCTGCCGGACTTTTTCAGCCCTGCCTGCGCCCGCAGGACGGCCACACGGTTCCCGGCGCCCATCATCCCCGCCTGCATCTGGCTCTTAACCTCCTGCAGGATCTCCAGGATTCGGACAGTATCCCCCAGATGCGAGGTAAAGAGGATCTCCTCCAGCAGTGCGACGGCCTCGGCCTGTCTCGGATACAGATATTTGACGCGGGCCTCCACGGATACGCTGTAATCGTCCTCCGTGTCCAGATCGACGTAAATATTGCTGTCGATATTGCTTCCGCCGGTCACCAGATTGATCTCATTGTTCAGATCCGCATAATCATGCGCGTCCGTATCGACCATCCCCCAGATGGTCTTCAGCAGGGAGATGTAAGGGTAGTACTCTCCCGGGAGTTCATCCATGGAAAATACAAGCTGCAGGTACGCGATCCCGTTGGTCGGCTGTTCGTGGAACAAAAGCTTTGTATCGCCGAGGGTGCGCTCCTCGTTGCAGAGAGGCTGCGCCTCCTTCTTAAGATCCTCGCGGCGCAGCATCGGCAGCGTCGCAAGATCCTCTTTGGTATCCTCCCGCTCCTGGAACGCGCGCAGGCGGTCAAAGGTCTCCCGGATCTCCTGCAACTGCTGCTCGGAGAGGCCGGACTGAAAATCCTCCAGGCGCCTGGCGAGCTTTTCCTCGCGGGCCTCCTCCACGCCCTCCTTCGGAACCACCGTCACGACGGAGCTGTGGGGATTGTCCAGGAAATAGGTCTTCACCAGCTGCTCGAAATAATCGGTCTGGGCAAGGGAGCGAAGCTTTGCATAGGTCGCATTGGCCTCGATGTGATTGAAGGGCAGATTCTCGTCGTAGAGCCAGCTGTCCATCGCCTGCAGGCCGAGCATCAGTCCCTTCGGGTACATCCCGTAGTCCGCCTCGCGGTACCGGAATTCAAAATGGTTGATGGCCGCCAGAAGGCTCTTTTTATCAAAGCCCTCGCGCACGATTTTTTCCAGCTCCTCGCGGATCACGGAGAGGAATTCCTCCTCGCGGGAAAGCTCTGTCCCCTTCGCCACAAAGCTGAAGTAAGGCTGACGGATGCCGTTTTCATAGATGCTGTAGACATCCCGCCCGATGCCGCGCTCCACCAGCGTCTTTTTCACCGGTGCGCCGGGTGCGGAGCAGAGGGCGTAGTCGAGCACCTGGAAAGCGATATACAGATCCCGGTCGAGGGAATCGGCCAGGGTATAGTTCACGGAGAGGAAGGTATTGTCGACCGGGTCTTCCCCCTCGCCGAGGGGACATTCCTTTGCCACATGGCGCACGGCGGAAAAAGGCTTCTGCAGACCCACCTCGGAATCCACCGCACGATATTCAAAATGCGACAGATAATGCTCGTCGATAAATTCCAGCTGCTCCGCCATATCCATGTCTCCGTAGAGATAGATATAGCTGTTGGAGGGGTGATAGTACGCCCGGTGGAAATCCAGGAACTGCTCGTAGGTCAGATCCGGGATGAATTCGGGATCCCCGCCGGACTCCACGCCGTAGCAGACATCCGGATAGAGGGAATTCATGATCTCGCGCTCGAGGATATCATCGGGGGTCGAGAGTGCGCCCTTCATCTCGTTGTACACGACGCCGTTGATGAAAAGCTTCCCGTCCTCGTCAAATTCGTAATGCCATCCCTCCTGCCGGAAGATGGACTCGTTCTCGTACACCTTGGGATAAAAGACGGCATCCAGGTAGACGTGCATCAGATTTCGGAAATCCTTGTCATTGCAGCTCGCCACCGGGTACATGGTCTTGTCCGGATAGGTCATGGCATTGAGGAAGGTATTCAGGGATCCCTTGACCAGCTCGACAAAGGGATCCTTCACCGGGAATTCCCGGGATCCGCAGAGCGTGGAATGCTCCAGAATGTGCGCCACGCCGGTGGAATCCGTCGGCGGCGTGCGAAATCCCACAAAAAACACCTTATTGTCGTCCCGGTTGGAAAGCAGGCAGATCTTTGCCCCCGTCTTCCGGTGCCGCAGGCGGTAGCCCGTGCTGGACAGGTCGGAGATCTCGCGCTTTTCCAGGATCTCATATGCTGTCAGGTCTTCGATTCTCTTCATAAAAAAACATTCTCCTTCATAATTGGTTCGTCAGATTCCGGCGCTGCACGCTTCGGCAATGGATCCGCGGATCAGCAGGTGGCGAGTCCGAGCTTACTCACCTGAAGCTCCTGGATAAAGAGGCCGGCCTTCTCCTTCTCTTCCTTACTCATTCGGACGAGTGCATCGACCGGGATCACTTTCGTTACATAGACGCGCTCCTTTTTTCCGAAGAGGCGCTTTTTGTCTTCAAGCACGCTGATCCTTACCCTGCCGCCCATCTGGCGAAAGACCTGCAGGGAAAAATTGTCCGGCTCAAGATAATACAGCACGGTCTCGAGCGAGTCCTCGCGGTCCGCGCGCTGCAGAATGCTGTCCGCCACCACCTTGCGGAACTTGTAGAGGATCTCCTGATTGTCCAGGATCTCCCCCAGGGTGTATTTGCATCCGATGTAGATCCTGGACACATCCTGCATGAAATATTTGTAATCCTCGTAAACGGTTTTGGAATCCATCCCCATCAGGTATCCTCGCTTCCCGTCTCGCCGGACAGATCAATGGTGTCGATCGCAAAACCGCTGATGCGGATCGCGTCGCGGATGGACTTCTCGGAAATCTTCTCCTCCGCGGCGAGCTCTGCGACGGTCACCTTCCGCCCGAGCTCCTCCGAGAGCGCGTCCGCCTTGTCACTGATCCTGTTCACACGGTCCAGTGCTTTTTTCTCAATGTCAGCGCTGTCACTGCTTTCCTTGATCAGCTCCTCCATGGCATCCATGATCATCTTCGTGAGCATGCCCTCACATTCCTCGGGCCGCTCCTGGCTGTCCAGCATCGTGACCCCCATGGTGAGGGCGACATTTCCCTCTCCGATGAGATCCTCCATGAGGACGCCCTGCCCGGCGTAGAGCCTGGCGATCTGCGCCACGGAAGAAAGGTATGCGCCGATGAGCTGCTGCTGCGCCATCTTATCCCCGTTCATGGCATTCATGGTGCAGGCTTTTTTCTGTCCGTCCGTCAGCACCGGAAGCGCGTCCAGCTCCTCCAGATACAGATCCAGGTAATTCCGCTCCTCGTCGGAGAGCTCCTCGTCTGTCAGATCCTCTCCCGAAGCGATGGCATCCGACACATCCGTCAGCTTCTCTTCCACCTTCACATGATGCGCGTCCAGATAGCTGTAGACCATCTCAAGCTGCGCCTTTTCAAGGTTCAGGTCGCGGAAGGTCTCCTCCACCTGTGCGGGTGTGAGCTGACCGCCCTGGGAGCGGGCAAGCTTCCGGATCTGTTCCAGGGATTTTGCAAATTGTACTTCGCGATTTCCTTCACTCATCGGTTCTCGGATTCTTCCTTTCCGGGTCTGCGGGCCGCTCCGGGCCGTCGCCCGTTCGCACCCCTTCGGTTACTGCTTGTGGGTATGGGTAAAAAGGTGCTCCGCGCAATATTCGTAATTGCCGTTGCACTTGGAGCAGAAACGGAATTCCAGCTCCGGATTCGTTTTGTCCGTGCGTCCGCAGATGCAGCATTTGTGGAGCGCTCCGCCGTTTCTCCGCGCGGTCTCCTCCCGCTCCTGGACCTTTTTCTTAAACTGCTGGTAGCGGATCACCTGCTTGGGACTGCGCATGCGCCGGAAATTGATCAGCCAGAAGATCAGGCAGTTTAAAAGCGCCGCAAGGACGGCCAGCTTGGTGAAGAGATCCCCGATCACGAGCAGATACCCGAGATAGACGACGTCGAGGACGCCGAGCCATTTCATTTTCACGGGGATCAGGAAGAAAAGGCGTACCATGCTGTCCGGATAGGTCATGGCGAATCCGATGTAGATGGACACATTGATGTAATAGGTCCCGAAGGCACGCCAGTAGACCAGGTTCATCTGCTCGACCAGGGCCAGCTGATCGGAGCCGTACATCAGGAAAGCAACCAGGAGTCCGATGAAGGCAGCCACAACGGTCATCCCGACACCGCCCCAGATAAAGACATTGTATTTCCAGGTCCCCCAGGTGCGCTCGAGCAATGTACCGATGGAATAACAGCAATACAGCATCAGAAGCACAAAAAACAGATTGCTCTCATTGGGCGGGATCAGAAGCCACGTGACCAGTCTCCATACCTGCCCGTGCAGGATCTTATAAGGATCGAGCATCAGAAAATTGAAAAACGTCTGGTTCCGGTCCAGAAACATGATCACATATCCGACCACATACCCCAGAATCAGCAGAAGTGTCAGATTGGGGATGGCATATTTGCCAAGTTTTCGTTCCCATTTACTCATATTTATCCCTCGTCCGCTGCGCAGCCCCTTCGGCCGCCTTAGCGGACTGTTCCTTTCCTTTTCGCAGATCCGGGCGGATCGCATATATCAGTACATTTTAGCATTTTCCGCCTGCCCAGTAAATGAAAAGCGGAAAATTTTAGGAAGACTTTATTTGCAAGAAATCCACTTCTCTACTATAATATCATAGGTTTTTTGTACGAAGAAAGTTTTTGTGAAGGAACATGGAAACAATGGGTTTAAAGAAAGCAACACTCGGGATCGACATCGGTTCCACCACCGTCAAGGTTGCGATTCTTGACGAAGATCATCAGATTCTCTTCTCCGACTATCGGAGACATTTTGCCAACATCCGTGAGACCCTCTCCGCTCTGCTTACGGAGAGCTACGAAAAGCTGGGCAATCTGCAGCTTTACCCGATGATCACGGGATCCGGCGGACTGACCCTGGCAAATCATCTCGGCGTCCCCTTTACCCAGGAAGTCATCGCGGTCGCCACCTCGCTTCAGGAGCTGGCCCCGAAGACGGACGTTGCCATTGAGCTCGGCGGCGAGGATGCCAAGATCATCTATTTTGAAGGAGGCAATGTCGAGCAGCGCATGAACGGGATCTGCGCCGGCGGCACCGGCTCTTTCATCGACCAGATGGCGAGCCTTTTGCAGACGGACGCAGCCGGCCTGAACGAATATGCGAAAAATTATCAGTCCCTCTACACCATCGCGGCGCGCTGCGGCGTTTTTGCCAAGACGGATATCCAGCCGCTGATCAACGAAGGCGCGACCAAGGAGGATCTGGCCGCCTCCATTTTCCAGGCCGTGGTCAATCAGACGATCTCCGGCCTCGCCTGCGGCAAGCCGATCCGCGGCCATGTCGCCTTCCTGGGAGGTCCGCTGCACTTCCTCGATCAGCTCAAAGCCGCCTTTATCCGCACACTGAAGCTCGACGACGAGCATATCATAGACACCGACAATTCCCACCTCTTCGCAGCCATCGGCTCCGCCCTGAATGCGAAGGAGGACGTGACCTACACGCTCGAGGAGATGGTTGGGAAGCTGAGCTCCGAGATCAAAATGGAATTCGAAGTGGAGCGCATGGAGCCGCTTTTTGCCGATCAGGCGGAATATGACGCCTTCGAGAAGCGCCACGCGCAGCACCATGTGGAAACCGGGGATCTCGCCTCCGCTTCCGGCAATGTTTTCCTGGGCATCGACGCCGGCTCCACGACGACCAAGATCGCGCTCGTGGACGAGGAGGGAAGGCTTCTGTACTCCTTCTATTCCGGCAATGACGGGTCCCCGATGCGCACGGCCATCCGCGCGATGAGCGAGATCCGGGAGCGTCTCCCCGAGGAGGCGCACATCGTCCGCTCCTGCTCCACGGGCTACGGCGAAGCGCTCCTGAAAGCCGCCTTTATGCTCGATGACGGCGAGGTGGAGACCGTGGCGCACTACTATGCGGCTGCCTTCTTCGACCCGGAGGTCGACTGTATCCTCGACATCGGCGGTCAGGACATGAAATGCATCAAGATCAAAAACCAGACGGTGGATTCCGTTCAGCTCAACGAGGCCTGCTCCTCCGGCTGCGGCTCCTTCATCGAAACCTTCGCGAAGTCCCTGAACTATTCCGTGGAGGATTTTGCAAAGGAGGCACTTTTTGCAAAGCACCCCATCGATCTCGGAACGCGCTGCACCGTCTTCATGAATTCCAAGGTCAAGCAGGCCCAGAAGGAGGGCGCTTCCGTCGCGGACATCTCCGCCGGCCTGGCTTACTCGGTCATCAAAAACGCGCTCTTCAAGGTCATCAAGGTCTCCGATGCCTCCGAGCTCGGCAAAAATATCGTCGTACAGGGCGGCACCTTCTACAACAATGCCGTGCTGCGCTCCTTTGAAAAGATCGCAGGCTGTGAGGCCATCCGCCCGGACATCGCCGGGATCATGGGTGCCTTCGGCGCCGCGCTGATCGCCAGAGAGCGCTATGAGGACGGGTATGCGACCACCATGCTCTCCCTGGACGATATCCTTCATCTGCAATTCGAGACAAGCATGGCCAAATGCAAGGGCTGCACCAATGCCTGCCGTCTGACCATCAACCGCTTCTCCGGCGGCCGCCAGTACATCTCCGGCAACCGCTGCGAGCGTGGCATCGGCGGTGTGAAAAATGCGACCGGCGTGCCGAACCTCTTCGAATACAAGCTCCACCGGATCTTCGATTACGAGAGCCTGACGGCGGATCTCGCGCCCCGCGGAACCGTCGGGATCCCGCGCGTGCTGAATATGTACGAGAACTATCCGTTCTGGCATACCTTCTTTACGAAGCTCGGCTTCCGCGTGGTACTCTCGCCCCTGTCGACCCGCAAGATCTACGAGCTCGGCATCGAGTCGATCCCTTCGGAGTCCGAATGCTATCCGGCGAAGCTGGCGCACGGACATGTCACCTGGCTGATCCGGCAGAATGTGCCCTTCATCTTCTATCCCGCCCTCTTCTACGAGCGCGATGAGGTGGAAGGAGCCAACAATCACTACAACTGTCCCATCGTCACCTCCTACTCCGAAAATATCAAGAACAACGTCGAGGAGATCGCACGCGGAGAGGTGAAGTTCCGCAATCCCTTCATGTCCTTCCGCGATGAGGATACGATCACACAGGCACTGGCGGAGGAATTTTCCGACATTCCCGTCAGTGAGATCCGTGAGGCCGTCCATGCCGGCTGGACCGAGATGGAAAAGGCCCGCGAAGATATGCGTAAGAAGGGCGAGGAGACGCTGCAGTACCTCGAGCAGACCGGCAAGCACGGCATCGTCCTCGCCGGCCGCCCGTACCATCTCGATCCCGAGATCAATCACGGGATTCCGGAGCTGATCACCTCCTATGACATCGCGGTCCTGACCGAGGATTCCGTGTCGCACCTGGGCTGCCCGGACCGCCCGCTGATCGTCTCCGACCAGTGGATGTACCATTCCCGCCTCTATGCGGCGGCCACCTTCGTCCGCACCACGGACAATTTGGACCTGATCCAGCTCAATTCCTTCGGCTGCGGCCTCGACGCCGTCACCACCGACCAGGTAAATGACATCCTCTCCGGCTCGAACAAGATCTACACCTGTCTGAAGATCGATGAGGTGAACAATCTCGGCGCCGCAAGGATCCGCGTGCGCTCCCTGCTCTCCGCCCTGAAGGTGCGCGAGCGCCTCGGAAAGCACGCACAGCCCGCACCCACCAATATCCACAAGGTCGTCTTCACCGAGGAGATGCGCAAAAATTACACCATCCTCTGCCCGCAGATGTCCCCGATCCATTTCGAGATCCTCGAGCCTGCCTTCCACGCGATCGGCTACAATCTCGTGCTGCTTGACAATGACGACCGGCACGCGGTGGATGTCGGCCTCAAGTATGTCAACAACGATGCCTGCTATCCCTCCCTGCTCGTCGTGGGACAGCTCATGCAGGCGCTCCTCACCGGGAAATATGATCTGAACCGCACGGCTCTGATCATCACCCAGACCGGCGGCGGGTGCCGCGCGACGAATTACATCGGCTTCATCCGCCGCGCCCTGCGCAAGGCCGGCATGGAGCAGATCCCCGTGATCTCGCTGAACCTCGGCGGGATCGAGGTCAATCCGGGCTTCGATATCAACCTCGACATGCTGCTGCGCGCGGCGGTCGGGCTGGAATTTGGCGATATCTTCATGAAATGCGTCTACCGCATGCGCCCCTACGAGTTAGAGCCGGGCGCGACGGAGGCGGTCCACGCGAAATGGCTGAAAAAATGTCAGGACTTCTGCTGCGCAAAGCATATCAACCTGGCCAGATTCGGCTCCATGTGCCGCCAGATGATCCGCGACTTCGATGCCATTCCCATCGATGAAACACTGAAAAAACCCCGCGTCGGCATCGTCGGAGAGATCCTCGTCAAGTTCTCTCCCGCCGGCAACAACCATCTCGTCGAGCTCCTCGAGCACGAGGGCGCCGAGGCGGTTTCACCGGATCTGGTGGACTTTTTGCTCTACTGTTTCTACAACCAGATCTACAAGGCGGATCATCTCGGAATGAGCAAGAAAACCAAGCGCAATTCCAAGATCGGCATCTGGGCCATCGAACATCTCCTGCGCGGCCCCGCAGCAAAGGCAGAGAGAGCTTCCAGGCACTTCGATCCTCCGACCTCGATCTACAAGATCGCGGAATACGCCCAGCAGATCGTATCCCTCGGCAACCAGACCGGGGAAGGATGGTTCTTGACCGGAGAGATGATCGAGCTGATCAAGGACGAGGTTCCGAACATCGTCTGTACCCAGCCCTTCGGGTGCCTGCCGAACCATGTCGTCGGAAAAGGCGTCATAAAGGCGCTGCGCAAGGCTTACCCCGAGTCCAATGTCGTCGCGATCGACTACGATCCCGGCGCCAGTGAGGTCAACCAGTTAAACCGCATCAAGCTCATGCTCAGCACGGCCCAGAAGAACCTGCTGAAAAAGGCGCAGTAAAAGAACGAAAAAAGGCGATCTCTCCAAAACAGAGAAATCGCCTTTTGCTTTTATTCTATCCTTTATCGTCAGGTTCCCGTCCGTACCGGTGCGCTTACAGGATCGTCACGCCCTTCTCGAGGGCAGCGTCCACTTCCTCCTGGGGCCAGACGGAGACCTGAACCTCTCCGATGTGGCACTTGCGCAGGAAGAACATACAGATGCGGGACTGTCCGATACCGCCGCCGATCGTGTAGGGGAGCTTCTTCTCAAGCACTGCCTTCTGGAAGGGAAGCAGTGCGCGCTCCTCGCAGCCGGCTTTCCGAAGCTGCTCGCGCAGGGAGTCCTCATCCACGCGGATTCCCATGGAGCTAAGCTCCAGCGAGATATCCGTCACGGGGTAATACACGATGATATCGCCGTTCAGCTGCCAATCGTCATAGTCCGGCGCACGGCCGTCGTGCTTTTGTCCGTTGCTCAGAAGGTCACCGATCTTCATGAGGAACACGGCGCCGTACTCCTTCGCCGCGAGGTATTCCCGCTCCTTCGTGTCCTTGTCCGGGTAGCGGTCCAAAAGCTCCTGCGTCGTCAGGAACGTGATCTGCTCGGGCAGGATGCACTCGATGTGCGCATAACGGTTGGACATGTATTTTTCGGTGACGCGCAGCGCTTCGTACACCGCCTTCACGGTCTCGCGCAGCGTCTCCTCCGTGCGCTCTTCCTTCGTGATGATCTTCTCCCAGTCCCACTGATCGACATAGATGGAATGGATATTGTCCGTGTCCTCATCGCGGCGGATCGCATTCATGTCGGTGTAGAGTCCCTCTCCTACATGAAAGCCGTAGCGTCCGAGCGCCATCCGCTTCCACTTGGCCAGGGAATGCACGATCTCAAAGCTGCGGCCCGGCTGCTCCTTCACTTCGAAGGATACGGGACGCTCGACACCGTTCAGGTTATCGTTGAGACCTGACTCGGGTGTCACAAAAAGGGGTGCGGACACGCGGTGAAGATTGAGCTGCGTCGCCAGCTCTCTCTGGAATTCATCCTTCACTTCCTTGATGGCGATCTGCGTCTCACGCAGACCGAGGACGGGCTGATAGCCCTCCGGCAGATCAATTTTCGACATCGGTTTGTCTCCCTTATGTTTATTCCCCTTGCAGACCGCGGCGAACCACCCCGCAGTCTCCCATAGACCCGCTCGGATGCGCATCCCTTCCACGAAAAGCGCAACCGAAAACTCCATGATCGTACGAACCTTCGGATCCTATCACCCGGAAACCCTTCCCGGTCCTCCTCCGATCGAATCCACATTGTAAGGCGTCGCCTGGTAGACGTAATAGTTCAGCCAGTTGCTGTAGAGATTGATGCTGTGGGATCTCCACTGCAGAAGCGGCTTCATCTCCGGGTCGTCATTCGGATAATAATTCTTCGGGATCTGAATCGGCAGTCCCTTGTTCAGATCGCGGTAATATTCATTGTTCAGCGTCAGGCGGTCATACTCGGGATGGCCGGTGACAAAGATCCTGTGGCCTTCCTCTGCGATGGCGAGAAAGACGCCGGCCTCCTCGGACTCTGCCAGTACCGTCAGCTCCTTGCAGGCGTGAATGGCGTCTGCAGGCGTCTCGGTATGGCGGCTGTGCGGCGCCAGGAAGATATCATCAAAACCGCGGACCAGCGGGATCTTCCGGTTCATCACATGATGCTCGAACACGCCGAAGAGCTTCTGCGGGAGCTGCTCTTTATTGATCCCGTAATAATGGTAGAAGCCGGCCTGAGCGCCCCAACAGATATGGAGGATGCTGGTCACGTTCCGGTCCGCCCAGTCCATGATCTCACAGACCTCATCCCAGTAATCCACCTCCTCGAAGGAGATGTCCTCGACCGGCGCACCGGTGATGATCATGCCGTCGTATTTTTCGCCGCGGATCTCATCAAAGGTACAGTAGAACTTGTTCAGATGGCTGGCGGAGGTATTGAGGGACACATGGGTCGCCGTGTTCATGAAGGTGACATCCACCTGCAGCGGCGTGTTGGAAAGCGCCCGAAGAAGCTGGAGCTCCGTGTCCTGCTTCACCGGCATATTGTTAAGGATAAGAACCTTCAGAGGACGAATATCCTGATGCATGGCGCGGAACTCGTCCATTACAAATATATTTTCATTTTCGAGTATTTGCTTTGCGGGCAGTTCGCTTTGAATCCGAATCGGCATATCCTGTCCTCCTTTCTCTCTTTGTTTTTCAAAAGCGGCATCAAAAAATTAAGTATGAGTTTATCACAAGGCCGGCGAGTTTTCAATCACGGATCCGAAGCAGGGCTCCCCGTCAGAGATACCGCTCCATGAATTCCTCCTCGGTCAGGATCGGCACGCCTAAGCTCTTGGCGGTCTTGTTTTTGTTGGAGGTGCTGGCTGCGTCATTGTTGATGAGCGCGGTCGTCTTCGCGCTGACGCTGCCGCTGACCTTGCCCCCGCGCGCCTCGATCTCGGCCTTGAGCGCATCCCGGTTTGCGTAGTGCTCCAGAGAACCGGTGATAACGAAGGTCAGCCCTGCAAGATTGGCCGCCGCGTCGCTGCTTTCCGGCTTTTCCAACGTCAGCTCCGCCAGCAGACGATCCAGCTGCGCGCACTTTTCCGGGTTCCGGAAATAGGTCGCGATGGACGAAGCGATGACCTCCCCGATGCCCTCGATCTCGGACAACGCGCTTTCATCCGCACCGCGCAGCGCGGGCAGCTCATAGTCATAGGCACGGCACAGAAGCTTTGCATTCGCCGCACCGACATTGTCGATCCCGAGTCCGAAGATCAGGCGGTGCAGCACCGTTTTCCGGGAAGCGTCAATGCTCGCGATCAGATTGCGGTAGGACTTTTCTCCGAAGCCCTCCATGCGGACGATGCGGTCCCGGTAGCGGTCCAGATGATAGAGATCCGCGTATTCCCGGATAAATCCGCTGTCGATGAATTTCTCGAGCGTGGCCTCGGACAGGCCATCCACATTCATCGCATCGCGGCTGACAAACTGGGTGAAGGACTTGATCTGCTTTGCGGGGCAGTCCGGATTTATGCAGTACAGGCTCTGTGCGTCATTCTGGCTCCGGATCTCGGTCGGGCCGTTGCAGACAGGGCACCGCCCCGGGATCTGAAGACGCCCGGAACGGGTCAGATTTTCCGCGATCTGCGGGATGATCATATTGGCCTTGTAAACGGTGATGCGATCCCCGATCCCGAGCCCGAGCTCCCGCACGATGCTCACAGTGTGGACGCGCGCGCGGGTCACGGGCGTCCCCTCGAGCGCCACGGGA
>JAEEGJ010015085.1_pt1 | contig 18132 bp, 11 predicted proteins | sample 8958761 | NCBI WGS metagenome assembly JAEEGJ01 (sample SAMN16246546, study PRJNA631951) | gut metagenome | biome: gut microbiome; feature: rumen; material: RS-attached | host: Bos | place: Iran: Karaj | collected 2018-10
GCCGCCATCGAGGCCCGCAAGGCTGCCAAGGCTGAGGAAGCCAAGGTCAACGAAGCCCGTGCCGAGGCTATCGCCAAGAAGGCTGCCGAGCTCGCTGCCGCGAAGGCCGCTGAGGCTGCCGCCGCCGAGGCTCCGGCTGAAGAGGCTGCTGAGGCTGCAGAGGCTCCCGCCGAGGCATAATGCTCCAGATCGCCAAGATTCTCAAATCCCATGGCACCGATGGCGGCCTCCTCATCGGAGTGCGCGACATCGAGATCCAGCAGATCGACCTTCAGGAACCGGTGTTCATCGAATTCGATGGACTGCCGGTTCCCTTTTTTATCCAGGACCTCCAGACTCGCGGCACCGCCAAGGCCGTCATCCATCTCAATGACATTGAGACCCTCGCCGACGCCGAGGAGGTCGTCGGCCGCGCCCTTTATGTCGAGGGCGAATGGGAGGATGAAGAGGAGACCGATTTCACCGGGTGGACGATGCTCTGCCGCGGAGAGCAGGTCGGTACCGTCTCCGGCATGGAGCCCATCCCCGGCAACCTCTGCCTGTATGTCGGCGAGGCGATGATCCCGCTCCACGAAGACCTCATCCTGTCCGTCGACCCGGACCGCCGCATCCTCGACCTCGACCTCCCCGACGGGTTGCTCTGACCCCGTCACTGTGAATAGTCGATTCCCTCTGGTGGACCTGGTCCACTTTTTGGTGCTGGACCTGGTCCACTGGTAATGCCTTTCAGCTATGCCTGGGCCATGGTCGCTGGACCTAGTCCACCACATTGAAGTGGACCTGGTCCACCGGGCCGGTCTGTATGGTATTTTTCGTATATTTGCGGTATGGACTCGCCGCTGGTCAGCATCGTCATCGTCTGCATGGACCGATTGGACATCCTGTATCCCTGTCTGGATGGGATCCGGGCGCATACCGGCGTACCCTATGAGACCTTCGTAGTGGCCTACCGCTTCCGTCCCGGGAACCTCGCGAAAGCGCAGGCGGATTACCCCTGGGTGACCTGGGTTCCCAGCGACGGGACCCGGGGTTTCTCGGAGAACAACAACCTCGCCCTGCGGCAGGCCCGGGGGAAGTATTGCTTCGTCGTCAATGACGACACGGTGATGGACATGCCGGTCATCGACCGTCTGGTCGAGGATTTCGAACGGCTCCCCGAAAGCGCCGCGGCGGTCTCTCCCTGCATCCGGTTCCCGGATGGCCGGGTCCAGACCTGCGGGCGCGGCCCGTGGAGTCCCTGGCGCTATGCCCGGCATTATCTGCATCTGGTCGACGAGACGCGTCCGACCCGCTGGACGATGCAGGAAGGACTCTTTCAGACCTATACCCTCAACGGAGCCTGCTTCTTGATCCGGACCGATGTATTCCGCGATGCCGGGTGGTTCGACGAGCGCTTCTTCTTCACCCCTGAGGACATCGCCTTGGGACATCTGCTCAACGACCGGGGTTATACCGTGTGGGCGGATGCTGGCATCTCCATCACCCACGTCGCAGGCGGGTCGGTCTCTGCGATGGAGCCGGCCATCAAGCCGGCGCGGGTGCGGGGCTCCCTGCTTTTCTACGGAGAACCCCTGCCCCTGAAGCTGTTCATCTGGTGCTTCGAGGCGCTCCGGGTGTGCAAGTACGCATTCCTGCCCCGCACGCAGCGCAATACCCTGATGCGGCGGACCGCCGTGAACGTCATGCACACGGTTTTCTCCGACGCCAGTCCCAAAGATATCTTTATGCGCTGCTCCCATGCCTAGGATCCTCGTCGTCATCGTGACCTACAACGCCATGAAGTGGGTCCGCAAGAGCCTGAAGGGCGTGGAGAAGTCCACGCTCCCCGCCGACGTGCTCGTGGTCGACAACGGCTCCACGGACGGCACCCTGGAGCGGATCCGCAAGGAATTCCCCGCCGTGCGCATCCGCGAGACGGGGGAGAACCTGGGCTTCGGCGCGGCCAACAACCTCGGCCTGCGCACGGCCCTGGACGAAGGTTATGATTTCGCCTACCTGCTCAACCAGGACGCCTGGCTGGAGAGCGACACGCTGGAGAAGCTGGTGGCTGCCCACAAGCCGGAGTGGGGGATTCTCAGCCCGATGCAGCTGGATGCGCACGGGCGGCGCGACAGGCGCTTCGACAAGAAGTGCGGCAAGGCGGTGGATGCCGCCCTGCGGGGCTACCACAACGACCGGCTGGTCGTGGAGGTGCCCTTCGTGATGGCGGCGCACTGGCTGGTGAGCCGCCGCGCCATCGAGACCGTAGGCGGCTTCTCCCCGGCATTCAGACAATATGGAGAGGATGACAACTGGATCGACCGGCTGCACTGGCACAAGCTGTTCTGCGGCGTGGTGCCGGCGGCGCAGGCGGTCCACGACCGCGCCGGCCGCCGCCTCAGCCGCGAGAAGAAGATGCAGCTCAAGTGCATCGCCACCGTCGTCAAGGCCAGCGACCCGAACCGCGACTGGCGGTGGGTGCGCATCCGTGAAGTTCTCGAACTCGTGGGGATGGGGGTCAAGAACCTCTCTGCCATTCCCTGGAAGTTCATCCCCGAACTGAAACGACGCTTCCCGGAACTGGAGAAGTACCGGGAAGCGTCCGTGCGCCGGGGCGCGTTTCTGGATCTTACTGCGTAATGATGACCCGGAAGGACATGTCGCCGGGGCGTTCCTCCATGTACAGGTCCGAGGTGGTGACGAAGATGTTGACGGTCCTGGCCGACCACTCGAAGTCCGTATAGGTGGTGAAGTAATACTCCCCGCCGTCGGAGCCGGGCACCGCACTGACGCGCATCGCGGGCAGGGGAGTCCAGACATCGTCGTTCTCCGTTTCGCCCAGATAGCAGCGCGACACCTGGACGTTGCCGTTTCTTACGATGCTGTGCGTAATAGCCGGCACATCCAGGGTGACCGTATAGTATCCGTCCCCCATCTGCCATTGACTGTCGCGGACATCATAGTCATACATGGACATCTCCGTGCCTTGCAAGTAGACGTCTTTTGAGCATCCGGCAAGAAGAAGTCCCGCCGAAAGCACGAGGAATAGGATTTTCAGGGCTTTCATGATCGTGTTTTCCGGAATTACTGACAAAAAACAGGCCAAGGCAGTAATCCCAATAAATGGGGATTGTAATAAATGCGCTAAAGTGCCATCTTTGCAGTTCGGACAACAGGCAAAGATGACTCTTCGAGAATTACCCGTCGGCGGCAGCGCCGTCATCCTCGCCGTAGGCGGCCAAGGTGCCCTGCGGCAGCATTTCCTGGACATGGGGCTCATCCCGGGCGCCCATGTGAAGCTGGTCAAGTACGCCCCGCTCGGCGACCCGATGGAACTCCGCGTGAGCGGCTACGCCCTGACGCTCCGTCTGGCGGAAGCCGCGCAGATTACGGTCGAACCGGCGGAGGACCTCCCGGAGACGGCCGGCACCCTGGCGGACGATACGTCCGTGCATTCCGTGGATCCCGACGCCCACCCGGGCTTCGGCGAGGAGGGCAAGTTCCATGACAAGGAGGAGGAAGACCCGCTCCCGGAAGGGACCCTGCTGACCTTCGCCCTGGCGGGCAACCAGAACTGCGGCAAGACCACGCTCTTCAACCAGCTGACCGGTGCCAACCAGCATGTCGGCAATTTCCCCGGCGTGACGGTGGACCGCAAGGACGGCATGATCCGGGGCCATGCCGACACGCTGGTCACCGACCTGCCGGGCATCTATTCCCTGTCCCCTTATACCTCCGAAGAGATCGTCTCCCGCCAGTTCATCCTGGACGAGAAACCGCGCGGCATCATCAACATCGTGGATGCCGGCAACATCGAGCGCAACCTCTACCTGACCATGCAGCTGATGGAGCTGAACGTCCCGATGGTGCTGGCGCTCAATATGATGGATGAGGTGCGCAACAATGGGGGCTCCATCCGCGTCAACGAGATGGAGGAGATCCTCGGCCTGCCGGTCGTGCCCATCTCCGCTTCGCGGAACGAGGGCGTCGACGAACTGGTGGACCACGCCGTGCACGTGGCCCGCTACCAGGAGCGTCCCGCCCGTCAGGACTTCTGTGACAAGGACGACCACGGCGGTGCGGTGCACCGCTGCCTGCACGGGATCATGCACCTGATCGAAGACCATGCGGTGCGCGCGGGCATTCCGGTGCGTTTCGCGGCGAGCCGCCTCGTGGAGGGTGACGCCGCGGTCGAGCGCGCCCTGGCCTTGCAGGAAAACGAAAAAGAGATGGTGGAGCATATCATCGTCCAGATGGAGCAGGAGCGCGGCCTGGACCGGGGCGCGGCCATGGCCGATATGCGTTTCGCCTTCATCCGCAAGCTCTGCGCGCAGACGGTGGTCAAGCCCCACGAGAGCAAGGAGTATCGCCGGAGCCGCCGGATAGACCGGGTCCTGACGGGCCGGTGGACGGCGATTCCCATCTTCGTGGCCGTGATGTCCCTGGTCATCTGGCTGTCCATCGATGTGCTGGGCGCTCCGTTGCAGGATGCGCTGGACCAGGGAATCCAATGGTTCGCCGGGGTGGCTGACGCCGGGATGGCGCGCTGGGGCGTCAGCGATGCCGTGCGCTCGCTGGTCGTCGACGGCGTGTTCGGCGGTGTGGGCACAGTGATCAGTTTCGTGCCGATCATCATCATCCTGTTCTTCTTCCTGTCCATGCTCGAGGACAGCGGGTACATGGCGCGGGTGGCGTTCGTCACCGACAAGCTGCTGCGCCGGCTCGGCCTGAGCGGCCGGAGCATCGTGCCGCTGCTGATCGGCTTCGGCTGCAGCGTGCCGGCTGTGATGGCCACGCGTACGCTCCCGTCGTCGCGCGACCGCCGGATGACGGTCCTGCTGACCCCGTACATGAGCTGTTCGGCGAAGATTCCGATCTACGCTTTCTTCACGAACGCCTTTTTCCCGGGACACGGGGGACTGGTGCTGGTAGTCCTTTACCTGTCCGCCATCCTGGTGGGAATCCTGGTGGCCCTGATTCTCAAAAACCTCCCGCGAAAGGCTGCGGCGGCGCCGTTCGTGATGGAACTGCCGAACTACCGCCTGCCTGGGGCCAAGAACGTGGGGCACCTGCTTTGGGACAAGACCAAGGACTTCCTGCAGCGGGCGTTCACCGTGATCTTCGTTGCGTCGATCGTCATCTGGGCGCTGCAGAGTTTCGACTGGCGCCTGCGGCTCGTGGAGCCGGAGGACAGCATGCTTGCGGCCATCGCCGGGGTGCTGGCTCCGCTCTTCGCCCCGCTCGGGCTGGGCGACTGGCGTATCGTGACGGCGCTTGTGACGGGTTTCCTGGCGAAGGAGAGCGTCGTGGCTACATTGGGCGTGCTGGACGTGACCGCCACGATGACGGCGCTGACCGCCATCCCGATGCTGGCTTTCTGCCTGCTCTACACGCCGTGCGTGGCCGCCATCGCCGCCGTCCGGCGCGAACTCGGCGGCAAGTGGGCGCTCGGAATGGTCGTTTTCCAGTGCGTAATAGCATGGATCGTGGCCTGGCTGGCCTATCTGGTTGCAGGTTTATTCTTCTAGGACTATGAACCTTCCCACCCTCATCGTCCTGCTTCTGGTTGCCGTGGCGCTGTTCTTCGCGGTGCGCTCGTACGTGCGCGCCGGCCGCCGGGGCGGCTGCAGCTGCGGCTCCGCCGGCTGCAGCGGCTGCGCCGGCGCCCCTGGGTGTCCGCGTTGCCAGGGGAAGTAATATTTGCTAAATCATTGATTTTTCGCTATCATTGGGGTATGAAACCCATGATGGCCTTTTGGGCTGCCCTTGTGTCGGCCCTGTTTTTTCCCGCGACGGCGGGCGCTACGCATTTCCTGGGAGTCCACGTCGTGGACCAGGAATACCTGATGTTGCATTTCCGGGACGGGGAGGTGCGCTACCGCGACGACGGCACCGGTCCGAGCGCCTATCTGGGCCATTCGTTCGCCGAGGGGGACGACACCCTGCGGGTGTTCCTTCCGCGCCTGGACGCGGCGGCGGCCTCCCGGGCGGGGGACTGGACGGTCCGTTCGGCCGACGACCGCTCCTTCCGGGCGGCGCATCCGCTGGCCGTGTTCCGCAAGAGCAAGCCGATGAATACCGACCATACGCTGACGAGCGAACTCGACCACTGGATCTTCCTGCGCTTGCCGCGTCCGATGCAGCAGGGCTGCCTCTATACGGTAGAGATTCCCGCCGGGATCGGTGCTGACGTGCGGACCGTCCAGGTCACGTACAATTACTGGGAGATGCCCTCTGAGGCCGTCCACGTCAACATCCTCGGCTATTCTCCGCAGGAGCCGGTCCAGACCGCGGACCTGTACCTGTGGCTCGGAGACGGCGGCGCGCGGGATTATTCTTCCTTCGAGGGACGCCGGGTGTACCTGTACAATGTCCGGACACGGGAGGCCCGTCTGGTCGGTGAAGTCCGTCCGTGGAAGGCCGCCGGCGAGAGCCGCCGCGAGGCCGGCGGCAAGGACCTGACGGGTTCCGCCGTATGGAGCGTCGATTTCCGGGAGGCAGTCCCGGGCCGCTACCGCCTGGTGGTGGAGGATGTCGGCTGCAGCATGGAATTCGAGATTTCCCCTGAGATCTACCGCGAGCCGTACCGCTATGCCGTGCGCGGCTACTATTATATGCGTCTGGGTGAGCCGGCGATGCCGGAGCGGATCACGCCTGTGCCGCGCCAGCCGCGCTTCGTCCCCGGCGAGGATCCGGCCGGGTTCGTCGTTTACAAGACGGATTTGCAGCCCTGGCACCCCGACTGGCGGCGCCTGCGCGGCGACGTCTGGGACGAGCCGCACTTCAAGCCCGCGGAGACCTCGGCCTTCTGGCAGCACCGCCTGCCCGGCAACCCGACCAATCCCGACGTGCGCGGCGGGCATTCCGATGCCTTCGACTGGGACCGGCACCTCGCGCACGTGAGCAATATCTACGACCTGTTGCTGCCATACCTGCTGACGGGCGGACGCCTGTCTGAGGACGACCTGGGCATCCGTGAGAGCGGCAATGGCATCCCGGACCTGATCGACGAGGCGCGCAACGAGGTGGATTTCTTCCTGTCCATCCGGGACGGGGAGGGTTACTCGCAGGGTGTCACGAACCCGGACAAGGACTGGAAGATGATGTTCCAGGCCGGCTGCACGACGATGGCCGCCTGGGCGAACGCAGCCAACTGCGCGATGCTTGCGGAGGCTTTCCGCGTGATGGGCGACGGCCAGTTGCGGGAATACTACACGGCTGAGGCTGTGAAGGCGTTCCTTTATGCCGAGCGGCAGGAAGACCGGCAGCTGGATGAGTTGCAGGGTATCGGCAACGAGCGGATGCGCGGGCGCGATTTCCGCCAGATGGCGGCCGCTTACCTATATAATGTGACGGGCGACCGCGCCTGGGAAGATATCCTGGCGGAGGAGAGCGTCGTCACGGGGCCTGAGGTGCGCATCATCTCGCAGGGCCCCGGACAAGGGTGGTATCAGTTCTGGGGCACGGCGGCTTACCTGTGCTGTCCGCGGGAGCGGCATTATCCCGAGCTGTACCGCAATATGCTCGCGGCCGTGCGGGCGCAGGCCCACGCGGACCATCTGGACCGCTGGCCGGAGCGCCCTTCGCGCCGCAGCAGCTCCGACGCCCGCTGGCAGACCAATGAGAATCTCCAGTTGGTGATGCTCCTGCACCACTGCATCGATGCGGGTGCCGCCCCGGTTCCTTTCGGGCAACTGGATCCGGGTGTAAAGGAACTTCTTGCCTGCGAGCAGGCGATGTACCAGGAGGCGGGCTGGGGCCTGGGCCGCAACCCGGCCAACACCGTGGAGATGACCGGGCTGGGGCAGCGCCACATCACCGACTGCTACTCCACCGGCCGCAATGACGGTTCTCCCGGGACCCACCCCGGCCAGACCCCCTTCAACGGCACGGAGACCTGGTCCCGCGGTGACGGCGGCGACGCACAGATCCTCCTGAAGCGCTGCTATCCCGACTGGGACACCGGCGGCTGGCCGCGCCAGGAATCCTTTTTCAACCAGCGTTACCTCTGGGTGAACGGCGAGTTCACCCCGCGCGAGACCATGCGCGGCAAGACCGCCCTGCTGGCCTACCTGTACGGCATCCGCTGATCCGCCCCGGGCCGCCTCGCCCCCTCCCCGTCCGCTCGGGGTGGACCTGGTCCACTTTGAGGGGGCGTACCAGGTCCGCCGACCCTGCCCCAGAGCCCCTTCTGCGCCCACCCTGCCGTACCAGGTCCACCCCATAGAATCGGACCAGGTCCACCTGCCAGGCTGAAACCGCTTTATTATTCCCAGGAATAAAGTATAATTGACATTTTTGGTTGGTGGCAAGGTGGGCTCCGGGCAGGCGGAGGCCCGGACGAGCCCCCACAGCTCGTCCGGAGCCTCCGGCAGCCGCCGCTCTCCGTAATGAGCGGCGGCGGTGCCCCAGTGCAGATCGTGATCCCGGCCGACACCCTGTCTCCTGCTACCCGCGGGAACCGACGCGCCCCCTTCCGCGCGGCGGTGACTCGCCCCTCCCCGCCAGCTTCTTGCCCAGACGGGTATTTACTCCCTGACAGAAATCCCTTTACTGGACCAGGTCCACTTTCAGCAGGCGTACCAGGTCCAGCACCCCTGCCTCAGAGACTACTCTGGCCAACAGTCGGTGTACCAGGTACACCCCTTCAAAGTGGACCAGGTCCACCTGATGGTGAGATCGTTCTGCCACCGGGGTACTAGGGCCTCCCTCTGAGGAAAAGATTATGTGGACCAGGTCCACCTCATGGTGAGATCGCTCCGCCGCTGGGGTACTAGGGCCCCCTCTGAGGAAAGGATTATGTGGACCAGGTCCACCTCATGGTGAGATCGCTCCGCCGCTGGGATGCCAAGGTCTTTCTCCGAAGGTGGTTTAGGCGGACCAGGTCCACCTGTTGGTGAGATTGCTCTGCCACCGGGGTGCAAAGGTCTTCTCTGAGGGTAGTTTAGGCGGACCAGGTCCACCTCACGGAATGTGGCAGTGGGATGTGACAGATTCGGAGCCGAATAAACAGACCAACGGTTCGAAGCACAGCGACGGAGGGTGTGTGGGGGATTCTTCCTACTCAGTATGCCTGGCTTGATGAAACTGGTTTGTGGTAGAATGTGCTATCCAACGTTTCGGAGCACAGCGATGGAGGGGGTGTGGGGGATTCTTTCAGCTCAGTCTGCAGGGCTGGATGCAACTGTTTGTGGTGAAATATGCAGCCAATGATTCGGAGCGGAGCGACGGGGGGAGTCTGAGGGGAACACCCCTCAGTGATTATAATTCACGGACCAGTTGCATCACTGCGACTGGTCCGTTACTTAACCTAAACTTAAACTATGAAAAACTTCGGTGCTAAAGTATGTACTTTTTGGGAAAAATGCAAGATTTAGCCTGAATTTTTCCTATTTTTGTGGCGTTAGTCAGTGTATAACACATTTATTATGATTACTAAAAAATTCCTCTTGATCGCGTCTGCCGCGCTTCTTCTCCTGTCGGCCGGCGCCTGCAAGCGTTATGAGACCGTTCCCGGTGACGCCCTGCAGACCCAGATCTACACCCTGGACAACGGCATGAAGATCTTCATGTCCGTCAACAAGGAACAACCCCGCATCCAGACCTACATGGCCGTCAAGGTGGGCAGCAAGAACGACCCTTCCGAGACCACGGGTATGTCCCACTACCTTGAGCATATCATGTTCAAGGGCACCGAGCAGTTCGGCACGACCGACTATGCGGCCGAGAAGCCCCTGCTGGACGAGATCGAGCGCCTGTTCGAGGTCTACCGCAAGACCACGGACGAGATCGAGCGCCTGGCGATCTACCACCAGATCGACTCCGTGAGTTACGAAGCTTCCAAGCTGGCGATTCCCAACGAATATGACAAGCTGATGGCCATCATCGGCGCCACCGGCACCAACGCCTGGACTTCCGACGACGAGACCGTCTATACCGAGGACATCCCCTCCAACCAGATCGACAACTGGGCCCGTATCCAGGCCGACCGTTTCCGTCACCTGGTGGTCCGCGGTTTCCACACCGAGCTGGAGACCGTCTATGAGGAGAAGAACATGTCCCTGACCCGCGACAGCGAGAAGGTCTACGAGGCCCTGGCCAAGGCGCTCTACCCGCACCATCCGTACGGCCAGCAGACCACGATCGGTACCCAGGAGCACCTGAAGAACCCTTCCATCACCAATATCAAGAAGCATCTCGCCAACTACTACGTCCCCAATAACATCGCGGTCTGCGTGTCCGGAGACTTCGACCCGGACGAGATGGTGGCTGCCATCAAGAAGTACTTCGGCGACTGGGCCCCCAACCCGAACATCCCGACCCTGAAATATGAGGCGGAGACCCCGATCACCTCGCCCATCGAGCGCGACGTGTACGGTCTCGAGTCCGAGAACCTGGCCCTGGCCTGGCGCCTGCCCGGCGCGGCCGATCTCAAGACCGCTGCCGTGGCCGAGATCGCCGGCTCCATCCTCTACAACGGCCAGGCCGGCCTGATGGACCTGGACATCATCCAGCAGCAGAAGGCCCTGGGCGTCCGCGGCGGCTACCAGAGCCAGCCTGACTACGGCTCCTTCATGGCCATGGGCAGCCCGAAGCAGGGCCAGACCCTGGAAGAGGTCCGCGACCTCATCCTCGCCGAGGTGGCGCGCCTGCGCAGCGGCGACTTCGACGAGTCCCTCATCGAAGCCACGCTCAACAACGTCAAGCTCAGCCGGATGCGCCAGCTGGAGAGCAACAGCGCCCGCGCCCGCCAGTATGTGAATGCCTTCATCGACGGCATCCCCTGGAAGGACGCCTGCAAGGAGATGGACCGCCTGGCGGCCGTAACCAAGGATGACGTGGTGGCCTTCGCGAACGAGTACCTGGGCGAGAATGCCTACGTCGTGGTCTACAAGCGGCAGGGCGAGGACAATACCATCCAGAAGATATCCGCCCCGAAGATCACCCCGATCGTGACGAACCGTGACAAGCAGAGCGCCTTCCTGACCGAGATCCAGAACACCGTTGTCAAGCCCATCGAGCCGGTCTTCGTGGACTTCTCCAAGGACATGTCCACCTTCGCGCTGGCCCCCGGCGCCGACGTGCTCTACAAGCACAACGATATCAATGATATCTTCACGCTCAACGGCGTGTACAACTGCGGCACGCAGCAGGATCCCGCCCTCTCCGTCGCCTTCGACTACCTCTCCTATCTCGGCACGCCCACGATGAGCGTCGAGCAGATCGCCTCCCGGATGTATGCCCTCGGCTGCAGCTACGGCCTGGGCGCCGGCGCCTACCAGACCTCCTTCAGCGTCCGCGGCCTGAGCGAGAACATGGCCGAGGCCCTGCGTATCGTCGAGGACCTGGCTGCGAACGCCGTCCCGGACGAGCAGATCCTCGCCAACCTCAAGGCCGACCTGCTGAAGAACCGCTTCAATGCCAAGAAGACCCAGGGCTCCTGCTCTTCTGCGTTGACCAGCTACATCCAGTACGGCCCGGAATACATCCGCGCCTCCGCGATGAGCGACGCCCAGCTGATGTCCCTGACCTCCGAGGAACTCCTCGCCAAGGTGCGCGGGATCTTCGACCTGGGCCACGAGCTGCTCTACTACGGTCCGATGTCCGAGTCCGAGCTCAAGTCCGCCCTGGCGGAAAATCACCATGTGGCAGAGGGCGCCAAGGCGCTGCCCGAGCAGCATCCGACCCTGCAGACGACGCCCGAGAACCGCGTAGTGCTGGTCCAGTATGATGCCAAGCAGCTCCAGTACACCCAGTACTCCGACCGCGGCGAGACCTTCGATGCTGCCAATGCGGCCGATATCGCGCTTTTCAACGAGTACTTCGGCAGCGGCATGAATGCCATCGTGTTCCAGGAGATGCGCGAGGCGCGCGGCCTGGCCTATACGGCCCGGGCCCGCCTGGCCGCGCCGTCTTATAAAGACGACACGTACTACTTCACCGCCTACATCGCCACGCAGAACGACAAGCTCCGCCAGGCCGGCGAGGCTTTCGAGTCGATCATCAACGACATGCCCGAGTCCGAAGCCGCCTTCTCCGTGGCCAAGGACGCGCTGCTGAGCCGCATGCGCACCCAGCGCACCACCGGCATGAACGTGCTGCGCAGCTACCAGGCCTGCCGGCGCCTCGGCCTGACCGAGCCTACGGACAAGGCCGTCTTCGAGAAGGTGCAGGACATGAGCTTCGCCGACGTGCTCGCCACCCAGCGCAAGTGGATCAAGGACCGTCCTTATACCCACGCAATCCTGGGCGATATCGCCGACATGGACATGTCTTACCTCAAGACGCTCGGTCCGGTCAAGATCGTGAGCCTCGAGGAGATCTTCGGCTATTAACTGATGGACGCGAAAGCCTGTCTGCGCTCGATGCGCCTGCGGACGCTGCCCCTCTCGCTGGCCGGGATCGTCCTGGGCATCCTGCTGGCCGCATCGGAGCATGACTTCAGCTTTTGCACCGTGATCCTGCTGGTGCTGACGACGGTCAGCCTGCAGATCCTGTCCAACCTTTCGAATGAATTAGGGGATACCCTGTCCGGGACGGACCGCTCCGACCGGCAGGGTATCCATTATTCTATCCAGGACGGCCTGATGACCATCCCGGAGATGAAGCGGCTGATCGGCTGCTTCGCCATCCTGTCCTGCCTGCTGGGCTTCGGGATGGTATGGAGTGCCTTTGGGACGGTCTTTGCGCCACTCCCGCTCGCGTTTCTCGCCCTCGGTGCCGCGGCCGTCTGGGCGGCCATGCATTACACGCTGGGCAAACATCCCTACGGATATCGCGGCCTCGGGGACATTTTCGTCTTTGTCTTTTTCGGTCTGGCGACCGTGTGCGGGGGTTATTTCCTGACCTGCCTGGAATGGGACTGGAGCATCCTGCTGCCGGCTGCGGCCATCGGCTGCTTCAGCGTGGGGGTTCTCAATGTCAACAATATCCGGGACATGAAGTCGGACGCCGCCACGCGCGTGACCGTGGCGCTCAGGCTGGGGGAGTGGCGTGCCAAGGTCTACCAGACGCTGCTGGTCGCGGCGGGCTGGGTGCTGATGACGGTCTTCGCGCTAGTCTGCAGGCCCTTCACCCTGTGGCACCTGCTCTATGTGGTGTCCGTGCCCGGTTTTGTCAAGCATCTGCGGGGCGTGTGGTCCCTGCGGGACCGTGCGCTGGATCCGATGCTGCCCATGCTGGTCATGAGCACGGCGTCGTTCGCCGTGCTGGGCGGGATCGGGTTCCTTTTCTGATTATTTCTCTCCTGTATACATCCGGCAGAGGCCGAACGTGAAAGCCTTGTGCCGGACGTCCGCGTAGCCGCAGTGCGCCATCGTCGCCGTCCATTCGCGGCGGCCGGGGAACTGCTGTACAGAGGCGGGGAGGTACCTGTAGGCGGCCTTGTCGCCGGAGACGAGCCCGCCGATCCACGGCACGAAGTGCATGAAATAGAGGTTGTAGCCCCAGCGGAGCAGCTTGTTCTCGGGGACGGAGAGCTCCAGGATGACGAGCCGCCCTCCGGGCCGGAGCACGCGCAGGATCTCCCGCAGTGCGGCCTCGCGGTGCTCGAAATTGCGGATGCCGAAGGCGATGGTGGCGACGTCGAAACTCCCGTCCGCAAAGGGCATCACCTCGCAGTCTCCCTGCAGGCAGGAAATGCGCTCCGACAGGCCGGCCGCCTCCACCTTCTCCCGCATCACGGCGAGCATCCCCTCCGAGAGGTCCAGCCCCGTGATGCGGCTGTCCGCGTGCATGCGCCGCGCGATGGCCAGGCTGAAGTCGCCGGTCCCGCAGGCGATGTCGAGGATCCGCTGCGGCCGCTGCGCGTCGACGATCCAGCGCAGCGCACGGCGGCGCCAGCTGCGGTCCACGCCGAGCGACATCAGGTGGTTGAGGCGGTCGTAATCGGGGGCGATCCCGTCGAACATCTGGCGGATTTTCTCTTTCTTGGGCATGCTTTCCGGATATGGAAAATCCGGCCGGAGGCCGGATCCGTGGAGCAGGATAAGGGAGTCGAACCCTCCTCCTCGGCTTGGGAAGCCGATGCACTACCGATGTGCTAATCCTGCGGTGTGCGAATGAACGGAAATCGAAACCAAATGGTACAATAGTGATACCGTCTTCGGTGCAAATATAGCAATTAATTCTTAATTTTGACAACTAGAAATATTTGTACGATGTATTCATTGGGAATCGATGTCGGATCGTCATCCGTCAAAGTCGCGCTGCTCGACGTAGCCAGCGGCAAGTGTGTCAGTTCATCCACCAATCCTAAGACTGAAGCCCCGATCAAGGCCGTCCAGAAGGGGTGGGCCGAGCAGGACCCCCAGTCCTGGTGGAAATATATGTGTGAGGGGATCCGTGAGATGGCGGATGCCGGTTTCAACATGGGCGAGGTCGCCTCGATCGGCATCTCCTACCAGATGCACGGCCTCGTGGCCGTGGACAAGGATGTCCATCCGGTGCGCGACGCCATCATCTGGTGCGACTCCCGCGCCGTCGCCAAGGGCGAGGAGGCGCTCCGGGGCATCGGCTACGAGTTCTGCATGACGCACCTGCTCAACTCGCCCGGCAATTTCACGGCTTCCAAGCTGGCCTGGGTCAAGGAGAATGAGCCGGACATCTACGCCCGGATCTGGAAGTTCATGCTCCCGGGCGACTATATCGCCTACCGGCTGACCGGCGAGGTCACGACCACGGCCACGGGCCTCTCCGAGGGCATCCTCTGGGATTTCGCGGAGAACCGCCGGGCGGATTTCGTGACCGGATTCTTCGGCATCGGCTCGGACAAGTTCGCCGACATCGTGCCGGCGCTCGGCGTCCAGGCTCACACCACGACCGCCATTCAGCGTCAGCTGGGCATCCCGGCCGGCACGCCCGTATCCTACCGCGCCGGCGACCAGCCCAACAACGCCTTCTCCCTGGACGTGCTCAACCCCGGCGAGATCGCCGCGACGGCCGGTACGAGCGGCGTCGTCTACGGCGTGACGGACGTCCCCAAGGCGGACCCCCAGTCCCGCGTCAACACCTTCCTGCACGTCACCGATTCGCCGGAGCCCCGCATGGGTGTGCTGCTCTGCATCAACGGCACGGGCATCATGAACGCCTGGGCCCACCGGCACCTCTTCCCGTCGCTGTCCTATCCCGAGATGAATGAAGTGGCGGCCAAGGCTCCGGCCGGCTCCGACGGCCTGCTCGTCCTGCCGTTCGGCAACGGCGCGGAGCGCGTGCTCGCCAACATCGGTACCCATGCCCGCATGGTCGGCATCGACCTTGTGCGCCACGACCGGGTGCACCTGCTGCGGGCTATCCAGGAGGGTATCGCGTTCTCCTTCCGCTACGGCATCGACATCATGAAGGACCTCGGCCTGCAGCCGGACGTGATCCGTGCCGGCAAGGCCAACATGTTCCTCAGCCCGCTCTTCCGCTCCACGCTCGCCACGCTCTGCGACGCCAGCATCGAGCTGTTCGACACGGACGGCTCGCTGGGCGCTGCCCGCGGCGCCGCCCTCGGGGCCGGGATCTACAAATCCGCCCCGGAGGCCTTCTCCACCCTCACGCGCCTGGACGTCATCACGCCCGAGTCTGCCTGGAAGCAGCCGCTCGAGGACGCCTACGGCCGCTGGAAATACGAGGTTGAAAAAGCAATCAGATAAACCAACAAATAATCAAATTCACTATTATGGCAAACAAAGAGTACTTCCCGCAGCTGGGAAAAATCAAATTCGAAGGCAAAGAATCCAAGAACCCCCTCGCTTACCGCTACTATGACCCCGACAAGGTGGTCTGCGGCAAGCCGATGAAGGACTGGTTCAAGTTCGCGATGGCATGGTGGCACACGCTCTGCGCAGAGGGTGCCGACCAGTTCGGCGGAGGCACCAAGACCTTCCCGTGGAACGCCGGTGCGACGGCCGTCGAGCGTGCCAAGAACAAGATGGACGCCGGCTTCGAGATCATGCAGAAACTCGGCATCGAGTACTACTGCTTCCACGATGTGGACCTCGTGGACGAGGCTCCGACCATCGAGGAATATGAGGCCAATCTCAAGGAGATCGTCGCCTATGCGAAGAAGAAACAGGCCGAGACCGGCATCAAGCTCCTCTGGGGCACCGCCAACGTGTTCGGCCACAAGCGCTACATGAACGGCGCCTCCACCAATCCCGACTTCGACGTGGCCGCTCGCGCCATGGTCCAGATCAAGAACGCCATCGATGCCACCATCGAACTCGGCGGCCAGTGCTACGTGTTCTGGGGCGGCCGCGAGGGCTACATGTCCCTGCTCAACACCGACATGAAGCGCGAGAAGGAGCACATGGCCACGATGCTCACCATGGCCCGCGACTATGCCCGCGCCAAGGGCTTCAAGGGCACCTTCCTCATCGAGCCCAAGCCGATGGAGCCGACCAAGCACCAGTACGACGTGGACACGGAGACCGTGATCGGCTTCCTGCGCGCCCACGGCCTGGACAAGGACTTCAAGGTCAACATCGAGGTCAACCACGCCACGCTCGCCGGCCATACCTTCGAGCATGAGCTCCAGTGCGCCGTCGACGCCGGCCTGCTCGGCTCGATCGACGCCAACCGCGGCGACTACCAGAACGGCTGGGACACCGACCAGTTCCCCATCGACCTCTACGAGCTCGCCCAGGCGATGATGGTGATCGTCAAGGGCGGCGGCCTCGTGGGCGGCACCAATTTCGACGCCAAGACCCGCCGCAACTCCACCGACCTGGAGGACATCTTCATCGCCCACATCGCCGCGATGGACGTGATGGCCCGCGCGCTGCTGGTGGCTGCGGACATCCTCGAGAAGTCTCCGATCCCCGCCATGGTCAAGGAGCGCTATGCTTCCTACGACAAGGGTGTCGGCAAGGAGTTCGAGGAGGGCAAGCTGACCCTCGAGCAGGTGGTTGAATACGCCAAGAAGAACGGCGAGCCGAAGGCTACCTCCGGCAAGCAGGAGCTCTACGAGGCGATCGTCAACATGTACATCTAATGGCTGCAGGTCAAGACAAGGGATCCAGCGCGTATCTGTTCTCGATCGTGCTCGTCGCCGTGCTCGGCGGCCTGCTCTTCGGATATGATACGGCCGTGATCTCCGGTGCAGAGCGGGGTCTCCAGGCGTTCTTCGGGAGCGCCGGAGACTTCACCTACACGGAGTTCCTGCATGGATTCACTTCCTCCAGCGCGCTGATCGGATGCATCATCGGCAGCGCCCTGTCCGGCCTGTTCGCCGGCAAGTTCGGTCGCAAGCGGAGCCTGTTCTTTGCGGGTATCTGCTTCTTCCTGAGCGCCGCCGGTTCGTACTATCCGGAGTTCCTATTCTTCCCCAAGGGCGTGCCTTCCCGCGCACTCTGGGTGGCGTTCAACCTCTACCGCGTGCTCGGCGGCATCGGCGTGGGCATGGCCTCCGCCATCTGCCCGATGTACATCGCCGAGGTGGCGCCCGCCAACAAGCGCGGCAAGCTCGTGTCCTGGAACCAGTTCGCGATCATCTTCGGCCAGCTGGTCGTGTACTTCGTGAACTTCCTGATCATCCAGTCGCACAAGAACGATCCCGCCGTCGTCGAATGGACGAACCAGATCGGCTGGCGCCTGATGTTCGGCTCCGAGTGCGTGCCGGCCGGCCTGTTCACGCTGCTGATCCTGCTCGTGCCGGAGACGCCGCGCTACCTGGTCATGTCCGGACAGGAGGGCAAGGCCCTGCAGGTGCTCTTGCGCATCAACGGCAGCGGGGCCGCCTCCAAGATCCTCGCCGAAATCCAGAACACGGTCGTCCAGAAGAAGGAGAAACTGATCTCCTACGGTTTCCTGGTCATCTTCATCGGCTGCATGCTCAGCGTGTTCCAGCAGTTCGTCGGCATCAATGCCGTACTCTATTACGCGCCGCGTATCTTCGAGTCCATGGGCATGGGCGATCCGATGACGCAGACGGTGATGATGGGTATCGTCAACATCAGCTTCACGCTGGTCGCCATCTTCACGGTGGAGAAGCTCGGCCGCAAGCCGCTGCTGATCGTCGGCTCGCTGGGCATGGCGCTCGGCGCCCTCGGCGTGGCCCTGGCGGATGCCGTCCAGGGTGTGCCCGGCATCATCGGGGTGATCAGCATCATGCTCTACTCCGCCTCCTTCATGTTCAGCTGGGGCCCGATCTGCTGGGTGCTCATCTCC
>JAEEGJ010015086.1_pt1 | contig 18131 bp, 20 predicted proteins | sample 8958761 | NCBI WGS metagenome assembly JAEEGJ01 (sample SAMN16246546, study PRJNA631951) | gut metagenome | biome: gut microbiome; feature: rumen; material: RS-attached | host: Bos | place: Iran: Karaj | collected 2018-10
AGATCCGATAGCAGGTAAAAGTGAAGAGATCATTTTAAAGCATAATCCAAACTGGACAGCTTATGGTGATACAGTTCATTCTGTCTGGGTGCCGGAGCAGTACTTGAGGTATTTTGATTTATTATCGCAAGAGCAATTCAGAGTTGACATTCCGTTCACAAAAGAGGGATGGCATGGAAGAATGCGGGCTTGCAGAGGCGTAGGGGCATCAATGTCACCAAAGCAGCTGGATGCATGGAATAAAGATCACATGGAGATGCTACAAAAAGAGGCTTCTGAGAACTTTATGGTAAAACACTACATATCAATTGCTGAACTGCAAGTGAAGGAATAAGGAATAATGGATCTTAAAGGGATCTTTCCCTTATCTTACGATGCAGTTCATCGCATATCCTGTCAAGGGCCTTAAAGTCCATGGCACCTGCATAGTAGGATTCGGTATTATCGTGGATCTGTTTTGCTTCTTTTAATATTTCAATTGATGAATTAGAAAGATGTTCCATCAGACGAAGCTCATTATTTATATGATCTTCCAGAGGAGACATCTTTTCTTTGTCATAATATCCGAAAAGGTCTATGATCTCCGTATCAATATTTAAGCTTTCAAAAGAAATATTGTTAAGAGCATTGCTGCTGGTTATGGCAATCCCAAGGTCATCGATAAGTAGATGCTCTATGTGGGACTTTCCCATAAGAAGACAAGGCGATACTTTTACGTTAAGTCCGCAGTCAAGAGCGCTTTCTGAAACCAGATTCAGGAAAAGCTTTGATGCGGCAAACATATCATCTTTTAGTAAATATATCTTTTTATAATTTGAAAAAGTATCATACTGAGTCATATATCCGTTTCTTGTCATGGAAGACAATATACGGATTTTTTTTGCCCCTTTATGCCCGCCTGCACCACTAAATATACCGTCGCAGAAGCCTTCAGCTACTTCCTTAACTTTTTCGTGTATCAAAAAACTTCCTGCCAGGTTAAGTATATCTCTGCAAATGATCCCAAGGGCATGAGCGTGGCTTGCAGAGCTGTCCATTACAACCTTTTTCATATTGATGGAATGAATGATCTCGTCCCGATGAGACTTTAGGGCTTCCTCATCCCAGAACGCGCCGAGATTGATGATGGTCTCACCAATTCCCGGGTACTTAGGATCAAAAACGTGAGGAGCTGTTCCGTCTACGATCACAACCTTGGAGGAATGAAGAACCACAGCATCCAGAGAATCAGGATCTGATGAGCAATAAAAGACAGTAACATCTTCAGTGCCTTCAAACTGCCCTGCAATCTTTTTCATCAGGGTGGACTTTCCGGTTCCGGGACCACCCTTTAGGATATATGCGTGGTAATTGCTGCCATAAACAAACTCATCAAGGGGAGTATAGAACCCGTCCGGAGTGTTTCCACCCATAAAGAAAAAGTCTTTCATAGTATGCCCTCATAAAATGATAATGCAGGTCGTATTAACCTGACCCCAACATCAATAGTTTACTGACTCTTAATATTTTAGCATAAAAGGGCATGTTATAATATACAATAGGTTCGTAAACGGAAAAACGTTCTGCATTTGAGGGAAATATAAGGGAAAAAAATGAGAGTCTACACCAAGTGTTCAAATTATGCATCGGATACCTGTCCCTGCGTTCTGGCGGAAAGCGGCCATTGCATACTGTGCTCCATGTGCAGGGGCGAGGAGTTTTGCAGCTGTACTGACACCATGGGCTTTTGCATCATGCAGGAGCTGAAAAACAACGGTGGCAGGGCCAAAGACCAGCACCATATCGTGAAGTGCACGGTCACATACGAAACCATCTATGATGATGTGACCAAGCTCATAAGAGTCCGTATCCCGGATGGCAATATCAGGGACTTTATGAGTATTGGAGCCTTTGTGTTTGTGAGGGCTTTGGAAAATACATTTTACGATGTTCCCATATCTGTTTTGTATGAAGACATAGAACACGACTCCATAGAGCTGATGATACAGCTTCAGGGAGTTAAGACTGAGTGCTTTAAGGATCTGAAAGCAGGAGATACAGTATTCCTTCGCGGGCCATATTTAAATGGCATCCAGGGACTGCAGCCCCTGTCACGCCTTAGGGGGAAAAAGGCCCTTGTCATTTGCAGGGGAATAGGCCTTTTCCCTTCACTTCATGCGATTTTTGAACTCAAAAGAAATAATAATGAAGTGGAGATCTATCTGGACAGCGGAACCTTTAGCAGGACTCTTATCCAGGTGGCAAAAGACCTGTACGAGCTTGATGCAAAAGAGATATCATTCACCGACCCTGAAGGGAACATTTCTTCTGACCTTAAAAAGGTCATAGACGATGGCCTTGACAGTGATGTGGGGCTCATCCATTTGGGAGTTTCTGACTATCTGATGAAAAAAACGGTGGGCTACATAGAGGCATCGGGTAAAAGAAAGGCAGATCTGTCCTGCATAAATAATACCCACATGTGCTGCGGGGAAGGAATCTGCGGAGCATGTACCAGAAATACGGATGCCAGGAAAATTGTTCATTTGTGTAAAGAGCAGATGGATGTTTATGAATACAGTAAGATCCTTGTTTGATGGAAAAGAAAAGGAGATAAGCTGATATGAGCAGAGTAGTTGTCGCAGGCGGAGGATGGTCCGGAGTATCTGCAGCCCTTACGGCAAAAAAGAAAGGAGCCGAGGTTGTTTTACTGGAAAAGACTGATCTTGTCCTTGGGGCAGGTAATGCAGGCGGAATATTCAGAAACAACGGCCGTTTTACAGCAGCTGAGGAGATGAAGGCTCTCGGAGCAGGAGAGCTTTTTGAAGTCATGGATAAATGTGCCCTTCATACCGGTATTTCTTTTCCGGGGCATAGCCATGCTTCACTGTACGATGTCAGCAAGATCGAGCCATGCGTAAGAGACCTGCTGTCGGAGTCAGGAATTGAGCTGCAGACCGAGTCCCATGTCATGGATATTGTTAAAGAGAATAACAGGGTGGCAGCAGTTGTTTTAAACGACGGAAGCAAAATAGAGGGTGACGTATTTGTGGATACCACAGGAACATCAGGTCCCATGGGCAATTGCCTCAAGTACGGACACGGGTGCTCCATGTGTATCCAGAGGTGCCCTACATTTGGACCGAGAGTATCTCTGACTGCCAAATTCGGGATCAAAGACCTGGTGGGCAGGCGCATGGACGGAACTCCGGGAGTTTTCTCGGGAGCCTGCAAGATAGAGAAAAGGACCCTTCGGGAGGACATAAGAAAAGAGCTTGATGAAAAGGGCGTTGTGATCCTTCCGGTCCCTAAAGAGGACGTGAACTATGACAAGCTGGGGCAGAAGGCCTGCAGGCAGTACGCTCTTAAGGAATACAGCGAGAATGTGATCCTTCTTGATACCGGGGCTGCAAAGCTCATGACCAGCTATTACCCTTTGGAAAAACTAAGAAAGATCCCGGGGCTTGAAAAGGCTGAGTACATTGACCCCTACAGCGCAGGCAGGGGCAATTCCATAAGATACCTTGCTGTGGCGCCCTGCGAAGACACCATGCAGGCCATTGGAGCCACAAATCTGTTCTGCGGAGGCGAAAAGGGTGCGCCCCTTATCGGCCATACAGAAGCTGTAGTAACAGGAGCTGTAGCTGGATACAATGCAGTCAGGTATGCAAAAAATGAGGAGCTTTTGGCCCTTCCCGATTCTCTTGCGGTAGGAAATATCATAAGTCACTCCCACCAAAGGTTCGTTCGGGAAGGAATCCTTAATGAAAGATATACCTTTGCCGGCGGAGTGTTCTTTGAACGCATGAAAGAGATGGGACTGTACCTGACAGATACAGAGGCTATAGCTAAGAGAGTGGGCAGCGTGAACCTAAAAGACGTATTCTCATAAACGTGCATTTGTTTATGTTAAAGTTGAACGACCCTCCAAATTTGGAGGGTCGTTCAACCCCCTATGCTGATTATATTCAGGGGAGCAGGACATTTTTAGAAGTGTCAGAAGACTATAGAAGGGTATGAGCTTTTTTTAATCAGTTTGATAATAGTTTGGACATAAAGTGGCGTAAACATTAGTGTTTTCGCTACTTTTTCTTTTTGGGAAATAAGCCTTTTTTAATCATATTAGCACTCCCTATTGACGAGTGCTAATTCTGGTGTTATACCTAAGATAGAACAAAGGAACAGAGAAGACCGTTAGGACTTAACGTTCCAATGATCTGAACCCTCCGTCCCAATGCTCATATACAAATAAATTGTTTATGTGCAAAGGAGGTAAGCATTATGTTAGCACCTAGTATTTTTGAAGAAAAATTCATGGATGACCTGTTCGGATTCCCGGAATTTAAGGAATTCGACAACATGGAGAAAAAGCTCTACGGAAGAAGAGCCGGCAGGATGATGAAGACCGATGTCAGGGAAAAAGATGACAACTACGAAGTAGAGATCGATCTGCCTGGCTTCAAGAAAGAAGAGATCACTGTAGAACTCAATGATGGCTATCTTACCATCAACGCTGCTAAAGGCCTTGATAAGGATGAGAACGACAAGAAGGGTAAACTCATCAGACAGGAAAGGTACGCAGGATCAATGACAAGGAGCTTCTACATTGGTGAGAATGTTCAGAAAGAGGACATTGAAGCTAACTACAGACACGGAGTTTTAAAACTATCCATCCCTAAAAAGGCAATGGAAAAAGTCCCTGAAAAGAACCTCATAGCCATTGAAGGCTAACAACATAATAATCACGTATCTCCCTCCGCTGTTCAGCATCACGAATGGCGGAGGGATTTTATTTCTCTGGGTGGCGAAATATGGGCGTTTATTTCTCGCAAAATAGTATTTTTGATGAGAGCGCCTTATCATATAATCATTTCATCAGATATATAAACAAACATTTTATTAATAGAAAATCCAGGAGGTGGAGCTTATGATGACAATTTTATTCTTTATTCTTTTCTTCATGATCTTCGGTAAACTCGTTGGCTTCGCATTCCGAGCTACATGGGGCATCATGAAAGTAATGCTTTACATTGTATTCCTTCCTGTTATTCTGGTGGGAATGGTAATGGGCGGACTTATCTATATCGCACTTCCAATCCTGTTAATTGTTGGATTGTTGAGCCTTTTAAAGACGGCATGATTAGAGCAATTAAATAAGGGACTAAGGCCAGAGGCTGCAGTCTAGATGACCGGTCTCTGGCTTTATCATGTAATAAGAGCGGCATAAGTCAGGCGGATATAAGCAGACTGGAGAAAGGTACAAGAAATCCTAGCATAGCACTCCTTAAACGTCTTGCTGAAGCTATGGATAGCACTCTAAAGATAGAGTTTGTTCCTAAGAAAATGGTAAGATAATAACTTATTTGGCTTCATGCAAGATAGAGGTCATAAAAGGAATTAGAGTTATTTCTTCTTACGATTAGATAAGAGTAGCCCTGCAAGCAGTGTAACTGGTACAGCAAGTACTGATATCAGTGCAGTTGCTCCTGCAGAAATGCTGCTCTTATTATTTTTGTTGTTTTCTGTATTGTTTTCGCTCATGATTGTAGTCCTTTCGTTGCTTGGCATCTGTATGGCCAACATAATTCGCTAAAATGGTGGAATACGATCTTTCCAGGCACGTACTTTGATGTATATTCGCATTATCGTCTCAAATATAATGATATCATCAACCAGATATTTATAAAGAGCACGGTTGAGAAAGAGGACAAAGTTATGGCAAAGAATACAAGATTTGAAAAAGTTTACACTCAAGGAGCAGTTAATGTTACTGAAATCTGGGTTGATAAGGATACAGGCGTAAACTACTTGTATCATGTCAGCGGATATTCCGGAGGACTTACCCCTTTACTGGACAGGGAAGGTAAGCCGGTAATCAGTCCAGTTGAAAATAGATAGTACTCGGCGGAGGCGGTCTGTGGTGACCATTACCATGGATCGCCTTTATAACACTCTTATCAATAAATATCATTTGTGAAAAAAATAAATTTAAAGGTAAGCCCGGACAAGAAAAACATAAATTGCAATCAATTTAATTGCATTTAATTTAAAATGTGATATGATAATACCGTAACAGAAAACAGTTTCAATTCGTGAGTGCACCGGCTAAGGCTTTGCACGCAGGATAACTGGAGGATATTACGATCACATGAATAAGAAGAATAAAGTATCAAAAATAATAAAGTGGGTAGTAGCCATTGTGCTCATTGCTTTTGTGGCACTTGATATTTTTGCAGGCAACTACCTTGTTACATTTGCAATTTCACGTTCTACAGCATCCGGAATAGCTGTTGCACCGACTCCAACGACTTCTGACGATACGAAGAACACGGTTGACCGGGTATGGAAGGAGATAAGCGAGTTAACTAACAACTGGGTCGACAGTTCAGCAAAAGAGGTTGTCTCTATCAGTTCTTCTGACGGCTTAAATCTGGTCGGTGATGTTTTTACCACCGATGCTAACAGCCATAACTGGGTCATTGCAATACATGGTTACACAGGTAAGCGTCAGCAGATGTATTCCTATGCAAGATATTATGCTGAGCAGGGCTACAATGTTCTTACCCCGGATATGCGATCCCATGGAGACAGTGAAGGTAAATTCATTGGAATGGGATGGCTCGACAAGGAAGATGTAAAACTCTGGATCGATCATGTACTTGGCATCGATCCTGATGCGCAGATAATTCTCCATGGAGTATCCATGGGAGGCGCAACTGTTATGATGACATCAGGAGAGGATCTTCCGCATAATGTAAAGGCAATAATCGATGACTGCGGATACACTTCAGTATGGGATGAGTTTACTGATGAGGCCAGATATCTTTTCAATATCTCGCAGTTCCCGATCCTTTATACTGCCAGTGCTATTTCCAAGATAAGGGCAGGATATACTTTCCAGGAAGCCTCTGCTCTAGAGCAGGTCAAAAACACCTCGATCCCCATATTCTTTATACATGGCGAAGAGGATAACTTTGTAAATACAAGAATGGTCTACAGCTTATATGATGCTTGTAACTCTCAGAAAGACCTCTATGTGGTCGAAGGAGCCGGTCACGGACAGGCACTGTATATGGACCCTGACAAGTACTTTACAAAAGTTTTTGGATTTATAAATTCACTTTGATAACAAATAAAATGATCGAACAGATAGGAGGAAACAAAGATGAGTACATTAGTTACATTTTTTAGCGCAGAAGGAACAACCAAAAAAGTGGCAGAGGAGTTTGCTCAGAAGATAAATGCAGATATCTTTGAGATTGTGCCTGAGGAACTGTACACAAAGGCTGATATCAACTATATGAATCCCCTTTCAAGATGCAATAAAGAGCAGATTGGGAAAAAAGATGTCCCCGTTAAAGGAAAGGTTCAGGACTTCGATAAGTACGACACCGTATATGTCGGTTTCCCTATCTGGTATGCTGCAGCACCAAGAGTAGTCTACACTTTCTGCAAGGGATATAACTGGGAAGGCAAGAAAGTATATGCCTTTGCAACATCAGGCGGAAGCGGAATAGGAAAGACTGCAGAAAGACTTGAGGAGTACGTTAAGGGGGCTGCATCTGTAGAGGCAAAGCTTATACATAGCGCTGATGAGATCGTGAACTGGTAATTGTAAGGAATAAGGATGGCACGATATGAAATATAAATCTTTTAAAGCTGTTGATATGACTGTGGGGGCGCCATGGAAGCAGATACTTAAATTTACTATACCTATGCTGCTTGGAAATGTTGCCCAGCAGCTATACAGCACTGTAGACAGCATTATTGTTGGAAGATACGTTGGCGATAATGCTTTGGCTGCAGTTGGAAGTGCGGCTCCTATTCTTAATCTTCTGTTGGTTATGTTTATAGGTGTAAGTATTGGTGCGACGATAATGGTTGCTCAATATCTGGGAGCCAAAAACAGAGATGCTCTGTCCTGGACAATAGGAAACTGTTTCACTCTTATCTTTATTGCGTCAGTTTCAATGACTGTGATCGGAGTCATCATAGCAAGACCGATGTTATCGTTACTTAGAACACCTGAGAGCATTATTGACTGGAGTGCAAGTTATCTTAGGATACTGTTTCTCGGTTCGATCGGACTGGGCTTTTATAATATCTTAAGTGGTGTCCTGAGGGGACTTGGAGATTCGGTTTCTGCGCTGGTTTATCTTATCATTTCAAGCGTGATCAACATTGTATTGGATATTCTTTTTGTGGCGAGATTCAACATGGGCGTGTCCGGTGTTGCTCTTGCTACGATAATCGCGCAGGCATTTTCTGCCATATTATGTATCAATCGTCTGAGAAAAATGGGCGATGTATTTGATTTTGGAATAAAGTTTTTTAAATGGCAGGGAAACTATGCGGGACAGATAATAAGACTTGGATTCCCTTCCGGAATCACGCAGGCTATCTTTTCCATGTCTATTGTCCTGGTGCAGTCTCTTACTAATACCTTTGGTGAGCAGCTTATCACTGCAAGTGTGATCATACAGCGTGTGGATGGATTTGCAGTGCTTCCTATTTTCTCTTTCGGATCGGCTCTGACAACTTATGCAGGTCAGAATATCGGTGCGGGAAATAAGGAAAGAGTTGAACAGGGTTCAAGACAGGGCCTTTTGCTGTCGCTGATCTTTTCTGTAGCGATAGTGGCAGTCATCCTTACGTTTGGCAGGAGCCTGATGGGAATATTTACAGATACAGAGGAACTCGTTGATCTTAGCATGCACCTTATGAGGATTCTGGCAGGCGGTTATCTGTTAATGGCTATCATTCAGTCCCTTACCGGTGTAATGCGTGGTGCGGGAGATACAGTGACACCTATGTGGATATCTATCATCGAGACCTTTTTCCTCAGAATGCCGCTGGCCTACATTATGGTATATATGACACGTTCCGCGGCTAATCCACTTGGCGATCGCGACATGATCTATTGGTCACTTCTTATAGCCTGGATCATTGGTGCGATCATGAGTATTGTGCTGTACAGATATGGAAAATGGAGAAAGATAGGACCTGTCAGCCAGCAAATTTCCGATTAATAAACTGTCGGGGCTTGATTTTTGACGATATATTATTATAATTAAAATTGTACACAATTAAATATTGCGAAATGCAATATTGCATTCGAACAAATAATGAGCAGATTAATTAAAAAGAAAAGGAGAATGAAACAATGATCTACGATTACACACTTAAGACCGGAACCGGCGAAGAGCTTAATCTTGCTGATTACAAGGGAAAGGTAGTTATGGTGGTCAACACAGCTACAGGATGTGGCTTTACACCTCAGTATGCACCTATTGAGCAGATGTATACCAAGTACCACGAGAAAGGTCTTGAGATAGTTGATGTTCCCTGTAACCAGTTTGGAGGACAGGCTCCCGGAACAGATGACGAGATCCATGAGTTCTGCACACTTCATTACAACACAACCTTCCCTCAGATGGCAAAGGCTGATGTAAATGGTGAGAACGAGCTTCCTCTTTATACATATCTTAAATCTCAGAAGGGATTTGAGGGATTCCAGGAGCATGAGTTCAAGGCGCTTCTTGAGAAGATGTTTGCTGAAGCAGATCCTGAATGGGATAAGAAGCCTGACATTAAGTGGAACTTCACTAAGTTCATTATTGACCGTGAGGGAAACGTTGTTGCAAGATTTGAGCCTACAGCTGATGTAAAAGATGTTGAGGCTTGCATTACATCTTTGCTTTGATAAAAAAGTAGAATTCTGATAGCTATTTTTAGATGGGTCAAGAGACTTTTATCTCCTGACTCATCTTTGTTTAGATTCTGCCGGATAGCTTATGGAGGTGTCCATGGGAAATCATTTTTTTTCTAAAAAAACAGCCGCGGTGCTGTCATTACTTGCGCTTATAACCGGATGCGGAGCGACGCCGCCTGAGGTTAAAGCATATAAAGAAGTATCTCCTGAAAATACAGAGACTATCTACCTGGCAGGAGGATGTTTCTGGGGCGTGCAGAAATACATAGACCAATTTGACGGAGTTATTACCACAGAAGTTGGCTATGCAAATGGCCCTGACGCAAAGGTTTCCTATAAAGATGTCTGCAATGGCAGCGGCCACGCGGAGACAGTTAAGGTAACCTACGACAAGAGCAGGATTGCACTGTCTGAGCTCCTTGATTATTATTTTATGGTCATTGATCCCCTTTCGGTAAACAAGCAGGGGAATGATGTGGGAATTCAGTACAGGACAGGAATTTATTACGAAGATGAAACTCTTCTTACAGAGATAACCCCTGTTTATGAGGCACAGGAAGAAAAGGCCGGTCAAAGTCTCGCAGTAGAGCTTGAACCCCTTAGGAATTTCTACACAGCAGAAGAATATCATCAGAAGTATCTTGATAAAAATCCCGGTGGCTACTGCCACATCCCTTCCAAGATGTTTAAACTTGAAGAGGAGAGGTAAAAAGAGTCCGCCAAAGAGCTCAGAGACAGGATTGGAAAGCTTGCATATGATGTCACTCAAAATGCAGCAACAGAGAGAGCTTTTACAGGGGAATATGATGACTTTTTTGAGAAGGGAATATATGTGGATATAGTCAGTGGCAATCCGCTGTTTTCCTCAAGAGATAAGTACGATTCCGGCTGTGGCTGGCCTGCCTTTACAAAACCGATAGAGGAAGATGTCGTGACTGAAAAAGTGGACAAATCTCTTGGTATGACAAGGACTGAGGTGCGAAGCAGCGAGGCTGACTCACATCTTGGACATGTGTTCAACGACGGACCTATTATGGCCGGCGGACTTAGATACTGTATCAATTCTGCAGCACTGAAGTTCATCCCCTATGATCAGATGGACTTAGAGGGCTACGGCGACTATAAGAAATATGTTGAATAAAGGTTTCTAATATGAATATTTCGTTTTTTACAGTTTTTTTGCAGGGTATATTGAGTTTTTTCTCACCATGTGTGTTACCGCTTTTACCTGTGTACATGGGGTACCTTTCCGGTGGGACGTTAAAAGAAGATAGTGATGGCACAAAACACTATGACAGAGCCAAGGTCATGGTCAATACCTTGTTTTTTGTGATTGGCATTAGCTTTGCCTTTTTCCTTCTGGGAATGGGGCTCAGTGTCCTTGGAAGATTTTTTAGTGGGAATCAGATTCTCTTTGTGAGAATCGGCGGTATCATTATAATCTTGTTCGGCCTTTATCAGCTGGGAGTATTTGGCAGCAGCAGGCTGCTGAGCCGTGAAGTGCGACTTCCTTTAGATTTGGGCAAGCTCACAATGTCTCCCCTGACAGCTCTTTTTATGGGCTTTGTTATAAGCTTTGCCTGGAGTCCCTGCATTGGACCGGTGCTTTCATCAGTGCTTATCATGGCAGCTTCAGCGGATTCAGCATCCATGGGCTTTTTGCTGATTGGAATATATACCTTAGGCTACGTGATTCCATTTTTGCTGGTGGGACTTTTTACCACGACACTTTTGGAGTTCTTTGGAAAGCACAGGAGCGTTGTGAAGTATACAGTTAAGATCGGTGCTGTGCTCATGGTACTTATGGGAATCCTTATGTTTACAGGGAAACTCAACAGTATCTCCAGCTATCTCTCACAGTTTACTGTTGCAAGCGCACAGGATAATACGACAGATAATACTGCAGATAATGTTACAGGAAATGTTGCAGATAACGCTATAGACACTGTTACAGCTAATGCGACAGATAATGATAATGAGGTCGGCACACCTGAAACCGAAAATGCGGATTCTGCTCAGGAACAGAATCTTATTGCGGCGCCTGATTTTACGCTGGTTGACCAGTACGGTGAAACTCATACTCTGTCAGACTACAAAGGAAAGATTGTCTTTTTAAATTTCTGGGCTACCTGGTGCCCGCCTTGCAGAGCCGAGATGCCTTACATACAGGAGCTTTATGAAAAATACTCTCAGCCGGACTCTGATGTGGCAATATTAGGTGTTGCATTTCCAAATATGGGAAAAGAGACCAGCATAGACGGAATCAGTAAATTCCTGGAAGAAAACGGCTACACTTATCCTGTTGTTATGGATGAGGGCGCAACACTGCAGCTTCCTTATTACATCACAGCATATCCGACTACATTTATAATAAATCCGGAAGGCTATGTCCTTGGCTACATCCCCGGTAGCATGACAAAAGAAATAATGGAAGATGTGATAGATCAGGCAAGAAAATGAAAATATCTTTTCATAAGAGAGAAAATCAGGTAGGATTATGAGATATAGATTTTTTTGGCAGACTATATTGCTTTTTATGGGCAATGTAGTCTGCCAAATTTATTAAATGACAATAGTGTCAAAATAATCAATTATTCACGCGTCATCCCTTGCGCTGTGGAGCATAGGTGCGAGCATCTCTACAAGACCGTCTGTCTGTGTCGGGAATGCCCAGATCGTACCCATGATCATTTCCATAGTCATTCTGCCATTGATGATCATTGTAATGATGTTGATCATTTCGCCGGCCTGGTCACCGTAGAGCTCGGCTCCGACAAGGTATTTATTCTTGTCGAGAATAACGGTAGCTTCGGCGTCAGTCTCATTTCTATATTCAAAGGCAAGAAGTTTTCCGTATTCCACCTTGGCAACGGTATATTTATCAGGTTCCTTCAGGGCCTGATTTACTGTAACACCGGCAGCAGCAATTCTTGGAAGCGTAAATACTACATTTGGAACAGCCGGGTACTGGATAGGCTGTGGTGCGCCAAGAATAGCGAGAGCGATGTAATTTGACTCGAAGGTTGCAGTAGGAGTGAGCCTTGGAATCATCTTATCAACCACGTCACCGCTGGCATATACGTTAGGTGCTGTGGTGCGCATATGGTCGTCAACCTTGATGCCTCTTGGGCTGTACTCGATTCCGGCATTCTCAAGGCCAAGTCCTTCGACATTAGCTCTTCTTCCTGTAGCAGCAAGGATGTAGTCCGTTGTAACTGTCAGGCCGGAAGCGGTCTTGGCGATATATTTCTCACCGTCTTTTTCTACAGAAGCTAAAGACTCACCAAAGTGGAAATCAACACCTGCAGCCTTAAGCTTATCCACAACTCTTGCAGAATATTCCTCGCTATATGCTAAAAGAGCTCTGTCCGCAAATTCAATTACGGTTGCTTTAACGCCGAACTGTGTAAGGAGCGAAGCAAACTCCATCGAAATAATACCTGCTCCAATGAAAGTAATATGCTCAGGCAGCTGTGGAAGATCCAATATCTCGCGGCTTGTATGCATATACTCTTTTCCCGGAATATCAAGCTTGAAGTCATTCTGGCCTGTGCAGACAACGATATTTTCTGCAGTAACAGTCTTGTCTCCAACTTTTACCGTATGCTGATCAACAAACTCAGCACTTCCTCTGATGATGGTAAAACCGGCATTTGTGAGCAGGCCTGTCATGGCATTTGCAAGAGGATCGATTACCATGTGCTTATATCCCATAAATTTGGGCCAGTCCATCTTAACATCGGCACTGAGTCCAAGATCCTTGTATCTTTCAAGAGCGGAGACCAGCTCAGCCGGTCCATCCAGGAGAGCCTTGGCATCGCATCCATAGTTGGTACATGTTCCGCCTGTCAAATCCCTTTCTGCAAAAGCAATCTTTTTCCCGGCTCCTGCAAGAATAAGAGCGCCATGCCATGCAGCATGACCGGTACCGATATATAGAACATCATAATCAAAATTAGCCATATTTTTACCATCCTTTCATCTGTGCTGTAGTGACTAAACATGCTAATTAGATTGAGCACAATTAAAGTACAATATATACCTTTAATAGTCAACAAATAAATGATAAAAAAATGATAAAAAAAGTGAGTGGGGGTGAGTCATTGGGGACGTTTCAGATTGACTCACCCACTCACTCAAAACGCCCCACTAAACAGTGAATAAATTATCCCCTCAAGCCGTTCACAAGTGATGGCATTTCTGTTCTTTACATAATGCTTGGCAATAGTAGTAAGTCCCGAAGCAATGAAATCCAGGGCAAGATCCCGGGGAATCTCACCGGCGTCATCATTGCTGACCTCTGAATCAGTGTAATGCTTAAAACCGCAAAAAAGAGTCTCCTGCAGGAGATAGGTTATGTTATTCTTTTCAAGAAGCTCGATGAAATCGCCCTTTTGAACAATAAAGGATGAAAATCCTTTACTGAGCTCAGAAAGAGTTGGTGTTCCGCAGCAATTACACTCTTTTTCCGGGTTAAAAGCGTATTCCTTGGACAAAATGAAGGCGACAATATTCTCTTTTGACGAGAACAGAGAATAGAAAGTCTGCCTGGAAACACCGGATTTCTTGCATATTTCACTGGCGGTAATTTTGGAGTATTCTTTTTCTTTTAATAAATCATAGAAGCCCTCTGCGATGGTGTTCTGTGAACAAAGAGCTGTTTTATTGCATCCCTGGTACATAATCTTTTCCTCTGAGAGTTACATTGTTTGAGTGAGTCATTGGGGGCGTTTCGTGAGTCACGAAAAACTTAACGTTGACACTTGTCAATGTTAGTGCTATTATCATGTAAATATCTTAGACAAGTGTAAATGTTTTGTAAAGCGTTCAATGATGATCTGCTTTATTTTTTTACCAAAGGATTAGCACTCATCTCATAAGAGTGCTAACAAAAGGAGGTTAATTATGATAGTAGTTCCTGTATACAATAAACAGCTTATTTCAGAGGGAAACCTTTATTTTCAGACTGATGAGTTCAAGAACCTTGGCGGAAGAGCGGTTCAGGGTGAGAAGGTAGTTCTTTTGCAGAATAAGAGCTTTCAGAAGAGAAACGAGATGACGGAGGATAATTTTTATCCTATCGGCGCATCGGGAATTCTGAGTACCATCAGTCCGGACGGATACATTGTTGTCAAGGTAAATAACCGTGTGAATATCGATGAGATTGCCATTGATCAGAGGCACAACATTGAGCTTAGCATTTCAAGAAGGCCGGATACGGAGCCTGCCAACCCGGAAAAAGAGATGGAGGTATTGCGAAGACTCAAGGAAGAAGTCAAGGAATTGTCTTCAAGATTCCAGTATGTGGGCTTTTTCAATATGATGATAGACAACATGAATACTGTAGGTGAGCTGACTGCGGCGGTTTCATATTGGATGAAGAACAGTAATGACGACAAGTACAGGATTCTAGCGGAAGACAGCGCTGCCACCCGTCTTGAGCTCATGGAAAAAGCTGTTGTTGAGTTCGTGGAAGTGGCCAAGGTCACCACAGATGCGGCCACAGCGCAGGAGCAGGAATATAAGGACATGTACCGTGAGTCCGCCATCAAGAAACAGATGGAATATCTGCAGAAAGAGCTGGATGAGATGCATCCCGAGAATCAGACAGATGTTCAGAAGTTCGAGGAAAAGATAAATGAAGCCGGTATGAATGAAGATGCAGAGAAAGAAGCCAGAAAGGTTCTGGACAGGCTTAAGCAGGAGGGCAAGAACAGCCCTGAAACCGGCATGCTGTATGACTATCTTGATTTTGTGACAGGTCTTTCCTGGAAGAAGCAGGAGGCTGAGTTCATAGACCTCTCGGAAGCTGAGAGAATTCTGGATGAGGATCATTACGGTCTTGATAAGGTAAAAAAGCGTATTGTTCAGCAGATAGCTGTTATGAATCTTAAAAAACAGCAGTCAGGCTCAATCCTTTTGTTTGTGGGCGCTCCCGGAACAGGCAAGACCAGTATCGGCAAGAGCATTTCAAAGAGCCTTGGAAGAGAGTACGTTCGTGTAAGCCTTGGAGGAATCAGGGACGAGGCTGATATCAGAGGACACCGCCGCACATATATCGGTGCCATGCCCGGAAGAATCATGGATGCCATAAACAAGAGCGGAGTAAGCAATCCTGTTATGGTACTTGATGAGATCGACAAGCTTTCCCAGTCCTATAACGGAGATCCCGCAAGCGCGCTTTTGGAGGTACTTGATCCGGAGCAGAACAACACTTTTACCGATCATTACATGAATGTGCCCTACGACCTTTCAGACGTAATGTTCATCTGCACCGCCAACAGCGTGGATACAATCCCTGAGCCGCTTTTAAACAGAATGGAAGTCATCAACTTCACAGGCTACACTCCTGATGAGAAGCTCAAGATCGCGAGAAAGCATCTTTTGCCAAAATCCATGGCATCTATGGGCATATCATCAGATAAACTTGAGGTGTCTGATGAAGTGCTTGAGACCATAATTGAGGAATATACGAGAGAAGCCGGCGTCAGAGGACTCAGGAAAAGAATTGATTCCCTCTGCAGAGGCGCTGCCGTACTCATATCAAAGGGCGGTCAGGACAAGCTCTCCATAACAAAGGATCAGCTAAGAACAGACCTTGACATGAGACCGGTTCGAAGAGAAAACGTTCCTGATAAGCAGAAAGCAGGCGTTGTGACAGGAATGGCCTGGACAAGCGTCGGCGGAGAAATCCTTTACATCGAGACACTGTTTACCAGAGGCAAAGGAAATATCATAATCACCGGTAAGCTGGGAGATGTGATGAAGGAGTCAGCGCAGATTGCTGTGAGCCTTGTGAAATCTCTTTTCCCGGAAAAAGCCAAAATGTTCGAGGAAAATGACCTTCACATCCATGTTCCGGACGGGGCAGTGCCCAAGGATGGCCCATCTGCCGGAATAACCATGACTACAGCAATAGCATCACTTCTTACAGGCAATGATGTTGACCCAAGGATCGCTATGACCGGTGAGGTGTCCCTGCGAGGCCTTGTAATGCCTATCGGCGGCCTTCCTGAGAAGCTCATGGCAGCCCTTAGAAGCGGTGTTAAGACAGCTTTTATTCCTTATGAGAATGAGCAGGATCTGGTAGACGTTGCGGATGAGGTAAAAGAGAACCTTCAGATAATCCCCGTTAAAACCGTTGAGGAAGTATTGAAAAGAACCGGTGTCATCGAATAAAAAGGTTATTTTGGAGAGATAATTTGAGCTTATCGCACTTACACTTCTTTTTTCAATCGGAACCGTAGGAGTTCCAGGAACAGCTACAATCACAGCAACAGCTCTTTTCGCAGCAGCAGGACTTCCGGTTGAGCTGATAGTTCTTTTCTCACCTATCTCATCAATCGTAGATATGGCAAGAACTGCAACAAATGTAGTTGGTGCAGCAACAGCAACTGTGCTTACAGCTGAGACAGAAGGACTTCTTGATCATGAAGTATATAATGGAAAGGTTGCAGAAAAAGTGTCTGAATCAAAAGAAGCATCTGCGGCTTGAAAATGAAATAGATGAATGAGGGACGCTGGGCAGTCATAATTCTTATATAGGATTATGACTCCTTGGTTTGTGTATATAGAACGTAAATTGGAGATAAGAATGAAATTAAACAAAGACGATTTAAATGAAGAGCTTTTAAATAAGCTGAAAAAATTAGAAACATACATAGAGAGCCTTGGATCACTTCTACTATAATGACCAGAAAGCTACTGATGACAAGGTCAGGTTCAATGCCATGCTTGACCGCCTTGAAAACAACCTGGTAAACGGCACTCCTGATCCGGAAGATGCAAAGCTGTATCAGAAGTACTTTACAATACATGAGACACCAGTCAGAGGAAAGGTTTATTCCTTCAACGAGGATGCTATTCGCAAGGCAGAGCGTAACTATGGTTACTTCGCGCTCATGACTAATGGCATAAAGGATCCTGTTGAAGCACTGCGTATATACAGGCTCAAAGATCTTATTGAGAAGTCCTTTGGCAACCTTAAAGAGCGTCTCTCTATGCGCAGGATGTCTGTCGCATCCGAGGAAAACTTTGAAGGTAAGCTCTTCGTACAGTTCATAGCACTGCAGCTGATGTCTTATATCAAAAAACAGATGGATGAAAACGGCCTGTTCAGCGACTACACCATGCAGTCACTGCTTGATGAGCTGGATGTTATTGAATACTATCAGCATCCTGGCAAGGCCCATCATCTGTCAGAGATAATTAATAAACAACGTAAGCTCTATGAGCTTATGAATGTACCTGTCCCAACATAATCCTTGGTATAAAATGACGGGACTTTAGGTTCTAATCTGGCTACGGCTATCCGAACCGTGGTAGTGGTCGGAATAGCTTGGATTATGGTTTTATAACTCATGCACAGAACGGTTTATCAACGATCGGTAAAAGAAGCTGGATATTTCTTATTCTTTCAGGTTTAGCTACGGGTGCTTCG
>JAEEGJ010015091.1_pt1 | contig 18124 bp, 17 predicted proteins | sample 8958761 | NCBI WGS metagenome assembly JAEEGJ01 (sample SAMN16246546, study PRJNA631951) | gut metagenome | biome: gut microbiome; feature: rumen; material: RS-attached | host: Bos | place: Iran: Karaj | collected 2018-10
CCTCCTGCAATATCCAATGAATGCCACGTGCCAAGTCCTCAGCATCACGATAGGCAGCTACATAGCCGTTCTTCTGGTGGTCAATCTCTTCTGGAATGCCTCCCACCTTGAAGCCTACACAGGGAACACCGCAGGCCATGGCCTCCATAATGGTGTTGGGAAGGTTCTCGCTGAGCGACGGCAACACAAAAATGTCAGCGGCGTTATAGACATCAACGATGTGGCGCTCGTCGCTGACATAGCCTAATGGATGCGCCTCGAAGGGCATCTGACTGACAACCTCTTCGGCATGGCCGCCAAGGATGACTACCTCTACGCACCCCTTCATATCAGGATGACTGTTCGACAACAAGTTACAGGCCTCCACCAAGTAGTCCATGCCCTTGTTGCGGTTAGTGGCACGCTGCGACACAAAGAGAATCAGCTGGCGGTCTTGGGGCAGGCCCAAACGGGTGCGCGCGGCACGTTTGTCCTCTACCCTGTAAACAGAGAGGTTGATAGGATTGGGTATGCAGGTTATCTTCTGCCCCCTGAGCAGTCCGCTCTGCTTGGCCTCAGACTCTAACCAACGGCTACATGCCACAAAAACAGCACTCTCACTGTGAAGCACAATCTGCTTGCGTCGCCACAAACGGGCAGACAAATCACTCTGACTACCACCGCCCGGCAGATACTTACAGTGGTGACAGGCTGTCTTAAACTGGTGGCAGCCTAAAGTTAGATGACAGATGGCCGTGGCCGGCCAGATGTCATGCATCGTCCACACCACAGGCTTGCCCGTACGCAGAATCTTACGGATGCCGCCAAGCGAGAGCATACCCTGATTTACCCAATGCAAATGGATGACGTCGGCCTCCTGAAACTCGGGCAGCTTCGTGATGTCCGTTCCCGCATTGGCAATATCTATTTCAAACAAATGGCCACGACGGAAATGCAGATGAAGCCAGATGACGAACCGCTCCCACAAGAAACACCACTGCTGATGCCACTTGTCACGCAGTCCAACGACCGTAAGACTGTCCGTCTGTTTGTCGCGCACCAGCATCTTGGCTTTTACACCATAATTGTTCAGGGCTTCCATCAGACGATGCGCAGCAACTGCTGCCCCACCCGTCCGCTCGCTCGTATTGACAATCAGAACCCTCATGAATTCTCCTGCGCCTTGCGCTTTGCCTCCTTCTCAGCTTCCTTGGCGCGCTGCTTGGCTTCCTTCTCGCGGCGCTTCTGCTCCTTGGCAGCCTCCTTTTCGCGACGCTTCTGCTCCTTGGCCAGTTCCTTCTCGCGCTTTTTCTGCTCCTTGGCCAAACGCTTCAGCTCGCGCTCGTTTTCCTTGGCGGCATCTTTTTCTGATGCTGCCTCCTCCTTGGCCTTCAGCGACTCCTCTAACTTCTCGCGGAGCATCTCCTTGTCGAAGGTGAAGACATGGCCGAACATTCCCACCGACAGCAGCTGGTCCTTACCCTTCAGGTGAACCGATATCGTGTTCAGCAGCACATAATTATGTACCTCTAACTTCGAGTTCAGAGCAAGCTCGATGGTCTTCACGGCAACACTTTTGCCGAGATTAGTCAGCACATTATCGCCGAAACGGCTCTCGGCCTCTTCTGCCACATATTCGTCAACAGCCTTCATCATGGCCTCCTTGTGGGCCTGCTTGTCGGGCACAGTCAATGCCATTAATACTGCTACGAGCAGAAGGATCACAACAATCAGTAACTTCTTCATATTATTTACATCTTTAATAGTTATTCTGCCGCAAAGGTACAAAAAAGAAGTGAAAGGAAAGCAGCGCAAAGCGAATTATTTGCTGTTCGCGCGCACAAATGGTTGATTTACGTCAAGAACAGCGCATTTTTCTACATTTTCAGCGCCAAAAGTATTGCGTAATCCGAAAAATCGCCGTACCTTTGCATCGTCAAAAGAAAATAGTTAATAGATTGTTTTAGGTTAGTAGTAATATTTATAGTTTTAGGTTTTTAGTTATTGGTAAAAGAAAGTTTTCAACTGCGGATAACAGGTGGCCGTCGTGAGACATCCATTTAAACTTTCAAATTTTTAGCCCATTGTGGCTGAAAATTTCTTTTAGAGAAAAGGATTTTTAGTTAAACATAGGCTTGTTCCGCTGCAGCTCGTGAGAGTTGCAGCGGACTTTTTTGCTATACGCCTTTCTTGTACTCTCCGGGTGTCATTCCCGTCAGCCGTTTAAAGTATTTGGAGAAGAACGATGGGTTGGGGAAATCAAGATCCTCCGAAATTTGCATGACAGACTTGTCTGAGTGGCGTAGAAGCACTTTAGCCTGCGTAATGAGGGCACGGTCTATCCAGTCTTTGGCGGTAGTACCGCTGGTCTGGCGGATGACGGTGCCGAGATACCGTTCGGTAAGACAAAGGCGGTTGGCATAGTAACCAATCTGGTGCTGCTGGCGGCAGTGCTGGTTGACAAGCTGGATGAAGCGGTCGAAGATGGTCTGCTCACGCGAACGGGTGGCAGCCTGAATGTCGGTCTGTTGGCGGAAGAGATGGTCGTAGTGGTGCATCAGCGCTGCCACGAGGGCGGTGACGACGGGACGGTCATAGCTTTCACCATGCACGACATGCCAGATGGTGTCGAGAATGTGACGTGCTGTGCTGATGTCGCCCTCGCTGACGGAAAGCTGAAAGTCGCGCACCTGACCGTTGAAGGCCGGCGGCATCTGTCCCTGTGCGAAGGGCATGGGGAAATCGGCGAAGAGAGCCATGCCATAGATACGGAGGTCGTCGGAAAGGCGGATGGGGTTGATGATGGTGCCTGGCCCGATATAGACCAAAGTGCCGGCAGTGACGTGGCGGTCTTGCAGGTTAAAGTTGATGCGGGCCTCGCCACTCAAGATGATGCCGAAGCGGTGGTCGTTGATGGTAAACGGCGGCTTCTGGCGCATCAGCAGACTGAACACGGTGTGGTCGCCGTGAACCATGCCGACTTCGCCGTTAAAGACTATATTCTCGCTTATCAGCGCAAGATGAGGCGTGAGGATGTCTCGCATACGCGACAGGTCCATCAGTTGTGGCTGTTTGTTCATATTCCGTCCTTTTTGTTTGCAAAGATAATCTTTTTCCCCGAAACAACAATCTCTTTTTGCACAAATCGAACAAAAAGAACATCTTTCCGCGCTGAAGGATAACAATTCTTTGGGAAAAACGCCGTACCTTTGCAGCAGTATTAGAAACAGACCAAATGAAGAAATACTTTTTATGCTTGATGATGCTGCCGATGGTGGCGACAGCGCAAACGCTGGAGGAATGCCAGCAAGCAGCAGAGCGGAACTATCCGCTAATAAGGCAGTACAGACTGACAGAGCAGACGACGGAACTGACGGTGGAGAACATCCAGAAGGGGTGGCTGCCGCAGATCTCAGCATCGGCACAGGCAACCTATCAGAGTGACGTGGCCAGCTTCCCAGACCAAATTCAGGGCCTTTACCAGCAGATGGGCATCGACATGAAAGGGCTGAAGAAAGACCAATACCGAGTAGGCATCGACGTGAGCCAGACCATCTTTGACGGGGGAGCCATCAGGCAGTCCAAGGCGATTGCACGTGAGCAAGGCAGGGTACAGGCGGCACAGACAGAGGCAAACCTCTATCATGTACGCAAGCGCGTGAACGAGATGTACTTCGCACTGCTGCTGCTCGACAATCAGATACAGCTGAACCGCGACCTGCAGGAACTGTTGGCTGGCAATGAACGGAAACTGGCCTCGATGGTGAAGGGCGGCACAGCTGCCGAGAGCGACCTTCAGAACGTCAAGGCAGAACGGCTGAACGTCGTCCAGCAGGCCACCAACCTCGTGTCGCAAAAACAGATGCTGCAGAGGATGCTGTCGACATTCTGCGGCATCGAGATAAAGGCGGTTCAGAAGCCAGACAATTACACAGCGGAACCGACCCTATTGTGTAATCGGCCGGAACTGAGGGCGATTGATGCACAGATAGGTCTCTTCAACGCTCAGGAGAAGGCGCTCGATGCGGCACTGATGCCGCGGTTAGGCGTGTTTGCGCAGGGCTATTACGGCTATCCGGGACTGAACATGTTCGAGGACATGATGCGGCACGACTGGAGCCTGAACGGCATCATCGGGGCCCGACTGACGTGGAACATCGGGGCTCTCTACACCCGCAAGAACGATAAGGCTAAGTTACAGCTGCAGCGCGACGTGGCAGAGTCGAACCGCGAGGTATTCCTCTTTAACAATAACCTCGAACAGATTCAGCAGAATGAGAACATCGCGCGCTACAGGAAACTGATGGCCGACGACGAAGAGATTATCTCGCTGCGCTCGAAAGTTCGCAAGGCTGCCGAGTCAAAACTCTCGCACGGCATCATCGACGTTAACGACCTGGTGCACGAAATCAACCAAGAAAATGCAGCCCGCGTGCAGCAGTCGATGCACGAGATTGAGATGCTCAAGGAAATATACGACAACAAATACACGACAAACAATTAAGGTTATGCGAAAGATATATGTATTGGCAGGCGCGGCGCTGATGATGGCAGCCTGCGTAAACAGCGAGAAGGAGTATGACGCCACGGGCACGTTCGAGGCTACTGAGACTACGGTATTTGCCGAACAGAGCGGCGCCCTGCTGACATTCAGCGTCAACGAGGGCGACAACGTTGAGGCTCATGCGGAAGTAGGACTTATCGACTCCACGCAGATTTGGCTGAAGATTCAGCAACTCAATGCCACCAAGGAGGTATATCAGAGTCAGAAGCCGGATATGGCGCGCCAGATTGCCGCCACGCGCCAGCAGTTGGACAAGGCAAAACAGGAGCAACAGCGATATCAAGAACTCGTTGCCGACGGAGCCGCTCCCTCGAAAATGCTCGATGACGCCATCAGTCAGGTAAAAGTGCTGCAAAAGCAACTGGATGCTCAGATTTCATCGCTCAGCACGAGCACCCGTGCGCTGGACAAGCAGACGGCCGCTGCCGATATTCAGGTGAGTCAGCTGCGCGACCAGTTGCGCAAATGCCACATCGTGACGCCCGCCAAAGGAACCGTGCTCGAGAAATACGTGGAGCGCGGCGAGTTTGTGAGCACAGGCAAACCTCTGCTTAAGATTGGGGACACAGAGAATATGTACCTGCGTGCCTACGTCACCTCGTCACAACTGCAGATCATCAAGCTTGGCCAGCAGGTGAAGGTGTTTGCCGACTACGGCGACGGTCAGAAGAAGGAGTACCAGGGCACCGTCACATGGATTTCCTCGCGGTCGGAGTTCACGCCCAAGACCATTCTCACCGACGACGAGCGTGCCGACCTGGTGTATGCCATCAAGGTGGCAGTCAGAAACGACGGATACGTCAAGATTGGAATGTACGGCGAAGTAAAGCTATGAACGCCATTGAAGTAGAAAACGTCAGCAAGTCGTATGGTGCTGTCAAGGCACTCGACGACGTGTCGTTCACCGTCGGCAAAGGCGAGGTCTTCGGTCTCATCGGTCCTGACGGCGCTGGCAAGACGTCGATGTTCCGCATCCTCTGTTCGCTGCTGCTGCCTGACAGTGGCACGGCGACGATTGACGGCTTCGACGTGGTCAGGCAGATGCGCGAAGTGCGCTGCCGGGTGGGCTATATGCCTGGCAAGTTCTCGCTCTATCAGGACCTGACCATCGAGGAAAACCTGACCTTCTTCGCCACGCTCTTTGGCACCACCCTCGAGGAGGGCTACGACTCCATCAAGGCCATCTACTCACAGATAGAACGGTTTAAGAACCGGCGGGCCGGTGCACTCTCGGGCGGCATGAAGCAGAAGCTGGCGCTGAGTTGTGCGCTGGTTCATCAGCCCAGCGTGCTCTTCCTCGACGAGCCGACGACGGGCGTTGACCCCGTCAGCCGTAAGGAACTGTGGGAAATGCTGCTGATGCTGAAGGAGCGGGGCATCACCATCGTGGCCTCTACGCCTTATCTCGACGAGGTGCGCTGCTGCCAGCGCGTGGCGTTTCTCGACCAAGGGAAGGTCAGGGGCATTGACACGCCGGAGGCTATCCTTGAGCGTTTTCAGGATGTCTTCAATCCACCGGGCATAGAGGCGGTTGCTGTGATACAGCAACAGACAGAACCGGTCATTGAGGTGGAACACTTGGTGAAGGCTTTTGGCGACTTCCGTGCTGTCGACGACATCTCGTTTACGGTGAAGAAGGGCGAGATTTTCGGCTTCCTTGGAGCCAACGGTGCTGGCAAGACCACGGCCATGCACATGCTGACGGGCCTGAACCAGCCGACAAGCGGTACTGGCCGCGTCTGCGGCTACGACATCCGTACGGAGTACGAACAGATCAAGCGCCACATCGGCTATATGAGTCAGCGATTCTCGCTCTACGAAGACCTGACCGTCGCCGAGAACATCCGCCTCTTTGCCGGCATCTACGGCATGAAGAAGGAAGATATAAAGAGGAAGACGGATGAAGTGCTGCGCCAGTTGAAGTTCGAGGAGCACAAGGACGACCTGGTGGGCTCCCTACCCCTTGGCTGGAAGCAGAAGCTGGCCTTCTCGGTATCTATCTTCCACGAGCCCGGCGTGGTGTTCCTCGACGAGCCCACGGGCGGCGTCGACCCCGCCACGCGCCGCCAGTTCTGGGAGCTGATCTACGACGCCGCCCGTCGCGGCATCACCGTCTTCGTGACCACCCACTACATGGACGAGGCCGAATACTGCGACCGCATCTCGATTATGGTCGACGGCAAAATCAAGGCGATGGGCACGCCCGGCGAACTTAAAAAGGAATATCACCAGCCCGATATGGACCACGTGTTCACGTATCTTGCAAGGCAAGCCACCCGTTCAAGCGATTAAGTATATGAAACAGTTTCTGTCATTCGTCATCAAGGAGGCCAAGCACATCCTGCGCGACAAGCGTACGATGCTGATACTCTTTGGCATGCCCGTGGTGCTGATGTTCCTCTTCGGCTTCGCCATCACGACTGACGTGAAGAACGTGCGGACGGTGGTGGTGACCTCGCAGATGGACTATCAGACGCAGCAAGCCGTAGAGCGGCTGGCGCAGTCGGAATACTTCACAATCACGCAAACCGTCAGTACGCCACAAGAGGCCGAGCGGCTCATACGCGGTCAGAAGGCGGATCTGGCACTGGTGTTCGGAAATAATCATAGCCTGCAGTTTACCGTGGATGGCAGCGACCCGAACATGGCGCAGCAATGGACTGCCTACGCGCAGCAGGTCATTGCCAACCCCAGCGCATCGCCGGTCAACCAGAAACTCCTCTACAACCCCCAGATGCGCTCCGCCTACAACTTCGTGCCTGCCATCATGGGTATGCTGCTGATACTCATCTGCGCCATGATGACGTCGATAAGCATTGTACGTGAGAAGGAACGCGGCACGATGGAGGTGCTGCTGGTGTCGCCCGTGCGGCCCCTGATGGTCATCATCGCCAAGGCCGTGCCATACCTGGTGCTGGCCTTCGCCATCCTCATCACCATCCTGCTCATGGCGCGCTTCGTCCTGGGTGTGCCGCTACAAGGGTCGCTGTTCTGGATTCTGGCCGTCAGTACCTTATATATACTGTTGGCACTCTCATTAGGCCTGCTCATCTCCAATGTAGCACAGACGCAGCTGGTGGCCCTGCTGCTTTCGGCCATGGTGCTGCTCATGCCCGTGGTAATGCTGTCAGGCATGCTGTTCCCTGTGGAGTCGATGCCCACCATCCTGCAGTGGATATCGGCCATCGTGCCGCCACGCTACTACATCCAGGCCATGCGCAAGCTGATGATCATGGGTGTGGGCATCGGCGATGTGGCTCATGAGGTAGCGGTATTGGCAGGCATGACCGCCGCGCTGCTCGCCATCGCACTGAAGAAGTTTAATGTAAGACTGAAATAGATGATGACACTCAGATATCTGATACAAAAGGAGTTCCTGCAGATACGCCGCAACGCGTTCCTGCCGCGGCTCATCGTGCTGTTCCCCATCATGATTATGTGTGTCATGCCGTGGGTGATGCAGATGGAGGTGAAGAACATCGTAGTAGATGTGGTCGACATAGACCGTACCGTAGAGTCGCAACGGCTTGTACAGCAGGTGGCCGCCAGCAACTACTTCATCTTTGGCGGTCAGAAAGCCACCTACGCCGAGGCGATGAAGGACATCGAAAAGGGGCGTGCCGACGTCATCCTCGAGATTCGCGATGGCAAGTACCTCATCGCCGCCAATGCCGTGAACGGCACCAAGGGGGCTATGGGCTCGGCCTACCTCTCGCAAATCATCACCGCCCCCGCCCAGTATGCTGCTATACCATCGCAGCCCTCCGTGCTCACGCTCTATAACAAAGGCCAGAACTACAAGCTCTACATGATTCCCGCCCTTTTCGCCATCGTGATGATGCTGATGACCGGCTTCCTGCCTACGCTGAACATCGTGGGCGAGAAAGAGGCCGGCACCATCGAGCAAATCAACGTCACGCCCGTATCCAAGTGGGCGTTTATCCTGGCCAAGCTCATTCCCTACTGGCTCATCGCGCTGTTTGTCATCACCGTCTGCCTGCTTTTGGCCTGGCTCGTCTATGGCCTCACCCCCGCCGGTCCCGTGTGGCTCGTCTACGTGCTCGCCATGCTGCTGGCACTGTTCTTCTCGTCGTTCGGCCTCATCATCTCAAACTACAGCGACACCATGCAACAGGCCATGTTCGTCATGTGGTTCTTCGTGGTCAGCCTCATGCTGCTCTCAGGACTTTTCACCCCCACACGCTCCATGCCACAGTGGGCTTACCTGACCACCTACATCAACCCCATGCACTACTTCATCGATGCCATCCGCACAGTCTTCATCCGGGGCGGTACGTTCCAGCACATCGCCCACCAGGTATTCGCCCTGCTCGCCATCGGCCTTTTCATGGCCGTCTGGGCTGTCCAGAGCTACAAGAAAAACAGTTAGGAAAAAAATCAGAATGGCTGAATGGTGATGCCAAACACCATCTGGGCGGTCTGCAGATAGGGATTGACATTCAGCTCAGCGAAGACGGGCATCTTCGAGAACCCGATGTCGAGCGTCTTCGTGGCGCGCAGTGCAGCCTCCACGCAGGCGAAGCCCTCGGCGTAATAGTAGTTGTAGTCATACTTACCCGTATAGTAGCCGTTCTCCACCTTCGGTATGCGCTCGCCGGCACTCTCGAAGGGAGTGAAGCCGCCACGCAGCTGCCAGTCGACACCGCCCAGGCTGAAGGGTACGCCTAACTCAATATAGGTACTGTAGGCACGGTCGCCGTTCCACTTACGGTCCCTGCCCCAGAAGACCGTATAGGCCTGCAGACTGAAATACTTACAGGTATAGCCGATGTTGCCCTCCAACTGGTGGGCACCCTCCTTCTCGACGTGCAGGTAACGGTTGTTCTCGTCGATGCCAGTTTCCCAATAGTCGGTAACGCCAATATTGACGCCCCAGCGCTCGTAGCCGAGGGTAACATCTATTTCCTGCGTGTCGTCGGACGAAAAACCGGTACTGCCAAAGACACCCAACGACAGTCCCTGCCAGCTCGCCGACATACTGGGCTGTATGGAGAATCCGCCACGGTCCTGTCCGCGCCATATATAATGGCTGATGACGTCGGCACCAACAGTTCCTTCTACCCTTTTCTGGGCACTGGCCGTCGTCGGCGCAGTCAACACAATCATGGCTACAAGAGCCTTAAACACGATATTTTTCATCCTTCTTCTGTATGTTTTCTTCATTTTGGCTGCAAAGGTACAAAAAAAAAGAGAAATGAGAAATGAGAAATGAGAAATAATTCGTAACTTTGCATCCAAAACTAAAAGAACACGACATGCAAGAGACAAGACAGAACAAGATAGCCCGCCTGCTGCAGAAAGAGCTGAGCATCATTTTCCAGGAGCAGACACGTGCCATGCACGGCGTAATGGTCAGCGTGACGCGGACTAAAATTTCGCCCGACCTCAGCATCTGCACCGCCTACCTGAGCATCTTCCCCTCGGAGCGGGGCGAGGAGCTGCTGCAGAACATCGAGCTGAACCTGAAGTCAATACGCTATGCCCTGGGACAGCGCGTCCGCAACCAGCTGCGCATCGTCCCCGAGCTGCGCTTCTTCTTAGACGACTCGCTCGACTACATCGACCGCATTGACGAACTGTTGAAAAGACCCACCCCCAACCCCTCCCAGAATGGAGGGGAATAATTACCAACAGCGTATCATGGAGAATCATGGCAGCAAGCATATTACTCCCCTCCATATAGGGAGGGGGCGGTGGTGGGTCTCTTTCTACATAGCCCGACGCTATCTCTTCTCGAAGAAGTCGACACATGCCATCAACGTCATCAGCGGCATCTCCGTGGTGGGTGTCGCCGTGGCCACAATGGCACTGGTGGTGACGCTCAGCGTCTTTAACGGGTTCCACGACCTCGTGGCCTCGTTCCTCACGTCGTTCGACCCGCAGCTGAAGGTGACGCCCGTCAAGGGCAAGAGCGTAGCCGCCGACGCCCCCCGGCTGACGCAGATACGCGAACTGCCACAGGTGGACGTGGCCACCGAGTGTTTAGAGGATCAGGCCCTGGCCCTCTATAACGGCCATCAGGCCATGGTGACGCTGAAGGGCGTCGACGACAACTTCGACCAGCTGACGCATATCGGTGAGATTCTGGTGGGCGACGGACAGTTCGAGCTCCATGCGGCCGACATGCACTACGGCCTGCTCGGCATACGTCTGGCCGAGACGCTGAACACGGGCTACACCTACGACCAGCCACTGAAGATCTTTGCCCCACGCCGTGAGGGCCAGTTCGACATGAGTGCCCCCGAGGAGTCGTTCATCGAAGACGAGCTCTACTCGCCAGGCGTGCTCTTCTGCGTACACCAGGCAAAATACGACAAGAACTTCATCATCACTTCTTTGGGATTCGCGCGCCGCGTTTTCGAGCAGCAGGGCATGGTATCGTCGCTGGAGCTGCGCCTGAAGCCCGGCAGCGACTTCGAATCGGTGAAGTCGGAGATGAAGAAGATTGCCGGCGACGACTTCTACGTGAAGGACCGTTTCGAGCAGCAGGACGAGACGTTCAAGATTATGAAGATTGAAAAGCTGATAGCCTACATCTTCCTGACGTTCATCCTCGTCGTGGCCTGCTTCAACATCATCGGCTCGCTGTCGATGCTGATTATCGACAAGAAGGACGACGTCGTCACCCTGCGCAACCTCGGCGCCTCCGACAAGGTGATTACGCGCATCTTCCTGTTCGAGGGACGCCTCATCTCCGCCCTCGGCGCCGTCATCGGCATCTGCATCGGCCTGTTGCTCTGCTGGCTGCAGCAGACCTACGGGCTGGTGAAGCTCGGCTCCAGCAGCGGTTCGTTCATCATCAACGCCTACCCTGTCAGCGTCCATCCCGAGGACATCCTGCTCATCTTCGTGACGGTCATCGCCGTCGGCTTCCTCGCCGTCTGGTATCCCGTCCGCTACTTCTCACGCCGACTGCTCAGCTAAGGTTCACTCATGCTGCGGCTCATCGTCACTTCTCCAGCACGGTATTCTTAACTTCCACCGGCTCGTGCATGAACAGCTGCGCCTGCTCCTTGAACTTGTCGGGGTTCTCAGTTGTCAGGTAGTGTACGGTGGCGCCCCTTGAGCAACGCTGCTCAATCTGCGAATGACGCTCAAGATAACGCTGCAGGCTGTCGGCCACATACTCCCCCTGCGGCACAACGCGCACGCCATGGGGCAGATACTTCAGAATCTTGGGCATCAGCAGCGGATAGTGGGTGCAGCCCAAAATGAGACAGTCAATCGCGGGGTCGAGGCGCATAATCTCGTCGATGCGTTTCTTCACGAAATAGTCGGCACCGGGCGAGTCGGCCTCGTTGTACTCTACCAGCGGCACCCAGAAAGGACAGGCCACACCCGACACCTGTATGTCAGGCCACAGTTTCTGGATCTCCAGCTTGTAGCTCTCGCTGCGGATAGTGCCCTCGGTGGCGAGCACACCCACGTGACGGCTCTCGGTGAGCCGTCCGATGACCTCAGCCGTCGGGCGGATAATGCCCAGCACGCGGCGCTCAGCGTCCCATAGCGGCAGGTCATGCTCCTGAATGGTGCGCAAGGCCTTGGCCGAGGCAGTGTTACAGCCCAGGATGACGAGGTGGCAACCCATCTCGAAGAGCTTGGCGACAGCCTGCCGCGTAAACTCATAGACCACGTCGAACGAGCGCGGACCATAGGGTGCACGCGCATTGTCGCCCAGATACAGATAATCGTATTCGGGTAGCAGCTGGCGTATACCGTGCAGGATGGTCAGTCCGCCGTAGCCGCTGTCGAAGATGCCAATGGGGCCGGGACTACTTGAAAGCATCTTTCACAAGCTGGTTGATATCGTCGCCCATGGCGGGGTTGATGAAAGGCACAGCACCCGCGTCGGTATTGAGGATGAAGGCGTAGCCGCGCTCATGGCCTATCTTCGACAAGGCGGCCTCTAACCGTTCTCTGAGCGGAGCCATCGCCTTAGCCTCAGCCTCAGCCAGTTCCTGCCGGCCCTGAGCCTTGAAGCTGACATTGTGTTCAAGCAGTTCTTTGAGTTCTGTCTGTCGCTTGCGCAGGATGGTCTCCGGGAAGTCGCGTTGACCCTCCAAAAACTCCTCATACTTCAGGTTGAAGTCCTGCTCCACTCGCTTCAGCTCGGCCTCATACTGCGACCGCATGTTTGCCAGCGTATTCTTCACAAGCGTATAGCCCGGCATGGCAACAAGGACGCTGTCGTAGCTAAGATAGCCAAAACGAAGCTGGAGTGGGGTATCCTGCTGCGCCTGAGCAGTTGTCAGCACGAGACTGGCAAATATCATTAAAACTATTCTTTTCATTTTCTTTTTCCTTTCTTGCGGGCAAAGGTAATCATTTTTTGTGAATTGACCATTTATTTCTCATATTTTTTCTCACATTATTCTTTCTACCGTTGTCACCAACTCTTCACAAGGCTTGCAATTAGATGACAATCAGCGCAGTACGGTGAAAGGTTACTTTCGGGCAAAAAGAGGCGGGTTATGGCTGATTGGCGGCAGGCTTTTGTGTTGCTGACCTAGGTCAGCAACACAAAAGGCGGCTCCAAACGGGGTGAATGGCGGCTCCAAACGGGGTGAATGGCGGCTCCAAACGGGGTGAATGGCGGCTCCAAACGGGGTGAATGGCGGCTCCAAACGTATCGGATAGCGGCTCCAAACGTATCGGAAGGCAGCGGGTTGACGGGACACAAATGCCGTAAAGCAACTATTCACCATAACGCGCTGTCTTACAGCGATATAGATAAAAAGTGAATAGTACGCAATGACCTTGCAGGTCGAGAAAGAACTGTCTATTCACAGAAAAACTTGCATCGCTTGTCAGCGGTGCAGGCCATAAAGGGTTTTAATTAAGATTTTACTTCAGTCCTAACTTCTGCTTCACCTGGGCGGTGACGTCGGTAGAGAGGGTGGTCGAGATGTAGGGAATGCCGGCACCCATCTCCATGATATAGACGTAGCCGCCGGTCTGACCGACGGACTTGATGGCGTCGATAACCTTGGTAGGATTGGAGTATCAAGCTGCGCCTACATTGTCATATTTGAAAAACAGACAAATATCAATAAATCTTCTCACTCTTCTTTAGTTTGAATTGATTATTTACGGTCATTAACAATGCTTTTCTTACATTTTTCCTTTACCGACCTAATACGGTGAAACGGGCTTTTGCCTCATTGTCGCTAATCCTCAATTTTAAATATCCTGATTTATAACAGTCAAAAACGTTAGAAATAATCGTTTCAACAAGATTGCAAATAGCTGAAACCCCAATAACAGTTGAATACTTATCTTCTTTTCTATCAAAATCTCCATTCCAATCTGTTTCTGGTAATTTAACTGCATCTGCTAAATCAGAAAAGGATAAGATAAATATATGCTGTTCTTTTTTAGGTTTACCAGTACTCTTTCTTGATTCAGTAGCTAAACCAAAATTATGCGCCAACGTGTTTCTTAAGTCTATTAATGCATCTATTTGGGCTTTATCTAAAGATGAGAATGATTCCAAGGCTCGCCCAATACCCTTTTTATTTGATGCTTTTTCTATATTATCAAAAACACACCCTAAACAATCTAGGGCAATCAAATACATGGCAATACCTGCAAAAAAGAGTTCATCCTCAAGCCTACGCGATAAAACATCATCCTTCATTAGTACATTTACTTCCATTTCTCTAATACCCTCTGCTTCACCTGTTAAAACATTTCTCCCTGTAAGGTATCGAGCACTTCTTAACGCCATCACAAAACAGCTTTTACGATTATTCTCTTTTTTTATGCCTAAAATAGTTTCAATCATTTCATCTTAGATTTTAATATAAAAACGGGAAAGATATTCCATTAATCACAAACTCCACCTTTATGTGGTCTACTTTCTTGTATTTAATATTAAAGAATCCCGAGTACTCTACTTGATCCTGTATTGTGTTATTTTTTACATAGCCTTCATTTAGTTGCTGACGGATTTCATATTGACCAGCTGCATGTCTTTCCACATTTGCTCTTGCATTTTGCTGAGCAGCATACGCTGCAGCCCCATTATAAGATTCTGTATGAGCTTTGCCATATGTGGTTGTATAGGCAGAACCATAAGCGTTTGCATAGCCATAAGTATTACCTGCATATCCATAAGCAGATGCGTAAGCTGATGTATGTGAATTACCATTATATGTTGTAGTCGAACTTGAATAACCTGCATTATTCGCAGCCATACCTTCGCCTAATGCAACCCAGAAATTACTCCATGCCTGTTTGTTCGCAACTTTCTTATCGTATTCGTATGATGACAATATTTCCAAAGGAATCGTTTTCGATATTTGTCCATCTTTAACTACATAGCCTTCTGCAGAAACTCTATTTAGAGCAAACAATATACTTTTACCACTGAAATTCTGCAAATCCATATTTACAGTAAAATACTTGCCATATTGTTTTACCGCTTGAATATACATAGTCAAGACAATGCCCTTTGACTTAACATATTGGATTAAGACATTGTTCTTTAGATACATACCTCTTTCTCTTGGTATTGGATAATCTTCGACCATTTTGTCTAAATTAACGAATTCGGTAACCTGTTTTGTGTCAGGCTCTATCCCATAGATATTATAGGCATTAGGGTTCTGTTCATTCTCGATAATATCAAAAGTTACTCCATTGGGGATCTTCTTAAATTCTAAGGCAAAACGATGTTCCTGTCCTGCATGATCAAAAAGCATTCTAATATCTTCTGCTTCGGAGCCGATAGGCATATTTATGCTATTAAGTAGAGGGTATGTCTTATTATCTCCTTTAACTCTAATATACGTTTTGTCACCTATGTTTGAGATGAAATCATTACTAGGACTTGTCAACTTTAAGTACACGAATGTGCTTGACTCACGATTGTCAACTTGCAAAACTTCCATACCTTGAGGTTTCTGTGCAACGCTTACCTTGTTGTACTGAGCAAACGAACTCATTGCACCTGATAAAATAGTGCAAAATAGAAAAAATCTCTTCAAGTTATTCATATGTTATCATATTTAAATTGTCCTACCAGCACCAATAGGACTTGTTATTTGTAGAAGCGTGGCACTGATATACCACTTCTTCAATCGGAGGTCGTGAGAATTACCTTGTCAGCAGATGTAGTAACCAGTCCACGCTATACGCGCGAACCGCCACACTTTCTTGCTGACTTTGGAAGTTTCTCACGTTTCCCACGCAAGAAAAGCATAACGCTTCGTTGTTTCAATATGTCTTGCAAATATAACATTTCAGCCCTAATGCTCTGCAAAGATACAAAATAGATTCTAAGGTTATAACTTTTAGGACTAATTTCTTTCGCACATTAGCAAAATTTGATTAAATTATCGCAAAAGCGCATAAATATTGTGGGATAATTAGTTCAAATTGATTTCTAATCATAAATTAAATGTATCTTTGCAGCATAAAAGTATGAACTATCATCTATAGAGTTGAATTATGGAACTGCTAAAGGGTAAATACGAAATGGGATGCTCATGTTCTTTGGCTGAGTCGTATTCTGTTTTTATGGGTAATGCGACCAGCAATAATAATGAGCAGAAAGAGAATTCAATGGAGATGAATTTTGAAAAATTCTCCTTATATGAAGATTCAAAATACGAATCCCATGTTTCTTGTAGTTTTGATAATGTAAAACTTTAGCATATGCCTAGCTATAGTCAAATCCTTAGAGAAGTTCGTCAGCAACAGGATCCTCTAGCATCATTGGAGAGTAAAAGATTGGAATATATACGTAATATTACAACTATTACTGGTAGAAATATTATTGCATATTATTCTGGTTGGTTGAAAGCCCCTAAAGTATCCTTCATCAGCATTGATGATAATGATAAAAATGCCTTTATGAACGCGGTTCATGGGATGGACAGGTCAAAAGGACTTGACTTGATTCTCCATACACCAGGAGGTGATCTTGCTGCGACAGAGAGTATTGTAAGTTACTTGAAACAGGCATTTGGTGATAATATTCGAGCAATAATACCACAGATATCAATGTCTGCAGGAACAATGATAGCTATGTCATGTCGTGAAATAGTAATGGGTAGGCAGTCTTCCTTGGGACCAATTGATCCTCAAATGAATGGTATTGCGTGTCAGGCTGTATTAGATGAATTTGAACGTGCCAAGCTTGAGGTTTCTGCAAATCCCGCAATACTTGGATTATGGCAAACGATTATATCCAAGTATCACCCAACTTTCTTAACTGCATGCGAGGATGCAGTCAATTGGTCAAAGGATCTTGCAACACAATGGCTACAACAGATTAATCCTAACATTGACATGAAAGCAGTGATGGATACCTTTCTTGACCATAGTAATAGTTATTCACATGCACGACATATTTCGAAAGATGATTGCCGTGCGGCCGGATTAAACATAATTGATTTGGAGAACGATCAAGCACTCCAAGAAGCAGTGTTGAGTTTACATCATTGCTATATGATTCTGCTTGATAACGCACCAATTGCAAAAATTGTGGAAAATCAAGATAACCAACTATATATTCAGAATTATCAAGCGAAGTCATAGTATTAGCTGTTCGTCAAAAAAGACACGGGATTATGGAAGGTACATTAAGCCGTTTCCATAGTATAAAACCGTGCCATCCGCGCCAAGACGGTTCATAAAGAATGGTGGATTTGGGGTAAAAGGGCGGGGGATGGCTGATTGGTGGCAGGTTATGTGTTGCTGACTAAGGTCAGCAACATATAAGGCAGTTCTGAATGGGGTGAATATCGGCTCCAAGAGGATTGGATAGCGGCTATAAACGAGTTGAATGGTGGGTGTTGACGGAACAAAGGCGCGGCATAGCAACCATTCACCGTAACACACTGCCTACAGGAATATAGATAAAAAGTGAAGAATATATACCAATCTTGCAGGTCGAGAGAAAGTACTTTGTATTCAAAAAAACTGCATCGCTTGTCAGCGATGCAGGTCATAAAGGGTTTACATTAAGGTTTTACTTCAGTCCTAACTTCTGCTTCACCTGAGCAGTAACGTCAGTTGAGAGCGTAGTGCTGATATAAGGTACGGAATTGGTTTGCATAATATATACATACCCCCCTTCTTTCCCAACAGCAGAAATAGCTTCAAGCACTTTAGAGGATATTGCCTGCATCTTATCCTGTTCGGCTTTGTATAACGCTTGTTGATTGTCTTGGGCGCTCTGCTGATATTTCTGAATCATATCCTGAACTTCCTGCTGTCGACGCTGCTTGATGTTCTCAGGCAGTGTGGCCTGTTCTTTCTCTAGAGCCTCACCCTTTTTCTGAATCTCGTCCTGCATAGACTTCAAGTCTGCCTCGTACTGCGCTGCTAGTGCTTTTAGTTCGTTTTGAGCCTTGGTGTACTCAGGCATAGCCTGCATGATTTCCTGTGTGTTCACGTGGCCGAACTTGGCCTGTGCGTTAGCGGTGGTGAAACCGCAGATGGCGCAGAGAGCGCCAATGATAAACTTCTTCATTGCTTTCGTATTATTAAAAATGTTGATATTTAAGGGACGTAACGGGGTGTGACAGGTTTAATTGCTATAACCTAATTTCC
>JAEEGJ010015092.1_pt1 | contig 18123 bp, 13 predicted proteins | sample 8958761 | NCBI WGS metagenome assembly JAEEGJ01 (sample SAMN16246546, study PRJNA631951) | gut metagenome | biome: gut microbiome; feature: rumen; material: RS-attached | host: Bos | place: Iran: Karaj | collected 2018-10
GTGGCAAATGCATTGAAGCCTCTGGATGAGCTGTTCAGGTTCCCTCCGAAGATCTTCGCACAGAACCCGACACTCGATAACTTTTCAGATCTGTTTGTTACTCTTGGAAAATCATGGGTAACATTCACAAGATACCTGTTTAACACGATATTTATCACATTTGCCGGAACAGCAGGCCACCTGCTCATCGCATCAATGGGTGCGTTCGTTCTTGCTAAATATGATTTCCCCGGCGGAAAAGCGTTCTTCAAGATCGTTACCGTGGCAATCATGTTCGTTCCTGCTGTTACACAGGTTCCGAACTACATCCTCTTAAGCAAGCTCGGATGGATCGATACATATTATTCTATCATCATCCCCGCATTTGCTTCTCCTATGGGTATGTTCCTTATGAAGCAGTTCATGGAGGGCCTGCCTACATCGCTTGTAGAGGCGGCGAAGATAGACGGTGCTTCTGAGTGGAGGGTGTTCACAAAGATTGTTATGCCCAATGTTAAGCCTGCATGGATGACGCTGATCATCTTCTCTGTTCAGGGATTATGGAATAACAACGGTGGTATGTACATTTTCTCAGAGCAGAAGAAAACACTTCCTTATGCAATGGGTCAGATTCAGGGCGGCGGTATCGCAAGAACCGGTCAGGGTGCAGCTGTTACGGTTGTACTTATGATAGTTCCCATCGCGATATTCATTTTCTCGGAGAGCCAGATCCTCGAGACAATGGCAAGCTCAGGTATGAAGGATTGATGCAAGGGGGTATATGATGAAAAAGAGATTAAAAACAATCATTGCTCTTGCAATGTGTGCAGTTATGGTAGCGGCTATACCTTTCAGTGTAGGTGCTCATGCAGAAAACAGCTATACTTACAATTATGATTACTGGGGAGAGTTCACAGACTCACCCGATATGTATTCGATAGCATCGGTTACCACAGCTTCCATGCTCGGTATTGACAGCTTGAAAAATCCCAAGGGAATGACGGTTGCCAATGAAACAATCTATATCTGTGATACAGGTAATAACAGGATTGTTATTGCAAAAAGAGCTATCGAAGGCGAAGAGCCCAAGAAGTATCAGCCTCAAGCAGCTACAGAGGAAAATGCAAATCCCGAAGAGATAGCAAATGTAACCGTTACTACTCCGGAAGAGGGTGTAACTCCTGTAGCAAATGAGATTACAGAGGTTAAGGTTACAACTCCCACAACGGAACCTCAGCCTGTTAATGCAGAGACTGTTCCTAATGGAAAAGTTAAATACACTTCAGATCTGTATGTAATAGAAGATGGCGTTAAGGATCACTTTACCGTTGATGAGAGCAAGTACCCCGGAAAGACCACTGATATTACAACATTTAACGGACCTACAGATATTGCCATTTCAGAGGACGGTAACATCTTTATCTGTGACAATGCTAACCACAGGATCGTAAAGGTTGATAAAGATTGGGTATACATGGGACAGTTCAATGTTCCGGTGGACTCGACATTTGATGCAAATGCAGAGTTCCTTCCCAACAAGATAGTAGTAGATACAGCCGAGCGTGTTTACTGTATAGCTACAAACGTTAACAAAGGTCTTATCAAATATGAAGCTGATTTTACCTTCTCAGGCTTCGTCGGAGCTACTCCTGTAACTTATAATTTCTGGGATTGGCTGTGGAAAAAGTTTGCTTCTCAGGAACAGAGAAATGCGATGGCAAACTTCGTTCCTACTCAGTATGATAACCTCTATATGGATAAGGAAGGTTTCATATATGTTTGTACATATAAACCTTCGGATGAAGATGTTGACAGCGGAGCAGCTGATGTTGTAAGAAAACTGAATCTTTTAGGTAGTGATATTCTTGTAAGAAACGGTAGTTATGCAATATACGGCGATCTGTATATGGGTGGTACCGGTTCGGCACCTAAAGGAAAATCAGAATTCGCTGATATAACAACTCTTGATAATGATATTTATATCTGTTTGGATCAGAACCGTGGAAGACTTTTCATTTATGACGATCAGGGTCATCTGGTATGTGCCTTCGGCGGAAAAGGCAACATGAACGGATATTTCAACAGAGCTACAAGTATTGACCATATCAATGGTAAAGATCTCCTTGTACTTGACGAAAGTGACAGTGCGATCACCCTCTTTACCGCTACTGAATATGGAAATCTGATCTTTGATGCCATCGACCAGTTTGATCTTGGCGAATACGATGCATCAGAGCAGAGTTGGAGAAAGGTCATGGAGTTAAACGGAAACTATGACCTGGCTTACATCGGTGTAGGTCGTTCTCTCCTCAGACAGAAGAAATACAAAGAAGCAATGGAGTATTTTGAACTCAAGCATGACGCTGAGAATTATTCCAAAGCGTTCAAACAATATCGTAAGCAGTGGGTAGAGGATAATATAGTACTGATTGTTATCGTTGTACTTCTGTTATTCCTTGTACCTTTGGGAATAGGAAAACTGAAATCAATAAAACATGAAATCGACACTGCAGATATTTTTCAACTATAATTGATGGAGATAAGACGATATGGCATCAAAGAGATCGCTAAGGCGAAAGAAATTCAATAAGTATAAAGATTCCTTAAAGTTTGCATTTTACTGCATTACCCATCCTATAGACGGATATTGGGATCTGACACATGAAAAACGCGGAACAATGGCTGTAGCAAATACAATATTATTTGCAACCGTGTTCATGCGTATTATGAGTTTGAAATATACCAGTTTTATCTTTATTGATATTAACTGGGAAGAAACAAATATCCTGTTATACGTAGGAACGATCCTTTTCCCTCTTGCATTGTGGGTAGTCGGAAACTGGGCTCTTACGACGCTGGCCGACGGAAAAGGACGATTGGGTCAGGTTTATATGGCGACGTGTTATGCTATGCTGCCGTACCCGATCGTTGAGCTGTTCCTTATGATATTCAGTAATGTTGTTACTGTTGATGAAGCCGGCTTCTATACAACCGTAGGTATGATTACACTTGTTTACTGTGCAATACTTATTATTGTAGCTATGGGCCAGATTCATGAATACCGCGCAGGAAAGAATATCCTGTTCACGATATTCTCGTTATTCGCTGTATTAGTTGAAGTTTTCATTCTTTTACTGTTCTTCAGCATGATATCGCAAGGCGTTGCATATTTTGTTTCATTGGTAAAAGAGATGCTTTTCAGACTATAAAGTTTAATACAAGCATATGAATTCAATATATGAGGAGCTACGATGAAGAAGAAAAAAACAATTAACCAGGAATTAAAAAACGAGAGAAATTCTAAGATCAAACAGTTTTTGATCGATATGATAGCGCCGGTTGTGCTTCTTGCTATCACTATAGGACTGTTTGTTTACGGCGAGCATGTGGAACATGAAGATGAGAAGTTCGAACTTCCCCAATTGTATGAATATGACGGAAAAAAAGAAGATCTTAAGCTTACCAGCGGCGATTATGTTTTCACATTAGATACCGAGACCACATATTTTACTGTTGAGAATACTGTTACCGGAGCTAAATGGGAATCAAATCCTGCTCAGGTTTTGAATTTACCCGGTATGGATATTGAAGCTCAGAAATTTGTAAAATCTACTTTGGTTCTGGATTATTCCGATGAGGCGGGTAATGATTATCCCCTTTATTATAACTCTAACTTCTCTCTGGATCTTGATAAACATACAGCGGAAGTTGTCGGTGACTGTATAAGGGTTAACTATTCAATCGGCGATCTGAACAAGATATATCTTTATCCTCCGGTTCTTACTCAGGAAGAGTTTGATGAGTATCGTAAAAAGGTCGATATGATGGACTGGATGGATGTAGAACTTACATATCAGAAGATCGATCCTGCAAATGCTGCTGATTTAGAAAAATACAAAGATAAATATCCGGAACTTGTCACCAACAATAAGCCTATTTATATTGTATCGGATGATGTAGGAAAGACATCAAGACACCTTTTGGAAGTGGCCTTTAAAAGTGTGCCTTATACAAGAGAGCAATACGATATAGACATTCAGCGTGTTGTATTGGAAAACAAGAATGATAAGCCTGTATACAATATTACAATGGAATACAGACTTGACGGAAATAAATTAACGGTTTCCGTTCCTTTTGACGATATTTATTGTCCTACCAAGAATCCTTTAAGAAGTATATCAATACTTCCTTTCTTCGGAGCAGGTACAAGTACTGAAGATGGCTTTATTCTGGTTCCCGAAGGAAGCGGTTCGATAATCAGGTTCAATAACGGAAAAACTTCTATGGAAGCCTATGCTTCAAGGTTCTATGGACGTGATCTCTGTCTTACAAAAGAAGCACTTGTTCATGATCCGATATCTACTTTTAATGTTTTCGGTATTTCTAAAACTAATGTGAAGAATGCAGAAAATAACCAGTCATTTATCTGTATCCCCGATCAGGGAGAGTCATATGGTACATTATATGCCGATGTATACAGAACCAAGAGCCCGGCAAACAATACATATGTTAAGTATGATCTCTTTGTAAGCGAATTATATGATATGGGTTCGGGCGGAACTGTCAGTGCAAATCTTTACAAGTATATAGATGAGCTGCCTAAGGGAGAAAAGCTTGAACAGACCTATTACTTCTTAGATACAAAGAGCAATGATATTTCCGACAGCTATGGCGATATGGCAAAGGAATCCAGGAGGTATCTGTCAAATAGATATGGGTCCTATCTTAACAGAAATGATGACACTTCGACTCCTGTAAGCATAGAGGTGATCGGTGCCGTAGATAAAACAGAACAAGTTCTCGGTATTCCGGTAAGCCGTCCTCTTGAACTTACAAACTTTGAGGAAGCAGGAGAGATCGCTAAAGATCTTCATGATAATGTAGGCATGAAGAATGTAAGCTTCAAGTATCTCGGATGGTGCAACGGAGGAGTTAAACAGACTGTATTATCAAGTGTAAGTCCGTTGGGTAAGCTCGGCGGAAAGAGTGATCTTACAAAATTATCCGAAGATATTAAAGGTTTAGGTTACAATCTTTCACTTAACGGCATTTGTATGTATGCTATTGACAGTAATCTGTTTGACGGTTTCTTCTCATTCGGTGATGCAGCCAAAACAGTATCTCAGGAAAGAATGGAGATATTTAAGTATAGTGCCGTAACTTATATTCTTCGTGAAGGTACCGAACCTTATTATCTTGTACATACTCCTTTAAGTATGAAATATGCCGACAGGCTTGTTGAAGCATGCGATAAGTACAGCACAGGAGTAAGCTTTGATGAGATTGGAAAGGATCTTGCATCGGATTTCTATGATGATGATTATCATTCACGTGAGAAAGTTAAAAATCTTCATACAGAGCTGTTAAAGAAAACCAAGGATGCAGGAAAGTATGTTGTTGTAAATTCCGGAAATGCTTATGCAATTCCTTATGTTGATATGATAACAAATATGAATCTTAAAGGAAGTGATTATTCAATCCTTGATGAGAACATACCTTTCCTTGAACTTGCTATTCATGGTTATGTAAATTATACCGGCGAGTCTCTGAATATAGGCGGAGATCTGAAAGATGACCTTCTCTATTCCGCAGCTTTCGGTGCAGGTCTTAGCTTTACCTTTATGAAGGAGACACCGTTTACTCTTCAGGATACATTATATACACATTATTACGGATGTGACTATGATGCATGGAAGTCATATATGGTTGATATCTATAAGGATTACGAAAGCAAATTAGGACATATCTTTAATAAGGAAATGGAAAAATTCGAATATCTGAATGAAGAAAATACAGTATCCTGTACAACATATTCGGGTGGAACAAAGGTTTATGTTAACTTTGGATTCAACAAATACGACAAAGATGGCATAAGCATTCCTGCAAGAGATTATATTGTTAAATGATAATTTACATAATATAAAGAAAGGGTAAATGCAGCTATGAAGAAACAAAAAAAGTTGGCAGGACTTGAAAAACGTAAATCGATTTCGGGTTATCTGTTTATTGCACCGTTTATCATCGGTTTGCTTCTCTTTATGATCAAACCCATGGCGGATTCGCTCATAATGAGTTTCCAAAATGTCGATCTGAACGGTAAGACGGAGACAGGAGAGAAGATTAACGGTACTGTTAGAACCTGGGTGGGTTTTGACAATTATGAAAATGCTGTTAAAGTAGATCCTGAGTTTAACAGGCTTCTGTCAGAGGAAGTTGTAAGACTGATAGTTTATACATTGGCAATTATAGTATTTTCATTCTTTATTTCACTGGTGCTGAATCAGAAGTTCAAAGGAAGAAGTATGGTCAGGGTTGTTTTCTTCCTTCCGGTTATTCTTTCATCCGGTGTAATAATCGGACTTGAAACAAATAACCAGTTCATGGCCCAAATGAAAGATACGGTTGAAACAACAGTATCGGGAGTAAGTGTAAGTGCAGCGGTAGAATCTATCCTGAGAACGATGGATATCGGCGGAGCTGTATTTGATAAGGTTTTCGAGGTTATTGATAATATTTATGATGTTGCGATGGCTTCGGGTATGCAGATCATCATATTCCTTTCAGGACTGCAGACAATATCTTCAAGTATGTATGAAGCTGCAAGCATTGACGGATGTACAAAGTGGGAGAGCCTCTGGAAGATTACTTTCCCCATGATCTCATCACTGTTCCTTGTTAACTGGATCTATACAATAGTTGATTTCTGTATGAGATCGGATAATCAGGTTATAGATAAGATCAATCAGGTTTTAACTGCTAAGTTACAGTATGGCCCCGCATCGGCTATGTCCTGGATATATTTCCTTGTAATCATAGCATTTGTCGGTATCACATCATTCTTCATATCAAAGGTGGTTTATTACAATGACTAAAAAGAAAGCTGGATTTAATTTTTGGGAAAGAAACAGATTGTCGAACGGTTATTTGTTAAGAAAGAAAGTAACCAAGGTAGCTGTAAGTATAATCAGGGCGATACTGCTGTTTGGTCTTTGCTTCCTTATATTACAGCCCATACTTAATAAGATTTCCGTAAGCTTCATGGAAGAGCATGACTTATATGATCCCATAGTAGTTTCGATTCCGAGACACTTTACTACGGAAAACTATAAGGTTGCAGCCGATCCTGACGTTATGGATTACGGTAATTCGATGAGAAATTCATTGCTTATCGCAGTATCGATAGCTTTCATTCAGATTGCTATGTGTACATTGGTAGGCTATGGTTTTGCAAGATTTAAGTTTCCGTTTAAAAAGTTCTGGTTTGCGATGGTGTTGATGATCATTATCATACCACCGCAGGTTATAGCAACATCGATGCATCTTCACATTAAATACTTTGACTTTTTAGGTATAGTCAAATTATTTAATAATGGGGAAACGATAAATCTTGTCCAATCGCCGGTACCATATTTTGTAATGAGCGCCGGGTGTATGGGTCTGAAGAACGGTCTGTATATCTATATGGTAAGGCAGTACTTCAGAAATATCCCTGTTGATCTTGAAGAGGCAGCATATATTGACGGATGCGGTACTCTTAAAACATTTATCAGGATCATGCTTCCTCAGGCTAAGCCTATCATTACTTCATGTTTCCTGTTTGCATTTGTTTGGCAGTGGACTGATGGTTTCTATTCGAAACTGTTCTTCCAGGGTACAAAGCTTGTCAGCACCGAACTTTCAAGAATCGTTGCTAAGCTGGGCGTTCTTATCGGACGTGTTATGGGTCTTCCCACATCTGCCAGAATCACAACACAGAGATCTAACCAGATTCTGTCTACCGGAACACTTATGATCGTATTCCCTGTTATCTTCCTGTATCTGTTTGCACAGCGTCAGTTTGTTGAAAGTTTATCAAGTACAGGTATAAAAATGTAAAAAAATGTTAAATAATTGTTGCATATTTTTGTTCAATATGATATAATTCAACCATTGTATGTAGACTGCATAGATTGATTGATACCCGGAAGAAAAATATATCAATCATTTAGGCAGTTTAGATAAACAATTAGCAGTAATTAAATCTATTAAATTACGCTAGTTCCTATGAGAAGGAGGAAAAAATGAAAAAGAGAAATTTGCAGAGAATCTTTGCAGCATTCATGGCAACAGCTATGGTAATTGGCGGAACAGCTTGTTCTAAGAGTGGTGATGACAACAAGACTACCACTACTCCTGAGCCTACTAAGGCTGAAGACAACAAGACTACCACTACTCCTGAGCCTACTAAGGCTGAAGACAACAAGCCCGATGACAACACAACTACTCCCGAGCCTACCGTAGAGCCTACAGCAGCTCCTACAGAAGAGCCCGATCGTTGGGCAGGTGTTGACCTTGGCGGTATGGAAATCATCATCCGTGACTGGTGGTCAGGAGAACCTGGCGAGCCCAAGAACGCTTATGAGAAGGCACAGCGTGAATATCGTGAAGCTATGATGGCTAAGTACAACTTCAAGATTAAAGAACAGGCTATTTCAGACTGGGGTTCAGCTCCTCAGGATTTCGTTGATTATGCTAGTGCACAGCCTGATGATCAGAACTATGTATTCGTTCTTCGTAACGCTCCTGCTATCGTTTCTGCTATGGCTCAGGGTCTTATGTATGACCTTGCAACTCTTGACTGTCTCGACTTCACAGATGAGAAGTTCCAGGCTAACCGTACACATGAGATGTACTCATACGGCTCACATATCTACTGCTGCTTCGCAGGACCTTCAGAGCCTCGTGACGGTATGTTCTTCAACCCCGATGTACTTAGTGCAGCTGGTATCGATCCTAACTCAGTTTATGATCTGCAGGCTAGCGGCGACTGGACATGGGATGCTTGGGAGCAGATGATGGCTAAGTGTCAGAGAGATACTGACGGTGATGGCCAGGATGATATCTTTGGTATGTGTACAAACAACGGTACCTGTGTAACCGCAGCTGTTATTTCTAACGGTGGTGAGTACATCGGTAAGCAGGATGGCAAGTTTGTTTACAGACTTGAAGATGACGCTACTACTGAAGCTCTTAACTGGATCGTTGATATCTTTAATAAGTACAACAACCATGATCCGGCTGATGCTCAGTGGGATTACTATATGCAGGACTTCAAGAGTGGTAAGGTTGCATTCATGATGGATCAGGAGTACCAGGTTGGTGCTAACGGCGCATTCGCAAGCGATACACCTTTCACACCCGGATTCGTTATGTTCCCTAAGGGACCCAAGGCCAGCACATATATCAACCTTTGGGATAACAACCCTCATGCTATTCCTGCTAACTACGATGCTCAGAGAGCTTGGAATATCGCATTTGCTTGGAACCTGTATACAAATCCTGTTCCCGGCTATGAGGATTACAACGGCTACGTAGTAACAGCAAGAGATGGTATCACTGATGCACGTGCAGTTAAGGAGACCATCCCTATGATGTCAGAGCCTGAGCATGGTACAGTTACATATCATGCAATCATTCCTGACATTAAGCCCGGTGATGACTTCATCTACAAGATTGGTCCCGGCGCTGATGTTGCTGCTGCTCAGGAAGCAATCCGTGATACATGGAAGGCTTATATCGAAGCTGCTAACAATAAATAATTAGCTATTTGATAGAAGTTATATTATTTAATGAATTAGGGACGGTGTTTTCCGGGCACTGTCCCTTTTTACTTGAGAAGGAGTAGAAAATGTCTGTAATTGCACATAATCCCATTCTTCCGGGCTTTTTCCCGGATCCCTCGATTGTAGCTGTCGGTGATGATTTCTATATAGTAAATTCATCCTTTACATACTTTCCCGGACTACCTGTCATGCACAGCAAGGATCTTGCTCACTGGAATCAGATAGGTAACGTCCTGACTACTGAAAATCAGCTGCCGCTTAAGGATGCTGAAGTGTCCCGTGGTCTTTTTGCACCGACCATACGTTACAATAAAGGTACGTTCTATGTTATATGTACTAACGTATCGTTTGGTGGAAACTTTATCGTAACATCCGATAAAGCAGAAGGCCCTTATTCGGAGCCTCATTATCTTGAAGGAGCTGACGGTATCGACCCGAGCCTGTTCTTTGATGACGACGGAAAGTGTTACTATATAGGAACGCATCCCAATCCTGACGGATGTAAATATGACGGTGACTGGTATATTTATATTCAGGAACTGGACATTAAAAACTTTAAGCTCATAGGTGAGAAGCATAATGTATGGAATGGAGCCATGAGAGGAGTTCATTGGCCCGAAGGTCCCCATCTTTATAAGAAAGACGGATACTATTATATACTGCATGCTGAAGGCGGAACAGGTCCCGAGCATGCGGTTTGTGTTGCAAGAAGTAAGGAAATATTCGGAGAGTACGAAGGAAACTTCTGCAATCCTATTTTTACCCACAGACATCTCGGTAAGGACTTCCCGGTTCAGTATGTAGGGCATGCGGATATGTTCTGCACATTAGCCGGAGAATGGTATATGGTGATGCTTGCCGTTCGTCCTCTTTACGGATATACGACCATGGGAAGGGAAACATTCCTTGCGAGAGTGATCTGGGAAAACGGATGGCCCGTTGTCAATCCTAATGTTGGAATGCTCACGAGTTCCGTTAAAACAAATCTGGTTCCGTTTGAAAACGAAGAAATCTCAAATACCGAACCGGGTGTTGACAAATATTATGATTTCACAAAGATAAATGACTTTGGTCCCGAGGTTATTTCCTTAAGAAATCCCTCTCCTGATATGTATGAGATCGTACCCAAGAGAGGCCTTAGGTTGAAGTGTTCAAAAGACCTTATCACTAGTCTCGGAGACGTTTCCTACCTTGCTGTACGTCAGGACTGCCACGCATTTGAGATCGGCTGTGTCATAAATACAGAAAATCTCTGCCGTGGAGCCAGCGCCGGACTTATCGTATTTCAGAACAACAAATTCAATCTCAGATTTGAAATATCAAACTGGATCGGATATGTCATAATTACCAATAACGGAGAAGAAGTTAAGCTTGAAACCTGTCCTTTAGGAAATATAGCTACTACTATAATGCTCAGAGTATTAGGTCTTAAAGCATTTGTTTTCATCATGACGGAAAAGGGACCTCTTTGTATCGCAGGAAATATTGATGTATCCGCAATGTCAACTGAGGTTGCAGGTGGATTTGTCGGATGTACATGCGGCATTTACGCACATGATTACGATCCGAGCAGGGAAAAGCCCATATTTGCAGGTTTCCAGTCATTCTATTACAAGAGATTTAAGACTCAGGAAGAAAAAGATCAACAGGAAGATGATCTGTAAAAAAGCTTAATTTAATGACATTGATTTTAATACATGTCCTAAGTGTAGAAAGGATTTAAGCTATGAAAAAAGATGTAAAATCAGAAAACAAATTAAAGGCAAGATTTCATCTGCCGGGTCTTAGATTTAACTATCCGTTAAATATGTTCTGGGTAAGTCTCTTAAAGACACGTCCCGAATTATTCAGGGAGGGTGTTGAGATAGGTTCCTTCTTCGGATGCTTCCCGGTAGCTTTATGGAACGGTGGAAGACTTATAGCACATGACCAGTGTGATTCAGCATTCATTAACAATGTTATAAAGAGCGTAAATGCGGAAGGTATCCCCGTAAGATACACATTTACAAACCCGCTGCTTACCGAAGAGGATCTTGACGATCCTTACTGCAATTTCTGTATGCAGGCCGCAGATAACGGTATGAACGAGGTTATGGTATTTTCACCCATCCTTGAAAAATACATCAGGGATAAATATCCTTCATATTCAATAAACAGCTCCACCTGCAAGGAGATAAAGAATGCAGAAGAACTCAATGCAGAGCTCGATAAGGATTATAAGTACGTCGTACTTGATTACAATCTGAACAATAAATGGGATTTCATTGACGGACTTAACAAGCCCGAGAAGCTGGAAGTGCTGATCAATACACTTTGTACGCCCGCATGTCCGAGACGTGGTGAGCATTACAGATACATCGCAAAGATGCAGAGAGAAATACTTGAAAACAGAAAGCTTCCAGCAGACCAGAAGAAGGAAATAGTTGATAACTGGAAATGCGAGTACGGTGAATATAACTACCTGTATAAGATAATGGATTATCCTACATTTATTAATGTAGACTCACTCTGGAGCGAGTATATTCCCCGCGGCATAAACAACTTTAAGATTGAGGGAAGAACTGCAAATCTGTTCTCACTTATTGAAACATATTGTTATTTCATGATAAAGCCTGAGTGTGTAGGAGAAGCAAGAATGCTCATGATAAGCAATCTGCAGGCTTCCGGTATCATAAAGGTTAACCGTCCCCGTCCTTCCGTATGGCCGTAGGAGGTAGTTATGCAAAAAGTTTACTGGCATCTGCCGGGCTTCTGTTCATTTTTTAAACTGAACAGGACCCTGATACAGCTTATGAAGCAATATCCGGAAAAGTTTAAAGACGGATATGAGATCGGCAGTGTTTACGGCACATTTCCCGGAGCAATTTGGAACGGCGGAAGAGCCGTATTCGGTTCTATATCAAGAAAAGACATAAAACTGATCCTCGAAATGTATAACGAGGTGGATATCCCGGTAAGGTTTACATGGACAAACTCACTTCTTGAAGAAAAGCATCTTAACGATACGTTCTGCAATATGATCATGGAGCTTGCCGATAACGGTAAAAACCAGGTGCTTGTTAACAGACAGGTCCTTGAAGATTATCTGAAGGCAACTTACGGTTATATCCCTGTTACTCCGGAAAGCTCATATGCGGATTATCTTAATGGTTTTAAGAAATATGACAAGGGATTTGCTTTTATTTCTTCAACAACCAAGCGACTGACCGGTCTGGAGGATGTAAAGAAGGAGCTTGAAAAGGATTTTGCGCTTGTCGTACTTGATTATGACCTAAACTGCAACGAAGAGGCTTTAAAGGAGCTTGAACCTTACGCAGGCAGGATTGAGATACTTGTCGATGAGATATGTTTCCCGAACTGTCCGAAGCGTAAGCATCACTATGCTGATGAGTCTCTGATGCAGCTGACCTTTGACAGGGATCAGAGGTACGACTGCCCGAATACAAAGATACGTCCTTCATTTGCCGAGAGCATGAAGAGACCTCATTTTATAAGCAATGAAAAGATAAACTCATACATTGACAGAGGTTTTGTAAACTTTAAGCTCATAGGAAGAGGCTTACCGGTGGATATGGTCGTTGATTCTTATCTGTATTATCTGGTAAAAGAGGAACACCGCGATTTCATTAAAGACAGACTAACGAAATAAGGGGCGAGATTTATGGCTAATAATACGATTTACTGGCATATACCCGGAATATGTTATTTCGGACTCATCAATCATATACTGTTTGATGCTATGAAAAAATATCCGAGCAAGTTCAACGAGAATTATAAAATCGCATCCTGCTACGGAACATTCCCCGGTGCTATCTGGAACGGCGGAAGAAACATGATCGGCGGCTTTAACAGCAAGCCCGAGGTTGCGCAGGTAATTGATTCTTACAACAGGCTAGGCATCCCGGTACGTTTTACATGGACCAATGTTCTGCTTGAAGAAAAGCATATCTATGATACATACTGCAACATGATCATGGAAGTCGGAAACAACGGAAAGAACCAGGTACTTGTCAACCGTCCCGTCCTTGAGGACTATATCCGCAGGGAATACCCCAGATACAAGATCATATCCTCGACAACAAAGAGGATATTAAATATCGATAATCTTTTAAAGGAATTTGAAAAGGACTATTTCCTTGTAGTGCTTGACTACGACTTAAACCACAATGAAAGAGTTATAGAAAAGCTGCTTCCGTACGCCGACAAGATCGAGATACTTGTAAATGAGACCTGTCAGCCCGGATGCCCTAACCGTTCTCAGCACTATACGGAGATATCACGTCATCAGCTCGAATTCGATCCCACGATCAAATTCCCATGTACCGATACGGCTCCTGATAAGAGAACCTTTGCAGGATGCCAAAAGAGGCCTTCGTTCATGACAAACGAAGACATTAAGAAGTACGCGGAGATGGGATTTAAGAATTTTAAGATAGTAGGCCGTGGTGAAGGAAAGGAATTCCTGATTGACTCGTATCTTTATTTCCTTGTAAAAGAAGACAGCCGTGAATTCATAAGAAACCACATCATGAATTCGATCATGAAGATATCGGGGGCTCAGTCCATCGATCGTATGGCAAGAGAGCCTGAACGTATTTACAAGAGGTAGATCAGACAACCAATAAGTTATATATTGTTTTTACAATGTCATCCTGAGGGCTTTGGCCCGAAGGATCTTTATTGAAGCAAAGTCTATAAGATTCTTCGCTTCGCTCAGAATGACAAATGGGAATAATTTGAGTTCAACTGTCATCCTGAGGGCTTTAGCCCGAAGGATCTTGATTGATGCTATAAAGGCTTCCCCTCGAGGGGAAGCTGTCTGCGAAGCAGACTGATGAGGTGTAAAATATAAAATAGACATACAGTCAAGTTAGCTAGTATATATACTCAATAAATCATAGAGGCGTCACATGTCAAAAGAATTACCGGCAAGAAGTGAAGTAAAAACTGAAGATAAATGGGACCTCACCCCTTTATACGAAAGTGTTGAAGATTGGGAAAAGGACTTTGAGAGAGTACTTGACCTTTCCGATGAGATTGCACTTTTTGAGGGGAAGGTGTGCGACAGTGCCCGGAATCTCTATGACTGCCTTGTCCTTTCTGATGAAATGGACAGGGTTTTTCACAGGGTTTATACTTATGCCGGAAGATTATATGATGTTGATACCGCAGACGCCGAGCATCTTTCCATGATATCGAAGGTAAGGACCAGAGACTCCGAGCTTATGGCAAAAACGGCCTTCGTTTCAACAGAGATATCCGCTGCCGACGAAGAAATGATAAATGCCTTCATAGACATTAAGCCAGAGCTTGCACTTTACAAAAGAGAGATCATGCTGATGATCAGGAAGAGGCCGCATAAGCTTTCAAATGAAATGGAACAGCTGCTTGCTTCATCCTATGATTGTACCTCGACTTCAGAAGACGTATTTTCCATTCTCAGCAACGCAGATCTTGAGTTCGGTGAGATAAAGGATGATACGGGAGAGACCGTCCGGATAACCCAGGGCAGGTACATTTCGCTCGTAAGCTCACCTGACAGAAAAGTCAGGGAGGACGCATTCAGGACCTATTATTCTTCATATAAGCAGCTGAAGAATACTTATGCCGCACTTTATTTCGGTCACGTTAAGACACTAAAGTTTTATTCCAGGTCGAAAAAGTTCGATTCTTCTTTGGAAGCAGCGCTTTTCTCAAACGAGATACCGACCGGCGTTTACGAAACGCTGATAGAAACTGTTAACAAGCATCTGGACAAACTTCACCGATACATTGACATAAGGAAAAAATGCTTGGGGCTCGATACCTTCAGGATGTATGACATTTATCCTCCGATGGTAAAAGACGTTAAGCTCGAGTATACCTACGAAGAGGCAAAGGAGCTTGTGCTAAAAGCCTTAAAGCCTCTCGGAGAAGAATATATCAAAGTCGTAAAAAGCGCATATGAGGACCGCTGGATAGATGTTTATGAAAACAAAAATAAGAGAAGCGGCGCATATTCCGCAGCTACTTACGGCGTACATCCGTATATGCTGCTCAATTACGACGGGAAACTGAATGACGTATTCACACTTGCCCATGAGATGGGACATTCCGTGCATTCGTATTATTCAAACAAGACGCAGCCCTATGTTTATTCAAGCTACAAGATATTTGTCGCCGAGGTTGCATCTACCTGTAATGAAATACTACTTTTAAAATACATGCTCAACAATACAACGGATAAGCATGAACACGCATATCTGCTTAACCACTATCTGGATATGTTTAAGGGTACGCTTTTCAGACAAACTCAGTTTGCTGAGTTTGAGCTCGAAACAAACCGGATGGTTGAAAAGGACGAGGTGCTTACAGCAGACGCATTATGCGACCTATATGATAATATAAACAGGAAGTACTATGGCGCAAATGTTGAATATGATGAGGAAATCAAGTATGAATGGGAAAGGATACCTCATTTTTATTACAACTTCTACGTTTACCAGTATTCCACAAGCTTCTGCGCATCCGTAACCATAGCGGAAAGGCTGCTCAAGGATCCGTCATATGTTGAAAAATACATTGATTTCCTTTCAAGCGGCTGCAGCGATACGCCGCTCAACCTTTTAAAGAAGGTTGATGTGGACATGGAAACATCCGAACCGATAGAGAACGCTATAGAGATTATGAGCAAGGTTATGGATGAGTTCGAAGAAATTGTTAATGACAGTAATAAACAATTTCAAGGATAAGATTTAGAGCATTGTCAATGTCTCTGGATTAAGTAGATATAGCCTTCCCCTCAAGGGTAAGCCTTAACTTCAAGTATTAAAATCGAAAGAAGGGATATAATATGCCGATCAGGGTTCAGAACGATTTACCTGCAAAAAAGGTAATGGAAGAAGAAAACATATTCATGATGGATGAGAACAGAGCAATATCACAGGATATCCGTCCTCTGGAAATAGGTATATTAAATCTGATGCCTTTAAAAGAAGCAACCGAAGTACAGATGCTCCGTTCACTTTCGAACACACCGCTTCAGGTGAACGTAACCTTCCTTACAACATCCACTTATGTAGGAAAAAACACGGCGAAGAGCCATCTTGACCAGTTTTATCTGACATTTGAGGATGTAAAGAACAAGAAGCTCGACGGACTTATCATAACCGGAGCGCCTGTCGAAATGATGGAATTTGAGGAAGTCGCATACTGGGACGAGCTCTGCAGCATCATGGAATGGTCTAAATCCCATGTTACTTCTACGCTCCACATATGCTGGGGCGCTCAGGCAGCGCTTTATTATCATTATGGCGTAAAAAAGATAGTACTTCCCCAGAAAATGTTCGGAGTATTCAGTCATAACGTACATCACAGGAAAGAGCCTTTTGTAAGGGGCTTTGACGATATTTTCTATATCCCCCACAGCAGGCATACAACCATCGATCCGGATGAGGTCAGGGCAAATCCCAATCTTACAGTGCTTGCGGATTCACCCGAAGCCGGAATATGTATGGCTCTTGCTAAAGAAGGACGTCAGGTGTTTGTATTCGGCCATCCGGAATACGACAGGATGACACTTGATCAGGAATACAAGCGTGATCTGGCTAAGGGAATGGATATACAGATCCCGAAGAATTATTACCCGAACGACGATCCCGAGCAGAAGCCGCTTCTTACCTGGCGTGCACACGCAAACACCATGTATTCGAACTGGCTTAATTACTACGTATACCAGACTACGCCATATGATGTAGAATCTATTGGTACCTGATTCATGTCATCCTGAGCAATGCATGACAAAAACTTACATGTCATCCTGAGCGTCAGCGAAGGATCTTATAAAAATGCGATAATACAGACATAAAATTATCGGAATATCACCCGGTTTTATGTCTGTTTTATTATGTAGCGGATTATAAGAACTATTAAAAGGCTTCCCCCTTAAAGGGGAAGCTGTCAGCGCAGCTGACTGATGAGGTGAAAAAACGATTCACTATTTATGGTGTATAAAAGAAGTACTTGTAAAGGCAGTATCCCTATGTTAAAATATTGTTATAACTAAAGTATATAATTGCGTTAACGAGAAAAAATATAAACATACAGGATTGGAAAAACATGAAAACCAAAAAAGAAATGTTTGAAAGTAATAAACCTAACGAGATTACGGAAGCTACAAGAGTAAACAAATATCTTGCGGAATCAGGGATATGTTCGAGACGTGAGGCCGATAAACTCGTTGCTGACGGAAAGGTAAAGATAGACGGTGAGACTGCAGTAATGGGAAGCAAGGTGCTGCCCGGACAGAAGGTCACCGTTGAAGGACAGGATATAAAGAAAAAAGATAATCTTATCCTGATAGCTTTCAATAAGCCGGTTGGAATCGTTAGCACGACTGACAGGCGAGAAAAGGATAATATAATCGACTATATAAAGTACCCGGAGAGGATATTCCCGATAGGAAGGCTTGACAAGGATTCCGAAGGTCTGATACTTCTCACAAATGACGGTGATATAGTTAACAAAATACTTCGTGCGGGCAATCATCACGAAAAAGAATACA
>JAEEGJ010015099.1_pt1 | contig 18116 bp, 12 predicted proteins | sample 8958761 | NCBI WGS metagenome assembly JAEEGJ01 (sample SAMN16246546, study PRJNA631951) | gut metagenome | biome: gut microbiome; feature: rumen; material: RS-attached | host: Bos | place: Iran: Karaj | collected 2018-10
GGAAATTAAAGCAAAAAATAAAGTCTAGGTCTTTATCTTAGCGGGAAGTAGAAATCTTGAAATATTGAGTTGGTAGAAGATTTTAACTTGAAAAGCCCCTGGGAGTGGGACGCAGGCAAGAAAGGGGAAAGGGGGGCCCCGGGTCGCGATAAAATCAAGCGAAGCGAGATTTTATCGCAGGGGTACCTGGGGGGATTCCTATTCCCTTTTTCGCCGTCGCTGGGACCCGCAATTTTTCCGATTTTATGTTATAATAGAAAAACGAGGTTCTAAAAATGCAAGAAATAAAATGTCCGAAATGTGGTGAAGTTTTTCAGATTGATGAAGCTGGTTATGCTGAAATTGTAAAACAGGTTCGTAACCGCGAGTTTAATGATGAGTTGCAGAGACAGAAGGCAACTCTCGATTCTGAAAAGAAAATGGCCGTAGAGCTTGCCGTAACACAGGCCAAGTCTCAGAAAGATGATGAAATCGCTAAACTCAAAAATCAGCTTGCAGCCCAGAGCAATGAGCTCAACAACATGAAGGACAAATCTGCAGCCGAACTTAAGCTTGCACTTTCTCAAAAGGAACAGGAAATCACTCAGCTCCGCAGCACTATTGAAGCCAACAAATCAAAAACCGAACTGGAAGTAAAAACTGCACTTCAGGAAAAAGACAGCCTCATTTCTGATCTTCAGAGCAAGCTCAAAATTGAACAGAGCGAAGCTCAGCTTCGTGAATCAAACCTCAAACAGCAGTATGACATACAACTCAAAGCCAAGGACGAAACCATTGCATTCTATAAAGACTTTAAGGCTAAAGAATCTACCAAACAGATTGGCGAAGACCTTGAACAGTACTGCCTTGCAGAATTCAACAAGAACCGCGCCATTGGTTTTCAGAACGCTTATTTTGAAAAAGACAACGAAGTTTCAAAATCTTCCGGCAGTAAGGGCGACTTTATTTTCCGCGACTTCAGCGGCGAAGGCGAAGACAAAATTGAGTTTATTTCGATTATGTTCGAAATGAAAAACCAGGCAGATGAAACTGCAACCAAGCATAAAAACGAAGACTTCTTTAAGGAGCTGGACAAAGACCGCAACGAGAAAAACTGTGAATATGCAGTTCTGGTTTCCATGCTGGAAGAAGATAATGATTATTACAACACCGGCATTGTAGACGTTTCTTACAAGTATCCAAAGATGTATGTTATCCGTCCTCAGTTCTTTATTCAGCTGATTACAATTCTCCGTAACGCTGCCCTCAACAGCCTTGAATACAAAAGGGAAATTGCCCAGATTAAAAATCAGAATATTGATATTACCAACTTTGAAAGCGACCTTAATCTCTTTAAAGATAAGTTCCTTAACAACGTAGACCTTGCAATGCGTCAGCATTCATCTGCGATTGAAGAAATTGATAAGGCAATCAAAACCCTTCAGAAGATTAAAGACCTCTTTGAAAAGTCGGACAATAATCTGCGTCTTGCAAACAACAAGCTGGAAGATCTTACAATCAAAAAGCTGACCCGCAATAACCCGACAATGAAAAAGAAGTTCGATGAACTTACTTCCGGAAATTAAACTCAATTAATTCCGGGTGATACTCAAAGTGCATGTTGTCGTAAATCATCCACTTGCCACCCCAGATAAAACCTTCTTCTTCAAAAATCTTTATGACCTTAGCCGGAGGCATCCATCGTTTTTTTAGGGGCACCAGCATCCAGGTATCCGGATATTTATCTTTTGCCCAGCTCCAGAAAATCTGCTTACCGCCCTGAGACTTTGGCAGAATATCAATTGCGATTCCAAGACTGTGAAAAGATTTTCTGTTTGTACCGTCAATTATGCGCCACTGGTAGGCATCGTTAGATTTTAAATTATCAAGAAAGGCCTGAACTTCAGCATCACTTTTTGCAAGGGCAAAGACTTTCTCTTCTACACGGCCAAGCGGTTCCTTCATTCTTTCGTGAACATTTGTTCTGTTGCCCAGAAAGCTGATTCTCACAATATGCTGTTCAAGCGAGTGCCGGCTCTGGGAATCATAAATCGCATCAAAAAAGAACATAGGAGTTCCAGCCCCGTTTTTGCGGCTTTCCTTTGAACCAAACTCCTTAATCCGCGCTCTTTCTTCTTCTGTAAAATCTTCAGGGTCAGCCAGCTCTTTTGGATAACTGTAAAGAATCGGCCAGTAGTTGTCCCGGTTCTTCAGTTCCGATTCGGGAAGCATGCTGCCGTTGGCCCAGTAGAATTCATAAGTCTTATCTTTTTGGGAATCCTTTGAATCCGGCACGGTAACTGTAATAATCCATTCAGAAGAAGCTGTATCAAAGCGGCGGGAAAAAGTTAAATCTGGATAAGCCCGCTCAAGATAAATAAGATTTCCAATGCCCATAAAAGGCCTGGAATTATCTTCAGCAGATAAAGAGAAAAAGGATGAAATGATTATTAAAAAAACTGTCAGCCCAAGTTTCCGAGCTGTCACCCCGAATTTATTTCGGGGTCTCTGTGACAACAGATCCTGAAACAAGTTCAGGATGACATGTGTTCTTTTTCTACCTTCGTTTTTTATCCGGGTGCTCATCATAGAATTGCTTTTTATCTTCGTACATTGCAACGTCGGCTGCCTTCATTGCACCGTAAATCTTCTGGCTGTCTTCTTCCAGGCTTATGCCCACCGCAAAGCTTACGTTATCAGTAGCAGCCGCCTTATCTTTCATCTGCTTTTCATAGGCTTTGAGTTCTTCCATACTTGTGCCGCGAAGAAGAACCATAAACTCATCTCCACCGGCACGGTAAATTTCTGCTTCTGGAAAAACTTCTTTCAAAATTGCAGCCGCATCTTTTATCAGCTTATCGCCGGCTGAGTGACCATTGTTGTCGTTCATAGTCTTAAGGCCGTTCAAATCAGCAAAAATAATTCCAATGTTCTTTCTTCCGGGACGGTCATCAATTCCAAGCTGCATAACACGGTTATTCATTTCGTTACGGTTAAGAACACCGGTAAGCATATCCACAGTACTCAAAATGCGGAACTTATCAAACATCTGATAGCTGGAAATTTCTGAGGCCAGGAAGAAGGTTGTAAGCTCCAGCGTCTCTTTAATGTGCATTGTTTTTTCAGTATCAAAATTGTTAGCCCAGATATAGCCTAAAAGCTCGTAACCTGACTTAAGAGGGAAAAGTACAAGACTTTCTACATTGGCTTCTTTCAAAGAATTGTACCAGGTTATGTCTTTTTCTTTTATGAAATTCATTTCATCCGGATTACGATAAATTATGCAGTTGCTACCGTTAAGAACCCCTTCCCAGGTTTTTGCAATATTATAAAAATCTGGAGTAAGCCAGTCTTCTTTATATTTTGTTCTGCGGTATTCCTCATCAAAATCTTCACCAAGCAGGCTGCATTTCTCTGTAAGATCATTCATACCAAGCAGGCCACAATAATCAGCTCCACAAATATTACGGATATCTTTAATAACTTCTTTTAAGGTTACCTTAAAATCTGTAGCACCACGCAGCTTAATACAGGTATTCAAAACCTCTGTTGCTGTGTCGTGAGAAATATTTGACATTTTAGAAGATTCTGCTTCGTGGGTCAGTTCCTGGGTATAAGTACAGTAGCATAACTTTCCATCATCTGCATCCAGAGGCATAGAAAAAAGGTTGAACCAGAAATCAAAACGTTCCGGATGTACATAAGAATGCTGTGGCTGTTTTAGAACGGCACTGCTGTAACAGAAAAATTCAAAGTTCGGATCTTGAGGGATATAATTCTGATAAAGACTATTTGGAATAAATTTGTCTGTAAGCATTTTTGGGGCATCGGGATTATTTTCTATTGAATCGATGTAGGCTTTATTTCCACATACAATTCGAATCTCGCCCCATTTGCCATTTCCAAGATTTTCTACAGACATTATGCATGTCATAGGAAGAAAACCATCAACAAATTTTTGAAAATCCATGCATTATCCCTCACGAATGAAAAATCAATTTATTTTAACATGGTAAGGGTGTTTTTACAAATTTTGTAATTTAGTCTTCGGTTTTCTGCTGCAAATTTCCCATCATCTGGTGGAGGGCTCCAAGAAGCGGTGCTGCATCTTTTATATCAATAATATTCTGACACATCATCTGCTGAGGAACGCCTTCACACTTTTTTCTCATCTCGCGGCCTTCTTTTGTAAGTTCGATATAAACAGTGCGTTCATCTTTTCCACCGCGGGTTCTTGTAACCAGCCCCTGTGCTTCCATTTTTTTAAGAAGCGGAGTAAGTGTACCCGAATCAAGGAAAAGTCTTGCCCCAAGCTCTTTCACCGGCACATTATCCTTTTCCCAAAGACAAAGCAGGGTAATATAGGAGGTATAAGTAAGTCCAAGCGGCTCAAGCAGAGGATTATATTTTCTTATTATTTCTTTTGAACAAACGTAAAGTGCAAAACAAAGCTGGTTATCAAGAGCCAGCATATTGAATTCCTGATTTTCTTTATCACTCATAATTTAATTGTACTCAATTTATCTAAATTGTGCAATTGCTTTTATGTTTTTCTTCCATTTCTTATTAATTTCAGAATATAACAGAATTTTATTAATATTTTGTCCACTTATTTAATAAATTGTACACAATTTAATTGACAAAAGTTTATTCAACTGATATATTATAATTATAGATTGTGTACAATCTAATCGTAATTTAGCGAGGTGTTATATGTCTATTTATGATTTTTCAGTAAAGGCTAGAGATGGAAGTGATGTTTCACTTAAGAAGTATGAAGGTCAGGTTCTCCTGATTGTAAACACTGCAACAGGTTGTGGTTTTACTCCTCAGTACAAAGGTTTGCAGGAGCTTTATGATAAATACAAATTGCAGGGTTTTGAGATTCTGGACTTCCCTTGTAATCAGTTTGCAAATCAGGCACCTGGTGATGATGAAGAAATCCATACTTTCTGTACTGGCCGCTTTGGAATTACTTTCCCTCAGTTTGCTAAAATTGATGTAAACGGAAAAAATGAAGACCCTCTTTACACATATCTTAAAAGCGAGAAGAAAGGTTTCTGCACTTCTAAAATCAAATGGAACTTTACTAAATTTCTGATTGCTAAAGATGGTACTGTTCTTAAGCGCTTTGCCCCAACTGATACACCTGAAAAAATTGACGCTTATATTGCAAAGGCACTTTAGTTTTTCTTAAGGGCTTTCTGCTCCAGAAAACCGGCTGCCTCTTCGGCCCAGCTGAACTGGCTCATAAACTCCCCTGCAAAGCTTTTAATGGCTGCAGAATCCCCTGCAAGAAAATCATAATAATCGCACTTAATAACTTCCGGATTTATTCGGAAGTTATTATATTCTGTAATGAAAAAGTTCTGAATCTGAAGTTCGCTTAAATTATGTTTAATATCTACAATAAGATTTCTGAAACTGCTGCCATATCTTGCTGAATCTGCATGCTCGCCCCAGAGTACAGAAATAAGCTCTTTTGTTTTTACTGAACTTCCCTTCTTATAAATCAGATAACCCAATAATTCATCGCTCTTTGTTCGGGAAAATTTTACAACCTTATTCTCATACATCAGTGTAAAGTTTCCAAAGGTTTTTGCTTCGAGACTCTGCTTCTGTTTTTTAAGGAACTGAATCTGTCGTATTTCTGAGCGTCTTTTATAGAGTGCAAGACAGAACATGAGAACTGCTGTAATAAGTGTATTGATAAAACCTGAAGGTCCAAAGGTGCGGATTATATCTGGAGTCATACACGCTTCAGTAATAACAATTCCGACAAGAAAGCTGATTGGAGAAAAGGAACCTGTACACAAAGCAATAAAAGCAGTGATACAAAAGGTTATAAAGCCATTAAATACAGCGCCAACCTTTACGGTAAAAATTGCATCTGCAAGGATTACTGCTCCTAATACATAAAAGGGAATTGTTTTTTTGATGTAGGCTTTTTCACGGTCTACTTCTTTTCCAGGTTTACTTGCAAAATATGCATAAATGCTGAAAACCAGAAAAATTGTGTAATAGGTAAATCGTGGAATGTAATTTCTATAATTAGGATAAAGAGTTATTGCAAAAAATATGAGACAGAAGGCTGAAAAAACCAGAAGACCTATACTTGCAATATGAACGATAATTCTGTTTGATTCTCCGGCATCTGCCAGATCCAGATACGAAATGGTATAACGGCTTTTGTACTTTTCAATAAGGTTCTTAAATATCATTTTTTACTGCCTCTTTTGATTTGAAACAATTATAGCATGAAAAATAACCATGGTTACTAAAATTTTTGTGAATTTCATAATTTTTGTGCTGATTTGGTGCTTTATTTTTTGTTTCTGTGTGCTGATTCTGTGCTTTTTTCATTATAAAATTCAAATACGACTAAAAGGAGAGACTATTTTCTGCCAGAGAGACTCTGGTATTATATAGACTTGCGGAAGTCGGAGAGAGAGTTATTTATAAAAGTTTATTTAAGTGAAAACCTCCTTTATGTTTTCAATCTTTTCCTTACCCGAGATCACTCAAGGTCCCGGGTAATTTTTTTTTACTATAAGTAAATTTTTGTAATATGATTGAATAAAATACTGTTTTTTGATAATATTTACTCTCAGTATGAAAACTGAGACATGTTTGAAATCTGTAATTCTCATGGTGAATGATATTTTTCATACTATTTTTATTTGAATTTGACGGCGAGTTCTTTTTAGGACTCGCTTTTTTTATACCCAAAAGGTATCACACGGATTGGATTTAGCTAACGCAAAATCTAAAATTTAAAAATGGAAACGGCGCTAACCGTTTCGAATCCGTGTGACAATCCCGGGGGCGTTGCGGGGGTGTCCCCCGCAGAGAGGGTAGCGGACAAGACCGGAACGAAGGAGCGAGCCACAGGCGAGCGACTGAGTGAGGACTTGGGAGCGCAGGGGGAGACTTCCCCCTCCTCTACTAAAATTGTTTTTTATAGGAGTAAATAGATGAAACGAGAAGACATCAAAAAGGTTTTGATTATTGGTTCGGGCCCGATTGTTATTGGTCAGGCTTGTGAGTTTGACTATTCGGGAACTCAGGCTTGTAAGGCTTTGCGCGAACAGGGATACAAGATTGTATTGGTAAACTCTAACCCGGCTACTATTATGACTGACCCGGTTATGGCTGACGCTACTTATATTGAGCCGCTGAATGTTGAGCGTCTTTCTCAGATTATTGAAAAGGAACGTCCTGATGCGCTGCTTCCTAACCTTGGTGGTCAGACTGGTTTGAACATGGCTATGGAGCTGAACAAGGCCGGCGTTCTTGATAAGTACGGTGTAAAAGTTATTGGTGTAAACCTTGATGCTATTGAGCGTGGTGAGGACCGTGAGATTTTCAAGGAGACTATGAAGGGTCTTGGTATCGACACTCCTCGCTCGGGAATCTGTCACACTATTGAAGGTGCTGAAAAGATTGCTGAAGAAATCGGCTTCCCTCTGGTTGTTCGTCCTGCTTACACTATGGGCGGTCAGGGTGGCGGTTTCTGCTACAATGTTGAAGAGCTGCGCACTATTGTTGCTAACGGTCTTGATTTGTCTATGACTCATCAGTGTTTGATTGAAGAGTCTATTCTTGGTTGGGAAGAGCTTGAAGTTGAAGTTGTTCGCGATGCTAAGAATCAGATGATTGCTATCTGTTTCATCGAAAACATTGATGCTGTTGGTGTTCATACTGGTGACTCTTTCTGTTCTGCTCCTTTTATGACTATTGATAAGGATCTTGAAGAGAGACTTAAGAGAGACGCATTTAAGATTGTTGAATCTATTGGCGTAATCGGTGGTACTAACGTTCAGTTTGCTCATAATCCTAAGACTGGTCGTGTTGTTATTATTGAGATTAACCCACGTACTTCTCGCTCTTCTGCTTTGGCTTCTAAGGCTACTGGTTTCCCTATCGCGCTGATTTCTGCAAAGCTTGCCAGCGGTATGACTTTGGATGAGATTCCTTACTGGCGTGATGGTACTCTTGAAAAGTATACTCCGGGTGGAGCTCCTGATGGAGACTACGTTGTATTGAAGTTTGCCCGCTGGGCATTCGAAAAGTTCCGCGGTGTTGAGGACTCGCTCGGTACATCTATGAAGGCCGTTGGTGAGGTTATGTCTATTGGTAAGACTTTCAAAGAGACTTTCCAGAAGGCTATCCGCGGTTTGGAAAATGGACGCTCAGGTCTTGGATTTGCAAAGGACTTCAACCGCAAGTCAGCTGATGAACTTTGTGAAATGTTGAAGACTGCAAGCAGCGAAAGATACTTCCAGCTTTACGAAGCAATCCGTAAGGGTGTTTCACTCGATAAACTTTATGAAATTACATACGTAAAACCATACTTCCTCCAGCAGATGAAAGAGCTTGTTGACCTTGAAGAGGAAATGCTTAAGAACCCAGGACGCGTTCCAGAAGATAAGCTTTTGATTCAGGCTAAGAAAGACGGATTCAGCGATAAGTATTTGAGCAAGATTTTGAAGGTTGCAGAAAAAGATATCCGTAACCGCCGCAAGGAACTTGGAATTAAGGAAGCATGGCTTGCTGTTCCGGTATCTGGCGTTGAAAATGCAAACTACTACTATTCTACATACAATGCAGAAGACAAGAGTGTGGCAACCGACAACAAGAAGAAGATTATGATTCTTGGTGGTGGTCCTAACAGAATTGGTCAGGGTATTGAGTTTGACTACTGCTGCTGTCATGCGGCTATGCAGCTTAAGGAAATGGGCTACGAAACAATCATCGTAAACTGTAACCCAGAAACTGTATCTACTGACTATGATACTTCTGATAAGCTCTACTTCGAGCCGGTTACAACAGAAGACGTTCTTCAGATTTACGAAAAGGAAAAGCCATTCGGAGTTATCGTTCAGTTTGGTGGACAGACTCCACTTAATATTGCCCGCGAGCTTCAGGAAAACGGCGTAAACATTCTCGGTACATCAATTGATTCTATCGACATCGCCGAAGACCGCGACCTCTTCCGCCACATGATGGAAAAGCTTGAAATCCCAATGCCTGAAAGCGGAATGGCAATTGACTTTGCTGAAGCTAAGGCTTGCGCTGATAAGATCGGCTACCCAATCATGATTCGTCCTTCATTCGTTCTTGGTGGACGCGGAATGGAAGTAATTTATGATGAAGCTACTTTGAAGGAATACGTTGAAAAGGCAGTTGGTGTAACTCCTGACCGCCCACTTTTGATCGACCGCTTCCTTAAGAATGCGCTTGAATGTGAAGCTGATGCTCTGGCTGATTCAACTCACGTTTACATTCCGGCTGTTATGGAACACGTTGAGCTTGCAGGTATTCACTCTGGTGACTCGGCTTGTGTTATTCCGCCGGTTTCTATTCCTGCTGACAATCTTGCAACAATCAAGGAATACACAAAGAAAATTGCAGAAAGTCTTCACGTATGCGGTTTGATGAACATGCAGTACGCAATTGAAGACGGCAAGGTTTATGTAATTGAAGCTAACCCGCGCGCAAGCCGTACTGTTCCGCTTGTTTCAAAAGTCTGTGACACACAGATGGCACGTCTTGCAACACGTATGATGCTCGGCGAAACTCTTGAATCGCTCGGCTTAAAAGACAAGAAGATTCCGTACTTTGGCGCAAAAGAAGCCGTATTGCCATGGAACCGCTTCCCTGGTGTTGACCCGATTCTCGGCCCTGAAATGCGCTCTACTGGTGAGGTTCTCGGCCTTGCAGAAAATTTCCCGCTCGCCTTCTACAAGGCACAGGAAGCCGCCGGCTCAGAACTGCCGCACGCACCGGCCGCATGGGAAAACAAGAAAGTGCTTATCAGCCTCAGTAACAAAGAAAGCCAGAAAAAAGAAGTTCTTACAATCGGAAAAACTCTTAAAGATTTGGGCTTCACTTTGATTGGCACACAGGGTACAGCCGACTTCTACAATGCAAACGGCATTAAGTGCGAGGTTGTAAACAAAATCGGCGCCGGCCGTCCGGATGTAGTAGACCTGATTATGAACAAGGAAGTTTGCCTCGTAATCAACACACCAAAGGCAAAGAGAAACTACGCCGAAGACCGCAAGACAATCCGCAAGGCTTGTCTCAAGTACAAGGTTTCTTACATCACTACACTTGCCGGCGCACTCGCTGCTGTTAAGGGTATTGAGTCAGTAAAGAACGGCAACGGTGGTGAAGGTGGAGTTAAGTCTCTGCAGGAATACCACAGCTTGATTAAATAAAAACAATGTTTGTCATCCTCGGGCTTGACCCGGGAATCTTTCAAGAGCCTGTCGAGAAATCGGCAGGCTTTTTTAATTTTTCGAAATCTTATATATTTTCCTCAGGAGCATTAAAAAAATTACATCCTTGTAATTTTTTTAATGGCAGATTTTGCCTTCGGCAAAACTGCTATTCGCTGCATCCATGCAGCGCCGCTAACGCGGAGTTTTAAGGAGTAAAAAAAATGAAACTGATTTCCTGGAATATTGATTCGATAAATGCGGCTTTGACTTCTTCATCTGACAGAGCGCTTTTGTCTCAGGCTGTGCTGAAAAAGCTGGGCGGCTATGAAGCTGATATAATTGCGATTCAGGAGACTAAGCTGCCGGCAGAGGGGCCTTCGGATAAGCATCTGGATCTGCTGGCTGGCTATTTTCCAGGTTACAAAATAGAATGGCTTTCGTCTGTTCCACCTGCAAAAAAAGGTTATGCCGGTACGATGATTTTGTACAAGGAAGGCATGACCGCAAAACGCGAAGTTCCACATCTTGGCGCTCCTGATACTATGGACGATGAGGGCCGTCTTCTTACTCTTGAGTTTGACGATTTTTATTTTGTGAATGTTTATACTCCAAACTCTGGAGATGGTCTTAAACGCCTTTCTGAACGCCAGACTTGGGATGCTCTTTATGCAGATTATCTTGCGGCCCTTGATAAGAAAAAGCCTGTTATTGCCTGCGGCGACTTTAATGTAGCCCACAAGGAGATAGACCTTGCAAACCCAGCCAGCAATCATTTTTCTGCCGGCTTTACAGACGAGGAGCGCGAGGGCTTCACAAAGCTCCTTGCCCGCGGCTTTACAGACAGCTTCCGCCACGTTCACGGCGATGTAAAAGATATTTATTCCTGGTGGGGGCAGAGAATCAAAACCAGCAAGATAAACAACTCAGGCTGGCGTATTGATTACTTCCTCGTCAGCGACCGCATCAAAGACCAGATTAAAAAATCAGAGATGATAGATTCCGGCCCGCGTCAGGATCACACTCCGATTCTGCTGGAAATTGATATCGGCTAAATCAGAACTTTCCAAAATAAAAGCTATTTGCATAAATCTCCAAAATACGCTACATTATTCGAACTCATTGGGCAGTTCGCAGTCCTTCCTGCCCGCGGCTTAAATCCGCAAAACAAAACCAGGTCAATTCTTTTTTTCGAGGTCATTTTATATGAATGAACTTTTACTCATTATCACACTTTTAGTGTCTTTTGGTGGAACTTTGTTGTTCCTTAAGGTTTTTGGAAAAGGCGGACTTTTCGCCTGGATTGGAATCGCTACAGTTTTTGCAAACATCGAAGTTACAATTGTAGTACATGCGTTTGGTATGGATCAGACACTTGGAAATACCCTTTTTGCGGCAACTTTCCTTGCAACTGATATTCTCAGCGAGCTTTATGGTAAAAAAGAAGCAAATAAAGGTGTACTTGCCGGAGTTCTCACAAGCCTTTCATTCATCCTTTTGAGCTTTATGTGGGTTCATTACATTCCTGCAGAAAGCGACTGGGCAAGCGAATTTGTTCATGGACTTTTCTCAAACACACCACGTATGCTTCTTGCAAGCCTGATTGCTTACATTGTTTCTGAATTTATCGACGTTACTTTGTATCACGCATGGTGGAATCTCACAGAAAAGAAAACCGGCAGCCACGACAAAATGCTCTGGTTCCGCAATAACTTTTCTACACTCATTTCTCAGTTTGTAAACATCGTGCTCTTTAACTTTGGTGCCTTCCTTGGCATCTACAGCTTCAAAGAGCTTCTTGCAATTACAGGTTCATGTTACGTAATCTACATTGCAACAAGTCTCCTCGACACTCCATTCATTTACTGCGCAAAGAAAATCGCTAAAATAGAAAAATAATTTTTCGGGCGCAACCCGTCCTTACGGACGGGTCGGGTGTTGCACCCTTCATTGGAGTTCCGTTAAAACCGACAGTCCGTCGCGACTGTCGGTTAGGAACATCCAGAAATGGGGGGTGTGAGATTTATCGAGCCTTCGCCTATTCGGCTCACCGTCCTCGCCGGCTAAATAAGCCGGCTGCGGTCGGCTCAGGGCAGCAGTTGAAACTGCTACCCTTCGGTGCTCCATACCCTTGCGCATCCAAGCTCGCACGCGGGCCTTATGTGGCTCCGCAGTCCATTTCCATAGTATTTCCGACAATTTCAGTGATTTCACGATTTTAGTCGGAACAAAATGTGTAAAAAAAGCCAAATCATCCAAAAAGTTCCGACTAGAATGAGAAAATATAAGGTTTAGTCGGACAAATTTCTGGTTTCCGTCACGAATTTTCTTTCAAAGTCAGTTCAGATTCCTACTAAGACACAATATTATTTCATTTAGTCGGAGCATTCTGCTTTTTCTTGTTACTTGTCTGTAGATTTGTTCCGACTAAAAAGCGTGTTTTCATAATTAGTCGGAACAATAGAGACACATTACTCATTTATATCCGACTAAAATTACAAATTGCAAAAATTAGGCGGAAGATTATTCATGTCTAAAAAAAACTCTTGATTACAATGAAGAATTATACTCTTTTATGTTTTACGATAACGTTGTAATATAGAAGATAGAAGAATGTTTTTGTAAAAAATTAGAGGCGTTTATGAATGTTTTACAGGTTGCGAAGGCTGGTTCTGCTAAGGCGGAGATGATTTATCATGAAAATCCGAACGTTTTTCATGTAAATACGCTTGATAATCACTGCTATTTTATTCCTTTTGGAAAAAAACAGAACCCGTTTGAGGCGCGTGAGAAGTCCGATCGGTTTGAGCTTTTAAATGGAAAGTGGGGCTTCCGCTATTATAACAGCCTTATAGACCTGGAAGACAATTTTACAAGCCAGAAAATTGTAGAAGAGGTTTTGAGTCTAAAAAAGATTCCGGTTCCCTCTAATTGGCAGCTTTTTGGATACGACAAACCTCAGTATACAAATGTGGATTACCCGATTCCTTACAATCCGCCTTTTGTTCCAGATGAAAATCCTGTGGGCGTTTATTACCGAAATTACAATTACAAAGAAGACGGCTTGCAGCGCATTCTCTGTTTTGAAGGTGTAGACAGCTGTGCCTACGTTTATGTAAACGGTAAGTTCTGTGGTTTTTCAGAAGTGTCGCATCACACTTGCGAGTTTGATATTACTCCGCTTTTGCACGAAGGTGAAAATCTTCTTACAATTGCTGTTCTAAAATGGTGTTTTGGAACCTATTTTGAAGATCAGGATAAAATCCGCCTTTCTGGAATTTTCCGCGATGTATATGTTCTCTCAAGACCTAAGAAAAGGCTCACAGATTATCGTATAAAAACAAATCTTAAAACTAACTATCGTTCGGCAGTTTTAGAGCTTACAGTAAGTGGAGTTGACGCGCAGGTAAAACTTTGCAATCCAGATGATGATGAGATTTTCACCGGCACTGCCAAAAAAGGTACCCCGCTTTTAATTCCAGTAGACGATGTAAAACTATGGTCAGCGGAAAATCCTGTTTTGTACAAACTCACTTTGGAAACTGCAGACGAACTTATTGGCGAAGAAGTAGGCTTCCGAAAAATCACTTCAGAAAAAGGCGTGCTGAAAATCAACGGCCAGCCAATTAAGTTTCGCGGAGTAAACCGCCACGACAGCTACCCAGATACAGGCTATGTTGCAAGCATTGCAAAAATTGAAAAAGATCTTCAGTTGATGAAGCAGCACAATATTAATGCAATCCGTACTTCGCATTATCCTAATGCTCCAGAGTTTTATAAACTTTGCGACCGTTATGGTTTCTACATTATTTGTGAAGCAGATCTCGAAATGCAAGGAAGTGTTTCAGTAAATAATACTCCTCACTGGGACAGATCTGACTATTCTGGAATTGCGTTAGTTGCAAGTAACAAACTTTTTTACAAGGGCATTCTCGACCGCGAACAGATTTGCCTTAAGCGCGATATAAACCGTCCTTGTGTTGTTATCTGGTCTATGGGTAACGAAAGCGGCAATGGAACTAATTTTACAGAAGCCGCAAAGTGGATTAAAGAATTTGATGATACCCGTCTTTTACATTATGAGAGTGTTCATAATCAGGGAGATGCAACAGATGCTGTTTATGATTTAGTTTCACGAATGTATCCGAGTGTTGAAGACTGGAAAAAAATGTCTGAAAACAAAAAGGAAAAACGTCCATTCATTTTGTGTGAGTATTGTCATGCAATGGGAAACGGTCCTGGAGACCTTGAAGATTATCATAAAGTAATTCACAGTTCAGAACGTTTCTGCGGCGGCTTTATCTGGGAGTGGTGCGACCACAGTGTAATTCTTGGAAAGACCCGCGACGGTGAAACAAAGTTCGGTTATGGTGGCGACTGGGGCGAAAAACACAACGACGGAAACTTTTGCTGCGACGGACTTGTTTACCCGGACAGAAGACCTCACACAGGTTTATTAGAAGCTAAGCAGGTTTACAGACCTGTACGGGTAAGCAGAAGTAAAAAGCTAACTAACGTTAGTTCGTCAAAGCAAAAGAGCAGCAAATCTGTAAAAGGAGCAGCCGATGGAATCGCTTTTGATTTCTGGAATCTTCTTGCGTTTACAGATGCGTCAAAACTGTATGACTGCAGCTACGAAGTTTGTGTTGACGGCGACATTGTTAAAGCAGGAACTCTTGATTTACCTGAGCTTGCGCCACTGTCCGTAACAAGCGTTGTTCTTCCTGGGCTCACAGATTTTAAAGGAATTGATTCTTATATAAGATTTATTTTTACAGAAAAGGATGCTCGGCTCTGGTGTGAAAAGGGCGCTGTGGTTTGTTTTGACCAGGTGCAGCTTTCCGCTAAGGCAGACGCAGATAATGAGGCAGAAGTTCTAAAAGCCGCTTCGTTTGAGGGCGTACTCAAGGGACAGGAAGTATGGTGGCCAGGTAAACGGGATGCTAAAGGTGTGCAGGAAAACGCGCGGCACGAGATAGAAGGGCTCATTAAGTTTGTGCGCGCGGCAGAAAAACATAACGAAAATCAGAGCTGGCAGGAAACTTTCCGCGTTAAACCAGAAAGCGATAAAATCCGTCTTGGTAACAACATCACTGTGGCTCCTACCGGAATGCGTTATACAATTACAACTTCTTCTGGTACAGATGCCGCAAGTGAAAATCTGACATATTCCTTCAATCGTCGCACAGGAGTTTTTGATTCAATTAAGCTTGGCCGTATAGAACTTTTAAAACAGCCGCTTAAGTTTAATTTTATGCGTGCTCCTTTGGACAATGACCCTATGCGCGGAGAATGGTTTGGCGCACATCTGCATGATTACGAAATCAAAACCTTCAGTTCGAGAATAGAACCGGGGGCAACTGGTAACTCAATCCGCATAATAGCTGAACAAGGTTTTGTGTGGAGCTCACACCAGCCATTCATTTATGGTACAGTTACATACACAATCACAAGCGGAAGCAAACTCGAAAGCGCAGGTATTTCAGTTGAGTTCGATTTCTCAGCAACAAGAAAAATATTTATGTTGCCGCGAATCGGCCTTCGCCTTTTCCTCGATAAATCTTTTGAGCGTGTAGAATACTTTGGTTATGGTCCTACAGAAAGTTATATCGACAAGCATCAGGCAACCTGGGTCGGTAAGTTTAAGTCAAAAGTCAGTGAAATGTATGAACCATACATTCGTCCTCAGGAAAATTCTTCGCACTATGGTTGCCGCTATGTTAAGCTTCAGGGCAAAAAAATCAATATGATTTTTACCGGCTGGGATATCAAAAACAAATGCGAAAAAAATATCAGCTTTAATGCATCTGAATATACTCAAGAAGAGCTTTGGACAAAACGTCATAATTTCGAGTTACAAAAATCAGATTGTACTGTTTTATGTGTAGATTACAAAATGGCAGGCGTTGGTTCTAATTCATGTGGACCAGCACTTGCCCAGAAATATCGCATACAATTACCGCAGATTCAGGGATGTATAAACATCAAATTTGAAAATCGGTAGTATTATGTTATAATAGAACAATACAGGCACAAAACTTCTATGAATTTACAGGAGAGATTAAATGATGAATTTAATTCAGAAGATTGCAGCTAATAAGATTCGTAAAGAGTTTGGCGGTTTTGACAAGAAACGTGATGAGGGGCAGACTACTCCCGATGATATTGCACGTTACGATAACATCAAATATGGTGATGATCCAAAATGGCCGCAGTGGCAGCTTCTTGATGTATATCGCCCAAAAGATGTTGAAGGAAAATTGCCTGTAATTGTTAGTGTCCATGGTGGTGGCTGGGTATACGGAAATAAGGATGTATATCAGTTCTATTGTATGAAACTTGCACAACGTGGTTTTGCCGTTGTTAATTTTTCATATCGTCTTGCTCCCGAAGAAATCTTTCCAGCCGCAATTGAAGATACAGAAAAGGTTTTTAACTGGATTTGTAATAATGCAGATCAGTATGGATTAGATTTAAACAATGTTTTTGCAGTTGGTGATTCTGCGGGTGCGCATCTTCTTTCATTGTATGCTTCTGCTGTTTCAAATGATGAATATGCAAAGAACTATCCTTTCATTCAAAAGAAAAATCTGACATTACGTGGTGTTGCACTTAACTGCGGCAAATATAAACTGAAGGTTCCTGGAGATGACAAAAATATTACACTCCTTGTAAAAGGTTATCTTCCACATCATGGAACCGATGAAGAACTTGATATGGTTGATGGTTCTGCCCATGTAACAAAAGATTTTCCTCCAGCATTTGTGATGACTTGCAATGGTGATTTCCTTTACAGCCAGGCTGATTATATGACTAAGGCCCTGGAAGCTGCTGGAGTTCAATATGAATATCACTGTTATGGTACAGATGAAAAACCGCTCTGGCACGTTTTCCATTGTGACCCTAAACTCGAAGAAGCTGTAGTCTGCAATGATGAAGAATGTGCCTTCTTCAAGAAACTTTGTGTAAATTAATCCTTTCGCTAATCTTTTAACAGAGGTCTTATATGAAAAAAAAACGTCTCATTGTGATGGCACTGTCTATTGCCTTACTATCGTTAGTTAGTTGTAAAAAATCTGATTCGCAGAATACTTCAAATAATTCTAGCAGTATTTCCGCTTCAAAATCAGATTCAGAGAAAAAGAATCGCGGTTCAGCAGCGGGTTATGAAGGAACTCCTTTTAATGCAAATGCATATTCAGAAGAAGCTCCTGAATACAAAGAACGTAACGCGCTTCATCTGGGAACTAACAGCAGCAACCTTGTAAACTTTGATTCTGTAAAACAGTTTTTTACATTGGATTATACTCCTGAATATCCGGATTCAGTTTTTACAGAACCGTCAAAAGGTAAAAACAAAAAAAGCAAAACCTCTGCAAATAAAGATGAAACAAGTGAATCTCATATTCCTGGAATCAGAAAGCTTTCTGATTATGTTACAAAATATCAGACTAAAAAAGCAAAGCTTCAGGACTATAAACCGGCTGATGAAGCTGAAGAAGATGATAGTACAAAAGACTTCTATATAGAAGATTGGGGACCACAGGGCAAAATTGTTGCCGGTGAAAGTCATCCAACTTTTTATGTAATTTTTTCACGACCTGCACGTTCGCTCCAGGCTCTCGATAAACCTCAAACCACTTCTGACATAATGACAATTGAACCGGCATTACCTGGTGTATTCCGCTGGTATGGAACAAAGCATTTGAGTTTTGAAGCTGATGTTCCTGCAGATCCAACAGTACAGTATAAGATTTCTATAAAAGAAGGATTAAAATCTGCGGGCGGAAAAAAACTTACTGGCGAAACTGTTTTCTTTACACAGGCAGAACCAGTTGAAGTTATCAATCTCTGGGGCGGATATATTAAAGATAGTGATTGCGCTTACAATTGGGATACGGGAGCACTTCCTCC
>JAEEGJ010015101.1_pt1 | contig 18115 bp, 17 predicted proteins | sample 8958761 | NCBI WGS metagenome assembly JAEEGJ01 (sample SAMN16246546, study PRJNA631951) | gut metagenome | biome: gut microbiome; feature: rumen; material: RS-attached | host: Bos | place: Iran: Karaj | collected 2018-10
TCCGGATGTGGACTTGAGCACACTGCATGCGGTTGATTGACCGCCGACTGCAGTGAACAAAGTTTCGAATTCCTCTTCTGTTGGCAGGTGCCAGCCACTCGGGCAAGCCGTCATCGCGGCCGTCCATGCGTAAAGGCGACCGTACTTGGAGCAGTTGATTTCCCCGTTGTTATAGCAGAAGCTTGAGTCCGTTTTGAAGTTCAAGTTCTCCGCCATCCAGGTCTGCGTGCCGATTGTTATAAACTTATAAATCGTACTATCTCGAAAGTCGCAGAAATGCGTTGCCGGGTTATAAGGAGTTTCTCCGCACATGCCTTTAAATATTTTCATTATAGAGGCATTTTCGCCTTCACCACAGGTTACCAAGGCAAAGCCATCTCCAGTATCCTCTACAGAGCAGCCTGTTCCATCTTCGCCATCCTTACCATCGTCCCCTTTCGGGCCCTGTTCACCCTGTTTTCCTTGGTCACCTTTCTCCCCTTGCTTACCTTGTTCACCCTGGTCGCCCTTTTCCCCCTTCGCACCGTCCTTTCCGTCGGTGCCATCCTTGCCGTCTTGGCCGTCCTTACCGTTAAGCGAGGTCCATTCCCTGTTGACGCAGGCATACGCCGTGGCAGAATCCAGCGCGTACACAAGAGCGCCCTCGTTTTCCGAGGTGCACTTGGGCATGTCCTCGCCCTTTTCGATAACCTTCATGCCCGTTTCGTTCACCTCGGTGATTTCGGTGACCTCATCGCCGCAGGCGACAAGCAGCAGAACGGAAACTGCCGCAACAACAAAAGAAAGTCCATGTTTCGCTTTTAGCATAGCCTAACCTCTACCAGAAAGTTTTGTTTCAGACAATCTATATAATTTTTCAGTTTCTACATTGGGAACAGCGGGTAGTGTTCCTTGGTATAGGCACGGGTATAGGCGTTAAAATGCCACCATTCACTCGGAAGAGAAACCCAGCCGGCACGTTTCATGATGCTACGCAGCAACTTGCGGTTATCGACCTGCTGCTGCGTGAGCCGTCCACTTGCAAGGGCATCGGCCTCGCCCACCTCGCCCGCACAGCGCTCGAACGAATCGAAGTCTGTCCCCATGTCGAGAGGCGCACCCGTGCTGTCGGCAAGAGTGAGGTCGAGCGCGAGCCCGTAATTGTGGAGTCCGCCGGTCTTGCCCGACGATACATAGTTGGTGTACGGCGTGCCGACAACCGCCTGCTTGAGCGCAGACTGCGCGTACATCGGGCGTGCCGCATCGAATATCACGAGCATGTAACCGGGGAGTTCCTTCGCAATCAGGGCAAGCGACTTTTTCAGCTTGGCGAGCGCATCCCTGTGCACGAACGCCCGCTGGATTCCGCAGTACATGTCATGCCCCGTTACGTTGTTAAAAGTTCCGTAACGCAGGTCCATGCGGATCCCCTTCATGTTCGTAATTTCGACCAGGTTCGTATCCCTGCTCGCATATTCTACCCACTGCTTGGCTGCGGTACAGAACCGCAGGGGCTTCTCGGGCTTCCTGGGTTCAAAGGGGATGTCCGTTTCGTGTGCGAACAGCGTTACGACAAAAAAAGTCAATATTAAAAAAATTCTTTTTGTCATTTTTTCTGTCCTAGATTCTTCGACTACGCATCTTCGATGCTGCGCTCAGAATGACACATCCCGTTTAATTAAATTCCCAGCTGGACCTCGACGCCAAACTGGAAGTAGAGACCCATGCCCTTCGCCATGAAGGGTTCGAGCCTGAAGCCGTTCTCCGAGTTCTTGTCGTTATCCTGCGTGACCCAAGAGCGTTCACGCGCATTCTCGGAACCAAGGAACTTGAGTGCATCCACATCGAGCTTCGAGAACAGGTTATCCAGTTCCAAGTAGAAGCGAGACTTGCGGAAGAATCCCTTCTCGCGGATAATGTCAAGGTTCACGCGAACATCCGTCCTGAACATGTCGGTAAACTCGTGCAGGTCACGAAGCATGCGGGTGCCGTTCGCGCGCGTCAGCGGGTCAGACGGCGTAATCTGGTAGTAGTACAGCGGGCGGTGCAATGCGGCATGGTGCGTGAGGATAATCGAGAACAGCGAATCCTTGCGCGGGTAGAACCTGAAGTGCGAAATGATATCCAGCCTGGAGTTCGCTTCCCACGGGAGCGAGCCCTCGTCCAGTTCGTATTCACCGTAGACGGAACTCACGTTCGTCGCCATCGAGAAATGGTGGGAGGTCTTCCATTCCATACGCGCATTCGCGCCGAGCACCCAGGCGTAATCTACCGGCGTAATGTCCTTGTACTGCGCGTACGCCTTGGGCAGGGGCATCACCGGATCGAAGTAGTAACGGCCAAAGCCGCTCGCTTGCGCAATCAGGTACTTGGAATTGTAGCCCATACCGAGCTTTGCAGATGCGCCCGTTTCAAGGCGCCCCGTAAGATCGCCATCATCATAAAGGTGCTTCCAGTCACTACGGTACGCAGCATTACCGAACACGCGCCAGTAGGTGGTATCCTTTTCGGTAAGGTTCTTCTCGAAATCGAGAGAGGCCGTCGGGCGTGCATTGTGATCCATTGCATCGGCAACGGCACCGAGCGAGAATATCGTCTGCGAGTAATCGCCCTTCCAGTCAAAACGGCTCACGCCCGAAAGCACGCCCGTCTGATAGTCATCGGGCTGCGACCCGCCAAAGTCAATGTAGCTGCGGTCCAAGAAGTGATGTTCATAAAGGAGCGCACCGCTCACGGCAGAACCGAGCAACTTCGTCTTGAACTGCTTATCCGCACCTACGCTCAAAGTCGTGTGCGTCTGCTCGTAGGCATCGATGAACGCTGCCATCTCCTTCGTCGAAGCATTGCTCCTGAAGCCAGTGGTATCTTGAAGCGTGTCGCTCAGGTACTCACGCACAACGCCCGCATGAACGCTCGTACCGAACTTAGAGGCGTATTCCGCACCCACAACAAGGTAGGTCTGCTCGCCCCTGATAATATCGACCGAGTTTACCTCGTCATAGGCTGTAGAAGTATCCTGGCTAATGGAATATTCGTCCGTGCTGTACAAGGCACGCAGCGCCCACGTGTTGCCCATGGAATCAGAGCCGTTCAACTGCGTATAGAAATCCATCGCCGAAAGGTCGAACGGGTCAGACGACTTCACGCGGCAATCGCTCGCGCAATCGCCATCGCGCTTCTTGAACTCGGTAAAGAACTTCTCGCCCAGGTTCTTGAGCATGTCGCCATCGAGCCTGCGGAAAGCAAAGCGGAAGCTGTCCCAGAACAGGAACGGGGAATCAAACTGGATCTCCTGGAGCGTAAGACCCGCGGAGCCCTTGAGCCCCCACTCGCCCTTCGTCTGCTCGGGAATGTACTGCACCGAGGTCGCAAGGCCCTGGCCAATCGGGCCGCTACCGTAGTGGTCGTGAATCTCGATGCCGCTCAGTATGTGCGGGTTCACAACCGAAAGGTTGCCCGGGAAGCCTATATCTAGGTGGCGCATGTTGGGTATGCGGAGCCGCCCGAGGTGGTAGGCCACGTCGCCCGCGCGGGAACCCTCGTAATAGAGAGCGCTGCTGAAATCCTTCTGGCCCGAAATACCGGGCATCTGGCTCAGGTGTTCGGTCACGTCGAATCGCATGCCGGCAGCATCTTCGAGCTTGTCGAGCGACACCTTGCGTTCCGGTTCCCACTTCACAGGTTCACCGCCACCGACAATCGTGCTCGAGCCCAAGTCGCGCAAGTCGCTCGAAAGCGTCACAACCATATCGAGCAAATCCGCATAATCCTGCAGGTCCACGTACACACTGTCGTAGCCCTCTTTCTGGAACACGAGGGAAGCGTTCTTGGAATCTACGGTAAACTCGAAACGGCCATCCGAAGAAGTCTTAGCAAGTTTCTTGCCCGAACGGTAGGTAATCTGCACGCCATCAAGCGGGAGGTCAGACCCCATCTCGAGCACAACACCCACGACAGGCGTAGGCGTCGCCGCAAAAAGGGATGTCACCAGGAACAGTGCAATAAGGAGCAGGGAGCGGAATCTCATGTGTACTAAATTAGAATTTTATAGGGTGGTGCGACCACCGGAAACACGCTGCAGTTCGGGAAAATTTATATTTCTCGCGGTATGCTTGAGATTTTTCTAGTGCAAATGGAAGTCGCGCCGAACGACAAGGCGAAAAACTTCGCCAAGGTCGAGGCGCTCACGGAAGGGATCCGCAAGGGGGCCCAGGCAGGGGGAGCCAATGCGGGGCTCATCGTGCTGCCCGAGATGTTCGCCACGGGCTACCTTCCGTTGCACCCGGAAAGCGCCGCCGAGGATTTTTCAAGCGAAAGCGCAGGCGAGACCGCGCAGTTTTTGTACAAACTAGCAAACAGGACTGGATGTGCCGTCATGGGTGCAGGGATTTCTGTCAAGAATGCTTGCGATATTAGGACGGCGCCGCTCACGAATCACTCGAGCGTGTATATGCCGGGCAACGCCACAGAATATGCGCACTACAACAAGCGCAAGCCCTTCTTTATGGAACAGGGAAAGTTCCGCGCAGGCGACAATGTTAATTTATTCAAAATCAATGAATGGACCATCGCACCGACAATATGCTTCGACCTGCGTTTCCCGGAACTCTACCGCGATGCCGTAAAGGCGGGAGCGAACCTCTTCACGGTGCAAGCCGCCTGGCCCGAAGCAAGAATCAATCACTGGAACACTTTGCTCAAGGCTCGCGCCATCGAAAACCAGGCGTATGTCGCCGCAGTGAACTGCGTTTCGCCAGATGGAAAGTACACAGGAAATTCACAAATTATCAACCCGCAAGGTGAAGTTATCGCGCAGGCGGAATCGGGTAAAGAATGTGTAATTTCGGCGTCGCTCGACATGGAATCCCTGCTAAAATATCGCAAGGTTTTTCCAGTGCTCAAAGAGATTTAGACGACACCGAAACAAATCGGCGTGACAAAAATCACGAAAGTTTGAATACGGCTAAATTCCGCAAAAAACAGCATTTTTTTTGTAACTCATTATCGCACAATTAATTACAAAAATGCTACAAAAAAGTGTAATGTGAGCAAAAATACACTCGCAAAAAACCTGCTCAAAACACTCTTCTTTTTTTGAAAAAATAAACTATTTTCTGACTAGAAAATAAGTTCCACAATCTATTTCGAGGTTCCTATGACTTCTCCCGATATGAACAAGCTGAATTACGCTAGGGCCCTCATCCGTGCAGGACTCGCGCGGGATTTGATTCTCAAAATCACATCCATTTCTGGCTACCAGTATTCCCAGATCCAGCGTGAAGTTCTCGCCGCATAACGCCTGCGCCGAATGCAACTCGTTCTGACTATTCCTGCGCAGCCCGCCACTCAGATGAAAGAGAGGCAGGCTGCGCTTCTTGCATGTTATAAGGACGGCTCGCTCCTGCTAGACGCCCGCGATTTCGAGAAGCCCGCACGCTTCTACCTTGCCCCTGCCGACGTTTTCCCGTGGGACGAATTCGTCGGGAAACTGCTTTGCGCATGGCAACTGTGCGATTACAGCGATGTGCCCCCGCAGTTCAAGCCGCTCAAGCGGATTCCGCAGTACGTTATTGACGGGTTGCCCGCAGAAACGACTGCAAACAAACTAAAAGTTCTCGCGACTCTCCGCTCGCAGGGGTACTTTAGCGCACTGACCGCACGGAAATAGGCTAACAGCGAACGCATTTTCGCGATTATTGCTATTTTCATGCACATGGATAGCATGCAAGATATCGCAAGCAAGCGCTGGTTCATGGGCAAGGGCCGCAAGATCGATACCATCGAGACCGTGGACCGCGTCGCCATCGGGGAAACGTTTCTCTCCATCGTCCGCGTGAACTTTGCCGCAAGCGAAAACTGCAAGCCCGACCTCTACGCCGTCATTGAAGACGAGACCCGCACTGCCGACTTTTTCTATGACGTGTTCTCGTGCGAGAAGGCAAGATACGGAGGAACGTCCGGCGAGTTCATGTTCATGCAGACAGAGAATTTCCCCGTAGATGTTTCCCTGCACGAACTTTTCGATATAGCCCCGCTCGATGCCGAGCAGAGCAATTCCGCATTCGCTTCCGAACACTTTTTCTTCAAGCTGTACCGCAGGCTTTTACCGGGAATACATCCCGAAGTCGAAATCATGGAGCAACTCGACCGCAAACGCTCCGGAGTGAGCCCGCAGCTCTACGGCACATGCTACTACGCAGATGCCACGGGAAAACACTACACCCTCGGGATTCTCGAGGAACGTGCAACCGGCATGCAAGACGCGTGGGCGTATTTCAACCGCGTGATGGACGCGCCGTGCGCCGAGGCTCTCGGGATAGCGACCGCGAAGATGCACCGCGCCCTCAGGGGGCTCCCGGGCACGCCCGCGCAGAATCCCGAAATTCCATTTGACAAGCTGGAACATCTTTTAAACCGTATGGTCGTAGGCGCAACAGATGCGGCGGGCGCGACAGATGCGGTGAGCGCGGGTATTTCCGCAGGCAATGAAATGCGCGAACTCGCCGAAAAGGTGAAAGCGACTTTGCCGAAACTCAAGCGCATGGCGAAAGATGCGTTCGGAGCGCCAACCGGCAGCGAGCCGTTCACACCGCAGCGCATCCACGGGGATTACCACCTGGGCCAGGTGCTGGTTTCCGCCGCAGATTTCAAAATTCTCGATTTTGAAGGCGAACCTACCCGCAGTCTTGAATACCGCAGGGCGTTGCGCTCCCCCCTTGTCGATGTCGCCGGCATGCTGCGCAGTTTCCAGTATGCGGGAGCTACATCCGGGTTCGACAGCACCGCGTGCGAAAAGGCCTTCCTCGAAGGCTACGCGCAAGCCGCCCGCATAGATGCCGGCAATGCGCAAATCGACCTCGACACCCTCGAGCATGCAGCCACCCCGTATATCCTCGCCAAGGCCGTTTACGAGGCCTGCTACGAACTCGAGTTCAGGCCCGGATGGTTCCACATCCCGGCCCGCGCGCTCATTGAACTCGCCGACTAGCCCGCCTGCCCCCACAAATTTCTATATTTGCTTTCGCTATGACAGTCGAAGAAATGGAAAAGCACCTCCGCGACGAGGCCTCGGAACTAGCCGCCAACGAACCGCTCTCGAAGCTCATGCTCGAAGAGCAGGTGTTGAACCGCAAGAACTTTGCCGACATGCTCTCCGTAACGCTCGCCTGTCAACTCGCGGGCGAAGTCATCGATCGTGCGGAACTCGAGAAAATGTTCAACGCGCTGTACATCAAGTACCCCGAACTGCTCGTTTCCGCCTGCAAGGACCTGAACGCAACCGTACTCCGCGATCCTGCCTGCACCAGCTACCTCGAACCGCTCCTGCTGTTCAAGGGGTTCCAGGGCCTGCAGGCCTACCGCGTGGCACACGCCCTCTGGACGGAAAACCGCCCGTTTCCCGCCAAGATGCTCCAGAACATCGTGAGCCGCAAGTTCGGCATGGACATCCACCCGGCGGCAAAAATCGGGCATGGCCTGCTGATTGACCACGCGACGAACATCGTCATCGGCGAAACAGCAATTGTCGGGAACAACGTGAGTTTCTTGCACGGTGTGACGCTTGGCGGTACCGGCAACGAGACCGGCGACCGTCACCCGAAAATCGGGAACGGCGTGATGCTCGGTGCACACGCCCAGCTGCTCGGCAACATCCACATCGGCGACTGCGCGAAGATTGGCGCGGGCGCGGTGGTGCTCTGCGACGTTCCCCCGCACACGACATACGCAGGCGTCCCCGCCGTAGAAGTCGGCCACCCGACCGACGACATGCCCAGCTTCAACATGCAGCAAGACTTCACGCGCGATTGCGACTAAACTAGACGAACGAACGCTGCGTCGCAATGTGGCTCGCTACAGACGAAAGACGAAAGGAGGCGCAGACATGAAAAAAACTGACAAAATCAAGTTCATCGGAGAAAAGCTGGACGAACTTTTCCCGAACCCGCCCATACCGCTCGACTACACCAGCGCCTACACGATGCTTGTCGCGGTCGTATTGAGTGCGCAATGCACCGACATCCGCGTGAACCAGGTAACGAAGGTGCTGTTCAAGAAAGCGAAAACGCCCGCCGCCATGGTCAAGCTCGGCATCGACGCGATTGCAGAAATCATCAAGCCGTGCGGATTCTTCAACACGAAAAGCAAGAACATTTACAACCTGTCGAAAACGCTCGTCGAGAAATACGGCGGCGAAATCCCCCGCACCTTCGAAGAACTTGAATCACTCCCCGGCGTAGGCCACAAGACAGCAAGCGTCATGATGAGCCACATCTTCAAGATTCCCGCCTTCCCCGTCGATACGCACATCCACCGCCTAGCCAAGCGCTGGGGACTATCGGACGGCAGTAGCGTGGAACAGACCGAGGCCGACCTCAAGAAGATTTTCCCGAAGGAAGAATGGGAAAAGCGCCACCTGCAGATTATCTACTTCGGGCGCACGTACTGCAAGGCTATGGGCCACAAACCCGAAAACTGCCCTATCTGCAGCACCCTAAGGAACTGCAAAAAATGAGAAAGGCAATCTTACGTACACTCATTTCGTTGTCGGCAGTACTCATCCTGCTAATAGTAGGGTGTACGGAGAGAACCGATTACGTCCTTGAGCAGTCGTACATTGACGTAAGAGCAGTTTCTTTAAGTTATTTGAACGACGATACCGAAGTCTATGTTAGGCAAATGACATCCTTCAGTAGTCGCGATGAATACGTTTCCTTTGAAATAGGACAAAGTAGAAACAAAGCCCTATACATGGACATATACGGCTGCGAAGACATCAACTGCCAAAGCGCAACAGCCATCGTCTTTCACGACAGTTCCTACAGTTATGTTAAATCCCTGAACAAAGGCGAATTCAAGTTTTCAAAGCCAGCGCAAGCAATTCGCTCGCAAGCTTTCGGAGACGATTGCGAAATACAAATTTATGCCCATTGGAATTTGACGATAGATACTAAAAGTGTAAAGATAGACTGGACTTTCCAGGAAGCGGAGGAAACATGCGAAGTATTCCTCTACAAATAGCATCTGCGTCAATACTGCTTTTATTAGCCGTATTGCTTTTATTTTCAATCTCGGCTTGCAGTAAGTCCGACGTCGACTTCTCAGAAAACCCACATTCCTATAAACCGATAACCCTTGAAAATAGAACCGTATATGTTTCTGCCAATATAAAATCTGAATCCTGGAAAATTGATGACTCTAATGCGATAACGCTTCGTTTTATTCCTGAAAGCTATAGCCTATTCAAACTGGATTCATCCTTGTCAAGAATTGCGGAAGAAACCGAACTGCAATGCGTCGCAACCATCGACACATGCGCTTTTGCAAATAGCGACTACACCTCGCCCTATATCGAATTGATCCTTTCAGGACATTGGATTGTCGATTACACAAGGATATTAGATTCCTACAACCGGTACACTATTAAATCAGACACAACCGAAGGAACGCTAACACACTATGCAGACATCGGCAAAAATTTAGTGAGCGTAGTTGACTGGAGTTCCGTCCAGTCAGCCCCAAACATACTACAATACGTCAAGGATGAAGGATACCCTTTCTCCGCAGCCCAGAAAAAAGCCGAAAATGATCTAGCAAGTTCCCACACAACGAACTATCAGGGAGAAAGTTCACTCTTTGTTGCCGAAGCAATCATACAAGGTTATAATCCAACAGATGTTCTGCATTTCTTGTCGAGCCTACTTTATTCTTCCCAAGAATCCAATTTTAACGATTCAACCATAGAATTTGCCAAGACAGCAACAGGATTAATTGACTCAATCATACTCAAGTACGGTTTCGACTGCAATAGATTTAGAATTCTGTGCGGAGCATACGACCTAGAACAATGTTCCAAGGATCACTATCTAGACACCGTCACAAACGAATTCAGCATTTTTAACAACAGCATCCTCGCCTGCAATAAAAATGTATGGAACATCATTGATAGTCAAGAAGACTCGCTAGGAGTCTGCACCAACTACAATTCAGGTGACACCATTGCGACAGACAGTTTGAATTACAAGATTTGCACAGAAGATGGGTGGCTTCCTATTGATAAATCAAACTTAAATCTCATTTTCGGAACATGCGAGAAAAACGAGACAAAAGTCATTCCATTTGCAGGAAAATACTATTTCTGTGTTGAAAAAAAATGGTACGACGCAACAAAAATTGACTACGAAATTGGTGTCTGTGGGAGGGATATTCCCTACGAAACGGCTTTCATATACAACGACACTATCGCATTATGTCGACTCTCAGAAAGCGCATACAGCGAGACAGCCAACGGGATCACCTTAACCCGTGACGAGGAATATTCAGGCCATACCTGGCATTGGGCCAACGAAACAGAGGCATACCTATACCGCGCAGGAGGCAACTGCGACAAGAACAGCGACTCAATGCAAATCGTTGAATACAAAAACATTACTTATGGTTGCGTAACCACACCACAGGGGTTATACGGTTGGAGGGACCTCAAGACTTGGAATGTTAAAGAAACCATATACGTTGATAAAACTGACTCAACCGAACAAACTATTTATGGGATAAAACACGGGGACTTCATCTTCATACAAGGCAGCAGAGACGACACGACCTCCGCCAACCTGATAGGCATTTACGATATAGATGACCATCATCGGTATTCCATAATCACCACCAGCAACAGGCAATGGCTCGATGCGCCGCTACCATCCAAATGCCCCGAAGGCTTCCATGTGCCAAGCCCCAACGAAGTCAGCGCGTTCATAAGCGAAGTCAAAAACGGCAATGTACCCGATATGCAGTATGACCCCGAAAAGCCCTTTTTCAGAACTAGTCAGAATTTACTAGAAAACGCCGGACTCTGCATAATTGTCCCCACAAACGGCAGTATCGTGAATGCACAAACCTTTGCGTGCAAATTAGATGTAGACATTCCCGTGGCCTGCACCAGGGAGTTTATTCAATGAGACATTGCATTCGGACAGATTACATATCCAAGACTGTGTTCATCCAGGTGTTCACTTCCATTTTGATAGCCCTCTTCACTGGTTGCACGACCCGTATTATGAGCATAAAGGAAGGTGATTTCGACGTAACTTCGCCTCCTACGATAAAAGGTGCCGAATTCAATATGAAGGAAAATTCATCCTTCACCCGCGTATCTGCAGATATTCGCAATTACAACAGTAAATCCTCCAATTTGTCGAAAGTTTGGACAGGCGCCGCCATTGTCTGCGATGGAGACGCCCACTGTGCAGATAACGATTCTCCTTCCGAAAAAATAGAACCAGGTAAAGCCAACATCAGTTATGTTTTTAAATCGCTCCCTGTATCACTGAGTATCGAAAATTTTCAAAAATATAAAAACCGTATTCTCTCGTACGGAATCGGGCTGGATCCCATGCCCTACGTAACGCTTTCTGTAGGCATAAACGGCAAGTGGGGTGAATTCGGCGTTACGACATATCTGGGAATAGACGCAAGCGACACTCGATACACATACGAGGGCATCACAGCCTCCGAGCCATTTATTCAATCATGGCCAGAACCCGAGCATTTTACAACAACTTATAGCGGATACCAGATTCACCTGCGAGGTGGCTTCGGAGGCTTTGCTAGTTTATTTGCTGGCCCCATAGCGTTGACTTATGTACCTACGGTACAATCTCCCTGGTTATGGACTAGAGAACTGAACGGAGAAAACTCCGGATACAACACTATATTCACCACCGAATACGAAATGACCTTTGATCTTCCCATCTATTTTTCACATTACTTCGGCATAACATACAACTTTCACAAAAAGGTTCTGTACAGCACTGGCCTGACAGTCATCAACGGGATTCAGTTAAAGGAACGTTTGTACCTAGGTTCTGTATCTGTAGCGTATCTGTTCTAGCAGTTGACTCAATTGCCGTTCCACTACAAGGATATCGCTCAAACCACTTTTCAACATCTTCACGGGACGGAAATGGTTGAGGGCAAGAACCCTCATCAACGACAGCTTCATTTGGTTGAACTATATACGCCAACAACGAAGTTAAAGCAGCCCCCACTCCAGCACCAACTAGAGCCGCAATATTATTGTCAGAAGCAAGCCCAGTAATTAGCCCAACCAACAAACCACCCTCAATACCAATAGTCAATATACTTCTTGAAGAAGAATCGACTTCAGCGCAGAAATAAACGCTATCTACAGGCAATACATACGTTTGACTTTTAACATTTTCGTTTTCTAACCACAATGCTTTATTTTTCTTATCATAACATATTCCCGTCGAATTAACCAAACTCGCGTAACCGTAATAGTGGTGCCGTTGAGACGGTGTTTTAACACCTTGACGAACTAGGAACCAACGACGCTTTATCTGATGCAATTCTCCCCGCAACGCTGATGACGCTGGGAGCATTTCATTTTGCGTCTTTCTTTCACTCCCCTCCAACAATTCCTTAATATCTTTTTCCGCTTTCTTACGGTTGCGATAAATTTCCGGCAGCGAGTCACGTGTCAAAGTATAATTCCAGCGGCCGCTAAAGCCCACTTCCCCGACAATTGTTGTCGGAATAAATACCAGCAGCGGAGAAAACAGCGCAAACGGATACGGAATAAAAACCATACCCACTCCGGCAGCAACACCACCTAAAGCTAGTGCTGTTTTCTGTTGTTCAAACGTATCATCGTAAACGGAGTCTTTTTTCAATGTATATGTGCGAAGCGTATTTCCATTATTCACCAACCGCAACGTCGCCCCATCCAACGTATCGGGATTCACCTTATAACGAACAGGGGTCATTCCAACAAACTGTGAATCCACATAGACGGCTACATTTATATCGGGTGGCACATTGACCTCAATCCAACGCACCGCCGAACTTTGTCCCGCACAACCAATAAGGTTCACAGAAACGAGCAAAATCAATAGCAATAAGGATCTTTCGATTACGCTTCGCACTTGAGCAGATCCTCGAAGTAGACAATCGTCTTCTCGAGACCCTGGCGCAGCGGGATTGTCGGTTCCCAACCGAGAGCAGACTTGGCAAGGTCGATATTCGGGCGGCGCATTTTCGGGTCGTCACCGGGAAGCGGCTTGTACACAATCTTGCTCTTGGAGCCGGTGAGGTCAAGCACTTCCTTCGCAAGTTCAAGCATTGTAAATTCGCCAGGGTTCCCGATGTTCACGGGTCCAATAATCTTGTCCTGGTTCATCATGCGCACAAAACCTTCGATGAGGTCATCCACATAGCAGAAACTGCGGGTCTGGCTGCCGTCGCCGTAAATCGTGAGATCTTCGCCCTTGAGCGCCTGCACAATAAAGTTTGACACCACGCGACCATCGTTCATAAGCATGCGCGGGCCATATGTATTGAAAATACGCACGATGCGGATGTCCACGTTATTTTGTCTGTGGTAATCCATAAAAAGCGTTTCGGCAACGCGCTTGCCTTCGTCATAGCAGCTGCGGATACCGATGGGGTTCACGTTTCCCCAGTAGTCTTCGGTCTGCGGGTGCACCGCCGGGTCGCCGTAGACTTCGCTGGTAGAGGCCTGCAAAATACGCGCCTTCACGCGCTTCGCCATGCCGAGCATATTGATAGCGCCCATCACGCTCGTCTTGATGGTCTTTACCGGGTTGAACTGGTAATGGATGGGGCTAGCGGGGCACGCGAGGTTAAAGATGCGGTCCACTTCCAGCAAAATCGGTTCCGTCACGTCGTGGCGAATGAGCTCAAAGTTGCGGTTATCGCGCAGGTGAGCGACGTTCACCATACGGCCCGTAAAGTAGTTGTCAAGGCAAATCACTTCATGACCGTCGTTCAGCAGACGTTCACACAAGTGACTACCCAGGAATCCTGCACCACCGGTAACTAAGCAACGCATAGGGACCTCTCTTTAATTACTCGTCGGAGTCTCGCTCCAGTTCTGCGGCGGAATTGCCATGCAACGCCACCAGGCGCACACCGTTCAGGGTCAGGTACGGGTCGTAGGTATCAATCACCTTGCTGTGCCCCATCACCATGCGACCCCAGCCACCCGTCGCAAACACGGGAACTTTCTTCTTGCCCATCTCGACCTTGATCTTTTCGACAAGCGTCTCGAGTTCAGCCATAAAGCCATATAAGAGACCCGCGCGGATGGCATCGTCGGTATTGTTCGCAATCACGTGTTCCGGCCATTCAATGCTCACCGGCAACAGGCGTGCCGCCTTCTCGGTCAAAACGTCGAGGCTCGCGCTAATGCCCGGAATAATTATACCGCCAGCGAAACCGCCGTCCTTCATCACGTCAAATGTCGTTGCCGTGCCCATGTCCACCACGATGGCATCCTTGTAGCCACGGTCGCGGAGCGCGATAATATTGCACAAGCGGTCGGCACCGAGCGACGCCGGGTTCGGGTAGGCAATCGGGCAACCGAGGCAGTTCTTGGAACTCACCACCTGCACCGGACGCTTGAGAAGCGTCTGCAAGGCCTTGATCCAAGGGCGTTCATGCGCAGGCACCACCGTCGAAAGGCCCACATGCGTAATTTCTTCCGGCTTGATTTTCGAAAAGCGCACAAGCCCGCCAATGCGGTTCATCACCTCGTCGCTCGTCGTTTCCTTGCGGGTCGTGAGCCTCCAGTGGTCCACCACCTTGTCGCCCTTAAAAATGCCCAAAACCGTGTGGGAGTTGCCCACATCCACAACGAAACTAAAAGTTTCGCGATTCGACTTCCGTACAGGTTTTTCCAAATTCTTCTTCATGTGTAAACAATGCTAAACTAACGCAAGCGGCCATCTCCTTTACAAAGAGGATAGCTCTATAGATGAAAAATAAAATTTTTTTGTCCGCTATCGGAGCACAACATAAGCTTTTGGGGGAATCTTTTCAAAAAATCCATTTTGCCTATGCAAAATCTAAAAATTCCATATCCAGTAGCCATTTATTTGTTCTTCCGAAGACGCTTCAACAGTTCCTGTAAATGTTGCAAATGTGCCATCTTTTCTGTCAACATTACCGAACTTCAGCAGATCTCCAACAACAATATCTGGCTGATGCTGTCTATGTCCTATAGCAACCAAATCAAGATTTCCGCCATCACCTCGACCATTAAAAAGAATCTCGCCGTTTAAATAATACGATCCGAGATAATTAGGAATATTCACATATAACACGATATGCTCAGATCTCGTTTTCAATTCCATATAACGTCCTGACGAATGGAAATAGCGGTCACTATCTATCCTGACTCTAGTTTTACTTCCTTCTGCGCGTTTCCGATCATTTAAATTATCGACACCCTTCACAAACACTTCTATGAAAGATTCATCTTTATCACGGACAACATCCCAACATTCCCTGCGCCATGCATTTGCCATTCTAGGAAAATCATTCGCAATGTCCCTATTGACAACGACCGAAAACTCATAATTTACTCTATAGTGCAACCCCGCTCGATCTAAAGGGATAAAATTATAAAAGCCCTTATCCTGCCTAAATTCAAGAACATCTGACGGATTTATAAAAAAAGCACCAAGGGCTTCAACACAGTTGTTAATTTGTCTAACCTTATCTGCAACTTGGTAATTTGTGGCAATTTTCCTTGATAAAACCTGATTCGAAACCTCAGAATATTTCTTTTCAAATGCAGGCAGTTCTACAGAATAAAAAATTTCGCATTTCGGATCAAGTTTGTCCGTCAATGAAATTGCCTTACAATGGTCGTTCATTTCTGAAATGTCACTGGACTGCCTTAAAAGATCCGCAACATTGGGATCATTAGGATTATCTTCGCCAAACGTCTCCAAATTAGATTTTAAAGCAGAAAATCTCTCCGACTTTTGAGAGTAATTGATGGAAGCGGATTGCATAGCACATCCCGTAAATAAGATGATTGCTAGTAAAAAGAGATGTTTGTTTTTTTTCATTTTAGTAATTCCAAATCCAAGATCCTTTCACTTGAACATTCGAAGGTCCCTCTATTGTCCCCTCAAACTTTGCGTAATACTCAGGCTTAATACTCTTATACATTGGGCAAGGCTCCGCTGTTCCAAAACATTCATTTCTTGTCCTAACGCATGGTTGTCCATAGCATAATTCTCTACTTTGAAGAATCATCGGTCGTCCGAACTTATCCTCACCAAATCCAATCAAACTCAGTTCGTTGCCTTGGCCTTCACCCTTAAACAATTCTTTTCCATTCAAGTAATATGTTCCAATAAGAGATGGCATATCTAGGAAAAAAGCGATATATTCATCATGGTCTACCCATGGTTGACCGCCAATACTTCCTAACCGAAGCGTCACATGACTTCCCTGTTTTCTTTTTTTGTCGTTAAGGATATCAACACCCTCAATAAAGATATCAAGAAAGGTTTTGTCAATATCGTGAACATCTTCCCAGCACTCATTTAACCATTGCCTTGCCATCTGGTTCAACTGATTTTCCGCATCACGATCTAATTCCACCAGGAATTCATAGTCAGCCTTAAATCTACGGCCTTTAGCATCTAGCGGAATAAAGTTATAAAAGCCCGTACTTTGATTGAATGCAAGCAAACCAGCCGGCGAGATATAGAAAGACCCCAAAGCGTCTACACATGCATTGACTTTTCCCACTCGGCCCTTAACATTTGAACTCACCGTCAAACGGCCCATCAAAATATCGCCAGACACCTGAGAGTATTTCTTTTCAAATTCAGGCAAAATAGTCGAATAAAAAAGCTCACATTGTCGATCCAGAGTGTCCGTTAGCGAGATTGTCCCACAACGAGTATTTGTTTCCATAATGTCGTTTGCCATTTCAGCAAGATCGGCGACATCTTGATTGTCGGGATTTGACTGGCTCAAATAGTCAAGTTCAGCCTTAAGCGAAGAAAACCGGGACGACTTTTTGGAGTAATCCATAGAAGCAATCTGCAACGCGCATCCCCACAGCAAAACCAAAGAGATAAACAAAAAAAATCTTTTTGCTTTCATCAATGTTCTCTCCCATTTAGCGAAACAAGGATATCAAATTCGCATCGAGATGTCGAGAGCCTTCACGCTGTGCGTAAGTGCGCCGACAGAGATGTAGTCGAGGCCAAGCGTCGCGATTTCCTTCGCGCGTTCGAGCGTCATGTTGCCGGAGCCTTCCACCAGGCACTTGTCGCCGCTTTCCTTGATAATCTTGAGGGCCTCGGCCATCATCTCGTTGCTCATGTTGTCGAGCATGATGACATCCACGCCCTTGTTGAGGAGAGCGCGCAGCTGATCAAAATTTTCGACTTCCATTTCGACCATCAGGTTCTGCGTGTTGTTCTTCTTCACGACTTCAAGCGCTTCGAGCACACCACCCGCCGCAGCGATGTGGTTGTCCTTCACAAGCACCATGTCAAAAAGGCCCATGCGGTGGTTGGAACCGCCACCCACGCGAACCGCATACTTCTGCAGAGTGCGAAAACCGGGAACCGTCTTGCGGGTATCGAGAACCTTGGTCTTGCCCGCCTTCAGGGCTTCCTGGAACGTGTGAGCGACCGTCGCCACACCAGAAAGCTGCTGGATAAAGTTCAAAAGCGTACGTTCGCCCGTCAAAAGCTCGTGCGTCGTGCCGTCCATTTCGGCAATCAGGTCACCCTTCTTGACCACGTCACCATCTTTCTTGTGGAGCGTGACCTCCACATTCGCCTTGAGTTCCTGGAACACGAGCTCAATCACCGGGAGACCCGCGAGCACGCCATCTTCCTTGGCAATCAGGCGGGCATGCTGCTTCTGGTCGGCAGGGATGGTCCATTCGCTCGTCACGTCGCCCGTGCGCACGTCTTCGGCAAGCGCCAAGCGGATCATCGTGAGGGCATCATTAACCGGGAAAATCGGAGTAGAATTGTCTCCGTACATTATTGCGCTCCTTTACCGGTCAACACAACGTAGACCGTCCGCACGAGAATCTGGAAATCCAAGAGCAGGCTCATATTCTCGTAGTAATACATGTCGTACTGCAGCTTAATCTGCACATCCTCGATGCTCGTGTCGTAGTGGTGACGCACCTGCGCCCAGCCCGTAAGGCCCGGCTTCATCTTGAGGCGGCTGATGTAGAACGGAATCTGTTCGCGAAGTTTGCTGATAAACACGGCACGTTCAGGGCGCGGGCCCACCATGCTCATGTCACCCTTCAATACACAAAGAATCTGCGGGA
>JAEEGJ010015103.1_pt1 | contig 18113 bp, 10 predicted proteins | sample 8958761 | NCBI WGS metagenome assembly JAEEGJ01 (sample SAMN16246546, study PRJNA631951) | gut metagenome | biome: gut microbiome; feature: rumen; material: RS-attached | host: Bos | place: Iran: Karaj | collected 2018-10
CGCGACCCCGACCTGGTGGTGGCTGGCGTCAACCACGGCACCAACGCCTCTATGGCCGCCAACTACAGCGGTACGCTGGGTGCGGCCGAAGAAGCCGTCATCAACGGTTGCAAGGCCATTGGCGTTTCCCTCTGCGACTTCCGCTCGGACGCTGACTTTTCGGCCGTAGAAGCCCTTCTGCCGGGCATTATGAAAAAGCTTCTGGACAACTGGCCCGAGAACCATCCCGGCCTCTATTATAATGTGAACTTCCCGGCTATGCCCAAGAAGGAGATCAAGGGCGTTCGCATTGCGCACCAGGGCCTGGGCCACTGGGTCAAGGAGTTCGAGCCCTGGGACGAGAACAGCCTGGGCGTCCTGAACGACAGCTTCCTCTGGCAGCACTACCGCGTGAACCTGGAGGACGGAGAGAAGGCCGTGTTTATGCGCGGAACCTTCGTGAACGACGACCCCGATTCCGAAAACGCAGACCACCTCCTCCTGGAGCAGGGCTATATCACCATTGTGCCCTTCAACGCCCGTATGACGGACGTGGCTGAGTATCAGCGCCTTAAGAACATCAAGTTCTAATGAGGTATTACATCATCGCCGGCGAAGCCTCCGGAGACCTCCACGGCAGCAACTTAATGAAGGGCCTGTACGCGCAGGACCCTGCCGCTGCCATACGTTTCTGGGGAGGGCCCAAGATGAACGAAGTCTTCCAAGCCAACGAGACCGGAACAGGCCTGGTAGCCGATTACCGGGACACCGCCGTGATGGGCTTCGTGCAAGTGATAAAACAGGGCCGAAGCCTGGTAAAGCGCATAGAAAGCTGCCAGAAAGACATCCTGGCCTGGAAGCCCGACGTGGTCATTCTCATAGACTATCCGGGGTTCAACTTAAGGATGGCCGAATTTGCCCACAAGGCCGGCTTCAAGGTATTCTACTACATTGCCCCCAAGGTATGGGGCTCCCGCGAGAGACGCGTTTCCAAGCTCAGGGACTATGTGGACAAACTCTTCATAGTGTTCCCGTTTGAGAAGCCGTACTTTGAGCGGCAGGGCGTCCCGCACGTGTATGTGGGCAATCCGCTGGTGGATGCCCTGGCCGACAGCCCCCAGCTCTCTGAGTCCAAATCGGCCTTCCTGCAGCGCACCGGTCTGCCCGACCAGCCCTGGATAGCCCTCCTGGCCGGTTCCCGCAATATGGAAATCAAGTCTATGATGCCGGTCTATATGGAGCTGGCATCGGCCTGGCACGCCAAACACCCTTCCGATTTGTTTGTGGTGGCTGCCGCACCGTCCAGCACCCTGGCCGATTACGAACCGTACATTGGCGCACGTCCGTACGTGAAAGTGGTGTTTGGAGAGACTTATGGGGCCCTGCGACACGCCCGTGCGGCCGTCATCAATTCCGGCACGGCCTCGCTGGAGGCCGCCCTCATTGGCACTCCGCAGCTGGTGAGCTACAAGCTCTCGTCGGTGATTCCGGCCTGGCTGGCCCGCAAGTATATTAAGGTAAAGTACATCTCTCTGGGCAATCTCATCCTGGACCGCCTAGCCTTCCGCGAATACATCCAGAACGAGGTCAAGGTCCCGGCCCTCCTAACCGAGCTCACCCGTCTCTGCGAAGACTCCGCCTACCGCGCCGCTATGCAGGTCTCCTACGCCCAGATCCGTACCCTCCTGGGCAGCACCGGCGCCTCTGAAGCCGTGGCCAGGGAAATGATTTCCGCTTTACAGGATTAAACGAAGATCCCGGGTCAAAGCCCGGGATGAGGGGAGTGGAGTATAGGGGAGTCGAACCCCTGACCTATAGATTGCGAACCTATCGCTCTAGCCAACTGAGCTAATACCCCAAAAGGATTGCAAAAATACGGGATTTCCTGCAAAGTTGCAAGGAATCCCGTATCTTTTTGTGAGTCAATATCAGAGGGCCAAAGCCTCGCGAACGGCGGCTACCGGATCCCCTGTGGGGGTGGAGGCAAAGGTGCCGGGACGGTTGGCCCACCAGTCGTATTCGAAGTCTTTGAGCTGTTCCAGGAGGGCGTCTTCATCGAGGGCGACACCGGCATCCAGGGAGGCGTTGACGGCATCGAAGAAGAGTTGCCAACGGCCTTTATAGTAGGTGCTTACGAGGCCGGCCCAGGTGCGGTCGGCGTAGTCGGTGAGCAGGTTGCCGCGAGGACCCCAGGACGTGAGGAGATTACGGGCGTTGGACTCGAAGTAATCGGACTCATCGGGGGTGGCGCCCCAGGCACGGGCATCGGCTATCCATTTGCCCACCAGGAAGTAGGTCTGCGTAGACAGCAACTTCTCCATAGTATCGAACACGCCCAGTAGCTCAGATTGCAATGAAGCCATCGCAGCACGGTCCCCGGCCTCATACGCCGTCTTGTAAGCCGCAAACGTGGCCTCGAAGCCATTGGACAGGTACTGCCGCGTGAGGTTGACCACGTCAAACTCATACGCGCTGGCGTGCGACGGCTCCTGCAGCAACAGCTCTACCGCCTTCCGAAGCTGCTCATTCTCATACGTAAACCGCACGGAAGAATGATAGGAACTGGACCTCTTGAAAGAGGGCCGAAGATTCATAATAGGACTATGTCCCGGAACCGAACGGTCCACATATACGCTGTCCAGCAGCAGCTTCCAGGCTTCACGGCCCGTAGCAGACTCAAACCCAATCCGGCTATCGGCCAAAGAAACAGCATACTCAGACAAATCCTTATGCCTCGGCGAATCCCAGGCCTTCTCAAAGATGAACTGGTACATAAACGGGTTGCAGTCGAAGCCCTCCAGCGTGGAGCCCAGGCCCTTGAAATTGGCCCCGGCCTCTGCGAAAGTGCCCTCTATTCGGCCTGCAATATCTTCAAAATTGCCGGCCAAATACGTGTTACCGCCAAAGTTGCCCAGGTAACACCAGATGAACGGCACGCCGTAGTAGCTCTGCGTCTGGCGCCAGACCTCCTGCCGCTCGCAGTAGTAGTCCAGCAGCAGGGACTTCTCCGAAGGATAAGAGGTGATATACGGCTCAATGCGGTCCTGCGTCCAGTATTTGCGCTCGTTCCAGAAGAGCCAGGTCATCTGCAGCCACACCGCCTCCGGATCCACGGCAGCCAGCGACTCATAGCACTGCCGGCTCACGCGGGAGAGGTAATCGGGCTCCCAGCTCTTGGGAATCATCTCGTTAAAGAGGTCGATGCCATAAATATGGTCGGTCCCGTACATCTCGGTTTCCTTCTCCACAAACTTCTTCTGAATCTCCGGGAACAGCGGGTCCATAGGGTCCAGGAACCACGGGAAGTCCTCCAGCGGGAAGCCGGCCCAGTCGCTCATCCGTTCAATCTGGGCTTCGGGCCGAATCCGTTTAAGCTCCGGCGGCACGTGTCCGGCAAAAGCCGGCAGCACGGGCTTCATATTGAGCTCACGCTCGCGGGCCACGATTTGCTTCTGTAATTCGGCCTGTCCCTCCAGCCAGGAGTGGGGGAGCGGGCCGCCCCAGCGGTCGATATTGAGCATACGGTGCCAAGGCAGGTGAGCCGGGCCCGTGAAGTATGCCCGCACCTCCTCGTCGGAGAGCCCCATCTCGGTCCAAATCTGGTACCAGATGGCCTCCTGACCGGTGATGGCCAGCGGCAGGTTGATGCCCTGCAGGGCCATCCAGTCAATGAAATGCTCCCATTCGGCCCATTTCCACCAAGGCATAGTGTAGCCGTACGTGCAGTAGTTGAGGAAGAAACGGTCCGGCACGCGGGCCTGGATGGTCACCGGCTCCGGCACTTTGGGCAGTTTGGAAGGCATAGTTACCTTGTCCCAGGAGAACCACCCCACGTTCACGTGGCAGTAATATTTAAGGTAGTGGTTCAGGCCCACCGCCATCGAATTGGCATTGTTGCCGCCAATGCGCACGCGGCCGCCTTGGGACGAAAGGGTAAAGACATCCGACGTATCCGCCGTCTGGTAGAACTCAATATGACGGGCCGAAGAAGAACCCAACACGCGCTGCGCCAGGGCCTTGGCGGCCTTCACGTCCGGAGTTTCCTCCGAAAAATGGCAGCCACACAGAAGGGCGGTGGCTGCCATAAAAAGGACTAAGTGCTTCATTAGCTGATGAATTGGGCCTTGAGGGCTTCAATCTTGGCGGGGGCGTCATCGCCCTTGGCGCCAAAGTAGAACTTGATCTTGGGCTCGGTGCCGGAAGGTCTCACGGAGACCACGTCTCCTGCCTCGTTGAAGAACTGCAGCACGTTGCTCTTGGGAAGGCCGGTTTCCTCGGGCTTGTTGTAGTCGATGACCTTGGCCAGCGGGCTGCCGGCAATCATTGCGGGCGGCGTGGCGCGGTAATCGGCCATAATCTTTTGGATTTCTTCGGCCCCGCTCTTTCCCTTGCGCACTATGTAGACCATCTTTTCTACGTACAGGCCGTACTCCTTGTACACTTTCTGGAGCAGCTGCCAGAGGGTCATTCCCTGCTCGGCGGCCCAGGCGGCGCATTCGGCCACCATAATGCCGGCTACCTGGGCGCACTTGTCGCGCACGAATTCTCCCAGGTTGAAGCCGTAGCTTTCCTCGCCGCCGCAGATGAAGACGCCCTTGCCTTCGTTGCGTTTCACTACCTCGGCAATGTACTTGAAGCCGGTGAGCACGTTGTAGCACTTGACGCCGAAGCTCTCGCAGATGGCGGCAATTAACTCGCTGGTTACTATGGTCTTAACCACGTAGCCCTTGCCGTCCTTGAGCTTGCCCAGCTCTTTCCAGCGGGTGAGGACGTAGTAGGTGAGGAAGCTCCAGGTCTGGTTGCCGGTGAGCTGGACCATCTTGCCGTCGTTGTCTCTTACGGCTATGCCCAGGCGGTCGGCGTCCGGGTCGGTGGCCAGGACCAGGTCTGCTCCGGTTTCATCGGCCTTGGCTAATGCCATTGCCATAGCGGCGGGTTCTTCCGGGTTGGGGGAGACCACGGTGGGGAAATTGCCGTCGTTGATGTCCTGCTCAGGCACGTGGATGATGTTCTTGAAGCCTACACGTTTGAGGGCTTCGGGCATCAGTTTGACGCCGCAGCCGTGGAGCGGGGTGTAGACAATCTTCATATCGGCGTGCTTCTTCACGGCCTCGGGGGTGAGGGTGAGGGAAGTGATGTCTCGGAGGTAGCACTCGTCCATCTCTTTGCCCATCATTTCGATGGGGGCCTTGTTTTCGCCGGCTACCGGATTGAAGCGGACGTCGGCCGGGTCTTCGATTTTGGCGACTTCGGCCACTATATCCTTATCTACGGGAGCGGTGATTTGGCCGCCGTCGTCCCAGAAGACCTTGTAGCCGTTGTATTCCTTGGGGTTGTGGCTGGCCGTGACCATAATGCCGGCCGTGGCCTTCTTGGCGCGGATGCTGTAGCTGAGTTCCGGCGTGGGACGCAGGCCCTCAAACAGGTATACCTTGATGCCGTTGTTGCTCAGAACCTCTGCGCTAATCTGGGCAAACAGCTCGGAGTTGTTGCGGGAGTCGTAGCTGATGCAGACGCTCTTGTCACCTTTCACGTGCTGCTTGATGTAGTTGGCCAGGCCCTGGGTGGCCATGCCCACCGTGTATTTGTTCATGCGGTTGGTACCCACGCCCATGGTGCCTCGGAGGCCGCCCGTGCCGAACTCCAGGTTGCGGTAGAATGCGTCTTCCAGGCCCACCGGGTCTGTTTCCATCAGGTGCTTTACCTCGGCCTTGGTTTGCTCGTCAAAGCTTCCTTCCAGCCAGCTCTTTGCAACGTCTTTGTAATCTTTCATATGTAGGTTATTAATTTGTTTTAATATCGTGTGTCTACAAATTTAATTATTATTCCGTACTTTTGCAATAATGAATTTTTCTGAATTCATATTGGCCCATTCGGGGGAGGATCCGGCTGCTTTGGCGCTGTCCCGCGCCCGGTATGTTGGCGAGGTTCCTAACTTTGACCTGGCCCTGACCACGCTGGAGGTGCGGCGGAAACTTCGCGACAAAGTGCCGGAGTGGTATGCCGTGCCGTCGCTGGTCTTTCCGTTCCGCGTGTCCGGCGAGCAGTGCTCCTCCACCGCCACGGCCCGCTACAAGGCGGCCGTTGCTTTGACGCCGCAGCAAGCACTTTTGACCGAAAACGCTTGCTGCCACGTTCCCTCTGACGCCGTAGCAAGCACTTTCGGCCCAAAATGCTTGCCGTCAGGTATGGCGCGAGGCGGGAGGCGCATTGCGGACCTTACCGGCGGGCTTGGCGTGGATAGCTGGGCCTTTGCGCAGGTCTTTGATGAGGTCCTGTACAACGAGATGCGACCGGAACTGGCCCAGGCCGCGGCCAACAACTTCCGCGAACTGGGCCTGACCAACATCACCGTCCGTAACTACGCCCTGGTTCCGGGCTCCATGGCCTCTTCGTCCCTCATCCCGGGCTCCGACCCGGGATCTTCGGCCTGCGTGTCCCAGATCCTGGGCTCCTTCCATCCGGACGTTCTGTTCCTGGACCCGGCCCGGCGGGCGGCGGATGGACGGAAGGTCTTCCGTCTCGAAGACTGCCAGCCCGATGTGCTTCAATTGCTTCCAGAACTGCTATCGGCCTGTCCTTGCATCCTGTTGAAACTGTCGCCCATGGCCGATATTACCCTGGTCTGCAAACAGTTAGGGTGTGTGAAAGCCGTGCACGTAGTGGCCGCCGATGGCGAGTGCAAAGAACTGCTCCTGGTCCTGGAAAAAGACTGGACCGGGCCCCATACTCTAACGATAGTCGAAGACGGCGCCGTCCTCCTCCTCCCGGCCTCCACCGACCCGAGTGCAGTAGACGTCACAAATTTCGGCCCGTCTACCGCGAAAACCTACCCAAATTGCGGTAGACGTCCCATATTTTGGCCCGTCTACCGCACCGAGCCCGGTTCTCTCCTCTTCGAACCTGGCAAGGCGCTCCTCAAGGCGGGGGCTTTTGACTGGCCGTGCCAGTTCGGCCTGCAGAAACTGGGTCAGCATACGCATTTATACATAGGGGAGGAGATCCCTGAGGCGTTGAAGCCCTTTGGCAAGTGCTTCCGGATTCTAGAGGCCCTGCCGCTGGACAAGCGGTCCATCAAAGCCTTTGGCCAGAAATATCCCCAGGCCGAAGTCACCGCCCGCAACATTCCCCTGACCTCCGACCAACTCCGCGCCAAACTCGGCCTCCGCTCTGGCGGCTCCGTCCACATCTTCGGCCTGCATATAGATGCCCAGAAGGCTAATTATCTGATTGTCACTGAAAGAATTATTTGACAATTCAAAAATTAGTTCTACCTTTGCTTCTGTAATTCGGTAGCGCCCCTTGAGAAAGGGCAAAAATTAAATAGAGCATTTTCCTTAGCGGGAGAGTGCTCTACTTTTTTACATATCGGATGCGTACTTCTATTATCTCATCCAGTGGTTTTATTCTTTCTAAAACCGAATTACATATGGTAAAACTCAGTACCAAGGTATGCTTCGACATCACACTGGAGCGAAAGCGAAAGCCGTCGGAGGAAACCACCAAGACCATCTCAAAAGTCTTGCGGGTCGCTAAGGAAACCATCCGTTTGCGTATTCGCAAGAAAACGTAAACCTGCCCCGGTCTAGTACCGGTTCTCTTTACCCATCCGAGCAAAGGGCTACCCACCACTGGGGGCCCCTTTGTGTGTTTGGCTATTTATTAATCAGGGGATAATCTCGGCACCATTGGGTGAGGGGGCAGCCGGTGCATTTGGGATTGCGGGCGGTGCAGGTGTAGCGGCCGTGAAGGATGAGCCAGTGGTGCGCGATGGGCCGCTGCTCCATAGGGATGTGCCGCTCCAGGTCCTGCTCCACGGCGTAGGGGGTGGATCCGTCCGAAAGCCCCAGCCGATGCGCTACCCTAAACACGTGTGTATCAACGGCTATGACCGGTTTGTCGTAAACTATGGAAGCAATCACATTGGCCGTTTTGCGACCCACGCCCGGAAGCTTCATAAGTTCGTCAATGTCCGAGGGGACCTCGCCACCGTGGTCTGCTAGGAGCATCTGGGCCATAGCAATCAGGTGCCGCGCCTTGGCATTGGGGTACGAAACGCTCTTCACGTACGGGTACACGTCGTCGAAGGACGCCGCCGCCAGCGCCTCAGGAGTGGGAAAGGCCTCAAACAGCGCCGGCGTGACCATATTCACTCGCTTATCGGTACACTGGGCCGATAAAATCACCGCCACCAGCAACTCATACGGATTGCCATAGTGCAGCTCACTCTGAGCCACCGGCTGGTTCTGCGCAAACCACCCGATGATGGAATTGTATCGTTCTTTCCGGGTCATAACTCCGTAAAGGTAAGGAAAATTTCCGAAAAGCGTCGCAAGTCGGGCACCGCCGCCTCGGGAACGAGGCTCGGCGGCTACAGACTGCGTCTGTTGCCCGCTGCAGTGGGAAGGTAGGGGAACGGGAGGCACCGCAGCCGCAATATACGAAATGCGGCTGCTACGGGACAACCCCTGCACGAGCTCAATGGAATGGCTCATGCAGGGGTTGCCCGTTGCCCACTTAGGCGCGGATGAAAAAAGAAGGGATGGGGGCATCCCGGGGCCCCATCCCTTCTCTCAGATCATCCTTTCTGGGCCGTAGGCCCGGCACCCGACCCCCGAATATATTTGTGCCGAACTTTGGACCACCGAGCATGTGATGAACCCTTCCCTTGGCACTGCTGTTGGGGTGTAGGTTAAAGAAAGGGCGCAACGGCTTGCCGCTTGTCGGCAAACGTTGTGCAACACGCTGGCACAGGCCCTCGCATGGCACCATACGTGGTGGGGGGCGTTGCACTGTCTCCCGCGCTTCTTCTGACAAAAGAGATGCCCGATCGGGTCGGGCATGACGACAAAACGGCTGGCACTTAACGTGCAGTATATCAGCGATATAGGTATGTTGGCTCCCCTCATTCGATATGGGATCCAAGTGGCAAATAGGCACACTATCACCTACTTAAGTGCCAGCCGTAAAACGAATGTGGACTAGAGATCCCGGGTCGGGGCCCGGGATGAGGGGTCCGGTCCAATGCGTCGCAGGTGGATGGGAGAAGTGCTGCAGGTCCGCGTTTTTTCGTTAGCCTGCGACGGTAAAATGCATAGGAGGCCGAAAAGTGTCGCCGGTGGCGAGAAAAATGCGGGCCTGCGACGGTTCGGGTCTAGACCTGCGACGTTTTGAGTCCTGACCTGCGACGGTGGACTAGAGATCCCGGGTCGGGGCCCGGGATGAGGGGTTCGGGACCGGACGGAAAGGGGATTGGGGCCGGGAGGAGGGGGCTAGAAATCGATGTCTATGCCTTCGTCGATGAGTTCGGTGCAGCGCTCGGCGTCGCAGGTGAAGACGCGGCCGGGGAATTTTTCGTAGATGTAACGGTTGTGGGTGACCATAACGATGGCGGTACCTTCGGAGTTCAACTTCTGGAGCAACAACAAAATCTCATCTGCGGTCTCGCCGTCCAAATTGCCGGTGGGTTCATCGGCCAGGATCACGGCTGGTTTGTTCAACAACGCACGGGCAATGGCAATGCGCTGCTGCTCGCCGCCAGAGAGCTGGTGGGGCATCTTGTGGGCCTTGGTGCTCATACCCACAGCGGCCAGCACCTGGGAAATGCGCTCATCGATTTCACGTTTGTCTTTCCAGCCGGTTGCCTTTAGCACAAACTCCAGATTGGATTCTACGGAGCGGTCGGTGAGGAGTTGGAAGTCCTGGAACACCACGCCAATGCGGCGGCGCAGGAACGGGATGTCCCGCTTGTGAATGCTAACCAGATCGAATCCGCACACGGTGGCCTCGGAGCAGTTTCCCACAGGGTTTTCGGCAATGACGGTACGGATGATAGAAGTCTTTCCGGAACCGACTTTACCCACAATATACACCAGGTCGCCGGGGAGGACGTCCATGTTGAGGCCGTAAATTACCACGGTTTCGCCGTTGAGGATATCGGCGTTTTGGAAGTGGATGAGAGGTTGTGCCATAAAAGTGTCAAATTCCCACAAATATAATCAGAATTTTTTGTATATTTGTAATTATTAATAATCCCTCGTTGCTACGCACTCTCGGGATAGTTAAAAACCAAACCGAGACCCATTAGGAGGGGGTAACGTAACCCTCCGAATGACAGGGAGAAACCTCAGGAGTAAACCTCCAGGGAACAGGAAAGAATAACACTATCTCCAACAAGAGGAGGGAGAAACCTCAGGAGTAAACCTCCAGGGAACAAACCTCCACCGGAGAAAAAATAACACCGTTCTGGAAGGGACGGGGAAAAAGAGAATCAAATGAAGAAGGTACAGATAGCACTGGCAGTGATTCTGGTGTGCGCGCAAGTGCAGCAGGCACAGGCGCAGAACCTGCAGAAAGCCACGGAGTTTTACAAACACGGATACTATTCGGAGGCCATCCAGCAGACGCTGGGAGACCGGAGCGGGAATGCGGAGGCCATCCGCACGCTGGCGGGACTCCAGCTGAAGGCGGAGAACGCAGAAGCCAAGGCCCGCGCCTTCATGGGCCAGCACCACGACAACGTGCAGGTGCCCCAGGTGCACTTCCTCCTGGCCCAGAACTTCTTTGATGAGGGCCGATACGAAGACGCCGCCGCAGAGCTAAGGGCCATCAACCCCAAGCACCTGAACCCCGCCCAGCTGCCGGAGTACCGTTACAAGCTGGGCTACAGCGCCTACAGCTACGGAGACTGGGAAACCGCCAAGCAGCTCCTCCCGGAGAACACTAAAGAGTATTCGGACTATACGGCACCTTCGGCCTTTACCCTGGGCTATATCAACTATGCGCAGAGCAACTTCCCGGAGGCCGAAGAATGGTTCGAAAAGTGCAAAAACGACTACCGCTTCAAAGAGCCCGCGCAGTTCTACATCCTGGAGTGCCGCTTCAACGCCAAGGACTATAACTACGTGATAGACAACGGAGAAGCCATCATAGATCAGGTGAGTGAAGACAGAAAATCCCGGCTGGGCCGAATCCTCAGCGAAAGCTTCCTGGTTAAAGGCAACGTAGAAAAGGCCAAGGAGTACTACCAGGAGAGCCTCAGCGGAGAAACCCAGACCCGCAGCGACATCTTCCGTGCCGGCGAAATCGCCTACCTCTCCGGAGACTGGCAGGGCGCCGTGGACAAGTTCCAGCAGATGGGAGACCGCGCAGATTCACTGGGCCAGATAGCCTCCTACCAGATGGGCTTCAGCTACATCCAGTTGCATAACAAGGTCGCCGCAATGTCGGCCTTTAAAGAAGCCGCCGCAGAGAATTATCAGGCCGATATGGCCGAAGACGCCTACTACAACTACGCCAAGCTGGCCTTCGACCTGGGCCGCGACACCGCTCCCTTTGCCCAGTACCTCCGCAAATACCAGAGAAGAAACGACACCATCTACTCCTATATGGCCGTGGCAGCGCTGCTGAACCACGACTACGAAGCCGCCGTAGAGGCCTACGACCACATAGACGAGCTGGACAGCCAGATGAAGTCCAACTATATGAAGGCTTACTTCCTCAGAGCCAGGGAGTTAATGGAAGCCGGATCCTGGAGAATGGCCGCCCCGCTCCTGAAGCAGGCCGCCTTCTACAGCCCCCGGAAGGACGGTTTCAACCAGCTCTGCCGCTACTACCTGGCAGAGGCCTACTATCGCGACGGCAAGTGGGCCGAAGCCCGACAGGAGCTGCAGGACCTTTATAATCAATCGGCCCTTAATAAGAAGGCCGAAGGCGAACTGGTGCCCTATCAGCTGGCCTACACCTACTTCAAGGAAGCCAACTACGAGCAGGCCCTCAAGTGGTTCAACAAGTACCTGGACGCCCGCAGCCCCCGCCTGGGATCCGACGCCCAGACCCGCGTGGGAGACTGCTACTTCTTCCAGGCCAACTATCCTACTGCCCTGGAGGCTTACCAGAAGCAGCTGGAAGCTTATCCGGACCGGAATAATTTGTATCCGCGGTACCGCGCCGGCGTGGCCAGCGGCCTTATGGAGAAGAACAGCCAGAAAGTGAAGATCCTGGAGCCCGCCACGCAGGTCAGTTCCAGCATCCCGTACTACGGCGAATGCCTCTACGAGCTGGGCCGAGCGTATGTGGCCGTGAAGAACGAGAACAGCGCCATCATCACCTTCAAGAAACTGCACAGCACCACGCAGGACCCTTCGCTCAAGGACCAGGCCCTGCTGGAGCTGGGAATGATAGAGAGAAATGCAGGCCGAAGCAACCAGGCCCTGGACTACTACAAGCAGGTGGTAGCCGGCAACAGCCAGTACCGGGAGGACGCCCTGCTGGCCATTGAGGCCATATACCGTACCAAGGGAGACCCGGACGGGTACCTCGCATACGTCAACAGCCTGGGAGAAGCCGCAGGCCGCACGGAGGAGCAGAAAGAAGACGTCTACTTCTCCAGCGCCGAGCAGCTCTTCCTGTCCGAGGACTACACCAAGGCGCTGGGCACGCTGCAGCATTACCTGGATCGCTATCCGGAGGCCACCTACGCCGCCAAGGCCAACTTCTACCTGGCCGAATGCTACCGCCAGACGGGCAACAAGGAGCAGGCTATGGACTACTACCAGAAGGCCCGCGAGGCCGGTCTGGACGGAGCCCTGGTGGAGAGCGCCCTGCTGCACACCGCTATGCTGAGCTATGAGACAGGCCGATACGAAGCCGCCTACGCCGCTTACGATGAGCTGCGGGAGAGCGCCAAGTTGGAAGCCAACCGCCACACGGCACTGGTGGGCCAGATGAGAAGCGCCTACAGAGCCCATATGTGGGAAGACGCCATCATTGACGCCCAGACGGTGATGAGCACCTTCAAGGACGCCGCCCTGTCCCGCGAAGCCCGCTACATCCGCGCCAAGTCGCTGCTCAGCTGCAGCCGCCGCGAGGATGCCTTCAAGGAGTTCCAGACGCTGTCCAAGGAGCCGTCCACGCCTGAAGGCGCCGAAGCCACCTACCTCATCATCGAGGACCTGTATAACAGGGCCGATTTTGACAAAATCCAGGACAAGGTCTACGCCTTCTCCCAGAAGGCCGGCGGTCAGAACTACTGGCTGGCCAAAGCCTTCATAGTGCTGGGAGACAGCTTTGCCGACCAAGGCAACACCGCCCAGGCCAAGGCCACCTTCGAGAGCATCAAGAGCGGCTACACGCCGGAAGGTCCGCAGGACGACGTCCTGGACCAGGTTAACCTCCGTCTGAGTAAATTGAACTAAGCTATGAAGAGAGTAATTGTCACTATATCTTTGCTGGCAGCCTGCGCCGCCCTTAGCGCCCAAAACCTCAATCCCGTTGTTGAGGTTACCAATGTGTATGCCCGCGAAGCCACCGGCATTGAAAAGCCCAACCAGCTGCTGTCGCTGCCCGATTCCGTGTATAAGTTCGACCTGGACTTCGACTACAGCGTCAAGAGCACGCCGTACAAAGGGGCCTATGAGTTCAATCCTTATTTGGTGCAGCTTCGGCCTTCGGCCCGTCTTTCCGGAGAGCAGACCCTTTACCTGAAGGCCGGGGCAGGTTTCCGCCTGCATCCGGAGGTGGATTTTGTGTGGAATCCGCTGCGTACCAATAACTTCCGGCTGGATTTGTACGGCACGCATAACTCCTATATTGGTCATTACCGCAATATTGTGCCCGGCGAGAGCACTGTAGATTGGGACGGCACTATGCATTCTACCAGCGGCATCAATGCCAAGACCACTGCCGGGGCCGATTTCTGGGCCGCCTTCAAGGGAGGAGAATTCACCGCTAACCTGCAGTATAAGAACGTGTTGGCTACGGACTTCTATTACGGTGAGGGGCCTAGGAGTTGGGGCCATCACAGAGGCCAGGTTGAGGCCCGTGTACAGAACGCTCCCGCCGCCAAGTTCATCTACAATGTGGGTACCCGTGTGGCCTATCTGGGCTATGCCGATATTAAGGAATTCCACACCGTTTCCGATGTTTCTCTGGGTTTCCGGATGGGCCGGAATAACAGCATCCGCGTAACCGCCGGGCTGGAAACCGTGGGCTTTGAGGAGAATCAGTCGGGGCTCAAACTGGAGGTCACGCCGCACTACCAGTTTGCCGGCAAACGGTTCAACCTGGATCTGGGTGTTAAATACTCTTATCTGTCCTCCAGCCCGTATGTGTATGAATACAAGGGCGGAATCCTGTTCCCCGATGTGAACTTCAGTTTCAGACTGGCCGATGCCGCCGTGGTCTACGCCACTGCCACCGGTGGGGATCGTTTGAACTGCTACGATAGCCTGCTGGAAGATAACCCCTATCTGGGCGGATTCAACTGGTACCGTGATGTGACCGTGACCCGCTTCAACGTGTTTGGCGGACTCCGCGGAAGTATTGGCGGCAAGTTCTCCTACGATATCCGTGGCGGCTACAAGTGGGTAGACAACGCCTGCGGATGGAGTTTTGTGGAACTGTTTACCACTTCCAGTGCCGTGGATCCTTCTGTCGGCCCTGGCCTGCTGCCTACGATGGCTTATGTGAGCCCGCTGCGTACCGCTTACGGACAGCTTACCCTGTCCTGGATTTCGGCCTCCTGGGATATTATGGGCACGGCTTACTACGGTTACACCCCCAAGCCCAACAAGGAAACGGCCGCCGAAATTAACGTCTTTGGCCCGCCGTCCTTCACCGCCCGCGGTCACGTTCTGTACAAGTGGGCCAACCGGTTCAAAGTGGGTGCCACCATTGACGTCCGGAGCAAGCTCAACGCCAAGCGCCCCGTGCCCGGCTATCAGGACCTGGGCTTCGAGGCCGATTACGCCTTCTCCCGCCATATGGCAGCCTGGATCAAACTGGGAAATCTCCTGAACCAGACCATCCAGCGCACCCCCTTCTACGCCGAAGCTGGCATCTATGGTTCCGTGGGTATAAAACTCACGTTCTAAGGGAGATCCCGGGTCAAGCCCGGGATGAGGGAGCTATTGCATTTTTCCTGAAAAATTCCTATCTTTGTATGTTTATAGGAAACAAGGAAAAAGATGATAGAAAACGAAGAAACCCGTATTGCCGAAGAGCAGTATTCTGCCAGTAGTATTCAAGTTCTGGAAGGCCTGGAGGCGGTGAGAAAACGCCCCTCGATGTACATTGGTGACATTGGGGAAAGAGGCCTCCATCATCTGGTATACGAGGTTGTAGATAACTGTATTGACGAAGCTATGGCCGGCTATTGCACGGACGTGGACGTCAAGATTCTGGAAGACAATTCCATCAGCGTTAAGGATAATGGCCGCGGTATCCCCACGGGCATGCACGAGAAAGAGCACAGAAGCGCCCTGGAGGTGGTTCTGACGGTGCTGCACGCCGGCGGTAAGTTTGATAAGAACAGCTACAAGGTGTCCGGCGGTCTGCACGGCGTGGGCGTATCCTGCGTGAACGCCCTGTCCGACCTCCTCATTGCAGAGATTCACCGTGAGGGTAAGATCTTTGTGCAGAAGTACTCCAAGGGTAAACCCATCACGGGCGTGGAGGTAGTAGGGGAGTCCAACGACACCGGAACCACCATCACCTTCCACCCGGATGCCACCATCTTTACCCAGACCACGGTGTACAAGTACGAAACCCTGGCCAACCGCCTGAGAGAGCTGGCTTACCTGAACAAGGGCATCCGCATCACCCTCACGGACCTCCGCGAAAAAGTGGACGAGTTTGTAACGGCCGAAGACGGAGAACGCAAAGCCACCGGCAACCAGGTCTACCGCAGCGACGTCTTTTACAGCGAGGAAGGCCTCAAGGAGTTCATCGACTACTTGGACGCCGGCGCACCCAAGCTCATCCCTGAGCCCATCTGCGTGAATACGGACAAGGTAATTCCCATTGATATTGCCCTCCAGTACAACACCGGCTTCTCCGAGAGAATCTATTCCTACGTCAATAACATCCACACCATAGAGGGTGGTACCCACCTGCAGGGCTTCAAGATGGGCCTGAGCCGTTCCCTCAAGAACTACGCAGAAAAGAACAACCTGCTGGCCAAGTTCAAGGGAGAGCTGAGCCCGGAAGACTTCCGCGAAGGCCTCACCGCCGTTATATCGGTAAAGGTGGCCGAACCTCAGTTCGAAGGCCAGACCAAGACCAAGCTGGGTAACCCGGAGGCCACTTCGGCCGTATCCCAGGCCACTGCAGCCGCTATGGACCAGTACCTGGAAGAGCACCCCAAGGAGGGTAAGACCATTGTAGAGAAGATTGTCCTGGCCGCTACCGCCCGCGCAGCTGCCCGTAAGGCCCGCGAGATGGTGCAGCGCAAGACCCCTATGGGCGGCGCCGGAATGCCCGGCAAGCTGGCCGACTGCTCCGACCACGACCCCGAGAAGTGCGAACTCTTCCTGGTGGAGGGTGACTCCGCAGGCGGTACCGCCAAGCAGGGCCGTGACCGTCGCATCCAGGCCATCCTGCCGCTGAGAGGTAAGATCCTGAACGTGGAGAAAGCCGCCCAGGACCGCGCCTTCGAGAGCCAGGAAGTAAGAAACATCTACACCGCCCTGGGCGTTACCGTGGCCCAGGAAGACGAAACCGGAGAGAAGCACATGGACCTGAGCAAGCTCCGTTACCACAAGGTGATCATCATGACGGATGCCGATGTGGACGGCAGCCACATCGCCTGCCTCATCCTCACCTTCTTCTTCCGCTACATGTTCGACCTCATCGCCAACGGGTATGTGTACCTGGCCACGCCGCCGCTCTACCTGGTGAAGAAGGGCAAGGAAGAACGCTATTGCTGGACCGACGCCCAGCGGGAGGCCGCTACGGCCGAACTGGGCCGCGGTACGGACAAGGGCGTGACGGTGCAGCGCTACAAAGGTCTGGGCGAAATGTCCGACACCCAGCTCTGGGAGACCACCATGGATCCTGCCCGCCGGGTGCTTCGGCAGATTACCATAGAAAACGCCGCCGAGGCGGAGCGCACCTTCTCCATGCTCATGGGTGACGACGTACCGCCGCGCCGGGCCTTCATCGAAGAAAACGCGCATTATGCAAATATCGACGCCTAAGATCCCCCGGAGATTCTTTCCGCTGGTCCTTGTTTTCGCAGTCCTGGTGCTCCTGATGCCCAGGACCGCGAAATTCAATTATGACTACAAGAAGGGGAGTCCCTGGCCGTATGAGACCCTCGTTTCCCAGTTCGACTTTCCCATCCTCAAGACGGAGGATCAGATTCAGGCGGAACGGGAACAGGCCGGCGCCATCGTCATACCCTATTACAGGTTTTCGGCGGAGGTGACCACTTCGGTCATCAAGAACGTGCAGGGGCTGGATCTGGACGCGTTCAACGTCCTGCGTCCCGCCATCGTCACCCGCCTTTCAGACATATACTCCAAGGGCGTCATCTCGGACGGACGCATCCGCGCGGAGCACGGATCGGCCCGTATCTCGGAGGAGGTCATCTACGTCCAGCGGGACAAGCGCGCGGTCACCTGCCCCCGTTCGGAGGTCTATAAGGTGGCCGATGCGAAGGACCAGCTGGTGGCGCTCCTCGCCCCGCAATATCCTTCCGTGAACCTGGATTCCCTTTTCCGCCGCAGCGGGGTCTACGGGGCCATCATCCCCAACCTCATCTACGACGCCTCGATGACGAACCTCACCCACGTGGAGTCGGACGACTACATTTCCCCCACGCTGGGCTATGCGAAGGCCGATGAAAAGATTGTCTCGGCCGGAGAGATCGTCACCGCGGAAATCGCCCAGGTGCTGGATTCCTACAAGCACGAGTACAACCAGGTCTTCGGCTACAGCGGCCCCCGCGTGCTGCTGTATCTGGGGAACATCCTCATTGCCCTGGCCCTGGTGGTGTTGCTGTATTTCTGCATTTTCTTTTCCAATCCGGCCATCTTCCAGAGCGGGAACCGCTATTTCTACCTGCTGTTCCTGTTCATCCTGTCGGCCGTAGTGACTTTCCTGGCGGAGCGTTTCGCCCCCGGGGCTCTTTACGTCATTCCCTTCCCGGTGCTGGCCCTGTACCTGCAGGCCTTCTTCCGCGACAGGGTGGTGGTGCCGGTGTACACCGTGATGCTGCTCCCGCTGCTGATTTTCTGCGGCAACGGAATGCAGCTCTTCGTGATGTTCCTCACGGCCGGCATCGTGACCAACCGCACCTTCGGCAACCTGAACAAAGGCTGGCAGCAGTTCCTGAACGCCGCCATCATCTTCGG
>JAEEGJ010015104.1_pt1 | contig 18113 bp, 10 predicted proteins | sample 8958761 | NCBI WGS metagenome assembly JAEEGJ01 (sample SAMN16246546, study PRJNA631951) | gut metagenome | biome: gut microbiome; feature: rumen; material: RS-attached | host: Bos | place: Iran: Karaj | collected 2018-10
TCACCGTTCTTGCTTTCCTTGATGGTATGATAGTACCTGCGGTTGATTATCTTCTCATCTTTGATGACCGCATGCTCCATGCTGTCAACCAGAGCCCAGCCTATGCCGGCTCCGCTTCCCGCGGTTATGAAACCGTCCTGCGGGCGGGTATAAAGGGCATATTTGCCGTCTACGAACTCAGGATGCAGGACCACGTTGCGCTGCTGGCAGGAAGATACTATATCCGGGAGGCGCTCCCAATTGATGAAATCCCTGGTCCTGGCCACGCCGGCAGAAGCGACCGCAGCTGAGAGGTCGTCCGGATGGGCGGGGTCTTTCCGCTCCACACAGAATATCCCGTAGATCCATCCATCCTCGTGGGCGGTGATCCTCATATCATATACGTTCGTGGCGGGCTCTCCATATTCCGGCATCGAAACAGGGTGCGGCCAGAAACGGAAGTTGTCGATACCGTTAGGACTCTCGGCAACCGCAAAGAAAGATTTCCTGTCAGCACCTTCCACCCTTGCGACAAGGAGATACTTTCCATGCCACTTGATGGCACCGGAATTCATCACCGCATGGATTCCGAAGCGCTCCATCAGATATGGATTCGTCTCCTTATGGAGATCGTACCTCCAGGCCAACGGGGCATGCAAAGCGGTCAGGACCGGGTTGGCATAACGCTCGTACAAGCCGTTTCCTTCGATCGGAACATTCTTTTTCTCAATAAGTTCCTGGTGCTTCTTCTTCAACCAGGCAAGTCTTTCTTCGTAAGTCATAGCAACACAATATCTTTCTTTTCGGTGAACCGTATGAAATCTTCCTCATTGCCGGAGCCTTTCCACGGGGCATAGAAATGTCCGGGCTTGTCGTGGGCGTTGCGCCAGGTAAGCATATAGCTCACAGGGAAACCGTCTATGGCGCTGTATAGCCTTTCGCACCACCATCCGGAGTCAGGAATACCTTCGAGTCCGGTTTCTGACAGGCACATCAGTTTGCCGTGTTCCGAAGCCATGGACTCCAGTACGGCAAGCATATCCCTGACCTGGGAGACATATCTGTTTCCCGCCTCTTCCAGGCCGTCAGGACCGACATATTCGTAGATGTCGGTACCCAGGATATCGACAATGTCGTCTCCAGGATAGCGGGAGAGATAATCATCGGCGCTGATGGGACCGTTGGGCGAATAGCACCAGAGGATGTTTTCAAGTCCCTTTTCCTGGGTGAGCCTCGACCAGGTCAGACGGAACAGGGCCTTGTATTCCTCCTCGGAACACAGCTTCCCGCCCCACCAGAACCAGCTTCCGAGATTCTCGTGCCAGGGACGGAATATGACCGGGACATCCCCAAGGCTTGCAATGAACTCTGCGGCACGATCGAGCCATACGAGGAATTCCTCGTGAAGGGGGCCTCCTTCCAGGACGGATCTGACGACTTCATCGGAAGAGACATCCCAGGCATCTCCTCCGGTCAGGGGATTCCTCGGATGCCAGGAAAGCGTAATGATCCCTCCCCTTCCGGCATGTATGGCAGCCGCCTTGCGCATCAGTCCGAATGGAACACCGTCAAGGTTACAGCTGTCGGCATGCTCGATCCCTCCAAGGTCGAAACCGACGACGGCCGGATAATGCCCTGTTACCTCCTTGACATCCGACCTTTCCAGAGGATCGTTCTCCCAGTCGGTCACCACCCAGGCATGGCCATAGGAAAGGTCATCCTGATGGCCGTAAAGCTTCTCTCCTGCCGCCACATGGGCGGAAAGCCTTGAATACAGCTGCCCGGCGGAAGAACCTGTCTGCTTCCCGGTGCGTGTAGCACAGGAAACCAGGACGGATGCAGTCATCATGATTAGGAACAACTTTCTCATCTTAGTTTATCTTTGGTGCCGAATTGTATACTGATGTCAGAGTATAGCTGTCACTCTTCGTGAACCATGCCCTTTTCATCACGTCTATCGCTTCCTTGCTGTTGCCGATATAGGATCCGGTTGCATGGTTGATATACCCATGCTGCTCCTTGCCGGTATCGGAAGCACCGTTATCCCAAAGGAAGCAAGGAAGACCATAGGTATTGGCGGCCTTCACGACATACTCCAGATAATAGAGGAAGAACCTCCAGGCTCGGTTGTCGGACTTGGCACGCATAGAACATCCGAACTCTCCCAGATAGCAAGGGATGCCCTTGTCGACATAATCGGAGCATAGCTTGCCGAAGACTTCCTGTACGTGGTCCTCGTCTCCGCCGTTGGCTTTCTTGCCTGCAGCGCCGGTATGGCCCCAATCCGAATACTGTGCATCTCCCAGGGTATAATCATAAGGGTCATAGAAATGTACGGCCACGATGATTTTCCCGGACTTGTCGTCAGGCAGCTTCATATATTTCGTAAACTCCGGGTTGGCTGCATACGAAGGTACGGCCAGCCACCTGGTCTCATTGTTGCCGCCGGTCGAACGGACCGCATCGACGAATACCTGGTTCCAGTCATTCAGGATGTTGCACTGGCGTGATGGATCCTTTCGGAACTCATCGCTCCAGCCCCATCCGCCGTCGTTGATTTCGTTGAAACTCTCCATGATGAGCCAGTCCCCGCAGTCGGCGAACTTATTCGCGATCTGGGTCCACACGGCCTTGATCTCGGCTTTGATGGCATCGTTTAGGGTGCTGTTGTCCACGGCGTTCTTTATGTCCAGCCAGTGGTCGTCGCCGTGGTTCTCGTCGTGGTGGGTGTTGATGATCACGTTCAGACCGGCCTCATGCGCAAAGCCCACGACTTCGTATACCCTGTTTATCCAGGCCTCGTCGATTTTGAAGTCAGGATATGGACCTATCCACTTCATCCAGGTCACAGGAATACGTACGCTGGTGAATCCTGCGGCCTTCACCCCCTTGAACGTAGCCAGGGTGGCAGGAGTATTGCCCCAGGCGGTCTCGCTGGGATAGTTGTACCAGTCGAATCCGTTCTCATCCACATAATGCCAGGTGTATATGGCATCGAAATGGTTGCCCATGTTCCAGCCAAGGCCCAGGGTCTCAGCAAGTTTCCACGCCTCATTGTCCTTCGGTTCAGGTCCCGGAGGCGGCGGGGTCGGCTTCTCCTTCGCATCCTGGGTTATGCTGACCTGGACCGAAGAGGCGCCGGTCGAAGAAACTGTCAGGGTGGCCGTCCTTGCCTCATAATCCTCGTTCGCAGCGACCTTGAGTCCCACCTTGATGGAATAGTTCGAATATGTTCCGTCCACATAGGTAATCCACGCCGGAAGGCCGGTAATCTGCGGCCTTGAGGGAGCAGTTATGGTCAGGGAGAGTTCCTCCCCGGCTTGTGCTACCTTGAACGAAGATGAACTCAAGGTGATCGATGTCGGCGCCGGGTTTTGCGGAGGCACCGGCTCAGGCTCCGGCCCATGGCATGCCGCAAATGGGAATACCATGGCGAAGGCGAGAAGGAATAGACGTACAACTTGCTTATTCATATCAATACTTGACATCACTTCTAGAGATTACATTCGGATTGGACATCGCGCTCTTCCACCACGCCGTGTCAGGCATGTTGGAACCATACCAGGGCATGAACCACGACCACTTGGCGCCGGCGGACCATACGGCAGGGATGGAAGCGAATGCCTTGTCCCCATCTTTCCCGCATTCACCCAGAGCCACCATCTTCTTCGGATAGGTTTTCTGGATTTCGCTGAACTCCCTCTGGTTCGCTGCGGCATCCGTACCGTAAAGGTCACGGGCCACTATGTCCACATACTGGTCTCCCGGATACCAGGCGGTATCCTGATTGTATTTGGACGGATCCCCGTTATAGTTCTGGGTGGTCCACACCCATATCAGATTGTTCACTCCCTTGGAAGCGAAATAGTCGAACATCGCCTTCCATATCTTCCTGTACACCTCGGCACCGTCATAGCCCCACCAGAACCAGGAGGTTGTCCAGGATGCCTGCTGCTTGTAAGTGGCATTGCCGGCTGCTTCGTGGAAAGGACGCCAGACCGCAGCGATTCCCTTGCCCTGAAGGGCCAGCAGCACCTCGACCACCTTATCCATCTGCCCGTAGAACCATTTGTTCTCCCAGGTCCCGGACGTAAGCGCGTTCTTTGCCCTGAAGGTGGTCTTGTCAGGCGAGCAGGTAACTCCGCTGCCGTCAGTGCCGGGCTTAGTATCCTTTGTTACAGGGACGTTGAAATGCCACATCAGGGACACTATTCCGCCGGCCTCCGCCCATTCCGTGACGGGCTTCAGGTCATTGTAGTTGATCCAGTTGTTGTCCGAAGGGACATAGATATGGATGAAATCGTAACAGTTCATCGCCGGATACTTTCCGGTGGCCGAGAATACCTTGTCAGCCTCGCGGTGGTTCCAGTTGACATCCGCCATTATGGACGATATGACCTTCTTCCCGTACTGTCCATACAGATAACCGTACAATGCCTTGGCCTGATCGGTCGGCTTTGCCGTGACGAGGGTTGTGGTTATATCGATTTCCTCTTCACCACCCCCTTCGGGTTTTTCAGCGGCTTTCTGGGAAATGGTCACGGACTTGGAAAGGGTGCCTGAGGAAACGGTAATGGTGGCCGAGCGGGGCTCATATGCCGTGTTTGCAGATACTTTCAGGACATATGTTATCTGATACTTGTTGAAAGTGCCGTCCACCAGGGTAATCCAGCCCGGTACTCCACTGACGACAGGCCTGGCCGGCGCGGTGACGCTCAGGCTTACCTCGGCGGCGCCCCCGCCTAGACTCGATGACTCGGGACTCAGCGTGATGGCTGTCGGCGCCGGATCAACCGGTGTCAACGGTTCGTCAGGTCCGCAGGACCAGATGACAATGGCGGAAACGGCCAGGGCAAGGCAAGACAGTACTTTCCTCATCTGCAAATGTATCATTGGATCCCGGAGGGAGGGTCAGCCCCCTCCGGAATAAATATTCAGGCTACTATATGTAAGCCAGTTTGGTAACGACAAGGTTCTTGCCCTGTACGATAAGGGCAAAGCCCCACCATTGGTGCGAAGTCATGGCAGCGAAGGCATTGCCTTCTGCCTTGAATGAGACATAGCCCTTCTCGACTGCCTCGGGAGAGTTGTCCTGGTTGAACTGGACACCGTTCGGAGTCACATATCCCATTCCTCCCCAGTGTCCGTCAAAGACCTGGATGGACCAGTCTGACGGATCGTCGGGAGTGAAATAGATACGTACTTCCGCTCCGTCCCACAGCTCGGCATTGACCCAGTCATCTTCGCCTCCGAGTTCAAGGTTAGTGGCGTAGTCACCGGTATGTGCGCTGGTTCCTTCCCAGACCACGGTCTCGGTAGCGCCGAAATGCAGGAACGAGATTCCGGTTACGTTCAGGAACTTGCCCTGGACGATGAGGGCCGAACCCCACCATTGCTTCTCGGTGAAGAGTTTGAATATCTCATCAGTCACTTCGAATGCGACGTATCCCTGGGCGGCTGCATCAGGATTCCTGTTCTGGTTGAACTGGTTGGGATTGTCCATACCCGGGAAGAGCATCGACATTCCGGCCCAGTGACCGGTGAACAGCTGCATCGACCAGTCGGAAGGATCGGCGGGAGTGAAGTACACCCTGACGACATCTCCGACAGCCAGACCGGCATTCACCCAGTCGTCCTCAGTGCCGAGTTCGAGATTGTTGGCATAGTTGTCAGTATCCCTGGAACCTTCCCAGATGAAGGTCTCGGTGTAAGGCGCGGTCACCTCGAAAGGAACGGCCCAGGTCAGCTGGGTCCCGTCGATGAGGGTGAAGTCCAGACGGTAGATACCGGGCCCCATTCCCTCGGGAAGGGCGAACGACATCGCATTGTCAGCGCGTGTGTCATACTGAACCACCTTCTTGCCCTTGATCACGATGGATTCAACCTTCATGAGATTGTTTCCGGAAATGGTGATATTCCGTCCAAGGGTGTAGGTAGGCTGGTCGAAGGTAACCGAGATGGCCTCATCGTAGGAAACCGTCACCCTTTCCGTCTCGGTCTGGTAGCCGCTGGCGGCAGTCAGAGTAATCACGCCTGAATACGCACTGGAAGGTACGGTAACTACGACAGTCCCGGCATCAGCCACATAGAAATCGCAAGGGATGAGTCCGTTGACCTTGTCACCGATAGTGACACCCGTGACGAGGTCAAGGTCCGTACCGCTGACGGAAAGTTCCTGCTTTCCGGCAACCGCCTCGGTCCCGCTAATTCCGGTAGCTGACGGCTTGACCACTTCGATAGGATCGGTCCATGCCTGCTTGCCGGAAGCGAGGGTAACGCCCACGCCACCGTCATTGGCTCCATCGGGAACGACGGCATAGATCTTTCCGTCCTGGTAATACCACATCGCTTCCGCATTGGTGAAGTCAACCTTGTTCACAAGGTCCAGGTCGGATCCGCTTATCTCAACTGTGCTTCCAGCCTTGTAGCGTCCGTCCTCAGCAAGGGATTTGATACCCAGGTCGGCCACGGAGAGGGAATTGATGAATCCCGCATCGAAAGCCTTTCCTGCGAAGGAGGTAAGGGTGATATTACCGTCCGTAGCCGAAGGAGGAAGGTTGAAAGTGATCGACTTGGCTCCGGGGGCGACAGTGAAATCGACATCGCTTGCACCAACAAGGTCGATCGTCTCAATCATGTCCAGATGCTCTCCGGTCACGGTAATCAGGTCGCCGCTCTTGTAGGTCGTGGTGTCGGCCACCGCGACGGTGGGATCACCGACCACAAGTTCGGAATCCGAATAGATCTGGTTGGGGATGGTGGTCTGGTCCTCAAGCTCATTGACATCACCGACGATGACATAACCGGAAACGGCGTCACCCGGTACGGTGATAGTCAACTCAGTACGGGACTGGCTGTTGAAAGTCGTCACATAGACTCCTCCCAGGATAACCTCCCTGACGTTGTTGAGGTATTCACCCCTGATGGTCAGGACATCTCCGGAAAGGACCTGCGCGGGTGAGAAAGAGTTGATTACGATGGGCTCGGTATACTCGAGGTTGAACCTGGTGGAGGCGGTAAGGCCGTCATTGGTAACCACGGTCACAGGGCCCACTTCTGCACCTTCCATAGGAACGGTGACACGGATCTCACTGCGGGAACCGGAGGCGACGGTCTCGATGGCGGTGACGCTTGCGCCACCGGCGAAGCGGACTTCGGAAACCTTCTCGAGGTTGGCTCCGATGATACGGAGCTGTCCGCCGCGCATCACAGGATTGGGGGCGATGGCTGCCAGGGCAAGCTTGCCGGAGTACTGGTCGGTATCCAGTTCCTCGTTCTGGCAGGCGGTCAGGCCGGTCATTGCGACCAGCAGGGTCGCGAGAATGGAGTATTTAAAAAACTTCTTCATATTCATTTCCTCCTATCCATTATTTGTAAGGAACAGCACGGAGGTTGTCAATCTTGATGACAGGCTGGCATTCGGTACCCGTAACTCCACCGTTCCAAACAAAGATGGTGAGAGAAGTGAAGGACGATGCATTCAGCTCTCCGGTCGCCTGGGAACCATCCGGTCCGTAGATAAAACTGGAGTAAGGAATAGTCACGGTCACCCACTTGTTACCCGTATCGAATGAACCGGTGGATTTCCAAGGGATGTTCAGGGCCCTGGGAACCTCGCTGCCGCTGATGAAGGTGTTGTTGGCACCCGCGGTAACGTTGCCGTCGATATCAAGCACGCCTGCACCACCACCTGTGACAACTGTAACACCACCGACAAGGATCTGCATGGCGCCTGACATCCAGGGATTGGAAGTAGGAATGTACATTTCGAACTTGAGAGCCATGTTCTTCCAGTCTGAGAAGTCGGCAAAATCGGTCAGACGGGGGCTGTCGGCATATGTGACCGGATCATCCCAGTCGCCAGGCCAGTACTCGAATGAGAAGTTCCCGTCATTCCAACCGCCTTCTGCATCCAGGGTGACATCCGGGGCTCCGAGACGGAGGAAGTTGCCGCTGAGTGCGGTTTCGTCGGTCTCGATCACCTGGGCATGCCAGCCGTGGTTGGCAGGATGAGGATCATCATCGAAGTTGAAGAGCATCCCGCGATAATCCTTGTACATGAAGACTGACTGTGCAGTACCGGAAGAGGTAGTAACCTTGACCTTGCCGGGCTGTGCGCCTTCAGGAATCACTACGGATATCGAGGAACCGTCACCGGCAGAAGCATTCACAGGATCGACTCCGGGGAACTCGACCTGGACGGGATCGAAGAGATAGGAACCGCTGATGGTTACGGTCTCTCCAGGGTTTGCCCACTCGAGGGACATCGATGATATTTTCGGTGCAGGAGGAAGGACCTTAAAGTCATAGGTAACTTCCTGACCGTCCTTGGTGATCATGTAGATCTTGTCAGTCTGGACGGACGGCATGGTCTTGGGAACCGAAACGAGCAGGGTCTTGGCTGTCATGTAGCTGGAGTTCAGGATGGCAGCCTGATCGTTGAAATAGAGGTCGTGGATGCTGGTGAGATTGTCACCTACGATACAGATTACCTCTTCCATATTGGCCTGGGTGATGATGACGTCCTTGTCGGCATAGCGGATGAAATCCACCTTGGGGACTCCGGATGTCTGGACAAAACGGTCCGGATAATCTACGGAGTCGCAGGCCGCAAAGAGGAGAGCGCCCAGGATCAGGCATTTGTATGTATTCTTAACTTTCATCTTGCGTTCAATTAAAAGTCATATGAATAAGTCTCCCTGACATCGACGTGGATAGGTTCGGCAGTGGAACCGACATTTGGATTCATGACGACATCCTCGGTAGGGAAAGGCATATAGAACATAGAAGGCTTGACATCGGTAAGTTCCTGGTCGTTGTTGTAAGTGACTGAGGAAACGTCCCAAGGACGGGCGCCGGGTCCGATGTAATTCTCCTGGGCATCGGTAACGAACTGCTTGTAGACACCGTCGAGGCCATTGTAACCTGAACGCCTCTGAGCCTTGAGGTCGGCGATGCAGGAATTGACATCGTAATATGAACGGCGGACATAGTCGTACCAGCGGTCACCTTCGAGAGCGAGCTCAAGACGGCGCTCCTTCCAGATATCATCGTAAGTGATGGTGGCCAGAGGTGCAGCGTTCGCCCTTGCGCGGATCTTGTTGACATATTCGAGGGCCGTGCCGGTGTCTCCGGTCAGGAAAGCGGCCTCTGCATATACCAGATAGATGTCGCCCAGACGCAGGATATGCGTGGGAAGCTGGTTGTACATACCGAATGAAGGATATCCGAATGCTGCCACGTGGTCGGCGACATCTCCGTAAAGATGCTTGGCATAGTTGGCTCCGGTCTGGCATCCGAAAGTCTTGTTGGATGCATTGGACTCGAAACCGCCGGGGCAGTATGAAGGATCATAGAAGAAACGGTAGAAATCGAAGCCACCCTTGTCGGTCCAGAAATAATCGTACTGGTCACCGAACATCATCATGGTAGCCTGCCTGCGGTCATCAACGTCAACCCTTTCCTCGGGATTCACGATAGGTGAAACTCCGAAAGCTTCCTGAAGGTCGACGGTGGGGCCTTTCCAGTCACCCCAGAGGTTGCCGTTCTCATCGAAACCGACATTGCCCACATCACACTGGATGGAGTTCTGGGATGTCCAGTTCTCTTCCTTGCACTGCCAGTGCCATGTGAAGAGGCACTCGCCAGTCTGCTGGAACTTGTCGGGAGTCATCCTGAAGATGTCGGAATATTTGGGGGTAAGGGTACGCCCTGAATTCATGATCACATCCTCCGCATACCTGCGGGCGGCGCTGAGGTCAGCCTGGTCGAGAGATGCGTTCACTCCGGCCTTGGTCAGGTAAACCTTGGAAAGGAGAGCCTCGGCGGCATAGTAGTCAATCCTGTTCAGCTTGCCTATGTAAGCATTCTTGGGAAGAAGCTCCATGGCCTTCTCGAGGGTCAGGATCACATAATCGTAGACATCAGCCTTCTGGACCTTGAAAACCTCATTGTAGGTGGCTTCCTTGATCACCTCGGTGTTGTCGTGGATGATAGGGACGTCACCGAATGTGCGGACCAGCAGGAAGTAAGCCATCGCCTTCCAGGCAAGGGCCTCTCCGATGCAACGGTTCTTTACAGCCTCGGAGGCGTTGCCGTCGGCCTCACGGATGTTCTTGATAACGGTATTGCACTGTGCATTGACTGCCCAGAGGGAGTACGACATGTTCTTGAGGTCGCCGTCCGTACCGTTGACGGTAAGGGTGGTATAAGCGTTCTGTCCCTGGTAAACGTTGCCGCACATGGTCTCGGAACCATAGATGTAGAAACGGATGATGTCGTACCAAGGGGAATTGTACAGGTAGTTGATGCCCTGCTCGCATTGTGCGTCGTTCTTGTAGAAATCACCGGTCGTGAAACTGTCCTCTGATGGACGGTCCAGGAAGCCCTCGCAAGAAGAGGCGCCAATGAGCATGACAGCCGCAATGGCTATATATTTAAATGCATTTTTCATATTCTTGTCCTCCATCATTAGAAAGTGAGATTAAGACCGAAGGAGCAAGTCATAGGGGAAGGATAACGGCCGTTGTCAACGCCGAAAGTCAATCCTGAGGAATCCTGGGTAGAAGCACCGACCTCAGGATCGAATCCCATGTACTTGGTGAATGTATAGAGGTTCTGGATATTCATGTATAGACGGATATTGTCCACCTTGATCTTGTTGAGCATGTTCTTGGGGAAGGTATATCCGAGAGTGATATTCTTGATCCTGAGATAGCTTCCGTCTTCGATGTAACGTGTGCTAAGACGGTCGTTGTCGTTGGGGTCCTGGATAGAGGGACGCGGAGTCTTGGTTCCGGAATTGGCAACCTTTACATTGGTAACGTCATCCAGCCATGAACCCTCGGTATATGTCTTCTGAGGATCGATCACGACAAGCTTAGCCCTGTCGGCGATGGAGGTATGCTGGTTGGTCCACGTGCTGTTCATGTGGACAAGGCCATTGTATCCCTGGCCCATCATGTTATAGTTCAAGACCTTGTTGCCATAGGATCCGTTGATGAATATCGACAGGTCGAAATTCTTGTAGGTGAATGAGTTGGTCCATCCGTAAGTGAACTTCGGAAGCGGTGATCCTATGTTGGTGCGGTCGAGCTCGTTGATCACTCCGTCGCCGTTGACATCCTCGAACTTGAGGTCGCCCGGCCATACGGTCGTGTAACGGTTGAAGACACCGTCCTGGGGATATTTTTCAGCCCTGGGGGAATTCTGGATGTCTTCAAGGGACTCATAGACACCGATAACCTTGTATCCGTAGAAATTGTAGAGGGACTCCCCTATCTCGGTCACGGAGACAACATCACTCCACTGGCCGTAACCTACAAGGTTTGCATTGGCGCTTCCGTCAAGCGCGACCAGCTTGTTCTTGTTGAAGGAAATCTGGAAACTGCTGTTCCAGGAGAAATCCCTGGTCTGGATCGGATGGGTATCAAGCGTGAGTTCAAGACCCTTGTTCTCAATGGTACCGTAGTTACCTTTTGGAGCGGCGAGGGCAGAAGAACCGTTGCCCTGGGTTCCCATATAGGAAGGAAGCGTCATCGACATGAGCATATCGGAAGAAATCTTCCTGTAAAGGTCGACCGTAAGGTTGATCCTGCTCTCGAGGAAGCTCAGGTCCAAACCGAGGTTTGTCTGATGCTGCTTCTCCCAATGGATACCGGTGTTGGAGATATTTGCCGGGCGCTGGCTGTCACCAAGGCCGGTAGGCATCTTGGACATTCCGGACTCCCAGGCACCGCCACCGATATTGGCATTACCGGTCTGGCCCCAGCCGATACGGATCTTACCGCTGTTCATTCCGACGGAGGCTGCGAAATCCTTGAGGAACTCCTCGTTCGTGAACCTCCAGCTGCCGGCGAATGAATGGAACGGAGCCCAGCGGTTGTCAGGTCCGAAGTTCGAAGATCCGTCGTAGCGGAAGGTGTAGGTGAAGAGATAGCGGTCATCATAATTATAGGTCTCGCGGGTAAAGAAGGAAGCCATCGCGGCGCTTCCGAAACCGGAATTGACCGTGGGATTTCCAGTAGCGAGCTTGATGTTATGGATATCATCGGAAGGAAGTCCGGTGTTGTTGGCGCCAAGGTAGTTCCATCTGGACTCCCAGGCTTCCTGGCCGACCATCGCGGTGACGCTGTGCTTTCCGAATGCGTTGGCATAGGTCAGGTAGTTCTTGACCGACCAGTAGGTGCTGGCGTTGCGCTGTGAACCCATATAGTTGTTACCCCTCTGCCATCCACCGAGGTTGACCATCGGCTTGTAAGTCGTGGCCTCAGAGTTGCTGACGTCGAAGCCGATCTCGCTCCTGAGGGTGAAATGCTTGATCGGAGTGAGGTCCGCGTAGACGTTTCCGGTCAGTTTCTGACGCTTAAGCAGGTTCTCGTCCAGCATGGCGAGAGCGACCGGGTTTGCGGAGGTGTAGCCCTCACGTACGGTCGTGGAATAGTTGCCGTCGATATCGTAAACGGGGATATCGGGGAGTGTGGACAATGAGTAGAAGATAACACCTTCCTGACCGTCGGCCAGCTTGATGTTATCGTTTGTGACTGCATAAGTGGCGTTCAAACCAAGCTTGAACCAGCTCTTGAGCTGGGCGTCAAGGTTGGTACGGAAGGAAACACGGTCGAAGTTGGAACCGATGATGGTACCCTGCTGGTCCATGTAAGAACCGGACACATAGTACTGGACCTTCTCGGTACCGCCCTGGGCGCTGATCTGGTGCTGATGCTGGAGAGCAGTGCGGAACACCTCGTCCTGCCAGTTGGTTCCCTTTCCTAGGATGGAAGGATCGGCATACCAGCCGTTGTGGTCCACGAGTCCGAGGTCCACCATATCATTGTAATACTCCGCGAACTCCCTGAGGTTCATCATGTCGATCCTGCTGTTCTGGCGGGATACGGCGAACATTCCGTCGTATGAGAACTTGGCCTCGCCTGCCTTACCGTGCCTGGTAGTGATGAGGACGACACCGTTCGCACCCTGGGCACCGTAGATGGCCGTCGCTGAAGCATCCTTGAGGATTTCCATCGATACGATATCGGCAGGGTTGATGGTTGCAAGAGGAGAGATGGTGGAAACCTTACCGTTTCCGAGGCCACCGAGTCCGAAATCCCATCCGGAGTTTCCTCCGCCCTGGACGATCACACCGTCTATGACGTAGAGAGGCTCGGCATTGGCGTTGACCGTAGCCTGTCCGCGGACGCGGATCGAGGATGAAGAACCAGGGGCTCCTGAGGTCTGTACTGCGGATACACCGGCGGCACGGCCCTGCAGGGACTGGTCCAGGTTAGTGATGATCGAGCCCTTGAGGTCTTCCTCCCTCATGGAGACGGAAGCACCGGAAAGGTCGCTTCTTTTCATAGTACCGTATCCCACGACGACGACTTCATCGAGGAATTCGGCATCTTCCTTAAGGACGATGTTGATCGCAGTGCGGTTACCGACTGCAATCTCCTGGGAAGCATAACCGATGGAAGAGAACACGAGTGTCGCACCGGGCTTCACCGTGATCGCGTAGTTTCCATCCAGGTCTGTGACGGCACCGTTTGTGGTGCCTTTCTCCACGACGCTCGCTCCGATCACACCGTTCCCGGCCTCGTCCTTGACGACGCCGGCCACCCTGACCTGTGCGGACAGGGCAACAGTGCAGAAGAGAGCCATCATGAAGGCTAACAGCTTGTGTTTCATGCTACTTGATTTGTTGATTAATATGATGATTGTTTGATGATTCCAACGGTAGAGTCGGTGATGTAAACACCGTTCAGTCCCTGCCCTTCCTGGGCCGGGTCGCCGCAATAGTCATCCCCCGGCTGCCACTGCGAATGGACAGGCTGGGCGAATCCGCTCCATCCCCAGAAATTGGCACCGTCGAGCGTCTTGTTCCGGACCATGTCGAAAATATGGGCGTAATACCTGTCACGGCAGACCGTTGTCGCTTCGCGGCTTTCAGAAAAACCGTCACGTGGGAATCCGAATTCCTCAACGACGATGGGGAGTCCGAGCCTCAGGGCGACGAAAGCATGCTGGCTGACATATTCATCAGTCTTCGCAATTGCCGTGTCCAGTGTCTGCTCGAGGCTGTCCGCACTTGCCCATCCCCAGTTATAGGGCCATATATGGATGGTCATGTAATCTACTCCCGGAACCGTATTGACACGTTCCACGAGTTCAGGATCGTTCTCGCACCCCATCAGGCCTTCATTTCCGGTTGAGAGGAGATGGTTCGGATCCAGCTCCTTGATGATGCGAGCCGTCTCGGTCATCCAGCCGATGAACCCGTCCCGGATCTCTGGATCATCCGAGAAGCAGCGCGGCTCATTGCCGATCTGCCAGGAGAAAATGGCAGGATCGTCCTTGTAAGGCTTTCCTGTAATCGAATTTGTACGTCCGACTATCGCGCGCACGTGTTTATAAAACAGGTCCTGCGCCGACTGGCAAGTCTGGAACTTACGCATCTGCTGCATGAAAGGCCAGTAGCCGTCAACGAGCGGTATTAAGGTCTTTTCGCCAGTAGCCCACTCAAGGTACTGGCCGTATCCTCCGGACCACTCCCAGGAATTATTGAGATAGAGAACCGCCTGCATGTTCCTTTTGCCAAGTTCGACCATGAAGCGGTCAAGCCCCCTCAGGAGAGTGTCATTATACACCTCGGGAGCGGGATGCAAAGAAGGATCAACGCGGGAGAAAACTCCATCAGGGCCATCGCCACCTACAAGTACACGCAGGTTGTCGATTCCAAGCGCCTTCAGGGTGTCAAGTTCCTTTTCAAGACGGCTGATATCGCCCCCACGTCCTTCTGATGCCAGGATAGGGCCATACCAGAAATTTGTCCCAACATAATTATAGACCTGCCCGTTACGGATGAAATGACCATCCTGTACCCGAACGAAACTCGACTTATGGGTACAACCGACAGATAATAAAAGAGCGGCCGCCATAGCGACCTTGAAGATTGAATCCTTCATGTTGGCCAAACATAATAGTATCACTTGCAAAATTATTTGTATTAATCTCTGCCGACAAATACATATTTATCAAAATATGATACTATTTTGACCGTATTATACGAAGATGCGCTTTTTCTTGAACAGGGTACGGAAATCACGGGGAGTATAGCCCCTCTTGGATTTGAATATCCGGTTGAAATTCGAAAGATTGTTGAAACCGCAGCTGTAGCAGATTTCGGATATGCTTTCAGTAGTGTCAACAAGCAGTCGGGCCGCATTCCCAAGACGGATATCTATGATATAATCCATAAGTGTACGTCCGGTTCTGGAATGGAAGAAACGGCTGAATGCAGAAGGGGTCATTCCTACCATGTTCGCCAGGTCCTCAAGACGTAATTCCTCGGCGTAATGGTCATTGACATACTGCTTTACCTTCATCACTCTGCGGCTTTCCCTGTCCCTGACGGCCCTGGCGAAAGAACTGCTCGCAAGGATTCGGGAGTCCTCGGCCTGGGACAATTCATAGAGGATCTTCAGGAAGTGAAGATACTGGTCGAAAGTCTCCTTTTCCGAAGAAAGACTGTCAAGCATGGAATATACTTTCATTATCGTCCTCACTGAAAAGGAAAGACCGTGGTCTGCCTTGGAGAGCATCTTGCCAATCGAATCGAACTGGCTCTTGTTCATAAGGTCCGGAGGGAAAAGGTCCGGAGAGAACTGGATGGTTATCTCCCTGACATCGGCCTCGGTGCAGTTTCCTTGCTCCCAAGCATGTTCAAGCTCGTTTCCGGCCACAAGGGTAAGATCATAGGGGCCGATTTCCTCGACACTGTCCCCCACCACACGGCGCACCCCTTTTCCATTCTCCACGAAGTTGAGTTCATATTCCCTGTGCGAATGCAGAGGGAAAAGGAACTCCGACTTGTGGCGTTCCACGATATAAAGGCAATCCTTGTCGGAAAGCGGGGTTATCTCCTTGAAAACGGTAGTCTTCATCTTGCTTTTCGACAAAGATACAAAATACAATTACTATTATTTCAATTATTGATACAATTTTTGCAGCGCAAGAGAAAACAGGGAGAGAAAAATAGCCCGCTGAAATTCAGCAGGCTACTGTGGTGCTGGGAAGAATCGAACTGCCGACACATGGATTTTCAGTCCATTGCTCTACCATCTGAGCTACAGCACCGTGGTGTTTTGGGAATGCAAAGATAGGCAAAAAACATTTCGATACAAATTTTTTTTGGTAAATTCGCTCTATGGAAAACAAAACGCCCGAAACCCGGAAAAGTCTGCGGTACTGGCAGTGGCGGACAATAATAGTCACAATGATAGGTTACGCTATCTTCTATCTTGTCCGCAAGAATTTCTCTTTCGCCATGCCAGGGCTGGCAGCAGAGTTCAGCATAACAAAGACCCAGTTGGGACTATTCCTTACATTGCACGGTGTAATCTACGGGCTGTCCCGATATGTAGTCGGAATCATTACAGACCGCAACAGCGCCCATAAAATCATGAGTCTGGGCCTGATGCTCTGCGCCATCGTCAACATCCTGTTCGGGACATCCGATTTCTTCACCCGGTTGATCATGGGCATCTCAGCCACGGCGGGTGACGGGGCTGCCATTGCATCTGTCCTGGTGTACATCATGGGCATGCTTTGGCTGGTCAATGGATTCCTTCAGGGAATGGGCGTACCCCCATGCACCAAGACGTTGACACAATGGATCCCTCCGAGTGAGCTTGCCACGAAAATGAGCATATGGAACATGTCTCATTCCATCGGAGCCGGTCTGGCTATCGCCTTGTGCGGCTGGGTCGTCATGCCTCATCTGGGTGTTGACCTGAGCGGAAATGCCGCTGCAGTCTCAGCAATAGCGACCAATCTTGGTCTAGGAACGACAGATCCGAAGGTTCTCCAGTTCGCAGCCCATTACGGTGCCTGGCGCTGGTGCTTCCTCATTCCGGCATTTGTGGCGTTCATAGGTGCTGTCTGGCTCTTCTTCAACATGAAGGATTCTCCTTCCGATGTGGGACTGCCTGAAGTGGTCGGCAAGAGAAAGGCTATCGTCACCACCCCTGAAGAGTCTGCTGAACATGCTGCATTCGTCAAGAAACATGTTTATGGTAACCGCGTGATATGGACACTGGCCGCTGCCAATTTTTTCGTTTATGTCGTGAGGTTCGCCTGCCTTGACTGGGGGCCGACCATCCTTACCGAGAACAAGGACCTTTCCATGGCTTCCGCTACGACTGTGATGCTTTTCTTCGAGCTCGTCGGCGGTAATCTGGGCATGCTGTTCTGGGGATGGGCAACAGACCATTTATTCCACAATAAAGCTCATCATACCAGCCTGGTATGCATGATAGGAGTCGTACTGTGCGTCTTCATCTTCTGGAAGCTTCCTGCCGGGACATCATGGCTGGGACTCCTTGCCCCGTTCATGCTAATCGGATTCTTTATCTATGGTCCCCAGGCCCTCCTTGGCATTTGTGCGGCACAGCATGCAACGAATCGGGCTTCTGCTACTGCCAACGGGATTCTGGGAATATTCGGATATGCAAGTACCGTAATCTCAGGTGTCGGTTTCGGTTATGTAGCTGATCATTACGGATGGAACGGAACCTACCTGACAGTTGTCATAGCGGCATGCATCACCATCGCTATCCTGGCAACAATCTGGAGCGCCAGAGCTACAGGCTATAAAGAAGAACTGTCTTCTTAAATTCTATTTGATGACCGGACTGAACTACATACAGGTACTCCTCCCGCTTCGATTGAAGTGGGAGCCGGTTTATTCCTGCTCTGCGGAAGACAGAGCAAGGATTGTCGATGGTACACGGGTAAAAGTCGGGTTCGGCGGGAAGGAATATGTCGGAGTGGTTACCTCGGCAGATGCATGTGAAGCAGCGGCCACTTTGGAAGCCGATAAGATAAAACCTATATCAGGCATCGTCGAAGGACTGGAAAACATAACTCCGGAAGAACTGTTGCTATGGAGGCAGATCTCGTCTTATTACCTCTGCACGACCGGAGAGGTTTACAAGGCAGCGTATCCAGCCGGAAAGGTGGAAGAAGAAGAGGTAAAGGCGAGGGTTAAGGAAAGGCTTTCCCTAAGGTTGGCAAAACTGGATGAAAAGATAGAGAAGGCCAGGAAGGAGGAGACAAGGCAAAGGTACATCGCTCTTCGA